>Ga0228702_1000038_pt1 | contig 150002 bp, 134 predicted proteins | sample McNCre217_Aug_MG_2_FD_178018 | JGI IMG/M metagenome (GOLD analysis project Ga0228702, IMG submission 178018) | Freshwater microbial communities from McNutts Creek, Athens, Georgia, United States - 20-17_Aug_MG | ecosystem: Environmental > Aquatic > Freshwater > Creek | place: USA: Georgia... | reverse complement strand
TTGATGGTGGCGTCGCTGCGGCCGAAGATCACGCAGCCCTCGCCCTGGCCCTTTGTTTCAGGATTCCCGTCGCCGATGCGCAGCCAGTCGCCGTGACGCCAGACGCCGCCCATTTCGGCGGGGCCGTGGCCTGCCGGGTACATCTCGAAGTAACTGGCCAGGTAGCGCGCGTTGCCTTCGTCGCCCCAGAAGTACAGCGGCATGGACGGGATGGGCTGGGTACACACCAGCTCACCCACCTCGCCCACCACCGGTTCACCGGCTTCGTTCCAGGCCTCGACCGCGCAGCCCAGCTCCCGGCATTGCATGACGCCAGGTTCTTGCGGCAGTTCGCGGTTGCCGCCGACGAACGCCCCCGCAAAGTCGGTGCCCCCCGAAATGTTGCACCACCAGATATCGGTGCCAATCGCTTTGAACTGCTCGGTGCCCCAGACCTGCGTTTCGGGTGACAGGGGCGAGCCCGTGGTGCCCAGGGCGCGGATGCGCGACAGGTCGCCGTAGCGCGAGAGGTCAACGCCCGCCTTCTGGCAGTTGGCATAAAAGGCCGCGCCCGCGCCAAAGTAGCTGACCTTTTCTTCGCTGGCCAGGCGCCAGAGCACGCCCCAGTCGGGGTTGTCCTTGCTGCCACCGGGGTTGCCGTCGTAGATCACGCAGGTCACGCCGTTGAGCAAGCCCGCCACCTGCGCGTTCCACATGACCCAGCCGGTGGAGCTGTACCAGTGAAAGCGCTCGCCCCAGCTGTTGGGCAGGTAGCTGCAGCCCACATCGTTGTGCATGATCTTGTTGGCCAGGGCCACGATGACGGTGCCGCCATGCCCGTGCACGATGGGTTTGGGCAAGCCGGTGGTGCCGCTGCTGTAGACGATCCACAGCGGGTGGTCAAAGGGCAGCCACATCGGCTCAAAGGCCTGCACCGCCTCGTCGTGGCGCGCCACCGTGGCGCTCATGCGCACGCTGGCGGCCACATCGCAGCTGGCCAGATCGGCGGTGCCCAGGTTGTCGTGCAAGACAACGTGCTGCACGCTGGGCAGCGCGTCCTTGAGTTCCTGCACCACGGTCATGCGGTCGAAGTCGCGCCCGCCGTAGCTCACGCCGTCCACCGCGATCAGCACCTTGGGTTCGATCTGCTTGAAGCGGTCCAGCACCGCGTTCGTGCCCATGTCGGGCGCGCAAATGCTCCACACCCCGCCGATGCTCACGGTGGCCAGAAAGGCCACCATCGCCTCGGGGATGTTGGGCAGGTAAGCGGCCACACGGTCGCCCGGCTGCACGCCCTGGGCCTGCAGGTGCAAGGCCATCGAGGCCACCTGGCGGCGCAGTTCGGGCCAGCTCAGTTCGCGGCGCTGGCCTTTTTCATTGCGGCTGATGACGGCGGCAAAACCCGCCGCGTGCGCCGGCTGCACATGGCGCAGCGCCTGGTGCGCGTAGTTGGTCTTGGCGCCCGGAAACCAGACCGCGCCAGGCATCACGTTCTTGGCCAGCACCGCCGTGTGCGGTGTGGGCGACTCCATCTCGAAATAGTCCCAGATGCTTTGCCAGAAGGCGTCCAGGTCGGTCACCGACCAGCGCCAGAGTTCGTGGTAGTTCGCAAAGCTCAGGCCGCGCTGGTCGCGCAGCCAGTTCTGGTACAGACGGATCTGGGGGACACAGGGCGGGTGGGCGGATGTGGTCGTGCTCATGCGGCGCAGGTTAGCGGCGAGCGCCGCACCCGGTAGAGCACTTTGGTGACAGAACGGTCGTGCATTTTTGCAGGAGGCCGCCCTGCTGGCGATGGGGATTGCCGGGTGCATCGCCAGCAAAGCTGGCGCCTACAGGGTGGACACACCGTCAACCGGCCTGCTTCATGCGCTCGCTTTTCCAGTACACATCGTCGCCGCCATGCATGCGGTTGAGCACGCGCGCCAGCACGAACATCAGGTCAGACAGGCGATTGAGGTACTGGCGCGGCGTGTCGTTGATCGCCTCTTCGTTGCCCAGCGCCACCACCTCGCGCTCGGCACGGCGCGCCACGGTGCGGCACACATGGGCCTGCGACGCGGCGCGGTTGCCTGCGGGCAAGATGAACTCGGCCAGGCGGGGCAGCTGCGCGTTGTAGTGGGCCAGCGCCTCGTCCAGCGCCAGCACTGCCTCGGGCTTGAGCAGCTCGAAACCCGGAATCGACAGCTCGCCCCCCAAATTGAAAAGCTGGTGCTGGATCTCGACCAGCAACTCGCGCACGTCCGGCGCCATGTCCTCGCACAGCAGCACACCGATGTGCGAGTTGAGCTCGTCCACATCGCCCATGGCGTGCACACGCAGGCTGTTTTTGGAGACGCGCTGGTTGTTGCCCAGGCCGGTGGTGCCGTTGTCGCCGGTGCGGGTGGCGATTTGCGAGAGTCGGTTGCCCATGGTGTGCTGTGTATTCGGTTTTGCTGCGCTGCATTGTCAGGCATGTCCCCTTGCCCTGTCTGACAAAGGACACCCTCTTTGTCCGTCCCACGGTAAACTGGCAAACATATGACGATTGGCCGCACCTCCTCCAGCGGCCACAGGAGACCCCGATGAACGCCCCCACCTCTGCCGCCCACCTGAGCATTGCCCAGCGTGATGTGCCCGCCGCCTTTCTGGACGCCCTCAAGGCCCGTTTCGGCGACAACTGTTCCACCGCCCAGGTGATCCGCGAGCAGCATGGCCGCGACGAATCGGCCTTCACCACCGTGCCGCCGCCGGCCGCCGTGGTGTTTGCCGAATGCACGCAGGACGTGTCCGATGCCGTCAAGCTGTGCGCGCAGCACAAGGTGCCGGTGATCCCCTTTGGTGTGGGCTCCTCGCTCGAAGGGCATCTGCTGGCGGTGCAGGGTGGCATCAGCATTGACCTGACGCGCATGAACAAGGTGCTGGCCATCAACCCCGAAGACCTGACGGTGACGGTGCAGCCGGGCGTGACGCGCAAGCAGCTCAATGAAGAGATCAAGTCCACCGGCCTGTTCTTCCCGATCGACCCGGGCGCCGACGCCACGATTGGCGGCATGAGCGCCACGCGCGCCAGCGGCACCAACGCCGTGCGCTACGGCACCATGCGCGAGAACGTGCTCGCACTCGAAGTGGTCACCTCCTCGGGCGAAGTGATCCGCACCGGCACCCGCGCCAAGAAGTCCAGCGCCGGCTACGACCTGACGCGCCTGATGGTGGGCAGCGAGGGCACGCTGGGCGTGATGACTGAGATCACCGTGCGCCTGTACCCGCTGCCCGAAGCCATCTCGGCCGCCATCTGTTCCTTCCCCAGCATCGCCGACGCGGTGCACACCGTGATCGAAACCATCCAGCTGGGCGTGCCGATCGCCCGCGTGGAGCTGATCGACCACAACACGGTGCGCATGGTCAACGCGTATGCCAAGCTGGGCCTGCGCGAAGAACCGATGCTGCTGATGGAGTTCCACGGCTCGCCCGATGGCGTGAAAGAGCAGGCCGAAACGGTGCAGGCCCTGGCCAGCGAACACGGCGGCCAATCGTTTGAATGGGCTGTCACGCCCGAAGAGCGCACCCGCCTGTGGACCGCCCGCCACAACGCCTACTTTGCGGCCATCCAGAGCAAGCCGGGCTGCCGCGCCATTTCCACCGACACCTGCGTGCCGATCAGCCGTCTGGCCGACTGCCTGCTGGACTCGATTGCCGAAGCCGATGCCTCGGGCATTCCTTACTTCCTGGTGGGCCATGTGGGCGATGGCAACTTCCACTTCGGCTACCTGATCGATCCGGACAACCCCGCCGAATTTGAGGCCGCCGAAAAGCTCAACCACCAGCTGGTCAGCCGCGCCCAGCGCCTGGAAGGCACCTGCACCGGCGAACACGGCATTGGCCTGCACAAGATGGGCTTTTTGATCGAAGAGGCGGGGGAAGGTGCGGTCAACATGATGCGCACCATCAAGCACGCGCTTGACCCGCACAACATCATGAACCCGGGCAAGATTTTCCAGTACTGAAACCTGCCCCAGGGCGGCCCGGGGCAGGCCATCAGTGCCAATGGATGTGAAATAATGAGTCCCATTGTTTTACTTTATAGGCGCTGCCCCCATGAAAACCGCCCCCGCCTGGTCCCTGGCCTGCCTGTCTCTGTCTTGTGGCCTGTGGGCCCCGTCTGCCCCAGCCCAAACCGGGGCAGGTGGCTCCGACAACGGCTCGATTGAGCGTTGCAACCGGGTGCTGGGCACGCTGGCCGTGGCCGAACCCCAAAGCCACATGCTGTCTTCGCTGGGCAAGTTCAGCCTGGGCTCGCCCACCACCATGCTGCGCATGATGGCGCAAGAGTCCGGCTGCTTCACGGTGGTCGAGCGCGGCGTGGCCATGCAAAACCTCCAGCAAGAACGTGCCTTGGCTGGCAGCGGCATGCTGCAGCAAGGTTCCAACCTGGGTGGTGGGCAGTTGCAGGCAGCGGACTTTGTGATGACCCCGGCCATGCAGTTCTCGGACGGTACGGGTGGCATTGGCGGCTCGGCGGCCGGTTTGCTGGGCCGTTTTGGCGGCCCGATCGGCGCCACCATCGGCGGCCTGGTTGGCGGCCTCAAGTTCAAGGAGGCCGAAACCACCCTGCTGCTGGCCGATGTGCGCTCGGGCATCCAGGTGGCCTCGGCCGAGGGCAAGGCCAGCAAGATGGACTTCAGCCTGGGCGGTTGGGGCTGGGGCGGCATGGGGTGGGCGTCGGCCGGGGGCTACAGCAAAACCCCCGAAGGCAAACTGATCGCCGCCAGCCTGCTCGACAACTACAACCGCATCGTGCTGTCGGTGCGTGACAAAGCGCTGCTGGTCCAAGCCACGTCGGTAGCGTCGCAACACAACGCGGCCCATTCGGTGCAGGCCACGGCCCCTGTGGCCTCACTGGCACCCGGTGCGGCCACCGCCATGCCCCTGATCGGCGGCGCCAGCCTGCCACCGGGCATGGTCGGCATGTTCAGCGGGCAGTTCATAGGGCCGGACCAGGGCACAGTGATGGTCATGGTGATGCCCGATGGTTCGGTCTCGGGCATGGGCAGATCCAAGCATGCTCCCCAAGGCTTCACGCTGACCGGCACGCTCAGTCCCTCGGGTGAATTGCACCTGCAAGGGCAAAGCCCGGCTGGCCCGGCGTCTTTCAGCGGCAACATCCACCCCACCGCCCACGCCATGACAGGCCGCTGGGGCCTGGTCGGTCAGGCGCAAAACGGGGTATTCATGGGCCAGAAACAGCCCTGACGCGCCGCCAGTGGCTGTGGCGTGCCGCCGCACTGCGGCACAGGCTCAGTGTCCTGTTCTTGCCTGTGCGTTGCTGTACGGTCTGCAGCAAATCAGCCGCGCAGCTTGTCGATCAGGCCATTGAGTTCGTCCAGCGAGCCGAACTGGATGCTCAGTTCGCCCATTTCCTCGATCTTGCCCAGGCGCTTGACGCGCTTCTTGACCTTGACCTCGACCTGCGCCATGAGCAGGTCCGAGAGTTCTTCTTCGACGCGGCGCACATCGCGCGACTTTTCCTTCTTGGGCTTTTGCGTGACGAGGTTGAATTCGGCGCCCAGCTTCTTGGCCAGGCTCTCGGCCTCGCGCACTGACATTTTTCGGGCAGCAATCTGGTTGGCCGCCGTGATCTGCGTGGCGCGGTCCAGTGCCAGCAGCGCACGCGCATGACCCATGTCCAGGTCACCGGCCATCAGCATGCTTTGCACCGGGTCGGCCAGATTGAGCAGGCGCAGCAGGTTGCTGGCGGCACTGCGCGAGCGGCCCACGGCCTGGGCCGCGGCTTCGTGCGTGAGGCCGAATTCGCGGATCAGGCGCTGCAGGCCCTGCGCTTCCTCGAGCGGGTTGAGGTCTTCACGCTGGATGTTCTCGATCAGCGCCATCGCGGCCGCCGCTTCGTTGGGCACGTCGCGCACCAGCACCGGCACCTTGTCCAGTCCGGCAAGCCTGGAGGCCCGGAAGCGCCGCTCACCGGCGATGATTTCGTACTTGCCGGCGTTCTCGCCATCGGCCAGACGGCGCACAAGGATGGGCTGCATGATGCCCTGCGCCTTGATGGATTCGGCCAGCTCGTAGAGCGCGCCCTCGTCCATGTGGGTGCGGGGCTGGTACATGCCGGCCACCATGTTGTCCAGCGCCATCATCATGGGCGTGCCGCTTTCGGCAGCGGGTGTGCCTGCGTCGGTGGTGTCGACTTTGGGGCCCAGCAGGGCTTCGAGTCCGCGGCCCAGGCCTTTGGGTTTTTTGGTGACCATGTGTGTTCTTCCTTCAGGCTCTTGAATGGCCCATCAGTTCTTGCAAAAGTGCGTGGCCCTGCGGCCAGTCGCCCAAGCCGCTGTCGGCGTTGATGTGGCCCGCATCGCCCAGGTCCACCCAGCGGGTGCCCCAGTCACGGGCCAGGTCTTGTGCGCGTTGGTGAGCGCAATACGGATCGTTGCGGCTGCCCACCAGCGTGGCCGCAAAGGGCAGGCGCTGGCGCACGATCGGTGCCCAGCCCGGAATCTGTTCGCGCAAATCAGGGCGCTCCACATCGCCCGGCGCCACCAGCAAGGCGCCGCGAACGCGTGCCGTGTGGCGCGACACCGCCGCCCAGGCCGCGACCTGGATGCAGCCCAGGCTGTGGGCGGCCAGCACGATGTCAGCGCCTTCGCCCGGTGTGTCCACCACCACCTCGTCCAGCCGTGCCAGCCAGTCGCCACGTCGCGGGCGCAGCCAGTCGTCCTGCTCGACCACGGTGTAGCCGTACTGCGCCACCCAGCGCATTTGCCAATGCCCAGGGCCACTGCCCTGCCAACCCGGCAAAACAAGGACTTTGGCGTTCATTTCAGAGCGTGGGGGCGCGTCGGACCAGCTCGCTGGCAAATTCGACGTAGGCCTGGCTGCCCTTGGCCGAAGGGTCGAACACCACGCCGGGCAGGCCGTAGCTGGGCGCTTCGGCCAGCCGCACATTGCGCGGGATCACGGTCGCAAACACCTTGTCGCCAAAGTGGGCCTTGAGCTGGTCGCTGACCTGCACCTGCAGCGTGATGCGCGGGTCGAACATGACGCGCAGCAGGGCAATGATCTTGAGTTCCTTGTTGAGGTTGGCGTGCACCTGCTTGATGGTGTTGACCAGGTCGGTCAGGCCTTCGAGCGCGAAGTACTCGCACTGCATGGGCACGATCACGCCGTGCGCCGCACACAGGCCGTTGAGGGTCAGCATGGACAGCGAGGGGGGGCAGTCGATCAGCACGAAGTCGTAATCGGCGTCCACCACCGCCAGCGCATTTTTCAGGCGCTGGTCGCGGCGCTCCAGTTGCACCAGTTCCACCTCGGCGCCCGCCAGTTCGCGGTTGGCGCTGAGCACGTCGTAGCCGCACTTGTCGGCCCGGATGGCGGCCTCTTGCACGCTGGCCGATTCGAGCAGCACGTCGTACACGCTCAGTTCCAGTTCGCGCTTGTCGATGCCCGAGCCCATGGTGGCATTGCCCTGCGGGTCCAGGTCCACCAGCAGCACGCGCTGGCCAACCTTGGCCAGACCGGCGGCCAGGTTGACGGTGGTGGTCGTCTTGCCGACCCCACCCTTCTGGTTGGCAATGCAAAAAATCTTGGCCATGGTGAAACGCCTGCTTTATTTGGAAATGGCCAGCTTGATGCCGAAGCCGATCAGGAAAACGCCGGCCACTTTTTCAAGCACCCGGCCAATGAGGGGGTTGGCCCGCATGCGCTCGGCCAGATGGTGCGTGAGCAGCGTCATGCCCAGGCCATACAGGAATGTGAGGGCCGCAATCGTGGCCGCCATGACCGCAAAACTGACCAGGCCCAGGTGGTGTGCGGGGTCCACAAACAGCGGGAAGAAGGCCATGTAAAACACGATGGCCTTGGGGTTGAGCAAGGTGATGGTCACGGCCTGCTGGAAATACTGGCGCGGGCGGATGTTCAGGACCGGCGCATCGCCGGGTTTGGCGGTCAGCATCTTCCAGCCCATCCAGGCCAGGTAAGCCGCCCCCAGCCACTGCACCGCGTTGAAGGCGGCAGGGTAAGTGGCCAGCACCGTGGCCACACCGGCCACCGCCGCCCACATCAACACCTGGTCGCCTGCAATCACGCCCAGCGTGGCGGCCAAGCCGCCGCGCACACCGCCCTTGCCGGTGGACGTGATCAGGGCCAGGTTGCCCGGACCGGGAATGGCCAGAAACAGCACAATGGCCGCCACAAAAGCACCGTAATCCGAAATACCGAAAAACATGGAGGGTCCAGAGAAATGTCCCGGAAGACGGCCCGGGGAAGTGCGAGTGTACGTCAAGCCCCCGGCCGATGAAGGGCGTTCGGCCGCATCAGACCGTCTGGGCCGGGCGCATCCAGACCATGCAGCGCTCCGCATCGAGCCCTGGCACGGCGAGTGGTTCCACGTGAAACACCTGCACATCGGCGGGCAGGCCATCGATCTCGGCCTGCGGGTGCCTGGCTTTCATCGCCATCCAAACGCCCTGCTCTGCCAAGGCGCCGCGCGACCAGTTCACAAAGTCCGGCAGCGAGGCAAAGGCACGGCAGCAGATCACATCAAACGGCCCGCTCAGGCTTTCAACACGGGCGTGGATGCCGCGCAGGTTCGGCAGCTTCAGGCTGGCCGCCACCTGCTGGATGAAGGCGGCTTTTTTGCCCACGGTGTCCACGCAGCTGACCTCCAGCTCGGGCCGGCAGATCGCCAGCACGATGCCGGGCAAACCGCCGCCCGAGCCAACGTCCAGCACCTTGGCGGGCTGACCGCCGGTGTGGCGCAGCAACGGGGCCACCGCCGTCAGGCTGTCGAGCAGGTGGTGGGTCAGCATTTCCTGCGGGTCACGCACCGCTGTCAGGTTGTAGACCTTGTTCCATTTCTGGATCAGGGCCAGGTAGCCCAGCAGCTGTTCAAACTGGGCATCGCTCAGGCTCAGGCCGAGTTCGGCCGCCCCCGACTTCAGGACGCTCAGGGCGTCGCTCATGCCGGCTGGCCCTCGTCGGTCGGAGAACGGAAGCCCTTGAAGCCGCCCTTTTTCAGGTGGATCAGCAACAGCGAAATGGTGGCGGGCGTGATGCCTGAAATGCGCGAGGCCTGGCCCAAAGTCTCGGGCCGGTGCTTGGCCAGTTTCTGGCGCGCCTCGATCGACAGGGCCGTGACCTGCATGTAATCCAGATCGGCGGGCAGTTTCAGGCCTTCGTAATAGGCGGCGCGCTCGACCTCTTCCTTCTGGCGGTCGATGTAGCCGGAATACTTGGCGGCAATCTCCACCAGCTCAACCACGGCGCCGTGTAAATCGCCCAGCGTTTCACGTGAAACATCGGCGCTGATGTAACGGCCACCGCTCATGCCGGTCAACTCACCGTAGGCCACGCCCGGTCGGCGCAGCAGGTCAAACAGGTTGTATTCGTGGTCAATGGCCTTGCCGAGCACCCGCTCCGACTCTTCGCCGGGCAGGTTGCGCGGGTTCACCCAGGTGGATTTCAGACGCTCTGTTTCACGTGAAACGGCGTCGCGCTTGCGGCAGAAAGCATCCCAGCGGGCGTCATCCACCAAGCCCATCTGGCGGCCGGTTTCGGTCAGGCGCATGTCGGCGTTGTCCTCCCGCAACTGCAGGCGGAACTCGGCGCGGCTGGTGAACATGCGGTAGGGCTCGGTCACGCCCTTGGTGATCAGGTCATCCACCAGCACGCCCAGGTAAGCCTGGTCGCGGCTGGGCGTCCAGGCGGCTTCGCCCCGGCACTGCAGCGCGGCATTGATGCCGGCAAACAAGCCCTGGGCCGCCGCCTCTTCGTAGCCGGTGGTGCCGTTGATCTGGCCGGCAAAGAACAGGCCATGGATCTGTTTGGTCTCGAAGCTGCCCTTGAGCGAGCGCGGGTCGAAGTAGTCGTACTCGATGGCGTAGCCGGGGCGCAGGATGTGGCAGTTTTCCAGCCCCTTCATCGAGCGCACCAGCGCGTACTGGATGTCAAACGGCAGGCTGGTCGAGATGCCGTTGGGGTAGTACTCGTTTGTCGTCAGGCCCTCGGGCTCCAGAAAAATCTGGTGGCTGTCCTTGTCGGCAAAGCGGTTGATCTTGTCTTCCACACTCGGGCAATAACGCGGCCCCACCCCTTCGATCTTGCCGGTGAACATCGGGCTGCGGTCGAAGCCGGAGCGGATGATCTCGTGCGTGCGCTCGTTGGTGTGCGTGATCCAGCAGGGCATCTGCTGCGGGTGCATGCTGGCTTTGCCCATGAAGCTGAACACCGGCACCCCGCCAGACTCGTTCATGCCGCCGGGCATGCCGTCACCAGGCTGCTCGGTGCACTGCGAAAAGTCGATGGTGCGGCCGTCCAGGCGCGGTGGCGTGCCGGTCTTCAGGCGCCCTTGCGGCAGCTTCAGCTCCTTCAGGCGCGCCGACAGGCTCACCGCTGGCGGATCGCCCGCACGGCCGGCCGCGTAGTTCTGCAGGCCCACATGGATCTTGCCGTCCAGAAAGGTGCCAGCCGTCAGCACCACGGTGCGCGAACGGAAACGGATGCCGACTTGCGTGACGGCGCCCACCACGCGATCACCCTCCACCATCAAGTCGTCGACCGCCTGCTGGAACAGCCACAGGTTGGGCTGGTTTTCCAGCTGGCGGCGGATCGCCGCCTTGTACAGGATGCGGTCGGCCTGGGCGCGGGTGGCGCGCACGGCCGGGCCTTTGGAAGAGTTGAGGATGCGGAACTGGATGCCGCCCTCGTCGGTGGCCAGCGCCATGGCGCCGCCCAAAGCGTCCACCTCTTTGACCAGGTGGCCCTTGCCGATGCCGCCAATGCTGGGGTTGCAGCTCATCTGGCCCAGCGTTTCGATGTTGTGGGAGAGCAGCAGCGTCTTACAGCCCATGCGGGCCGCGGCCAGCGCGGCTTCGGTTCCGGCATGGCCGCCACCGACCACGATCACGTCGAATTCTTGAGGGTAAAGCATGAGAGTCTGCCCTTTGAGGGCCAAAAAACAGGCGCTGCCTGCGCCAAGGCCGCCCTGCCACGGGGTCGGCTAATGTTGCCTATTTTACAGGCAGGGCGAGCGTTTGCGGCCTTGCGGGCAGGCCGATGCCCTTCACCCCCTCTGTCCTGGTTATGCACCAAACGCATAACTTGACAGCCAAGCGGCCTTGGACGACACCGCTTGGCCTGTCTAACATTTGAAACGCCGACAACCCGTCGGTCTCCAGAAAAGTGGCTCACCATGTCCAATTCACCCGCAAGCATCCAGACCACAAGCCCGCATGCGCTGCCCTCTTACCTCAACCCCGAACACCTGGGCCCCTGGGGCATTTACCTGGAACAAATCGACCGCGTGACGCCCTATCTGGGTTCTCTGTCGCGCTGGGTCGAAACCCTCAAACGCCCCAAACGCATCCTGGTGGTGGATGTGCCGATCGCGCTGGACAACGGCACCGTGGCCCACTTTGAGGGCTACCGGGTGCAGCACAACATGAGCCGTGGCCCCGGCAAGGGCGGCGTGCGCTTTCACCAGGACGTGACCCTGTCCGAAGTCATGGCCTTGTCGGCCTGGATGTCGGTCAAGAACGCCGCCGTCAACCTGCCCTTTGGCGGCGCCAAGGGCGGCATCCGCGTCAACCCCAAAACGCTCTCGCGCAGCGAACTGGAGCGCCTGACACGCCGCTACACCAGCGAGATTGGCCTGATCATCGGGCCGACCAAGGACATTCCGGCGCCGGATGTGAACACCAACGAGCAAATCATGGCCTGGATGATGGACACCTGGTCGATGAACACCGGCACGGCCACCACGGGCGTGGTGACAGGCAAACCGTTGGCCCTGGGCGGCTCGCTGGGCCGCAAGGAGGCCACCGGGCGCGGCGTCTTTACGGTAGGCGCAGAGGCCGCCAGACACCTCGGTCTTGAATTGCAAGGCGCACGCGTGGCGGTGCAGGGCCTGGGCAATGTGGGTGGCGTGGCGGCTCGCCTGTTTGCGCAGGCCGGCAGCCGCGTGGTGGCCGTGCAGGACCACGAAGGCACGGTCTACAACGACGCCGGGCTGGATGTGCCCGCCCTGCTGGCGCACGCGGCCGAGCAGGGCAGCGTGGTCGGCTTTGCCGGTGCCGAGGCCCTGGCCGCCGAGCCGTTCTGGGCTGTGCCCTGCGACATCCTGGTGCCGGCTGCGCTGGAACAGCAGATCACCGCCGACAATGCGGGCCAGATCCAGGCCAAGCTGGTCATCGAGGGGGCCAACGGCCCCACCACCCCTGCGGCCGACGACATCCTGGCCGAGCGCGGTGTGCTCCTGGTGCCCGACGTGGTGGCCAACGCGGGCGGCGTGACGGTGAGCTACTTCGAATGGGTGCAGGATTTCTCCAGCTTTTTCTGGAGCGAAGACGAGATCAACGCCCGCCTGGTGCGCCTCATGCGCGAAGCCTTTGCCGCCGTCTGGCAAACCGCCGAGCAGCACCGGGTCAGCCTGCGCACCGCCACCTTCATCATCGCCTGCACCCGCATGCTGCAGGCGCGCGAGCTGCGCGGGCTCTACCCCTGACCGGGCAATGGCAGGGCCCCGCCCGCCTTGACCTCGCCCAGCGAAAAGCTGGTGTGCAGGTCTTTCACATTGGGCAGGTTGATCAGCACCTCGCGCGCAAAGGTGCTGAAGGCGTTGAGGTCGCGCGCCACCACTTCGAGCTCGAAGGTGCCGGTGCCGCTGATGTAGTGGCACGAGATGACTTCGGGGATCTTGCGGATGGCTTCTTCGAGCTCGCGGGTGATGTCCCCGCGGTTGCGCTCGGCGTCCAGCCGCACAAAAGCCAACACGTCCAGCCCGACCTTGTGGCGGTCGATGACGGCCCGGTAGCCGGTGATGTAGCCCGCCTTTTCAAGCGCCTTGACGCGCCGCCAGCAGGGTGCCGCCGACAGGCCGACCCGCTCAGACAGTTCGGCATTCGACAGGCGTCCGTCGCGCTGCAATTCGTTCAGGATCAACCAGTCGAATTTATCAAGTGTTTCCATAAAACCAATTATCGAGCAATATTCTTTCAATACCGAGGGATTACACCGGCCTCAAAAGAAAGCACCTGTCTGCGCTGAACTCCTACACTCATCCCACCGCAGTACCTTTGGAGCTGGCCCATGAACGCCCCCCTGCCCGACCACATCCGCCAAGCCCTCGAAACCGTCACGCTGGACGACAAATACAGCCTCGACGTGGGCCGTGCCTTCATGAGCGGCATCCAGGCCCTGGTCAAGCTGCCCATGCTGCAGCGCCAGCGCGACGCGCTGCAAGGCAAGAACACCGCCGGTTTCATCAGCGGCTACCGGGGCTCGCCGCTGGGTGGCTACGACCAGTCGCTGGAAAAGGCACGCAAGTACCTGCAGGCCCAAAACATCGTCTTCCAGCCCGGCGTCAACGAAGAACTGGCCGCGACGGCCTTGTGGGGCACCCAGCAGCTGGGCTTTGCCCCGCCCGGCACCAACCGCTTTGATGGCGTGTTCGGCATCTGGTACGGCAAAGGCCCGGGGGTGGACCGCTGCGCCGATGTCTTCAAACACGCCAACATGGCCGGCACCACGCCCTGGGGCGGCGTGCTGGCGGTGGCCGGTGACGACCATGTGGCCAAGAGTTCCACAGCGGCGCACCAGAGCGACCACATCTTCAAGGCCTGCGGTCTGCCGGTGTTCTTCCCGGCCAGCGTGCAGGACATCCTGGACCAGGGTCTGCACGCACTGGCCATGAGCCGCTTTGCGGGCGTGTGGGCGGGCATGAAGACCATCCAGGAAATCGTCGAATCCAGTGCCACCGCCCACATCGACCCCGAGCGCGTGCAGATCGTGCTGCCCGAATTCGTCATGCCGCCCGGCGGCGTGCACATCCGCTGGCCCGATACCGCGCTCGAACAAGAGGCCCGGCTTTTTGACTACAAATGGTACGCCGCGCTGGCCTACATCCGTGCCAACCAACTCAACCACAACGTGATCGAAGGTCCGAATGACCGCTTCGGCCTGATCGCCAGCGGCAAGGCCTACAACGACACCCGACAGGCCCTGCTGGACCTGGGCCTGGACGACGCCAGCTGCCAGCGTCTGGGCATTCGGCTGCACAAGGTCAATGTGGTGTGGCCGCTGGAGGCGCAGATCACCCGCGAATTCGCCACCGGCCTGCGCGAGATCCTGGTGGTCGAAGAAAAGCGCCAGGTCATCGAATACCAACTCAAGGAAGAGCTCTACAACTGGCGCGCCGATGTGCGCCCGGAAGTGATCGGCAAGTTCGACAACGTGGACGGCCACGGCGGCGGCGAATGGTCCATGCCCAACCCCAGCGCCAACACCCTGCTGCGTGCCAACGCCGACCTGAGCCCGGCCATCATCGCCCGTGCCATCGCCAAACGCCTGAAACACATCGGCATCGACGCCGACACCACCGCCCGCATCGACGCGCACCTGGCTGTGCTCGACGCCAAGGAGCGGTCGATGCAGACGCTCACGCTGGGCGCTGCAGCCGACCGCACGCCCTGGTTCTGTTCGGGCTGCCCGCACAACACCAGCACCCGCGTGCCCGAAGGCTCGCGCGCCATGGCCGGCATCGGCTGCCATTTCATGGCGCTGTGGATGGACCGCAGCACCGCAGGCTTCACCCAGATGGGCGGTGAGGGCGTGCCCTGGGTCGGCCAGCAACCCTTCAGCCACGACCAGCACATGTTTGCCAACCTGGGCGACGGCACCTACTTCCACAGCGGCATCCTGGCGGTGCGCCAGAGCGTGGCCGCCGGGGTGAACATCACCTACAAAATCCTCTACAACGATGCCGTGGCCATGACCGGTGGCCAGCGCGTGGGCGAACGCCCCGAGGGCCACAGCGTGGTGCAGATCGCCATGAGCATGAAGGCCGAAGGCGCACAACGCATCGTGGTGGTGACCGACGAACCCGACAAATACAAGGGCGTGGCACTGGCCGAAGGCGTGCGGGTGTTCCACCGCGACGAACTCGACCGCATCCAGCGCGAGATGCGCGAGATCAAGGGCACCACCGTCATCATCTACGACCAGACCTGCGCCACCGAAAAACGCCGCCGCCGCAAGCGCGGCACGATGGTGGACCCGGCCGTGCGCGTGGTCATCAACGAGGCCGTGTGCGAAGGCTGTGGCGACTGCGGCGTGCAGTCCAACTGCCTGTCGGTGGAACCGCTGGAAACCGAATTCGGCCGCAAGCGCACCATCAACCAGAGCACCTGCAACAAGGACACCAGCTGCCTCAAGGGCTTTTGCCCCAGCTTTGTCACCGTGGAAGGTGGCCAGCTCAGGAAAAAGGCCAAGACCGAGGCCAGCTCCCCTGCTGCCCTGGGCGCCTTGCCCGAGCCAAACCAGCCCGATCTGCAACACCCCTGGGGCATGGTGGTGGCCGGCGTGGGCGGCACCGGCGTCATCACCATCGGCCAGCTGCTGGGCATGGCCGCGCACATCGAAGGCAAAGGCATCGTCACGCAGGACGCGGCGGGCCTGGCCCAGAAAGGCGGTGCCACCTGGAGCCACGTGATCGTGGCCAACACACAGGCCGACATCCGCACCACCCGCGTGGGCATGGCCACCGCCGACCTGATCTTCGGCTGCGACCCGATCGTCAGCGCCGGCAAGGAAACCCTGTTGCGCATGCGCGAAGGCCGCACCCATGTGGCCCTCAACAGCCACAGCACGCCCACCGCCGCCTTTGTGAAAAACGGCAACTGGCAAAACCCGGCTGAGCAGTGCGTGGCCGAAATCACGCAGCAGGTCGGCGAAGCGGGCGTGAGCGCCTTTGACGCTGACCGCATGGCCAAACAGCTCATGGGTGACACGATTTACGTCAACCCCATGATCCTGGGCTATGCCTGGCAAAAAGGCTGGGTGCCACTGTCGCGTGCCTCGCTGATGCGCGCCATCGAACTCAACGAAGTCGCCGTGGCCAACAACAAGTTGGCTTTTGATTGGGGCTGCCACGCTGCCGCACACCCGGACAGGGTCATGGCCGTGCTGCAACCCGCGCAGGTCATTGAATTCAAAAAGCGCGACAGCCTGGATACGCTGATCGGCAAACGCGTGGCCGGCCTGACGGACTACCAGAACGCCGCTTATGCCCAGCGTTACAGCGCCCTGGTGAACCACGTGCGCCAGGCCGAAGCCCCTTTGGGCAAGACGGTGCTGACCGAAACCGTGGCCAGGAACCTGTACAAGCTCATGGCCTACAAGGACGAGTACGAAGTGGCCCGCCTGCACACGCAGACCGGTTTCATGGAACGCATTGCCCAGCAGTTCGAAGGCGACTTCAAGGTGCACTACCACCTGGCCCCGCCCCTGCTGGCCAAGCGCAACGACAAGGGTCAGCTGGTCAAGCAGAAATTCGGCCCAGGCATGCTGACCGGCTTCAAGCTGCTGGCTGCCCTCAAAGGCCTGCGTGGCACGGCACTCGATGTGTTTGGCTACACCGAAGAGCGCCGCACCGAACGGGCCTTGATCGGCGAGTACATGGACATCGTTGAAGGCATGCTGGCGTCACTGAACGCCGACAGCCATGCCAAGGCGGTTGAGGTGGCGCGTGTGCCCGAAACCATCAAGGGTTTTGGCCATGTGAAGGAACGCAACCTGCAGGCCGCGCGTCTGCAATGGAAACAGTTGCTGGGACGATAAATCACCCGGAAAAAAAGCCCCGCAAGGTGTGAACCCTGCGGGGCTTTTTTTGAGGTATTTGCCGGTCAGCGGGTTTCCGGCAGTTCGATCTTGACTTCCAGCACCTCCAGGTTGTCCTGGCGCTCCAGGTTCACCTTGATGTCGTTGGGGTCGATCTTGATGTACTTGCTGATCACGGCCACCAGCTCGCGCTGCAGGTCGGGCAGGTAATCGGGCTCGGCCGCATTGCGACCACTGCGCTCGTGGGCCAGGATGATCTGCAGGCGCTCTTTGGCCACGCTGGCTGTTTTTTTCTTTTCTCCCAACAGGAAAGACAGGAAAGACATGCTCACTTCCCTCCGAACAGGCGCTTGAAGAAGCCAGGCTTCTCAGCCTCGGTGAAGCGCATCGGCTTGTCTTCGCCCAGGAAACGGTCGATCACATCCTTGTAGGCCTCGGCCACATCGGTGCCTTCCATGTTGATGGCCGGCGTGCCCTGGTTGGACGCCTGCAGCACGTTTTCGCTTTCGGGAATCACGCCGATCAGCTGGATGCGCAGGATGTCCTGGATGTCCTGCAGCGACAGCATCTGACCGTCTTCCACACGGTTGGGGTTGTAGCGCGTGATCAGCAGGTGTTCCTTGATCGGCTCGGCGCCTTCGATGGCCCGCTTGGTCTTGCTGCCCAGCATGCCCAGAATGCGGTCCGAATCGCGCACCGAAGAGACTTCGGGGTTGGTCACGATCAGGGCCTCATCGGCGTAGTGCATGGCCATCAGCGCGCCGGTTTCAATGCCGGCAGGCGAATCGCAGACGATGTAATCAAAGCCCATCTCGGCCAGGTCCTTGAGCACTTTTTCCACGCCTTCCTGCGTGAGTGCGTCCTTGTCGCGGGTCTGCGAGGCAGCCAGCACAAACAGGTTGTCGCACTGCTTGTCCTTGATCAGGGCCTGGTGCAGGTTGGCTTCACCGTGGATAACGTTGATGAAGTCATACACCACGCGGCGCTCGCAACCCATGATCAGGTCCAGGTTGCGCAAACCCACGTCGAAGTCGATCACGGCCGTCTTGAAGCCCTTGAGGGCCAGGCCGGTGGCAAAGCTGGCGCTGGTGGTGGTTTTGCCCACCCCACCCTTGCCAGAGGTCACTACAACGATTTTTGCCATGGGTTCTCTTTCTGTTGGAACGAATTGCTAAGGATTGTTTTCAGGCCTTGATGGCCACGATGCGCAGTTTGTCGCCGTCGGGGCCAGACTGCAGCGACACCTGGGCTGCCTGGCCACGCACGTCGGCGCTCAAGGGGTTTTCGCTGGTGCGGTACACGCCCGCAATCGAAATCAACTCCGGGTCCATGCTTTGGGCAAAGATGCGGGCCCCTGTAAAGCCCCGCGCACCCGCAATGGCCTTGCCACGCAAAGGCGCATAAATGTGAATGTGCCCATCGGCCAGGACTTCGGCACCTGGATTGACCATGGCCAGCACGATCAGGTCACGCCCCTTGGCATACACCTGCTGGCCCGAACGAAGGGGTTTGTCCAGCACCATCGCATCCATCAGGCTGGGCGTGGTCGGTGCAGGTGCGGGCGAGGGTGTTGGGGCCGGTGTGGCAGCAGGCAAGGAGGCCTGTACGCTCACGCTGGGCGCCTGGCGACGGATGCGCGCATCGTCGGCTTGTACCAAGCCCACGTTTTTGGCTGCTTGCAGCCATTCGGCTTGGTGGGTCTTGATGGCCACAGGGCGCAGCTGGTGTTTGGCCAAGGTCTGCAGCAAGGCTTCAAAGTCGAGCGAGCCGGTTTGTTCTGCCAGTGCATCCAGATCGATCAGCACCGGGTCCTGGTCAAAAAAGCCAGGGGTTTCGGCCAGTTGGGCATCCAGTGCCTGTGCCACAGCCTGCAAATCGAGTGACTTGAGCTGAAATGCCACCAGAGGCAAATCGGCGCTCTTGATGTCGTAAACAGGGGTGGCAGAAGAACTGGACATGAAGCTGAGGCTGGAAATGCCAAATCTTACCAGTCTGTCCATTCGGGTCCGGAATCTTGTGTTGCTGTCTTCCTTCTATTTCAGTATTTCAAATTAGTGGTAGTAGTTAAGCAAAGCCCCGAGATGTGGAAAAGCCTTTTTTTTTCTTTTAAAACAGGCACTTGCTGCACCGCCAAGCATGTGGACCTGTCTGCTTTCGTGTTGTCACGTCCACATGAACAAGTTCAGGAATACGGTTGGACCTGTGGATAAGTGGGATGTTGCCCTTTTTTTATCCACAGACTTGTTCAGAAATTTATTTTCAGTGCTTCAGTGGGTTTCGAGCAGCCACTGGATCACCCCTTTGGCAATGAAACCCACCATGCCGAACGCCAGACCCAAAAAAATGACAAAAGTGCCGAACTTGCCTGCTTTCGATTCCCAGGCCAGTTGCCCGATGATGAACAGCATGTAGAGCATGAAGGCCCCGACGCCGATCGTCAGGCCAAACCAGGCGAACTGTTCTTCGCTGAAATTCATCATGCCTGGCTTTCCATGTCGGATTCGTCCAGACGCGAAGGCCAGTCTTGCACGTCCACCAGTTCGCGGTAAGCATGCCAGCTGGCGTGGCCCAGCACCGGCACCACCAGGATCAGGCCCAAGAACAGCGAAAACAGGCCCAGCAAACTCAGTCCCATCAGCAAAAATGCCCACAAAGCCAGGGTGATGGGGTGGGACAACACGGCTTTCCAGCTGGTCAGCACGGCCTGCAACACGCTGACTTGCTTGTCCAGCAGCAGTGGCATGGAGACCACGCTGGACGCGAACAGTGGTGCCGCCATCAGGCCGCCCAAGGCCAGCCACAGTTCGAACAGGTGGTGGTTCTGGCTGGCCACCACATGGCGCAGAAAGTCCATGGGCGTGTGGATGGGCACAGGCGCCATCAGCTGGATCAGCGCCGACGAGGTGAACACCCAGCCCACAGCCGCCAGGCCCAGCAGCAGACCAAAGCGGATCAATGCCCAATAGCTGTCAGGTTGCGACTGCAGTTTGAGGTTCCAGCGTGTCCAGGTGCCCACCAGCAAGGCCAGGTCGACCCGCTCGCCACGTTCAATGGCGCGGCTCATGGCGTACAGGCTGGTGGCCAGCACCGGGGCCATCACCATGAAAGCCGAGACCAGACCGGCCAGTAACCAGAACTGGTCAAACGCCAGCCAGGTGAACACCATGCCCACCAGGGCCAGCACCAGGCCGTGTGCCATGCTCAGCCAGGGGTTGTGGCAGAGGTCCCGAAAACCCAGCACCAGCCAACGCAGGGGTTGGTCGGGTTCGATGGGCAAGATGGGGGGCAACAAGGCACGCGTTGCGTTGCCGTGCCCGGAAGACGGAGCAGGTTGCGAAGACATGGGTCAAAGCTTATCGGCCTTGGCTGACCGTTGGCTTGACCCACGTCAAGCGTCGAAAACCCCTGCTGTGGTTTTCGGCAAACCCATCAATGCGGGTGGTGGCGCTCGCGCATGCCCATGGCGCCCATCTCGCGTTGCATGTGGCGGGCGGTTTCGGCATCAAAAGTCTTTTTCTGCTCGGCGTTCAGGCCAGCGTAAAAGGTTTTGGTGGCATCGCCGCGTTTTTTCATTTCGGCATCACGTTGGGCATGCAGGGCTTGCATCTGGTCAATGCGCTCGGGTGTGCTGAGCTTGGCCAGGGCGGCGCGGTCCGGGAAAGCGGAGGCAGCAGGCATTTGCATGCTGTCGGCAAAGGTTTTCCAGGCGGCTTCCTGGCCCGCATCCAGTTTGAGTTTGGCTTTGAGTTCGCCCAGGTGCTTGGCGTGGCGCTCGGCCATGCGTTCGCGCATGTGTTCACGCATTTCAGGGTGCGCAGCCTGTGCGCCAGGGCCCATGCCAGGCCCAGGGCCTGTTTGTGCGAAAGCGCTGGCGCCCAGGGCCAGTGCCAGGCTGGCCAGGGCCAGTGTGGTGCGGATCGGTTTCATCTCATGCTCCTTCAAAAGCCCCGCGAAAACACTTCAGCGGGTTGCCTTGCAGTGTGCGCGTCACATGTGTCGTGGCTGCGGCGCACATGCAGAGATTTGTAAAGACCTGTTGCCAGTTGTTCATTCGGGCAGGTTGCGGTTCTTGCAGGTGTTGATGCCAAAGAGGCTGTAGGGCGGGCACCAGCCCATGGCGCCGGTGGCCAGCGGCAACAGGCCGATCCAGCCCCAGGCGCCAATCTGGCCGGTGAGGGCCAGCAGCACGAGCAGGGCGCCAATGGCGATGCGTGCGATGCGGTCGATGCCGCCAACATTGCTTTTCATGAATGCTCCTTGGTGAATGGACAAATCAGGCGCCGACCGTGTAGCCCTCGTCGGCAATGGCTTTGGCAATTGCTTCGCGTGCCTGGGTCGATTCCACTTCGACTTTCTTGCCGCCCAGGTCCACCTGGACTTGGGCTTGTGGATCGAGTTGCTGCACGGCCTGGGTCACGGCCTTGGCACAGTGGTTGCAGCTCATGCCCTGGACATCAAAAACCTGTTTCATGGGTGTATCCTTTGCTCATACCCTTGGCGGTATAAACGCCAGCATACGCCACCCGCAGGCCAAGCACATGACACAGATCAATTCTCCCCAACAGACTTACGACATCGGCATCGGTGGCATGACCTGCGCATCGTGCGTGGCGCGGGTCGAAAAGGCGCTCAAAAAAGTGCCTGGCGTGGACGCCGCGGCCGTCAACCTGGCCACCGAATCGGCCCATGTGACGGTGTGCAGTCTGGACACCAACGAGGGCGTGCTGCGACGCGCCATCCGCGACGCGGGCTACGAACCCCTGGCCGCACAAGACACAGCGTCCATGCAGGCCAGCGGGCCTTGGACCGGCTTTGCCCCGGTGGCCTGGGGCCTGGCCCTGTCGGCACCGTTGGTGCTGCCCATGCTGGGGGATTTGTGGGGTCAGCACTGGATGCTGCCCGCCTGGCTGCAGTTTGCGCTGGCCACACCGGTGCAGTTCGTGCTGGGGGCGCGCTTTTACAAAGCCGGCTGGCACGCACTCAAGGCGCTGACGGGCAATATGGATTTGCTGGTGGCCATTGGCACCACGGCGGGCTGGCTGTTGTCGGTGTGGTTGTGGATGACCGCGCACGCGGGCCACGCACCGCACCTCTACTTTGAAGGCTCGGCGGTCGTCATCACGCTGGTGCTGCTGGGCAAATGGCTGGAAGCGCGGGCCAAGCAACAAACCACCGAGGCCATCCGCGCCCTGCACGCGCTGCGGCCCGAAACCGCACATTGGCTCAGCCCGGAGGGTGAGCGCGACGTGCCAGTGGCCGAAATCCGCGTGGGCGACATGCTGCTGGTCAAGCCTGGCGAACGCATTGCACTGGACGGCACGCTGCGCGAAGGCCAGACCCAGGTGGACGAGTCCATGTTGACCGGGGAACCCCTGCCTGTGCCCAAAACGCTGGGCGACAGCCTGACGGGCGGCGCCATCAACGGCGAAGGCCTGGTGCGCATGCAGGTCACGGCGGTGGGTCACGAAACCGTGCTCTCGCGCATCATTCGCCTGGTCGAAGACGCGCAAGCGGCCAAGGCGCCCATCCAGCGCCTGGTGGACCAGGTGGCCGAGGTGTTTGTGCCTGCGGTGCTGGCCATTGCGCTGCTGACCGGTCTGGTTTGGCTGTGGCAGGGCGCTGGGTACGAGCACGCGCTCATCCACGCGGTGGCAGTTCTCGTCATTGCCTGTCCTTGCGCCCTGGGCCTGGCCACACCGGCAGCCATCATGGCCGGCACCGGCGTGGCCGCCAAAAACGGCATCCTCATCAAAGATGCACAGGCGCTGGAGATGGCCCACAAAGTGCAGACAGTGGCCTTTGACAAAACCGGCACCCTGACGGTGGGCCAGCCGCGCCTGGTGGGCCAGGTGGCTGCGCCAGGGCAAGACGCGACGGCGGTGCTGGCCCTGGCCGCGGCGGTGCAAAGCGGCAGCGAACACCCGCTGGCGCGTGCCGTGCTGGCCAGGGCCCAGGGCCTGAGCCTGCCCGCCGCGCAAGACGTGCAAGCCGTGCCGGGCCGGGGCCTGACCGCCCGTGTGCAAGGCCGTGAACTGCTGCTGGGCAGCCTGCGCTGGCTGGGTGAAGAAGGGCTGAACCTGAACGTCTGGCAGGCCGACATGGAACGCTTTGCAAAGCAGGGCGCCAGCCTGTCGGCCCTGGCCGAACGCACACCCAGTGGCGTGCAAGGGCTGCTGCTCTTGGCCTTTGGCGACGAACCCAAGGCCGGTGCCCGCGAGGCGCTGGACGCCCTGCGCGCACGTGGCCTGAAACTCGTCATGGTCTCGGGGGACAACCGCGCCGCCGCCGAGGCGATGGCGCGCCGCTTGGGTCTGCGCCCCGAAGATGGCGAAGTGCTGGCCGAAGTGTTGCCCGGCGACAAAGCGCAAGCGGTGGCCAAGCTGCGCGACGGTGGGCGCATTGTGGCCATGGTGGGCGATGGCGTGAACGACGCCCCCGCCCTGGCCGCCGCCGACGTGGGCCTGGCCATGGGCAACGGCACCGACGTGGCCATGCACGCGGCCGGCATCACGCTCATGCGTGGCGATGTGGCGCTGGTGGGTGCGGCGCTCGACATTTCGGCACGCACCGTGGCCAAGATCCGCCAGAACCTGTTTTGGGCCTTTGCCTACAACACGGCGGGCATCCCGCTGGCGGCGCTGGGTTACCTCAGCCCGGTGATCGCGGGCGGTGCCATGGCGCTCAGCTCGGTCAGTGTGATGACCAATGCCCTGATGCTCAAGCGCTGGAAATTCACCGACCGATCGGTCGGTTAAATGCCGATTCCTTGACCTGTGTCAGGCGGCGAGGCGCCCAGGCCTTGCACACTGGGGCCATCATTTGATGGAGACGCCCCATGGCCCAGCCCCGCAGCCTGCAAATCATCCGTGACGAACACGCCAGCCTGGCGGCCATGCTGCAGTCCATGCGCATGCTGGTGGACAAAGGCCCTGGCGACGGGCGCAAACCCTTTTTCGACGTGTTGCGCGCCATGCTCTTCTACATCGACGAATACCCCGAGCGCCTGCACCACCCCAAGGAGTCCAACCTGCTGTTTCCCAAGGTGGTCAAGGCCTCACCCAAGGTGCTGGGGGCCATCGACCGCCTGGAGCGCGACCACATGTACAGCGAAAAAGCCGCCCGTGACCTGCAGCACCTGCTGCTGTCGTGGGAGCTGCTGGGCGCCGCGCATCGCGCTGCGTTTGACGAGGCGTTCAAGAAGTACGTGGACTTTTACCTGGACCACATGCGCCTGGAAGAAGAGGTGATCCTGCCCGAGGCGGAAAAAACCTTGAGCGTGCAGGACTGGGCCGAGGTGGACGCTGCCTTTGCGCAAAATGCCGACCCTTTGACCGGCAAATACCCGCCCACGGCAGAGTACGAAAAGCTCTTCAGCCTGATCGTGCAGCGCGCCCCGTCGCCCATCGGGCTGGGCTAAAAGCGGGCTGCAGGTGCCAGCCCTGCTGGCGATAGGGCCTTGGTGGTCCGCTATCGCTTGCAGGACAAGCGCCTACAAAGAGGGCAAAAGCAAGCCGCCCTTCGCGTCAGGCGGCTTGTTCTTCTTCGCCGGGCGGCTGGTCTTTCGAGAACCACATCACGTACAGCACCGGCAGCACCACCAGGGTGAGCAAGGTGGCGGTGATCAGGCCGCCGATCACGACGATGGCCAGCGGCCGTTGGGTTTCTGAGCCGATGTCGTGGCTCATGGCCATCGGCAAGAGGCCCAGGGCCGCCAGCATGGCCGTCATCAGCACCGTGCGCAGGCGCTGCATGGCGCCCTCTTTGACGGCGTCGAGCACGCTGTAGCCCGCATTGCGCAGCTGCTGGAAGACCGACAGCATCACCACGCCGTTGAGTACGGCCTGGCCCGACAGTGCAATGAAGCCAATGGCCGCCGACACCGACAGCGGAATGCCAAACACCCACAGCGCCACAAAACCGCCAATGAGCGCCAGCGGAACGTTGATCAGGATCAGCAAGGCGGTCTTGACGGTGCGGAAGGCATCGAACAGCAGCACAAAGATCAAGAGCAGCGAGATCGGCACCACCACCGACAGGCGCTTCATGGCGCGCTCCTGGTTCTCGAACTCGCCCGACCAGTTGACCACGTAGTTCTCGGGCACGGTCACGTTCGTCTCGACGCGGCGCTTCATGTCGGCCACCACCGAGCCCATGTCGCGGCCCTTGATGAAGATGCCAATGGCCATGGTGCGCTTGCCTGCTTCGCGGGCGATGTTCATGGCGCCGCTGGCCTGGCGGATGTTGGCCACCGAACCGAGCGTGATGTAGCCGCTGTCGGGTGTGGGCAAGGGTGTGCTCGAAAGCTGAGCGATCGCGCGGCGCTCTTCGGGCAGGCGCACGGCCACGGCAAACTTGCGCTCGCCTTCCCAGATCTGGGTGGCGGCCTTGCCGGCCAGCGCCGCTTCGATCACGTCCTGCACATCGCTCACGTTCAGGCCGTAGCGGGCAGCGCGTTCACGGTCGATGTCCACCACCAGCTGCGGCAGCTCGCCCAGGCGGTCCACTTCGGCGCGTTGCACGCCCACCACCTGCTTGAACTCATGCTGCATGGCCTCGACGATGCGGCGAAGCTCGTCCAGATCGTCACCGGCCACCTTGACCACAATCTGGCCCTTGATCTGTGAGATCGATTCGAGCACGTTGTCACGGATGGGCTGCGAGAACGCCGGGTCCACACCCGGAATCACCGACAGCGCGCGGTCCATCTCCTCGATCAGCTGGTCGCGTGTGAGCCCCTTGCGCCATTGCTCCTGCGGTTTCACATCCACAAACACCTCGGCCATGCTGAGGGTCTTGGGGTCGGTGCCGTCTTCGGGCTGGCCCGACTTGGACACCACCGTGCGCACTTCGGGCACCGTGATGAGCGCCTTGCGCGCCATGCGCAGGATGTGCGAGGCCTCTTGCTGCGACACGCTGGCGGGCATGTCCCAGTTGACCCAGAAGGTGCCCTCGTTGAGTTCGGGCAAAAACTCCGAGCCCAGGCGCGAAGCCGCGCCAATCGACAGCACAAACCCGACCACCGCCACCGTCACCACTTTGCGCCGCTGCGACAGCGCCCAGTCCAGGGTGGGCGCGTACACGCGTTTGAGCGACTTGACCAGGCGGTTGTCGTCGTGCGGCAGGCGCTTGCGCAGCATCCAGTAAGCCAGCAGCGGTACCAGCGTGATGGAGAACACCAATGCGCCAATGAGCGCGGCGGTGACCGACAGCGCCATGGGCTGGAAAATGCGCCCCTCATGGCGTTGCAGCGCAAAGATCGGGATGTGCGCCGCAATGATGATCAGCATCGAAAACAGCGTCGGGCGCCCCACCTCGTTGGCCGCCTGGGTGATGACCTCTTTGCGCTCTTTCTCGTTCATGCCCTCGCCGCGTTCGGCCAGGCGGTGCATGATGTTCTCGATCACGATCACCGCGCCGTCCACGATGATGCCGAAGTCCATCGCGCCCAGGCTGAGCAGGTTGGCCGGCACGCCCATGATCTTCAGGCCCATGAAGGTGGACAGCAGGGCCAGCGGAATGATCAGCACCACCGCCAGCGTGGCACGCAGGTTGGACAGGAACAAATACAGCACCAGCGAGACCAGCAGCGCGCCTTCGACCATGTTGCCGAACACGGTGGACAGGGTCTTGTTCATCAGCCAGGTGCGGTCGTAAAACGGCACGATCTGCACGCCCGGCGGCAGGCCGCGCTCATTGAGGCTGGCAATGCGGTCTTTGACGGCCTTGAGCACCACGCTGGGGTTTTCGCCCTTGCGCATGATGACGATGCCGATGACGGCGTCGTCGTCGCTGTCTTGCGCGGTGGTGCCCAGGCGCGGCACCGAGCCGAGCTTGATCTGGGCCACGTCACGGATCAGGATCGGTGTGCCGTTGCGCGAGGCCAGCACGATCTGTCCGATTTCTTCGGGCGAGCGCAAAAGGCCAATGCCGCGGATGGCGAACTGCTGCGCACCTTGCGCCACATAGCTGCCGCCCGCGTTGGAGTTGCCCCGACCCAGCGCGTCCAGCAGGTTCTGGAAGGTGAGCTTGTAAGCGCGCAGTTTGTCCAGGTCGGGCTGCACTTCGTACTGCTTGATGAAGCCGCCCATGGCCACCACATCGGCCACGCCGGGCACCTGGCGCAGCGAGCGTTCAATCGTCCAGTCCTCCAGGGTGCGCAGGTCGGTCGTCGACAGGCCGTCGCCGCGCACGCGGTAGCGCATGATCTCGCCCACCGGCGTGGCGTTGGGCGCCACGTTCACCTGTGCGCCCTCGGGCAAGTCCACCGAGGACAGGCGTTCGTACACCTGCTGGCGTGCCAGGTTCACGTTGGCGTTGTCGTCAAAGGTGATGACGGTGAAGGACAGGCCAAACTGCGTGTGCGAGAACACGCGGATCGAGTTGGGCAGGCCCGAGAGGTTGGCTTCGAGCGGCAGGGTGACCTGCTTTTCGACTTCTTCGGCGGCGCGGCCAGGGTAGAGCGCGATCACCGTCACCTGGGTGTCGGTCACGTCCGGAAAGGCTTCGACCGACAGGTTTTTGAAGGCCGTGAAACCCGCCAGCGCAAACAGCAACGTGCCCAGCACGATGAACAGCGGCTGGTTGAGCGCGTAATGGATCAGCTTCTTCACTTGGCCGGCTCCTGATGGGCGCGGTTGGCTTCGGCGGTTTCGCGCGCGATGCGCAGCTCACGCGCCAGCAGCAGGCCGTTTTGCACCACCACCTGTTCGCCGCCCTTGAGGCCTTCGCTCAGCAGCACTTTCTGGGCGCCCTCGTAGAGCACCTTCACGTCGCGCGGCTCGAAAGTGCCGGTGGCACTTTGCACAAAGACATAGTGTTCCTTGTCGCGCAAAAACACGGCCGATGCGGGCACCTCCACGCTGTTGCCCACGGCGCGCGCATAGCGCACCTTGGCCAGCATCTCGCTTTTGAGCAGGCGTTTGGGGTTGGCCACGGTGGCGCGGATCTTGATGGTGCGGGTGGTGGGGTCGATCTGGTCGGTCACGGCGCTGATGCTGGCTTCAAACGGTGTGTCGGCCAGCACCGGCACCATCAACTGCACCTTGGCGCCAGGGCGCAGGTCGCGCAGGTCGGCTTCTTGTGCGTCGATTTGCACCCACAGGCTTGATGGGTCGGTGACCACGAAGACCGGGGTGTTGGCGGTGTCGGCGCGCAATTCCTGGCCGGGGTTGAGGTTGCGCTCGACCACCGTGCCGGCCATCTCGCTGCGCAGGCCCAGCATCTGGTTGACGCCGGCGCTGCTGCCGTACAGGTGGGTGCGGGCCTGGGCGCGGGCCACTTCGGCCTGGCTGCGGGCGGCGTCGGCTTCGGCCTGCTCCAGGTCCTTGCGGGCCACCACGCCGGCTTCAAACAGGTCGCGCTGGCGCTGCACGGCTTGTTTGGCCAGTTGGGCGTCGGCTTGCGCACGCGAGGTGTCGGCCTGGGCCGCGCCAAATTCGGGCGAGGCCAGCTCGGCCAGCACCTGGCCGGCGCCCACGCGCTGGCCCACGTCGGCCACGATGCGGCTCACGCGCCCGGCAAAGGCCGGGTACACGCGCTGGGTGCGCTCTTCGTTCCAGACCAGGCGGGCGGGCAGTTCGACGTCGAAGGTGTGGGCCTCTTTGGCCGCTTCGGTCACCAGCAGCTTGAGCTGCGGGTGCTCGGCCGGGTAGCGCAGTTGCTGCTTGTCGATGATGGGCGGTGGGGTGCTGGCCACGGGTTCGTGTTTGTCCTGGCAGGCGGCCAGCAGGCCCAGCAGAGCCAGGCCAAGGGCGGTGGCCAGAGGGCGCAGCGAGGGGTTCAGGGATGTCTTCATGGTGTTCGCAATGGCAAAAAAGCGTGTGGGGTGATGGCCGGCTCAGGGGGCGGTGCGCAGTTGCCACGCGCTCAGCGCGTGGGCGTGGTCGTTGCGCACGCCACTGGCTTCGAGCTGGGTGGCGCGCAGGGTGCGGCGCGCGTCCAGAAGGTCGGTCAGGTTCAGGCCGCCTTTGCTGTAGGCCAGTTCGGCCTGCGCGGCCACCTGCTGTGCTTGCGGCAGGATGCGGGCCTCATAGCTTTGGCGCCGCTCGGTCTGGCTTTGCGTGGCCTGCAGCAGGCTGAGCAGTTCGGCGCGGGCCTGCACACGGGTTTTGTCCAGCAGGTCTTGCGCCTGTTCCTTTTGCGCCACGGCGCGGCCAATCTCGCCCTCAAAGCGCGAAAACCCGTTGATCGGGATCGAGATGCGCAAGGCCAGCAGGCGGTTGGTCTTTTGGCCGTCAGGGTAGTGGTCAAAGGTGGCGCCCAGCGTCGGGTCGGCGCGGTTGAGGGCCTGCGCGCCTTGCAGCGCGGCGTCTGCTGCGGCCAGGCGTTCGCGTGCCGCCTGCACGTCGGGGCGCTGCTCGACCAGGGTGTCGATGTCGCCCGCCGCGCCAGCCGGCGTGGCCTGCGGCCAGCCGCCTTCGGCGCGCCAGCCCCCTGCGGGCACGTTCTGTCCGGTCCACAGGGCCAGGGCCTGCATGGCTTGCTGGTGGGCCAGCTGGGCCGACTGCAGGTCGGCCACGGTGCGTTCGGCTTCGATGCGGGTGCGTGCCGCGTCTTGCGCCGACAGGTCGCCAGCTTTCAGACGCAGGTCGGCGGTTTTGGCCAGGGTGCGGGCGCTGTCGGCCAGGGCCTGCAGGGCTTGCAGGCGTTCTTGTGCAGCCATCAGGTCATAAAAAGCGCCAGAAGCACCCATTTGCTGCAGCACGCGCATGTCCTGGCTGTCGGCGCTGGCGGCGCGGGCTGCCCGCTCGGCCGCCTCGGTGCGCAGGCCGCGCTTGTTGCCGCGTTCCCAGGTCCAGTCCATGCCCAGCGACTTGTCCAGCCGCTTTTGTGTCCAGAACGAGCCGCTGCCGTTGCCGTTGCGCAGGTCAATCGACGAGACGCCTGCCGACAGCGTGGGCGCGGGCGCCCGGTCGGCGGCGCGCACGTCAAAGCGGGCGGCTTCGGCGGCGCGTTGCGCCGCCAGGGCGTCGGGGTTCTGGCGGGCGGCCTGCAGCACCTGCGCCAGCGTCAGCTGGGCGCTCAGGGGGCTGGCGGCCGCAGACGGGGTCTGGGCTTGCGCGGTCAGCGCGATGGGCAACAAGAACGCGCCCGAAAGAAACAAGTGTCGTATCCTCATGCCTTGTTTATCCAGGAATTGGCCTGACCAGTACCTGACTTGCCGCCCCTCCCCCCACCCTCCCGATCCATGCGCATCCTCCTGGTCGAAGACGATCCCGTGCTGCAAGCCGTGGTGCTGCGCAGCCTGAGCGACAGCGGCCACCGCGTTGAGGCCGCCGGCGACCTGGCCACGGCCGCCCACTGGTGGCGGGTGCAGCCCTTTGACGCGGTGCTGCTGGACCTGAACCTGCCCCTGCACGAACGCGCAGGCAGCGGCATGGGCAGCGGCCTGAGTCTGTTGCGCGAGGTGCGTGCCCGTGGCGACAAGACGCCGGTGCTGGTGCTGACGGCGCGCAACCGCACCGACGAACGCATTGCCGGGCTGGACGCCGGGGCCGACGACTACCTGGGCAAGCCGTTTGAGTTGGCCGAGGTGGAGGCCCGCTTGCGCGCCCTGGTGCGCCGCAGCCTGGGTGCCGACGAGCTGGTGCAGATCGGCCAGCTGCAACTCGAACGCCAGGCCCGCCGGGTGCTGGTGGACGGACAAGAGCTGAGCCTGCCCGCCCGCGAATACGAGGTGCTGTGCGAGCTGCTCACGCCGCCGGGGCGCACCGTCAGCAAAAAAGACCTGTCCGACAAACTCTCCGATCTGGACGAAGCGCTGGCCGACAACGCACTCGAAGCCTTCATTTCGCGCTTGCGCAAAAAACTGGTGGGCTCGGGCGCCTCGATCCGCACCTTGCGCGGCCTGGGTTACCGGCTTGAAGAAGAAGCCGCGGGCCCCGGCGCATGAAAACCCTGCCTTCCCTGCGCCACCGGCTGCTGCGACACGTCATCGGCCCGCTGGCCCTGACCTGGCTGCTGGGCGTGCTGATCGCGCTGGGGGTGGCGCGCCACTTCACGCAGCAGGCTTTTGACCGCGCTTTGCTCGACGACGCCTACGCCGTGGCCACCCATGTGCGCCATGCCGAAGACGGCGGCCTGACCCTGGGCCTGACCGCCACCGAAATGGGCACGCTGCTGTTTGACCAGAACGAGGCCATGTACTTCGCCGTCTACCACGACGATGGCCGCCTGCTGGCTGGACACCCGGGCCTGCGCCTGCCCACCTTGCCGTCAGGCCACGCCCCCTACTTCACTGAAATGGCCTACCAAAACCAGAGCCTGCGGGCGGTGGTGGTCTCGCGCACGCAGCCGACCCTGTTCAAAGTGGTGGTGGGGCAAACCACCCGCAGCCGCAACAGCCAGTTTGACCGCCTGCTCTTTTTTGCCATTGCCCCGCAGATCCTGCTGCTGGGCCTGCTGGCCTGGTGGCTGCAGCGCGCCATTGAAGGCGACGTGCGCCCGCTCATGGACCTGGAGCGTGCCGTGGCCCAGCGCGATGCGCGCGACCTGACGCCGGTGGCCGTGTCCGAACGCACCCGCGATGTGCAGCGCCTGGGCGCTGCCATCAATGCCTTGCTCGAACGCATTGGGCGCAGCGTGCGTTCGCAAAAAGAATTTGCCGGCAATGTCGCGCATGAACTGCGCACCCCGCTGGCCGGCATCCGGGCGCTGACCGAATACGGCCTGTCGCAGGAACGCCCCGAAGTCTGGCGCGAACAATTGCGCAGCATCGCCCAAAGCCAGGAACGCGCCAGCCACCTGGTGGACCAGCTGCTGGCCCTGGCCCTGGCACAAGAGGCGCGCGAAGCCCTGCCACCGCAAACCTTGCGACTGGACGAGGTGGTGCGCGACACCCTGCTGCGCCACCTGCCGCGTGCCGACGGCCTGGGTGTGGACCTGGGCGCACGCGGCCTGGACACGCCGGTGGCGGTGCAGGCCCAGCGCGCCTTGCTGGAGGGCGTGCTCGACAACCTGATCGACAACGCGCTGCGCTATGGGCGCCCGGCTGACGGCGCCGATGCCCGGGTCACGGTCGAAATTGCCCGTGAAGGCGATGACAGCGTGCGCCTGTCGGTGTCCGACAACGGGCCCGGCATTGACGACGCCCAACGCCAGCGCCTGCTCAAGCGCTGGGCACAAGGCCCGGCCGGTGAAACCCTGCGCCAGGGCTCGGGTTTGGGTCTGGCCATCGTGGCCGAATACGCCCGCTTGCTGGGCACCACGCTCACGCTGGAGGCGGGCGATGACAGCGTGGGCCTGCGGGTGAGCCTGTGCTGGCCCGGTCAGCCCAGCGCCGGATAGTCCAGATACCCGGCATCCCCACCGCCATACAGCGTGGCGCGGTCCAGCGTGTTGAACGGCCCGCCCGCTTTCAGGCGTGCGCCCAGGTCCGGGTTGGCGATGAAGGGGCGGCCAAAGGCCACGATGTCGGCGCCGTCGGCCAGCGATTGCTGGGCCAGCGCCAGGTCGTAGCCGTTGTTGACCATCCAGGCGCCTTGTCCACCCGCGCTTCGGTAAGCATGGCGCAGCGCGGCGTAGTCAAAGGGGGCGGGGCCCTGGTTGAAGTCGCGCGGACCACCGGTGGAGCCTTCGATCACATGCACATAGGCCAGGCCCAGCGGCGCGAGCTGGCGCACCACATGCTCGAACAAGGGCTGGGGGGTGTCATCGCTGGCGTCGTTGGCAGGCGTCACAGGCGAGAGGCGGATGCCGGTGCGGCCACCGCCAATCTCGGCGGTGATGGCCTGCATGACTTCGCCCAGAAAGCGGGCGCGGTTGTCGATGCTGCCGCCATACGCGTCGCTGCGCTGGTTGCTGCCGTTGCGCAGGAACTGGTCGATCAGGTAGCCGTTGGCGGCATGCACTTCGACACCGTCAAAACCGGCGGCGATGGCGTTGGCGGCGGCGCGGCGGTAATCCTGCACGATGCCGGGCAGCTCGCTGGACGCCAGCGCACGCGGGGCGGATGTTTCAACGAACTGCGCTTTGCCGTCCACCAGCAGCACGGTCTTGGCCTTGGCGGCGACGGCCGAAGGCGCCACGGGTGCAGCGCCACCGGGCTGCAGGCTGGTGTGCGAGATGCGGCCCACATGCCACAGCTGCATGACGATGTGGCCGCCCTGGGCGTGTACCGCGTCGGTGACAGGCTTCCAGGCGGCCACTTGTTCGGCGCTCCAGATGCCGGGCACGTCAGCATAGCCCTGGCCCTGGTGGCTGATGGCACAAGCCTCGGTGATGATCAGCCCGGCGCCCGTGGCCGGGTTGGCGCGCTGGCCGTAGTACGTGGCCATGCGGGCGTTGGCCAGGGCACCCGGTGCGCGGTTGCGCGTGAGCGGCGCCATGGCGATGCGGGTGGCCAGCTTCAGGCCACCGGCCTGGATGGGGTCAAAAAGTGTGCTCATGGTCAAGGTTTCAAACGTCGTAACCGGGGTTTTCGCGCTGCAGTTTGCGCAGCAGCGAGGGCCAGACAAAGCCGCCGCCAATGCCGCCGGTCTGCACTTTCATGGCGTGGGCCACGCCGCCCAGAATCTGCGGGTTCACCGCCGTCAGATCGCCCGCGCCGGACTGGCCCGCGAGTGCGTCCACCTGAATGCGGCAGGTGTTTTCAAAGGTGTACATCGACAAAAACGCGTCGGCGATGCCCTTGCCCACCGTCAGCAAGCCGTGGTTGCGCAGCATCAGGTAGTTGGCGCTGCCCAGGTTGGCCTGCAGTCGAAGCTTCTCGTCGTCACGGATGGCCACACCTTCGTAGTCGTGGTAGGCCAGCGAGGCCAGCACAAAGGTGCTTTGCTGGCTGATGGGCAGCACGCCGTGCTTTTGTGCACTGACGGCCACGCCCGCCCGCGTGTGGGTGTGCAGCACGCAGCCCGCGTCGGGCCGCACCGCGTGCACCGCGCTGTGGATGACAAAGCCCGCCGGGTTGACCGGGTGCGGGCTGTCGTCCAGCTTGTTGCACTGCATGTCCACCTTGACCAGGCTCGAGGCGGTGATCTCGTCGAACATCAGGCCATAGGGGTTGATGAGGAACTGCTCTTCACCCCCCGTGACAGACGGGGGCAGCTTGGCGCTGATGTGGGTGAAGACCAGATCGCTCCAGCCGTACAAAGCCACCAGGCGGTAGCAGGCGGCCAGGTCGACGCGCAGTTGCCACTCGTCGGGGTGCATGGTGTCGGGTTTGTTGTTCATGGGCCCAGCTTAGCCCGGCCGGGTCAGTTCTTCGAGTCGCGCAAGGTACACGCGGGCGTGCTGGCCGCCGTCGTCCTGGGGGCCGCACATCTCCTGCGAGGGCATGAGCTGGCCACACACTGCCGGGCGGGTGGGCTGGCCAAAAATGCGGCAGCGCTGCTGTTCGTCCAGCTGCACACACCGCACCCCCGCCGGTTTGCCCTGGGGCATGCCCGGAATGGGGCTGGAGATGGAGGGGGCGGTGCAGCAGGCGCCGCAACCCGGGCGACAGGTGGGCACCGTCATTTGGGCCACAGCACCCACAGGCGCAGCGCTTGCTTCAGGCGCCCGGCCAGCTCGCCCGCCTCCGGGCCAGAACCCGCGTAGTAGTCGGCCCGCACCGCGCCGGTGATGGCGGTGCCGGTGTCTTGCGCCAGCACCAGGCGCTGCAGCTGGGCCGTGGGGCCGCTGCTGGCCAGCCACACCGGTGTGCCGTACGGGATGCTGCCAGGGTCCACCGCGATGGATCGCCCGGCGGTGAGCGGTACGCCCTGGGCGCCTTTAGGTCCAGGTGTTTGCCCCGGCGTTTCGCCCTCGGGCAAAGCCTCTTCGCGGAAGAACACGTAGCGCGGGTTTTGCCACAGCAGCTCCTGCACACGCGAGGGGTTGCGCGCGATCCAGGCCTTGATGCCCGGCCACGAGGCGTCGCGGGTCAGCCCCTGGTCGAGCAGCCAGCGGCCAATGCTTTTGTAGGGTTGCTCGTTGGTGCCCGCAAAGGCCATGCGCACGGTGCGTGTGCGGCCGTCAGGCTCGGCCACGCGCACCAGGCCCGAGCCCTGGATGTGCAGCACCATCGCGTCCACCGGGTCGTTCAGGTAGACCAGCTCCTTGCCGCGCAGCGCGGCTTTGGCCTGGGCGCTGGTGTCGATCTCTTGCCGGGTGAACCAGGGTTTGCGCGCCGCCAGCCCCGCAGGCGCAGCGTGCAGCGGCACCGCAAAGCGGCCCTGCGGCTTGCGGCTGGCGTCAAACACCGGCTCGTAATAAGAGGTCAGCAGGCCATCGGCCTGGGCCTCGTGGCTTTCCACCCGGTAGGGCTGCAGGCGCTCGCGCAGCCAGGCGCGGCGCGCGGCCACGGGCGCGTCGGCCAGCTGGCGCAGCTGCGGGCACAGCGTGCGCCAGGTGGGGCCAGGGCGCTCGCAACTGCGCAGCCAGGCGGGCCAGGCGTCCTGCAGCGCGTCTTGTTCCAGGCCGGGCAGCTCTTGCCAGTGCACCGCCACCCAGCGGCTTTTGGCCTGCGCGATGCTGGGCGGCAGCGGGCCACGGGCTTCGACCTGCGTGGTCGGTGCGGCAGGTGGTGGGCTGGAACAACCCGACAGGCTGCCTACAATGCCGAGCGTCACCGCCGCCAGCAGCGCCACCACGGCACGGCGCGGCGAAGTTTGAATCGGGGTCTGGAGGAAGTTGAGCATGACGTTGTTGTTGCTGGAAGCGCTGCTGGCGCTGGTCATCCTGATCGCCATCGTCTGGTGGACCATGTTCGCCGGGCGCCACAAGGGGGAGCTGAAGAGCGGCGACGCACGTGAACCCGAAAACAAGGATCACCCTTAGTCGAGCAGCGAGCCCGCGCCTTCGAAGCGCTGGGCGTAGTAGCGGTGGCTGAGCTGGTCGATGCGCACGCCGGTGCGCGGGTTGCTGGCGTGCACAAAGCGGCCATCGCCCACGTACACGCCCACATGCGAGTGCGGGGTGCCCAGGGTGTTGAAGAACACCAGGTCGCCGGGCAGCAGTTGTTCGCTGCTGACGGGGCGGGCTTTTTGTGCCAGGTCGGCAGACGAGCCTTGCACGCGCAAGCCCGCCGCCTCTTTGAACACATGGCTGACCAGGCCCGAGCAGTCAAAGCCGGTGGCCGGGCCACGCCCGCCCCAGCGGTAGCGGGTGTCCAAGAGGCCCATGGCGAACAGGGCGATGTCGTTGCGTTGCGCTTGTTCGGGCCGTGCTGGGGGTGTTTGGGGCGCTTGGGCCGTTTGCGCCGTTTGCGCGCTGCGTGGCGAAGGCGACGAAGCACAGCCCGCCAGTGCGGCGCTCAGCACCGCGCCCAGGGCCAGCAGGGCGTGGCGACGGGTGCTGGCGTGGGTGGCGTTCACGCCACCTCCCGCAGCAGATTGGCCAGCTCCACCGCCGACTTGACTTCCATCTTGTCAAACACGCGGGCGCGGTGGACCTCGACAGTGCGCACGCTGATGTCGAGTTCGTCGGCAATCAGTTTGTTGGGCAGGCCCTTGGCCACCAGGCGCATCACATCGCGCTCGCGCTCGGTCAGCTCGGACTGGCGCTGTTCCAGCTGCTGGCGCACGCCGCGCTCCAGCAGGCGCGTGCGCGAGAGTGCCAGGGCTTGTTCCACGCGGTCCACCAGGGCGTTGTCTGAAAAGGGCTTTTCGCAGAAGTCAAAAGCGCCACGCTTGACGGTGTCCACCGCGGTGGGCACGTCGGCGTGGCCGGTCAGAAAGATCACCGGCCAGGCCTGCGCAATGCCGCGCTCGAGCAACTGCTCGAACAAGGCCAGGCCGCTCATGCCAGGCATGCGCACGTCCAGCAGGATGCAGCCCGCCTGCGCGGGCTGCGTGCGCGGCGCCCAACTGGCCTGCAGGCTGTCGAGTTCGGCCACAAAGCGCTCGGCGCTGTCAAACGAGCTGCTCAGCAAGCGGCGCGTGCGCAGCAGCCAGGCCATGCCCTCGCGCACGCTGGCGTCGTCGTCAACGATGTAAACGGTGGCGTCTGTGGGGGTGAGCATGGGGCGATTTTAGAAGGCGTCTCGATTTGCTATGGCGTTTTCGAAAGGTGCTGATAGCCGTTGGGCTAATTTCCTGGGGAGAATTGCGGTGGCGTTGTTTCTCAGCTACTGAATGAAAGCGCGCTATGCCTTCTTGCCCCGCGCTGCCTTGCTGCCCTTGGGCTTGTCCTCCGGTGTCACAAACCCGATAGGTCGTTTGGGCGGATCGGGTGGGGTCATCAACTCGCGCAGCGCATTAAACACCTGCTTGAGTTGATTGCGGGTGTTGCGGCTAAAGGTGTCGTGCTGCATCGCCAACGATTCCGTCTTGTCCTGTAACTCGGCCAGCTGCTTGGCCAGATCAAGGTGTGTGGCGGCCATCATGCGCACCTGCACAAAGGCCCGCATGATCTCAATATTGATGGCGATGGCGCGTGAGCTGTTCAAGACAGACGACAACATGGCAACGCCCTGCTCGGTGAAGGCGTAGGGTGCGTAGCGGCGACCGCCACGGCCCCCGTTTGAGGTCACAAACTGTGACCTCAAAGAACCCCACTCTTCGGTGGAAAGTTGGAACATGAAGTCTGCCGGAAACCGCTCGATGTTGCGCTTGATGGCCTGCACCAGGACTGCGGACTCAAAAGTGAAGTGCAACCCGCGATTTCATTGCGGTTGCGCCACCGGCAACGTGAACCGAAACACCGTGCCGCCCGCCGGGTTGGGGAAGTGGTCCATGTGCCCACCGTGCTGCTCAACGACGGTGCGGCACAGGCTCAGGCCCAGGCCCATGCCTTCGGCCTTGGTGGTGAAAAATGGCGTGAAAAGTTGCTCGGCCACGGCGGCGTCGATGCCGCTGCCCTGGTCGGTCACGCTGAACTCGACCCAGCCCTGGCGTGCATTGGACGCGGCGCGGCGCACCTGCAGCACCAGCAGGCGTTGGCGGCATTCGGGCTGGTCCATGGCCTGCATGCCGTTGCGCGCCAGGTTCAAAAGCACCTGTTCGACCATGGTGCGGTCGCACAGCACCTCGGACAGGTTCGCTTCGAGTTCGGTGCGCACCTGCACGCCCAGCTTGCGTGCCTGCAGGCTCACCAGTGGGGCGATGGCATCCAGCAGGGTTTGCGGGGCCACGGCCTCACGGGCCTGGTCGCGGCGGCGCACAAAGTCGTGCACGCTGTTGATGACGCGCCCAGCCCGGCCGGCTTGCTCGGCAATGCGCTGCAGGGCCATGTGCACATCGCTTACAACATCTGCCCCCTGGCTGGGTGCGTCGAGCAGGTTGAGCGAACCGTTGGCGTAGCTGGCAATGGCGGCCAGCGGCTGGTTGAGTTCGTGGCTGAGCAAGGATGCCATCTCGCCCACGGTGGCCAGGCGGGCGGTGGCCTGCAGGCGCTCCTGGCTGGCGCGCGAGAGTTCTTCCACGCGGCGTTGTTCGCTGATGTCCAGGATCGCGCTCATCCAGCCGGTCTGCTCCCCCTGGGCGGTCATCAGGGGGGCCTCGATCACCAGCACCGCAAAGCGGGTGCCGTCCTTGCGCATGAAGACCGACTCGTAGCCTTCGCGTGGGGGCGCGTTGCCGGCCAGGCGGATGGCCTGGCGCTGCTGGTATTCGCCCGCCATCTCGGGCGGCCAATACGGCATGGGTGCGCCCTGGCCTACCAGCTCTTCGGCGCTGAAGCCCACCATGGCGCAAAACGCCGGGTTGACGTAGCGGATACGGCCCTGGTTGTCGCGGGCGCGCAAGCCCGTGACCAGCGAGTTTTCCATCGCCTTGCGAAAGGTCAGCGCCTCGGCCAGCTCGCGTTCGGCTTTCAGGCGCCTGCGCGAGTCGCGCACCAGCAGCACGACCACGGTGATGAGGGCGATCGACATGGCCGTGACCAGGGCGGTGAGCACATTGGGGAACAGATCGGGCGCGGCGCGGCGCCCGTCCATGCGCAGCACCAGCGTGTTGCCGGGCAAGTCCAGCAGTTGCTGCGCGGTAAACAGGCGCTGGCCGCGCCGGTCCGAGCCGGCCATGGCCAGGCGGGTGCCGTCGGCTTCGGTGAAGGACACCAGGTTGCGCCGCGCAAAGGTGTGGCCCAGGCGCTCGACCAGCAACTCCTGCAGGCTGTAGACCAGCACGGTGTAGCCCGGCAACTGGCCATCGTGCAGGTTGGGCATGCACAGCTCCATCACCTCCATGCCCAGGCCATCTTGCAGGGGCAGGTAATAGCTGCCCGAATAGGCCGGGCCATTGAACTGGCGTGCGCGCAGGCACGAGCGCATGGTTTCGCTCAGCGTCTGCTCGCGGGGTGTGCGCTCGTACACCGGGGCGCGCAGCGGCGAGTCTTCGGCGTGCCGTAACTTCCATTGCAGGTCGCGCTGCTCGGCGCGCAGCCATTCGCGCTTGTCGCGCATCAGGGCTTGCAGGGCGTCCAGGCGTTTGTCGGCGGGCAGGGTTTGCAAGCCTTGCAGGGCCTGGACGTCGCGCGACAGTGCGGTGCGCAGATCGCTCACCGCATCCTGGGTGTCGCGTTCGAGTTCGGCCTGCACCTGGCTGGCTTCGTAGCGCCCGGCCAGCCATACCAGCGTGACCAGCAGGGCCAGCACCAGCGCGATCAGGGCCAGCCACAGCGACTGGCGCCCGGCGCGCCAGGGCAGCAGGTCGTCCAGTGTGCGTTGCCAGCGCTGCAGGCGGCGCGCCCAGCGCTGGCGGGCGGCTGTCCACCAGGGGCTGGGCCAGGCGGGCGTGCTCATGGTTGTTTGCTGGGCGCTGGGGTGGGTGCCGGGGCTGGGGCGTTGTGGTCGGTGCGGGTCACGCGCGGCTCGCGCCAGCTGCCGTCGATGGTGAACTCCTGCACCGCCGCGCGCGACAGTGGCGAGGTCAACAGCCATTGCGCCAGGTAGCTGGTCAGGCCGATCACGGGGTTGATGGCGATGCCCGCCACCACCGAGGCGCCCCCGGCATTGAGCTGAGGCAGGATCAGCACCTTGAGTTGCTGGGTTTCGCGGGCGATGTCGGCCGAGCCTTCCATCTTGACCACCGCATTCACGCCATCGATCTGCAGATTGCGGGTGGTGGCGATGCCTTGCTCGATTTGCACTTCGCCCTGCACGGTGTCAAAGGCAAAGCCTTCGTAGAACACATCCCGAAAGTCCAGCAACAGGCGGCGCGGCAGGGCCTGCAGGCTCAGCACGCCCAGCAGTTTGGCGGCGCCCGGGTCGGCCTTGAGGAACTGGCCCTTGCCCATCCTGACCTGGAACTGCCCCTGCATGCTGGGGTAGTGCAGCGCCAGCGGCGAGCCGTTCCAGCCAATCTGGCCTTCCAGAAGGCCCGAGCCCGAGCGCAGCGCATCGGGCGTGCCCAGACGGGCGAGCAGCTCGCCCGCATTGCGCACGTCCAGGCGGAAATTCATTTCGGTGCGGCGTGGGCGGTTGTCTTGCGGCGCCGCCCAGCGGCCCGTGGCTTGCAGGCTGGCTTCGGGCACGCTGAGCTTGAGTTTTTGCAACTGCCATTCGCGCACCGCATTGCGCGGTGTGCGGTTTTCGGTGTTGACGGCTTCGATCTCGATGCGGCCCAGTTTCTTGCCGCGCAGCACCATGTCTTCGATCTGGATGTCCAGGGCGGGCATGCTGCTGGGCGGTGCTTCCATCATGGACTCGACTTCGCTGACGGCCGAGGGCGGCAGGTTCAGGCGCGCCAGGCGGGCATAGAGCTTGCCCGCCTGCTGGCGGTCGGGGGGGATGAGTTGGGCGTGGCCGCTGAGTTCGCGGGCGTCGATGTTGGCGCGCCAAGTGCTGCCCTCGCGGGTGATGCCAGCGACCACTTCGTGCAGCGTGCGGCCTTGCACCGTCAGTTGCTCGGCCTGCAGGCCCAGGCGGTTGGGCAGGTAGCTGCGCCAGCTGTCGTCGTCGGGCGTGGCGGCGTTGATGCCGGTGTTGGTGTTCGTGCTGGCGGGGTTGTCCAGCGTGGGCAGCACGGCCTGCCAGGCGTCCAGCGACAACTCGTCCATGCGGACCACCGCCGACACGCCCGACTCGGGCATGCCGCTGGCACCGCCGGTGCGCAGGCCCACGGCCAGGTTGCCGCGCAGCGCACGGGCGTTGGCACCCGACAGGTCACGCACCCACACCGCCGAAGCCTGTGGCCCGACGTCGATTTGCAACTGGTCGCGCGGCTGGCCCGCCGCCGGGGCCAGCGCCCGCGTGCTGATGAGCAGCGGCAAAGTTTGTGCAGCACGTTTGCCCAAGGGGGCGGGCAGGTTCAGCTCCATCCCCTCCAGGCTGCTGCGGATGTTCAGTTCGGGCACTTCGCCGCGCCAGCCCAGGCTGGCGCTGTAGCCGGTTTGTCCGCGCGCCTGTCTGGCCAGGGTGTCCAGGGGTTGCAGGTTGCGCGCAGCGCGCAAGCCATCGGCACTGACCTGGCCTTGGGCGCGGATCAGCAGGCGTGGCTCGCCAGCGGGCACGGCGCCTGCGCGCAGCCCGCCTTCGATGCGGCTGGTGCCCCCCAGCATTTGCGTCTGCACGCCCTGCAGGGCAAACCCGGCCTCGGTGAACTGCACCGTGCCCTGGGCACGGCCCATGGCCGGCACCAGGGGGCTGATCTGCACATCGTTGCCCGCCAGTGTCACGCTGCCCTGCACTTGGGTGTTCTGGCTGTGCAGCAAGGGAATGTCGAGCCGCAGCTTGCCCTGCAGCTGGCCGCTGGCGGTGGCTTGTGCCAGCGCGCCCGACAGCAGGCCGTCCAGCGGCGACTGCTGCACGGTGCGCAGCACCTGCTGGGCCGGGCCGCGCAGATCGGCCTGGATGTCCAGACGCGGGTCTTTGCGCAGGTCGGCAATGCTGGCGCGCAGCCCATTGACCAGGATGGCCTGTTTGCCTTCGCCAAAGCGTGCGCTGGCGTTGGTCAGGCGCATGCCCTGGCGCTCGAAGACCAGGTCGCCCTGCGCGCCTTGCAGCGCAGGCCAGGGCAGGCTGCCTGCAGGCAGCAGCGCCGGTGGCACGTAGGCCATGTCCACATCCTGCAAATGCGCGGCAAAGCGGAACTCGCCATCGCGTGGCTGGGGCATGGGCAGTTTGTCCAGGTCGCCTTTGATGCGCGCTTGCAGGTTGCGCACCAGGCCTTTGCGCAAGCTGTCACGCACATAGTGGCGCACGTCGGCAGGCAAGGCGATCGGCAGGTAGCGGTGGATCTTGCTGGCGTCGGCGCGCCCGATGCTCGCCTGCAGGTCCAAATGGCCCCATGCGCTGTCCTTCATCGCTTGCCACTGGCCTTGCGTCTGGCCTTGCACATCGGCGTTGGCCAGTTGGGTTTTCCATTGCAGTTGGCTCAGGGCGTTGTCCTTGATTTGCCAGCGCAACTCCGTTTGCAGCTGCTGCAGGGTCAGGCTGTCTTCTTCCAGAATGCCCGGCCAGCTCAGGCTGCCGCCTTCGGGCATGCCGATGTTGGCCTGCCCGCCTTGCTGGTTGAACTGTGCGCTCAGTTGCACCGCCCGCACGCCTGCAGGCCGTGCGCCCGTTGCGGGCAGGCTTTGCAGGTGCAGTGCGTCCACGTCGATCTTGCCCTGGTACTGGCGCATGGCATCGGTGGGGCCTTCCCAGTTCAGTTGCAGTTGACGCACTTGCCCGGCCACGGCGTGGCGGGCCAACGGGGTGTGCCAGCGTTCGGGCAGGGGCAGGCGCAGGGCCACTTCGCGCAGGGCCTGCAAGTCCAGTTGTTCGCCATGCACTTCGCCCTTGCCGCTGGTGTTGCCAAAGCCCTGACGGTATTGCGCCGACACATTGCCGCCGGGCCAGACCAGGCCCTGGTCGCTCACAAAAGCCAGTTGGCGGGTGGCCAATGACCAGCCGTTGGCGTTTTGCTGGCCAGACACGCGCCCCGAAATCTGCGCGAAACCCAAGGGCTCCAGATCGGGGGCCAGGCGCACGCGCACCTGGGTCAAGTCCAGGTCGGCCATGCCGCCCGCCCAGTCGCCACGGGCAATGTCGGTCCACAGGCGCAAGCGACCCTGGCCCGACTGCAGGTCGGTGCCCAGGCGCACATGCTGGCGCAGCCGTGACACGTCCACTTGCGGAAACCAGGCGTAGGCTTGGCCGTTCCAGTCCTTGAAGTTGCCGGCGTGGGTGGACAGCAGGCCACGCTGGAACTGGCCCATCAGCACAAAGCGCTCGCCCCATTCGGCAGGCGGCGTGGCGTCCAGGCGCAGCACATGCTGGTGCAGCGGGCTGCGCAGCACCAGGTCCACGTCGGTCAGGGCCAGGGTGGGGGCGTCCTTGGGGTCTTGCCCGCCGCTGCTTTGGTGGGCGCGTTCAGATGTCCAGCGCAGCGTGCCGCCACGCACCACCACTTCGTGCTGGCTGAACAACCAGTCGGCGGCGGCGTTGTGCTCAGTCTGGCTGGCGCCGCCCAGCGCCAGGCCGGCCACCAGCCACTGGCCGTCGGCAGTGTGGCGCACATCCAGCTCGGGGCGGTCCAGCACCAGTTGGTCCAGCCCCAGGTTGAGCACCGAACGGATGCTGATGGCCACCACCACGCGCGGCAGGCGCAGCGCCGGGCGGCCTTGGGCGTCCAGCAAGGCGATGTCGCGCAGTTCGAACGAGGGCACCCAGCCGGTGGATTCGGCCTGCAGTGCGCCGATCTGCACCGGCACCCCTACGGCGCGGCTGGCCAGCTGCTCGAGGGCGGGACGGAAATCGCCGATTCGCGGCACAATCCACAAATGCAGGGCCGCCCACCCTGCGCCGATGCACAGGCCGATGGCCAGCGCCAGCCAGGCCAGCAGGCGCGGCAGCCGCATCAGCCATGCAAGGGGTTTGGAAAGGGTGGGCACTGAAAGCCTGTGTGTGTGAATCAGAAAGTCAGCGGAATTATGACCGGCAGTGAGCATCGCAAGGCGCAGGATTTGACAGTTCCTGCCTCAGATTTGGACCTTGCATCACATTCGCGATTTGTGCAGCGCCTGCAACGTCGCTACAGCGACGTGTTGGGCCTGCTTTCGGACGGGGCCCCCACCCGCGAGCGTCTGGGCGCCGCCCTGGCCACTTTGCGTGAGCGTGGTCAGCCGCTGGACGCCGCCTTGCGCGTGCTGCGCCAGCTGACCCTGGAGCGCCTGGTGCACCTGGACACCGAGCAGCAAGCCCCGCTGGACACCATCACCCGCGCCATGACCTGGCTGGCCGAAGTCACGCTGGACGCGGCCTGGCAACAGGTGCAGGCCGATCTGGACGCCCTGCACGGCATGCCGACCACCCCCAGCGGTCAGCGCGCCGAGCTGTGGATCATCGGCATGGGCAAACTGGGCGCGCGCGAACTCAACGTGTCCAGCGACATCGACCTGATTTACGTTTACGACGAAGACGGAGAGACGGCAGGCAACGCCGAAGGCCGGGGCCGCGTTTCCAACCAGGAGTACTTTGCGCGCGGCGTCAAACGCATGTACGCCCTGATTGGCGACACCACCGAGCATGGCTTTGTGTTCCGTGTGGACCTGGCGCTGCGGCCCAATGGCAATTCAGGCCCCAGCGTGGTGTCACTTGGTGCTTTGGAGGAGTACCTGCTGGTGCAGGGCCGCGAATGGGAACGTTTTGCCTGGATGAAAAGCCGCGTGGTGGCGCCGCGCAGTGCCGTTCTGAACGGCTCGGCCCAGCAGTTGCGGGGCGTGGTGCTGCCTTTTGTGTTCCGCCGCTACCTCGACTACAACGTGTTCGAGTCGCTGCGGGTGCTGCACCAGCAGATCCGCGACCACGCCAGCAAGCGCAGTGCGGGCCATCCCGAGCGGGCCAATGACGTCAAGCTCTCGCGCGGGGGCATCCGCGAGATTGAATTCATCGTGCAGCTGCTGCAGGTGGTGCGTGGTGGGCAGTTTCCCGAGCTGCGCACCCGTCCCACGCTGGACGCGCTGCAGCGCGTGGCCAAGGCCGGCCTCATGCCGCAGGCCACCGCCGACGCGCTCTCTGCGGCCTATACCTTTTTGCGCCGTGTCGAACACCGCATCCAGTACCTGGACGACCAGCAGACCCATGTGCTGCCCACGCACGACGGCGACCTGGCCTGGATTGCGCAGACCCTGGGCCATGCGGACGTGTGCGGCTTTTTGACCACGCTGGACGCCCACCGTGAACTGGTCGCGCAGGAGTTTGACACCCTGCTGGGCGGCGACCGCGAATGCAAGGGCTGCAACGGCAAGAACGGTGGCAAAAATGGCCGCGAACACGCCGAGCTGGATGCCGTGCTGGCCGAGTTTCCTGAGGCGGCGCGTGCGCGCCTGATGGCATGGAACGACAACCCCCGCGTGCAGGCCTTGCGCGAAGACGCCCGTGGCCGCCTGCTGCGTTTGCTGCAGCGCACCGCGCAATGGTTGTCCGAAGCGCGCTGCACCGAAGAGGCCGTGTTGCGCATGGCCGACTGGATCGAGCCGCTGCTGCGCCGCGAGATTTACCTGTCGCTGCTGCTGGAGCGTCCGGCCATCCACGAGCGTCTGCTGCGCCTGCTGGGCGCCGCGCGCTGGCCAGCGCGTTATTTGGTCAAGCACCCGGGCGTGATCGACGAGCTGGCCGGGGGCAACCTGTTTGACAGCCGCTTTGACCCCGACGAGTTCGAGTCCGAGCTGGAGGCGCGCCGCGCCGCGCTTCAGCGCACCGGCGAAGACGACGAAGAAAGCCTGCTGGACTTGCTGCGCCGGGGCCACCACGCCGAGCAGTTCCGCACCCTGGCGCGCGACGTCGAAGGTGTGCTGACGGTCGAGCAGGTGGCCGATGACCTGAGCGCCCTGGCCGACGCCGTGCTGCGCGTGACCGCACGCTGGTGCTGGGCCCGCCTGAAAAACCGCCACCGCGACGAACCTCGATTTGCCGTGATCGGTTACGGCAAGCTGGGCGGCAAGGAGCTGGGTTATGGCAGCGACCTGGACATCGTTTTTGTGTACGAAGACGAGGACGACCGCGCGCAGGAGGTTTATGCCGCCTATGTGCGCAAGCTCATCAACTGGATGACGGTCAAGACCGGCGAGGGCGATCTGTACGAGATCGACACCGCGCTGCGGCCCAACGGCAACTCGGGCCTGCTCGTCACCCGCTTTGAGGCCTATGCCGACTACCAGCAGCAGCGCGGCAGCAACACCGCCTGGACCTGGGAACACCAGGCGATGACCCGGGCACGCTTTGTCATGGGGCTGGACAGTTTGCGCCCGGCTTTTGACGGAGTGCGCCACGCCGTCATCAGCGCGCCAAGGGATGCGCAAGGCCTGCGGGCCGAAATCCTGGCCATGCGCGACAAGGTGCAGCAGGCCCATGCGGTGCCCGAGGGGCGCTTTGACCTCAAGTACAGCCCTGGTGGCATGGTGGATGTGGAGTTTGCTGTGCAGTACATGGTGCTCTTGCACACCGCTCTGCATCCGGCGCTGGCCGACAACGTGGGCAACATCGCCCTGCTGCACCGGGCCGAAACCGCTGGCCTGCTGCCCGCTGGGGTGGGCCGCGCTGCGGCCGATGCCTACCGCGAGATGCGGCGCCTGCAGCACCGGGCGCGGCTCAATGAGGAGCCCACGCAGCTGTCAGCCCAGGACTTGCTGCCTGAAAAGGCCGCCGTGCAGGTGCTGTGGGCGACGTTCATGGCGCCTTGAGGTTCATTCGCTTGCACGGGCTTCAACGACAATCCAGGGTTTGAGTTCCAAACGCAGATCCACCATGACCGAGACCGCCCGCCCCGCCCTGCCCGACCACCTGTCGATTGACCCCCGCAGCCCGCACTTTGTGGCCGCCATCTTCGAGCACGACATTGGCATCCGCTTTAATGGCAAGGAGCGCGCCGATGTCGAGGAATACTGCATCAGCGAAGGCTGGGTCAAGGTGCCTGCCGGCAAGACGGTGGACCGCAAGGGCAACCCCCTGATGCTCAAGCTCAAAGGCCAGGTCGAAGCCTTTTACAAATGAAAAGAGCCTCCAGGCGGAGGCTCTTTCGTATCTGTAGCAGCTTGCCCTGCAAGCGATTTTCCCGAATTGTGTGTTCCATCGCCAGCAGGGCTGGCTCCTGCAGGGCTTGACGCAGCTCAGGCAGCCTTGGGCATGCAGTCGATGAAGCTTTGGCGCTGCATCAGCTTGTCAAACAGTTTGTGCAGGTTGGGGTGCGCTGCACGCCAGTCGATCTGCGGGAAGCGGAAGTCCAGGTAACCCAGGGCGCAGCCCACGGCAATGTCGGACAGGCTCAGGTGCACCCCTGAACAAAAGGGCTTGTCGCCCAGGCCTTGGGCCATGGCCTCCAGGGCACGGTCGATCTTGGTCAGTTGCCGGTCGATCCAGGCCTGGCTGCGCTGCTCAGGCGTGCGGTCGGCCCAGACGGCCTCCATGCGCGCCAGCAAGGCGGCGTCGAGCACGCCGTCGGCCAGGGCCTCCCAGGTCTTGACTTCGGCGCGTTCACGCCCGCCGGTCGGGATCAGCTTGCCCACCGGTGAGAGGGTGTCCAGGTATTCCACGATCACGCGCGAGTCGAACACCGCCTCATGGCCTTCCATGATCAGGCAAGGCACTTTGCCCAGGGGGTTGGATTCGTGAATGCGGGTGCTGGCGGACCACACTTCTTCGGTGACAAACTGGTAGTCCAGCTTTTTTTCGGCCAGCACGATGCGGACTTTGCAGACGTAGGGGCTGGTGAATGAACCGATGAGCTTCATGAATGAACTATAAAAAACTACAGAGATGGATTCTACGGGCAGGGCTGTCCGTGATTTTGACAAATCTGGCGTTTTGAGGCGCAGGCCTCGGGAAAACCCGCGCCGCCTACAATCGAGGGCATGAACTTCACCCCGATTTCCGCCCTGTCGCCGCTGGATGGCCGCTACGCCAGCAAACTCAACGCCCTGCGCCCGCTGGTCAGCGAGCTGGGCTATATGCACCGCCGCGTGCAGGTCGAAATCGCCTGGTTCATCGCCCTGTCGGACGCAGGGTTTGCCGAATTCAAGCCCCTGTCCACCGGGGCCCGCGTCTACCTGACCGGCCTGGTGAAGAACTTCTCCGAAGCCGATGGCGTGGCCATCAAGGAATTCGAGAAGACCACCAACCACGACGTCAAGGCCGTCGAATACTGGATCAAGTCCAAGTTCAAGGACCGTCCCGAGCTGGAAAAAGTGGCCGAGTTCGTGCACTTTGCCTGCACCAGCGAAGACATCAACAACACCAGCCACGCCCTGCAGATCAAGCACGCCCGTGCCGAGGTCATGCTGCCCGGCCTGGACGGCATCATCGCCAAGCTGCGGGGCATGGCCCACACCTTTGCCGACGTGCCCATGCTCAGCCGCACCCACGGCCAGACCGCCAGCCCGACCACCGTGGGCAAAGAAATCGCCAACGTGGTGGTGCGCCTGCACGGCTGCCGCGAGAAGATTGCTGCCGTCAAACTCATGGGCAAGATGAACGGCGCGGTGGGCAACTACAACGCCCACCTGTCCGCCTGGCCCGACTTCGACTGGGAAGCCTTTGCCCGCAAGGTCGTCGAGACGCCCGAACTGGGCGAAACCCAGAACACCGCCTGGGGCCTGGGCCTGACCTTCCAGCCTTTCAGCATCCAGATCGAGCCGCACGACTACATGGCCGAACTGTTTGACGCCACGGCCCGCGCCAACACCATCCTGATCGACCTGGCGCGCGACATCTGGGGCTATGTGAGCCTGGGCTACTTCAAGCAAAAGCTCAAGGCCGGCGAAATCGGCTCGTCCACCATGCCGCACAAGGTCAACCCGATCGACTTCGAAAACGCCGAAGGCAATCTGGGCCTGGCCAACGCGGTGCTCAAGCACCTGAGCGAGAAGCTGCCGGTTTCCCGCTGGCAGCGCGACCTGACCGATTCCACCGTGCTGCGCAACATCGGCGTGGGCCTGGGCTACACCGCGCTGGCCTATGCGTCTTTGATGACCGGCCTGAACAAGCTCGAACTCAACGAAGAGGCGCTGGCCGCCGACCTGGATGCCTCCTGGGAAGTGCTGGCCGAGCCGATCCAGACCGTGATGCGCCGCTACGGTGTGCAGGGCGCCTACGAAAAGCTCAAGGAAGTCACGCGCGGCAAGACCGTGACCGCAGCCGATCTGCACCGCCTGATTGAAAGCCTGGAGATCCCGCAGGCCGACAAGGACCGCCTGCTGGCCATGACGCCCGCCACCTATGTGGGCAAGGCCGCCGAGCTGGCGCGCCGCGTCTGACCGGCGGTATTGCATGGCCCTCAAGTCCACCATCTACAAGGCGAATCTCTCGATCGCCGACATCGACCATGGCTACTACGCCGAGCATGCCCTGACCCTGGCCCGCCACCCCAGCGAGACCGACGAGCGCATGATGATCCGCCTGCTGGCGCTGGCCCTCAACGCCCACGAGCTGCAGGACACCTGCGGCGGCGACGGCACTCTGGCTTTTGGCGCCGGCCTGTCCGACCCGGACGATCCGGACCTCTGGCTCAAGGACTTCACCGGCCAGACGCGCCTGTGGGTCGAAGTGGGGCAGCCCGAAGACAAGCCCCTGACCAAAGCTTGCCAGAAGGCCGATGCCGTGCGCCTGTACTGTTTCAGCCATTCCGCTGACGTCTGGTGGAAAGGCATCGAAAACAAGCTCACGCGGCTGGACAAGTTGCAGGTGTTCCGGGTGCCGACCGAGGCCTCGCAGGAGCTGGCCAGGATGGCCGAGCGCAGCATGCAGCTGCAGGCCACGGTGCAGGACGGCGCCGTGACGCTCAGCGGCGACAGCGGCAGCGTGCACATCGAGTTGACACGCTGGCGCTGAAAGCCCGATGCTGTGGGTGAACAGCCATGAAGAAAAACCGTCACCACCGCCTCTGGAGCCGCTACCGCGGCATCGCCGCGCCGTACTGGCGCAGCGAGGAAAAATGGCAAGCCCGTGGTTTTCTGGCCCTGCTGGCCGCCCTTTTGCTCACCCAGACCGGCTTTGCCGTGCTCATCAACCAGGAAACCGGCGAATTCATGTCGGCCCTGGCGGCGGGCGACAGCGAGCGCTTTTGGGGGGCGGTGCGCATGTGCGTGCTGTGGGTGTGCGGCGCGGTGCCCACCTATGCCTGCTACTACCTGGTGCGCGACCGCCTGGGCAACCACTGGCGGCGCTGGCTGACCTACCGTTTTCTGGCGCGCTACTTCAGCCACCAGAAGTTTTACGAGCTCAATGCCCACATCAGCATCGACAACCCCGACCAGCGCATCGCCGAAGACATCAACACCTTCACCCAGAAATCGCTGTTCTTCGGCCTGATCCTGATGGGCTCGCTCATCCAGCTCACGGCCTTCAGCAAGGTGCTGTGGTCGATCTCGCACGAGCTGGTGTTCTTTCTGGTGCTGTATGCCACGCTGGGCACGCTGACCACCCTGCTGGTGTTTGGCAAGCCCCTGACCTTGCTCAACTTCAGGCAGTTGCGGCGCGAGGCCGATCTGCGCTTTGGTTTGATCCGTGTGCGCGAAAACGCCGAGTCGATTGCCCTGTACCGGGGCGAGGAACAAGAGCAGCAGCAGATCCGGCACCGCTTTGCCAGCGCGTATGAGAACTTCAACCAGCTGATCAACCGGCAGTTCTTCCTCAACCTGTTCCAGTACGGCTACAGCATGCTCACGCTGGTGCTGCCCAGCGCCATCATCGCCACGCATGTGCTCTCGGGCGAGATGGAGGTGGGCCGCGCGGTGCAGGCTGCGGGCGCGTTCACGGCGGTGCTGGCCGCCATTTCGCTGGTGGTGGACAACTTTGAAAGCCTGACCCGCTTTGCCGCCGGCGTGGACCGGCTCGACGCCTTCTACCAGACCCTGCAGGCGCCACCCGAGCACCCCAAGGTCGAAGACCCGGTCGAGACCATTGAAGGTTCGGCCGAGTTGCGTCTGGACAAACTGACGGTGCAAACGCCAGCGCCCGCGCGCCGGCTGCTGCAGCATGTGTCGCTGGTGGTCGAGCCTGGAGAAGGCCTTTTGATTGTCGGCCCCAGCGGCAGCGGCAAGAGCGCCTTGCTGCGCACCATCACTGGCTTGTGGCCCTCAGGCGGCGGGCGCATCCAGCGGCCTTTGCCCGAGCAGATGCTGTTTTTGCCGCAGCAGCCTTACATGCTGCTGGGCGGCAGCCTGCGCAGCCAGTTGCTGTACCCGCAGTCCGAGCGCCCTGTGCAAGACGCCGACCTGCTGGCCGCGCTGGTGCAGGTGAATCTGCCCGACCTGGCCGAGCGTGTGGGTGGCCTGAATGCCGAGCAGGACTGGGACCGCACCCTGTCGGTGGGCGAGCAGCAGCGCCTGGCCTTTGCACGCCTGCTCTTGCTGGCGCCGCGTTTTGCCTTTCTGGACGAGGCCACCAGCGCCCTGGACATGGCCAACGAAGCGCGGCTGTACCGCGCCCTGATGGCCACCAACACCACGCCCATCAGCGTGGGCCACCGCGCCAGCATTCTCAAGTACCACGCCTGGGTGCTGGAGATTCAGGGCGAGGGCCGCTGGCAGCTCATGGCGGCGCAGGACTACCGCTTTGAGGAGCAGGAACCGGTTTGACGGACCAGGCGCTGCCCATCGAGGCGGTCATCACCAGCACGATGGCCAGCCACTGCTGGGCGCTCAGGGCTTCGGCCAGGATGATCCAGCCGGCCACGGCGCCCACGGCAGGCTCCAGGCTGAGCAAGATGCTGAAATTGCGCTTGGGCAAGTGCTTGAGCGCGTACATCTCCAGCGCATAAGGCAGCGCGCTGGACAGTGCCGCCACCACCAGGCCTGGCCACAGCCATTCCAGGCGGAACAGCGCAGGGCCCGACTGCGCCAGCGCCACCGGCAACACCACCAGCGCGGCGATCGACATGCCCATCGGGGTGGCCTCACGCCCATAGCGGTGCGCCACACGCTGACCGAACACGATGTACAGCGCCCAGCACAGGGCGGCGCCCAGCGCAAAGGCCATGCCCAGCGGGTCCAGGGCGTCGGCGGCTTGCAGGCCCTGCAGCGGCAGGATGAGCGCCAGACCTGCTGCGGCCAGCGCCACCCACAGCAGGTCCAGCTTGCGGTGCGAATTCCACAGCGCCACCCCCAGCGGCCCCATGAACTCGATGGCAATGGCCAACCCCAGCGGGATGCGGCCAATGGCCAGATAGAACAGCAGGTTCATCACGCCCAGCGTCACGCCGTACAGGGCCAATGGAGGCAAGTCGTTCAGGTGCCAGCGCCGCCGCCAGGGCCGCAGCACCAGCACCAGCAGCAAGGCGGCCAGGCCGATGCGGTAGGCCGAAATGCCGGTGGCGCCCATTTGCGGGAACAGGGTCTTGGCAAACGAGGTGCCCACGCACAGGGACACGATGGAGCCCAGCAGGGCGGCCATGGGGCGCAGAGGGAGGGTCAAAAAAAGCTCTCGACAGGGCAGGTGGGGATAAAGCCGCCCGCCTTGCAGGGCATGTGGGCGGCAGGCCAGGGCCATGATAGCGCCGCATACAATGCCAGGCTGGTCCGCACGGCTTGTTTTGCAGGTCGGTCGCAAGGCTTCATTTTTCAAGAATCACTGGGGTTTCCATGTTCATTTCTTCCGCTTTTGCCCAAACCGCTCCCGCCGCAGCCGCTGCCGGTGGCGACATGCAGTCCACCCTGATGAGCATGCTGCCGCTGCTGCTGATGTTCGCGGTGCTGTACTTCGTCATGATCCGCCCCCAGATGAAAAAGCAGAAAGAGCACCGCAGCATGATCGATGCCCTGGCCAAGGGCGACGAGATCGTGACGGCCGGCGGTCTGCTGGGCAAGGTCAGCAAGATCGGTGACGCTTACCTGAGCGTCGAGCTGGCCTCTGGCGTCGAAGTGCAGATGCAGCGCCAAGCCGTGGTGCAGGTGCTGCCCAAAGGCACCCTCAAGTAATTTGACCCCGTGGTGGCGCCTGATTGCTCGGGCGCTGCTGCTTTTTGTCCCGTCGCTCACGCCTTGCGCTGAACGTCCAACGCACAAGCCATCATGAACCGCTATCCGGTCTGGAAGTACGCGATCATCGTCGTCGCGCTGCTCCTGGGTGCCCTCTACACCCTCCCCAACTTTTTCGGCGAAGCGCCGGCCGTGCAGGTGTCTTCGGGCAAAGCCACGGTCAAGGTCGATCTGGGCACGCTTGCCAAGGTCGAGGATGCGCTCAAGGCGGCGGGCCTGGCCCCGCAGGTGCTGGCGCTCGAAGGCACATCGATCCGCGCCCGCTTTGACAGCACAGACACCCAGCTCAAGGCCAAGGACGTGGTTCAGAAAGCCCTGATTGCCGATGCGGCCGACCCTGCCTACGTGGTCGCGCTCAACCTGGTCTCGCGCACCCCGGCCTGGCTGAACGCCCTGAATGCGGCTCCCATGTACCTGGGCCTGGACCTGCGCGGTGGCGTGCACTTCATGCTGCAGGTCGACATGAAAGCCGCGCTGACCCAGCGCATCGAGGCCCTGGCCGGTGACATCCGCAGCCTGCTGCGCGAAAAAGACGTGCGCCACGGCGGCATTGCCCGCAATGGCCAGAGTCTGGAGCTGCGCGTGCGCGATGCGCAGCAGCTGGCCGGCGCCAAGGCCGTGCTGGCCAACCAGTTCCCCGATCTGCTGGTGGCCGAGGCCGCCGAAGGCAGCGAATACCGCCTGACCCTGACCATGAAGCCTCAAGCGGCGCAAAAGGTGCAGGAACAGGCCCTCAAGCAGAACATCACCACCCTGCACAACCGGATCAACGAACTCGGCGTGGCCGAACCCGTGATCCAGCAGCAGGGTCTGGAGCGCATCGTGGTGCAGCTCCCCGGCGTGCAGGACACCGCCAAGGCCAAGGACATCCTGGGGCGCACCGCCACGCTGGAAGTGCGCATGGTGGACGAAAGCACCGAAGCGCGCAGCGCCGAGCAGGGCCAGGGCGCCGTGCCCTTTGGCACCGAGCGCTACCTGGACCGCGAAGGCCGCCCGCTGATCGTCAAGAAACAGGTGGTGCTGACCGGCGACAACCTGACCGATGCCCAGCCCGGCTTCGACAACCAGACGCAGGAGCCGGTGGTCAACCTGACGCTGGACGCCAAGGGCGCGCGCATCTTCAAGGACGTGACCCGCGAGAACGTGGGCAAGCGCATGGCCATCATCCTGTTCGAAAAGGGCAAGGGTGAAGTGGTGACCGCACCGGTGATCCGCACCGAGATCGGTGGCGGCCGCGTGCAGATTTCCGGACGCATGACCACGGTGGAGGCCAATGACACCTCCCTGCTGCTGCGTGCAGGCTCGCTGGCCGCGCCGATGGAGATCATCGAAGAGCGCACCATCGGCCCCAGCCTGGGCGCCGAGAACATCGCCAAGGGCTTCAACAGCGTGACCTGGGGCTTTGTCGCCATCGTCGCCTTCATGTGCGTGTACTACATGGTGTTTGGCGTGTTTTCCAGCCTGGCGCTGGGCGTGAACATGCTGCTGCTGGTGGCGGTGCTGTCTATGCTGCAGGCCACGCTGACGCTGCCCGGCATGGCCGCCATGGCCCTGGCCCTGGGCATGGCCATCGACTCCAACGTGCTGATCAACGAGCGCGTGCGCGAAGAGTTGCGCAATGGCGCCAGCCCGCAGTCGGCCATCCATGCCGGTTTTGACCGCGCCTGGGCCACCATCCTGGACTCCAACGTGACCACGCTGATCGTCGGTGTGGCCCTGCTGGCCTTTGGCTCCGGCCCGGTGCGTGGCTTTGCGGTGGTGCACTGCCTGGGCATCCTGACCAGCATGTTCTCGGCCGTGTTCTTCTCGCGCGGCCTGGTCAACCTCTGGTATGGCCGCCAGAAAAAGCTCAAGAGCGTGTCCATCGGCACCGTCTGGCGCGCCGAAGGCAGCGCTGTGGCCAAGGCCGATTAAGGAGAGGAACGATGGAATTCTTCAGAATCAAAAAAGACATCCCCTTCATGAAGCACGCGTTGGTTTTCAACGCGGTCTCCTTCGTCACCTTTGCGCTGGCGGTGTTCTTCCTGTTCACGCGGGGCCTGCACCTGTCGGTTGAATTCACCGGCGGCACGCTGATGGAAGTGGCCTACAGCCAGGCGGCCGACCTGGGCAAGGTGCGCAGCACCGTGGCCGGCCTGGGCTTTGCCGAAACGCAGGTGCAGAACTTTGGCACCGCGCGCGACGTGATGATCCGATTGCCCGCTCAAAAGGGTGTGAGCTCGGCCCAGCAAAGCGAGAAGGTGATGGCGGCCCTGAAAGCCGACGCGCCCGATGTGCAGCTGCGTCGCACCGAATTCGTCGGCCCGCAGGTGGGCGATGAGCTGATGCACGACGGCCTCAAGGCCCTGGCCTTTGTGGTGGCCGGCATCGTGCTCTACCTGGCCATCCGCTTCGAGTGGAAGTTCGCCGTCTCGGCCGTCATCGCCAACCTGCACGACGTGGTCATCATCCTGGGCTTTTTTGCCTTCTTCCAGTGGGAGTTCTCACTGGCGGTGCTGGCGGCGGTGCTGGCGGTGCTGGGCTACTCGGTCAACGAATCGGTGGTGATCTTCGACCGGATCCGCGAGAACTTCCGGCGCTTTCGCAAGATGAACACGGTCGAGATCATCGACAACGCCATCACCTCCACCATCAGCCGCACCATCATCACCCACGGTTGCACGCAGATGATGGTGCTGGCCATGCTGCTGTTCGGTGGTGAGACGCTGCACTACTTCGCCATGGCGCTGACGATCGGCATCCTGTTTGGCATCTACTCATCGGTGTTCGTGGCCGCCGCCATTGCCATGTGGCTGGGTGTCCAGCGCGAAGACCTGATCAAAGCCGTCAAGAAGGAAGGCGACCCTTCCGACGAAAACCACGGCGCGGTGGTCTGAATCCCTGCCAGCGATCCACAAGAGGCCCTGCGGGGCCTCTTGTGCTTTGGGGGCTTTTCAAGACCTCACCAGCCGCTGAAACAAGCCCCCCGGCAGCCGCTGCACCTGCCCGGCCAGCTCCAGTTCGAGCAGTTCGGCCTGCAACTGGGCCGTGTCCAGTCCGCTGCGGGCCTGCAGCGCGTCCAGGCTGGTGGGGTCATGTCCCAGCAGGGCCAGCAGGCCGGTTTCGTCGGGCGTGGGCGTGCCGAGCGTCGGCGGCACCTGCGCGAAAGGGTCGGGCACGCGCAGTTCTTCGAGCACGTCCTGCGCCGACTCCACCAGTTTGGCACCCTGGCGGATCAGGCTGTGGCAACCCTTGCTTTGGGGCGAATGGATGGAGCCCGGAATGGCAAACACCTCGCGCCCCTGCTCCAACGCCTGTTTGGCGGTGATCAGCGAGCCCGATTCGAGCGCGGCTTCCACCACCAGCGTGCCCTGGGCCAGGCCCGAAATGATGCGGTTGCGGCGCGGAAAATTCTCGGCCAGCGGTGGCGTGCCCAGGGGGTATTCGGACAGGATCAGCCCGCGTTCGGCGATCTGGCGTGCCAGTGCCAGGTGCTGTTTGGGGTAGACCCGGTCCAGCCCGGTGCCGACCACGGCGATGGTGGTGAGCTGCCCCGGCGGGCTGCCACTCAGTGCGCCTTCGTGCGCGGCGCCGTCCACGCCCAGAGCCAGGCCCGAAACAATGGTCAGGCCCGACTGCGCCAGGCTGCTGGCAAAAGCCTGGGCGTTCAGGCGGCCTTGCGGCGTAGGGTTGCGGCTGCCCACGATGGCCAGGCAGCGCGTGGGCTGCAAGTGCTGCAGCTGGTCGGTGCGGCCCATGGCATAGAGCAGGCAGGGGGGGTCGGCGGTTTGCAACAGCGCTGCGGGGTAGCGGGCATCGCCCAGCGTGACGATGGCGCGGTGTGCGGGCTCGTTTTGCAGCCAGTTCCAGGTGGCCTGGTGCAACACGCGCCAACCTTCGGGCTCCAGGCGCATGGCCTGTGCGGTGCGTGCGCCCACCACCGCTTGCCAGGCCGAGGGGCTTTGTGCCCAGATGGCTGACGGCGGCCCGAACGCGGCCAGCAGCTTGCGCGCCGATTCGCTGCCGATGCCCGGCGTGGCCAGCAGGCGCAACCAGGCGCCCAATTCGTCGTGGTCGGTCAGCATGTTCTCTCCCTTTGGCCCTTGGCAGGCTCTGCGGCCCATTCTGGGTGAAAGTGCAAGGCGCGGCAAGGACTCCGCAGGCCTGCGAAAATACGCCCCATGGCATTGCTTTCCATCCTCCGCTACCCCGACCCGCGCCTGCACAAAGTGGCCCAGCCCGTGCAGGCTTTTGACGCGCGCCTGCAGACCGTCATCGACGACATGTTCGAGACCATGTACGACGCCAAAGGCATTGGCCTGGCGGCCACGCAGATCGACGTGCACGAGCGCCTGATCGTGATCGACGTCTCTGAAGAGCGCGACCAGCCGCTGGTGCTGATCAACCCCGAAATCACCTGGGCCAGCCCCGAGCGTGCCCGCGGCGACGAAGGTTGCCTGTCGGTGCCCGGCATTTACGACGGTGTGGAGCGTTCCACAGCGGTGAAAGTGAAGGCGCTGGACCGCCACGGCAAGGAACAAACCATCGAGGCCACCGAGCTGCTGGCGATCTGCATCCAGCACGAGATGGACCACCTGATGGGCAAGGTGTTTGTCGAGTACCTCTCACCCCTCAAGCAAGGCCGCATCAAGACCAAGCTGGCCAAGGCCCTGCGCGACGAGCGCTGAGCCCCCTTCACACGACCGAGATGCGACTGATTTTTGCGGGCACGCCCGAATTTGCACGTGAAGCCATGGCGGCACTGCATGCCGCTGGCCACGAGATTGCGCTGGTGCTGACCCAGCCCGACCGCCCCGCCGGGCGCGGCATGAAGCTGCAGGCTTCACCCGTCAAGCAGTGGGCGCTGGCGCATGGCGTGCCGGTGGCGCAGCCACGCAGCCTGCGCCTGGACGGCAAATACCCCGAAGAAGCCGCCGCTGCCCGCGAGGCGCTGCTGGCCGCGAAGGCGGCCGGTGCCGAATGCATGGTGGTGGCCGCCTATGGCCTGATCCTGCCGCAGTGGACTTTGGATTTGCCGCCACGCGGTTGCCTCAACATCCACGCCTCCATCCTGCCGCGCTGGCGCGGGGCGGCCCCGATCCACCGTGCCATCGAGGCGGGTGATGCCGAAACGGGCATCACCATCATGCAGATGGACGCGGGGCTGGACACGGGCGACATGCTGCTGCTGCGCACGTTGCCCATTGCACCTGACGCCACCACCGCCACTTTGCACGACCAGCTGGCCGCGCTGGGCGGTGAATGCATTGTGGCTGCGTTGGCCGCGCCCGATGCGCTGGTGCGCACACCGCAGCCAGAAGAGGGCATCACCTACGCCCACAAGATCGACAAGGCCGAAGCCGCGCTGGACTGGGCACAGAGCGCCGGGGTGCTGGCCCGCCGCATCCGCGCCTTCGACCCCTTCCCCGGCATGACGGTGCCGCTCACGCACAACGGCCAGACCGAAACGCTCAAGCTCTGGGCCGCCACCGCCGAGCCGCTGGCGCAGCCCAGCGCGCCCGGCACCGTGGTGCAGGCGGACGCCCATGGCGTGCGCGTGGCTTGTGGCGAGGGCGTCTTGTGCCTGACGCAACTGCAGCGCCCGGGCGGCAAGCGGCTGAACGCCGCCGACTTCTTGCGGGGTTGTCCGCTGCAGTCGGGTCAGAGTCTGAAAGCGGCCTGATGTTTTTCCTCTCACACCTGCGCCAGCACCCGGCCTTTCGCGAGGGCATGCGCGACGTGTCGCCGCAGGCACCGGGCATTGCTGCCTGGGGTCTGATGACTGGCGTGGCCATGGTCAAGTCGGGCATGAGCGTGTTCGAAGCGGTGGCCATGACGCTCACCGTGTTTGCCGGCAGTTCGCAGCTGGCGGCCATTCCACTCATCGTGGCGGGCGCACCGGCCTGGGTGATTCTGGCCACCGGCTTTTGCGTCAACCTGCGCTTTGTGGTGTTCAGCCTGCACCTGCGCGCCTATCTGATCCACCTGCCGCTGTGGCAACGCCTGGTGCACGGCTACCTCACGGCCGACATCAGCTACGTGCTCTTTGCCCGCAAATTTCAGCACCCCGGCCACACCCCCGCCGAAAAGCTGGCGCAAGAGGCCTATCTGGCGGGCAACGACTTCCTCAACTGGCTCAGCTGGATCCTGGCCAGCCTGGCAGGCATCGCGCTGGCCAACATCATCCCCACCTCCTGGGGCCTGGGTTTTGCCGGCATTTTGTGTCTGCTGGGCATCCAGTGTTCGCTGGCCAGCTCGCGCATGCGCATCCTGTCGTCGGCGGTGGCGGGCGTGGCGGCCGTGGCGGCCTATGCCTTGCCGCTCAAACTCAACATCGTGTTTGCGATCGCGGTGGCTGTGATCCTGTGCCTGACGGTGGAGCGCCTCAAACCCGTGGGAGCCAACGCATGAACGGCACCGACCTCTGGACTCTGGCGGTCATTGTGGGCCTGGCGGCAGTGACCGTGCTCACGCGCAGCTTTTTCTTCATGTCCAGCAAGCCCTGGCACCTGCCCGGCTGGGCCCAGCGCGGCCTGCAATACGCGCCCATTGCCGCCCTGTCGGCGGTGGTGATTCCCGAGATCGTGATGGTGCAGGGCCACCTGATCAGCAGCTGGCAGGACGCCCGCCTGTTTGCCGCGGTGGCCGGGGCCGCGACCTACTTCTGGCGCAAAGACGTGTTGCTCACCATCTTGCTGGGCATGGCGGTGTATTTGCCGCTGCACCTGGGGCTGGGCTGGTAAGTTCTACAGGGGCAGCAGGGTCTGTGCCTCGGCGGCGGCCTTGGCCTGCTGGCGGTCTTCGGCGGCGCGCTCGGCGTATTTGTTGAAGCGCCAGGACGTGCCTTCGTGCGTGATGCGGTGCCAGACGGCGCGTTTTTCGCCCGCGCTCATCTCGGTCCACAGCTGCACTTCTTCAAAACTGCGGCCACAGCCCTTGCATTGTTCGTCGCCCTGACTGGTCGAACAGATCGCGATGCAAGGCGTGTCGGGCGTGGTAGCGTACCAGTCCTGAAACGCCTCGGCCGCGTCGTGGGGCAGCGTGAACTCGTCGGCCAGGTCCTGCTTGTAGTACACCATCAGTGCGTACACCTCGGCCAGCGCACGCAGCTCGCGCGGCAGCGTCACCCCATCGGGCGAGGGGTTCTTGGCGCGCCAGTGGTTGATGGCGGCTTCGATGTCGGTGATGTGGATGCCGGCCATGGTTTGCTTTGCAGGACGGCGATCATAGCCGGTGGACAGGGGTATTTTCCGGAAAGACCATGGGGGTATTGCCGTGCGGGTGTAATACGTGCCTGAAGGGGAGTAGCTCCCTGCGGCAGGCGTCCCGTCTGCCATCGGCACATCGTCATTTCGAAGCCCGCCAGGCTTCCGGTGTGTCGGGCCTGGTCTCTTCTCCGGGCTGAGCAAGACCTTCGATGAATGCCTGTGGGGCTTTGTCGAGGGTCTGTACCCAGCGGTTACGCCGCTGCGCGTTTTTCCAGAACCAAGGCTGCACAGGGTTTGCGAAACCTTGTTGAAGAAAGCTGTTCATGGAATTTCTGTCTGCCCCCTGGTGGTCTGCCCTTTTGGCCATCGTGCTCATTGACCTCGTGCTTGCCGGAGACAACGCCATCGTCATCGCGCTGGCTGCGCGCAATTTGCCCCCTGCCCTGCAGAAGAAGGCCATCGTCTGGGGCACGGTGGGCGCGATTGCCGTGCGCAGCGTCATGACGCTGGGCGTGGTCTGGCTGCTGCAAGTGCCCGGCCTGATGCTGGTCGGTGGCCTGGGCCTGCTGTGGATTGCCTACAAACTGATTGCCGACACCGGCCACGGTGACGACCACGGCCCGGCGGCCACCTCCTTTTGGGGTGCCATGAAAACGATCGTTGTGGCCGATGCGCTGATGGGCGTGGACAACGTGCTGGGCGTGGCCGGTGCAGCGCATGGCTCATGGGACCTGGTCATCATCGGTTTGCTGGTCAGCGTGCCGATCGTGGTGTTTGGCAGCTCGGTGGTGCTCAAGCTGGTGGAGCGCTTTCCTTTCATCATCCAGGCCGGTGCGGCTGTGCTGGCCTTCACCGCCGCCAAAATGATCGTGGGGGAGCCTTGGCTGGACGGCGTGTTTGACGTGCCCTCACTGGCCTGGCTGGAGTGGGTGACTTACAGCGTGGCGATCGTGGGCGTACTGGGCCTGGGGGCCTTGACGACCCGCCGCCATCGCCTGGCACAGGTGTCGTAAGCGCCCGCCCTGCTGGCGATGAGGCCTCGTGCCTGGCTATCGCTTGCAGGGCAAGCTCCTGCAGAGGATGCCCTGCGTTCAGCGCGCTTTCTGAAGCTCGCGCAGCTGTTCCTGAATTTCCCGAACCCGGGTGTCCACGATCGAGGCTTCGATGTGATCGCCCGGCTTGAGTTGGCCCGAGCGCGCCACATCTTGTGCGGCCCGAAAGCGGTCGAGTGCGCCTTGCAGGTCCATGCGCACCAGCTGCGCCTCGCCCTCGGCGCGCAGCGACGCCAGCTTTTGCCCCTGCGCGGCCTGCAAGGTGCCCAGCAGGTTCCAGGCCTGGGCGTCGTGCGGCGTGCTTTGCACCTGCTGGCGCAGCTGCTGCACCACGCTGGCAGTGGCCGGGTGGCCCGGCAGGTGCGCCAGTGCCTGGGCCACGGTCACCAGTTCGGGGCGTGGCCATTGCGCCACCATGGACGAGGGTTGCAGACCCTGAACCAGCTGCGCGTATTCACCGCGTGCGGCTTGCAAGTCGGCGCCCAGCAAACGGGTCAACCGTGCCGCAGCGGTGTGTGAGGCCGTGAGCGTCTGCAGCGCCTGCCATTGCTGGCGGGCCTGCGCGGGTTCGCGCAGCATCTGGTGGGCCAACGCTGCGGCGTACAGGCTGCCCGCCTTTTGCGCGGGGGTAGCCTGCGCGGGCAGGCTCTGCGGCAGCTGCGTCCAGGCGCGCAGGCTGTCCACCTGCGACTGCGACAGCACGCGCGCACGGGCCGACACCATGGCCTGCTCCATGTCTTGCGGTACGCTGGAGATGGCTGCGCCCAATGGCAGGCGGCTGTGCATGTCGGCAATGCGCTCGGTGGTCAGCGGGTGGCTGCGCAGGTAAGGAAAGGCGCCGTTGTCATTGACGCCAGCGGCCTGCTGCAGCTTGCCAAACATGGTCACAAAGCCGCGCGGGTCGTAGCCGGCCTCGGACAGCACGCCAAAACCAATGCGGTCGGCCTCGCGCTCCATGTCACGTGAATAGCTCAGCTGCGACTGGATGGCCGCAGCCTGCCCGCCCACCACCAGCGCCTGGGTGGCCTGCGGGCTTTTGCTGGCGGCCAGGGCGCCCAGAATCATCGAGCCGATCACCCAGGGTGTCATGCGGCCTTGTGCCTCCATGCTGCGCGCAATGTGGCGCTGCGTGACGTGGGTGAGTTCGTGTGCCAGCACCGATGCCAGCTCGTCACGCGAAGTGACCACCGCGATCAGCCCCAGGTGCACGCCCAGGTAACCGCCGGGCAGCGCAAAGGCGTTGACCGAACGGTCTTTGCCCAGCAGGATGCGCCAGGCAAAACGCTCGCGCAACTCGGGTGAGAGTTCGCCCCGGGCCACCGCCGCATCAATGAGCGGCGTCCACAGCTTTTGCACGTAGTCGTCGAGCACCGCGTCTTCCAGGTAGTCCGGGTCGCGGTAGAGCTCGCGGATGATGCGGTCACCCAGCTGGCGCTCGGCCACCAGCGAAATGCCCTCACCCTCGCCCAGCGAGGGCAAGGCGTTGCGCTGCGGCCAGGCCGGGCCGGCGCACAGGCTCCAGGCCAGCACGGCCAGGCCCAGGCGGGCAGGCCAGCGCAGAGGGGTCAGGGGGCGGAGTTTCAAGGCTCGGACAGGGCGGGCAAGAGGTCGATTGACCGTATCATGCGCCATTGTCGTCAACCTTCTGTAAAACCGTGTTTCGCGGTGGCCACTCCTTGATTTATGAGCTCTCCCCTGACCCACTTTGACGCCCAAGGCCAGGCCCACATGGTCGATGTGGGGGCCAAGGCCAGCACCCACCGCACGGCCGTGGCCACCGGCCGCATCCGCATGCAGGCCGCCACGCTGGCGCTGATCCAGTCGGGCACCGCCAAAAAAGGCGACGTGCTGGGCATCGCCCGCCTGGCCGGCATCATGGGGGCCAAGAAAACGAGCGAGCTGATCCCGCTGTGCCACCCGATCGCGCTCACGCGTGTCGCCGTTGAATTTGACGTGTTGCCCGAGGCGTCAGAAGTGGTCTGCACGGCCACCGCCGAAAACGTGGGCCAGACCGGGGTGGAAATGGAAGCGCTGACCGCCGTGCAGGTGGCCTTGCTCACCATTTACGACATGTGCAAAGCCGCCGACCGGGGCATGGTCATTGGCGACGTGAAGCTTTTGGAAAAGCACGGGGGCAAGAGCGGGAGTTGGTCGGCCAGCGCCTGAGTTTCAAAGGGGAGCCTTGCCCGCTCCAGGCAAGAACTCCCCGACCCGATTCAGCGGGCTTTGTTGCAGTTGCAGCTCAGCAGCGCGTACAGCAGGATGGCACCAAACGTGGCGGTGCCGATGCCGCCCAGCGCGAAGGGGCCGAACTTGAGGGTGAAGTCACCCGTGCCCAGTACCAGGGTGACGGCGGCGACGATCAGGTTTTTGTTGTCCGAGAAGTCCACCTTGTTGTCCACCCAGATCTTGGCGCCGGCCACGGCGATCAGGCCGAAGACCACGATCGACACGCCGCCCATGACCGGCAGCGGAATGGCCTGGATGAGGGCGCCGAACTTGGGCGAGAAGCCCAGCAGCACCGCCATGAGTGCGGCCACCAGGAAGGTGGCGGTTGAATAGATGCGGGTGGCGGCCATCACACCGATGTTTTCGGCGTAGGTGGTGACGCCGGTGCCGCCGGACGCGCCGCTGACCATGGTGGCCACGCCGTCGCCAATGAAGGCGCGGCCCATGTAGGCGTCCAGGTTCTTGCCGGTCATGGCGGTCACGGCCTTGATGTGGCCCAGGTTTTCGGCCACCAAAATAATGGCCACCGGGGCGATCAGCAGCATGGCGCGGCCGTCAAACACGGGGGCGGCCAGGGTGGGCAGGCCAAACCAGGCGGCATTCATCACACCCGACAGGTCCAGCGGTTTGCCCAGGCCCATGCCGTTGGTGAGCACGGCATAGACCACGCTGGCCAGCAGCAGGCCCACCAGGATCAGCAGGCGCTGCACCATGCCGCGCGAGTACACGGCCACCAGGCCCACGCACACAAAGGTGACGAGCTGCATCCAGGCGTCAAAGTCGCCTGCGGCCATGTTCTTGACGGGCACGCTGGCCAGGTTCAGGCCGATCACGGCCACCACGGCGCCGGTGACGACCGGCGGCATCATGCGCTCGATCCAGCCGGTGCCGATGGCTTGCACCACCAGGCCAATGAGGGTGTAGAGAGCGCCGCAGGCGATGATGCCGCCCAGGGCCACGCCGATGTTGGCGTTGGGGCCTTTGCCCGCGTAGGCGGTGGCCGCGATCACCACGCCGATGAAGGCGAAGCTGGACCCCAGGTAGCTGGGCACCTTGCCGCCGGTGATGAGAAAGAAGAGCAGCGTGCCGATGCCGCTCATCAGGATGGCGACGTTCGGGTCAAAGCCCATGAGGATGGGGGCGAGCACCGTGGCGCCGAACATGGCAATCACGTGTTGCACACCCATGGCGGCCGTGTGGGGCCAGGGCAGGCGCTCGTCGGGGGCGATGGTGCCGCCTTGTTGCAGCACTTCGGGATTTTGGGTTTTCCATCCGAACATGGACATGCGAGTCTCCTTGTGTGAGTGGTGGGTGCGCGATGCTAGCGCAGGGTGGGCCGGGTGCAAGATGCCTTGGCGACCCGGCGTCGAGGGCACAATGGGTTTTGTTTGTTTTCCCTGTTGCCAAGAAGGAACCGCGCATGATTGCCATCGACCCCGCCGCCCGCGCCCAGACGCACCTGATCGACCACCCGCTGGTGCAGCACAAGCTCACGCTCATGCGCAAGAAGGACGCCAGCACCAGCAGCTTTCGGCGCTTGCTCAATGAGCTGGCCAGCCTGATGGTTTACGAGGTGTGCCGCGACATGCCGCTGCAGGACGTGCAGATCGAGACCCCGCTGGAGACCATGACCGGCCGCGTGATCGACGGCAAGAAGCTGGTCTTTGCCAGCATTTTGCGCGCGGGCAACGGCATTCTGGATGGCGTGCTCTCGGTGGTGCCAGGGGCGCGTGTGGGCCACATTGGCCTGTACCGCGATCCGAAAACGCTGCAAGCGGTGGAGTACTACTTCAAGATGCCCAAGTCGATGGAGGAGCGCGACGTGATCGTGGTGGACCCGATGCTGGCTACCGGCAATTCGGCGGCCGCCGCCATTGCGCGCCTCAAGCAGTGCAAGCCCCGCTCCATCAAGTTCTTGTGCCTGCTCACTTGCCCCGAAGGCATCAACACCCTGCACCGCGAACACCCCGACGTGCCCATCTACACCGCGGCCATTGACCGTGAGCTCAATGACCATGGCTACATCCTGCCCGGTCTGGGCGATGCGGGGGACCGGATTTTCGGGACGCAATAAAGCGGCGCATGTTCTGGGCTTTCAGCCAGTGCTTTGGGCGCCTGGGTGGGCCCGCGCGTCCATCTCGCTGAGGATCGCCCGGTACAGCGCGTCGGGCACCACGGGTTTGTGCAGCAGCTGCACCCTGGACGCGTGGGCGTCGCGCAGCCGCTCCGGGTCGGTGTCACCCGTGATCAGCAAGGCCGGCAGCTGTTGGCCCAGCCGCTCGCGCACCGCAGCAATCGCGTCCACGCCCGTCAGCTGGCCGCGCAAGCGGTAGTCGCTGACCATCAGGTCCGGCAGGCGGTGCTCGACGTGGGCCAGGGCCTCTTCCAGCGTTTCGGCGCTCAGGCATTCCCAGCCAAACTGTTGCAGCAACTGGCACATGCCCGTGCGCACCGATTCGTCGTCTTCCAGCACCAGCAGCAACAGGGGCCTGTTGGCGGTGCTGGCCACGTTGGCCGGGCGGCTGGACAAGGGCAAGGCATGGGGTTTGGCCAGTGGCACTTGCAGCCGGAACACGCTGCCCCGACCCTGTCTGGAGTCGAGCGTGATGTGCAAGCCCAGCGAGCGGCTCAGGCCGTCGGCAATCGCCAGCCCCAGCCCCAGGCCTTTGCGGCGGTCGCGTTCGGAGTTGCCCAGTTGGTGGAACTCGCGAAAGATGACTTTGTGCTGGTCAGCCGGGATGCCGATGCCGGTGTCCCAGACTTGGATGCTGAGGTGCTTGCCGCGCGGGCGGCAGGCGATCAGCACGCCGCCGTGGTCGGTGTAGCGGATGGCGTTGGAGATCAGGTTGCGCAGGATCAGCTCGATCAGGCTGGGGTCGGACTGGAGTACGGCACGGGTGTCGCGGGCGCGGTAAACCAGGTTTTTGGCGTTGGCCTGAGGTGCGAACTCATTTTCGAGCTTGTTGAGCAGCGGTTGCAGCGCAAAGGCTGTGGACTGCACCTCGACCACACCGGCTTCGATGCGGGAGAAGTCCAGCAAGGTGTTGAGCATTTCAGAGGAGGCCTCGTTGACCGATTGCGCACTGGCCAGCACCTGGCTTTGCTGGCGCGTCAGCGGCGTGCCCTCCAGCACCGCCAGAAACAGGCCCAGCGCGTGGATGGGCTGGCGCAGGTCGTGGCTGGCGGCGGCCAGAAACTTGGACTTGGCCTGGTTGGCTTCCACGGCTTCCTGGTGCGCCCCAATGGCTTTCTGGGTTTCCTGGCGCAAACGGGCCAGCAGTTCGGTGTTCTCAAAGCGCAATGCAATGGCGGCCTGTGCCGCCTGGGCGCTGTTGCGCGCCTGCATCGACAAAGAGAAAAAGTACAGCACCAGCGCCAGCGTGAGGAGGGTGTAGGCGGGGTCGCCCAGCAGCCAGAATTTGTAAGCCACCATGGAAAATTCCACGCCGATAAAGCTCACAAACACCGGCCACACCGGCGAGAGCAAAGACATGGAACTGCCTGCAATGCCGGCCAGCACCGAGTTGACCAGCATGAACTCCACCATATTGGCCGAGTCCAGCGTGATCCAGGCCAACGAGGCCCAGGCCACGGCGTCGATGATGTTGAGCAGCATCACCTCGGTGTAGAGGTTGTAGCGCTCTTCCACGGTCATGCGCGATTGCAGCGTGGCGCGGGCGTGCCCGTAGCAAACGGTTTTGGAGGTGATCACGGCCGCACACCACACCCAGAGGTCGTACTGGTTTTCAGGGTGGCCCAGGCCCACCGCCATCAGAACGGCCAGCAAGTAGGCGGGGATGACCGAGCTGCCCACATTGCCTTGCAACAGGCGCAGTTGCTCGACCAATGTGCGCGGGTCTTTGCCGGTGACCAGGTCTTGGGCCATGCGCCTGGGCCTCAGTGGAGCAGGCCCTGCTGGCGCGCCATGTAAACGGCCTCGGAGCGGCTGGTGGCGCCAAACACCCCCAGCAAGGACTGCACATGGCCGCGCACGGTGTTTTCAGAGATGTCGAGCTTGCGGGCGATGGATTTGTTGGGCAGACCCTGGCCCAGAAACGCCAGCACTTCGAGTTGGCGCGGCGTCAGCGACAGTGCTGGGCTGGGCGGTGGTTCAATGGGTGCGCTTGCGGCAGTGGCATCGGGCGACAGGCAGGCGCTGAGCGCGGCTGCAATCGCATCGGGTTTGTCGGCCTTGGAGACAAAACCCGCTGCGCCACGTTCGTGGGCTTGCCGCACGGTGCCAGGGCTGGCGTCGGACGACAGCATGATGATGGGGGCGCTGTCCCAGCGGCGCTTGAGCAGCGCGATGCTCTCCAGCCCGTTGAGCCCCGGCAGGCGCACGTCCAGCAAGATCACGTCGGGTGGGTGGGTCTGGGTGTTCAGTGCCTGTTCGAGTGAACCGGCTTCCTGGACCTGGGCTTGCGCAAACTTGCTCTCGATGATCAGGCGCAGGCCGCTGCGGAACAGCGCATGGTCATCGATGAGAAGGATTTGGTGTGGGGTCATGCTGCCCCACATTATCAAAGTTGGAACGGATGAGGGAATCCAACTTTAGTTCTGGGCCACCTGGGTGTTGGGCTGGCGAGGCTCGGCGTTGCCGTGCACGTCCACCCCTTCGCCCCAGTTGATCTGGATGTTTTGCTCTGCCTGCACGGTGGTGGGCAGGGGTCGGCTGCTTTTGAGCATCAGAAAACCGGCGGCGCTCAGAACGGACAGGGTGATGATGGTGGCTGCGATGTAGACAGAGGTTTTCATGGATGGGCAATGGAGGTGAATCGTTGGCCGTCAACACTTTTGACGACCATGCGATTTGACATTGCCAAAAAATAGAAAACAAACAAAAACGATGGAACCAGTATGTTTGGACTGTTTCTTCTCTGCAACACCGCACCCAGGCTCAATCGACTTGACCCCCCAGGCTTTTGAGCACCCCTTCCCACAAGGCCTGGCGGTATTGGTAGGGGCGGGCATCTTGTCGGCCGCTGGCCGCCGTGTGCACGGCGGTTTGCACCATCACGATCTTGCTGTCGGGCTGGACATAAATGGTTTGGCCGTGGATGCCTTGCAGAGCGAAGGTGCGTGTCTTGTAGGGCAAAAGCCAGGTCTGGTAGCCGTAGCCCATGAACGGGGTGGCGACACGGGGCCGGAATGCCGGGGGCTGCTTTTGTGCGTCGGTGGCCTCCAGCACATAAGCGCGGGGAATGATGCTTTGGTCGCCGCGCTGACCGTCGTGGGCCAGCAGCAGGCCAAAGCGGCCGTAGTCGCGCAAAGAGGCGTTGAAGCTGCCAGCGCTGCCTTCGGCCCCGTCGGTGCTGCTGCGTTGCCAATGGGCCGGGTGTTCTGCGCCCATGGGTTGCCACAGCCAGGCTTCGGTCAGTTGGGCAATCGACTGGCCCGTGGCCCGGCGCAGCACGCGGCCCAGGATTTCCGTCTCGATGGATGCGTAGTGAAAACGCTGCCCTTGCTCGGCCTCGCGCTGCTTTCGGGCCACCAGATACTCTTCGATGCGTTGCGGCTGGTGGGCATTGCGGGGGTGGTAGAGCACCTGTCCCCAGACCCAGTTGTCATCGTCGGCGGTCCAGGTGTAGAGCTCCCGAAAGGGCACGCCCGAGGCCATGCGCAGCAGGTTGCGCAGTGTGGTCTGTCCGTAGGCGGAGGCGGCAATCTCGGGCCAGTAGTCGGCGGCCTTGTCGTCCAGTGAGCGGATCAGGCCCTTGTCCAGCGCCATGCCCACCAGCATGGCGGTGAAGGTCTTGGCCATCGAAAACGAGCGCATGGGCATGCCCGGCTGGCGGTCGTACTGGTAGTGCTCGGCCACGATCTGGTCGTTTTGCAGGATCAGCAAGCCGGTGGTTTGCGTGGCGTCCATGTAGTCGCCAATGGATTGGCTCAGGAGGCCCCAACGCCAGCGTACCTGTGGCGATGCGGGGTGGTCGTGCAAAGGCCAGGGTGTGGCCGATGGCTGCACCGGGCTGCGCAGCTCGGTGCCCAGACCCCCCGACCAGGTGCCCACTCTGCAGGACGCCTCGACCAAGGCCCGCACGCACGAGGGGTAGCCTTGCGCTTGTCCCAGCTGTTGGGCATTGGGGCCGCCGGGGCGGGACTGGTGAATGGCCTCTTGCGCTTGCAATGGGGGTGCCAAGGCGCACAGGCCGGTGATGGCCAGGCCTGTCAGCAGGCGCAGGGAGGCAGAAAGCGTGGCGTGCGGCATGGGGGGACTCCGTCTCACCGTCAAGCAACGGGGAAAAATGAGAAATCGATGGCCAAGGCCCACTGTAAAGCCTGCGCCCGGCCGGGTCATGACGAGGCTTCAGTGAGCGGCCTGGTGGCCGTACACCTTTAGCTTTTGCGCCTGGTGCCAGTCGGCCAGCGGGTGTTGGCCCAGCAAGCGGGCGCTCTCGGTCAGTTTGTCGATGACGCGCGGTTCGGGTGAGTCGTGCAAGGTGGCCAGGCTGGCGTCGAGCAGGGTTTGGGCGTTTTCTGGCCCCACGGGGGTGACGGTGACTTCGGCAAAACGCAATGCATCGCCAAAGAACCAGGTCTGGCGGGCCGCGCCCCACGGGTCGGCTTGCCACAGCGCCGAGCGCTGGGCGTGAGGCAGGTAAATCTGGCGCACGCGCTGGTAGTCTGCGGCGATCAGCGCCAGCAGGCCCAGGCCGACCAGCGCCAGCGTTTGCAGTGTGCGGCGGTGGTCTTGCCAGGCCCGGGCAGCGGCAGGCCACAGCAGCACCAGCGCCGCCAGCGTGCTCACCTGAAAGGGGCCGTACCACAGCGGGTATTCCAGCAGGCTGTGCAGGCCGATGGGGGCCAGCACGCCCCAGGCCAGCGCATCGTTTGGCCGCCGCAGGCGCCAGGGTTGCGCGCGCCAGAGCAAGGCCAGCAGGGCCAGACAGGCCGCCAGGGCCAGGGGCACCCCCAGTTCGACGGCCAGTTGCAGCGGCAGGTTGTGCGCGTTGCCCAGAATGTCGCAAAAGCGCTCGCCCGGGTAGCTGGCCATGTAGTGCGCATACTTGAGCTCGCCCCAGCCCCAGCCGGTCCAGGGCTTTTGTGCGATCAGGTGCAGCACATTGGTCCACAGCACCCGGCGTGAGCCGCAGCCGCGGGTGTCGCCCATGCGGGCCAGCGCGGTGTCCACCGATTGGCCGGTGTGCCAGTCCAGCAGCGCTGGCAAGGCCGCACTGGCCAGCAGGTACAGTCCCAGTGCCCACAGCGCCAGGCGCCAGTCGGGCACAGGTACAGGCCTGCGGTGGGGCGTGGCGGTGCGCGTCCAGCACAGCAGCAAGGCCAGCAGCAACAGCAACTGCAGCAGACCGGTGCGCGAGCCGGTGGCCGCCAAAGCGCAAGCCATGGGTGCCAGCATCGTCAGGGCCGGAGCGCTGCGCAAACCCTGGCGGTGCCACCACAGCACCGCCGCCATGCCGATGGCCAGGTGTGTGGCCAGCTGGTTGCGCTGGCGCAGGTTGCCCACCGCGTCGCCCAGGTAGGCGGGCACATGCACCCAGCCGCCCAGGTGTGCGGCTTCGCCAAAGTACTGCAGCAGCCCCATCAGGCTGCTGAGCACTGCGGCCCAGGCCCAGGCGCGAGCGCATTCGAGTGCGGTGGGCCGTTGGCCCAGGGCCAGCAGAGCGGCAGGCAGCGCCCAGCTCAGCAGCAGAGGAACGGTGTTGGTTTGGGGGCCGGGCGCCCAGGGTTGCAGCCAGACCAGGGCCAGCACCAGACTGACGCCGACGCTGGGCCAGGCGCTGCGCCGCTGGAGCCCGTCAGACCACATGCGCTGGTGCTGGACAAGAGGGGCTCAGCCCCCGCTCAGGAGGCTTTGCAAGACGCAGGCAGGTATTTGGCGGGCAGCGGGTTGCTGCTGGCCGGGCCGCAACGCCAGCCGCTGACGGATTTGCCGCCGTCGGTGTTGCCCTTGATGGCGGTGTCGCCGCTTTGCAGCGGCGTCAGGGCGATCGCATTGGCCGAGGCGCTGGTGCTGCCGCGCAGGGCGTCGTGGTTGCCGGTGACGGTGATGACGCCGTTGCCGTCCACGCTCACGCTGCTGACGTATTTGGAGCTCTGGCTGTCGCAGGCCTTGGGCAGGGCCGCTGACACATCGGCCGCAGAGGCGGCACTGATGGCCTCGGTCACGGCGGTCTTGCAGCCGTTGGCCGCCAGCAGCATCTCGGCGGCCTTGGCGCGCACGCTGTAGTCCTGGTAAGCAGGCAGGGCCACAGCGCCCAAAATCCCGATGACCGCGATCACGACCATCAGTTCAATCAGCGTCAAGCCCTTTTGCAGTTGTGCAGACATGTCATCCTCCCCGGATGTTTGCTTGTAAAAAAGGCCATGGTACGCCATGGCCTTTGGGGTTCCAAGCCTGTGAAGGCTTACTCGGTGGCTTCGTGCTTCTTGCCGCCGGTCAGCTTGCCAATGCCCAGCACCAGTGCCGCGCCCAAGACAGGGAACACGGTGTGCATCCAGTGGTTGGCTTCGACGATGGACTGCAGGGCCACGTCGCTGACGATGGTTTCGCCAGCGACCCAGCCGATCAGGGCGGCGCCCAGCGTGACGATGACCGGGAAGCGGTCCATCAGCTTGATCATCAGCTTGGAGCCGAAGATCACCAGCGGGATGCTGATGGCCAGGCCCAGAACCAGCAGCACCATGCTGCCCTTGGCCGCAGCGGCCACGGCGATCACGTTGTCCAGGCTCATCACCAGGTCGGCGATCAGGATGGTGCGGATGGCGGTCCACAGGCCGGCTTTTTCGCCGCCTTCGCCCTCTTCCTCGTCTTCACCGCCCAGCAGTTGTGTGCCAATCCACAGCAGCAAGATGCCCCCGATGATCTGCAGGTAGGACAGCGCCAGCAGTTTGGCGGCCACCACGGTCAGGATGATCCGCAGCACCACGGCAGCGCCAGAGCCGAACATGATGGCTTTCTTTTGCTGGTGTTCAGGCAACGAGCGGGCGGCCAGGGCGATCACCACCGCGTTGTCGCCCGACAGGATGATGTTGATCCAGATGATCTTGAGCAGACCGATCCAGAAATCAGGGGTCATTTCCATGAAGTTCTCCGTAATTCTTAAAAAGCCAAAGCGCTGGCAACCTGCGTTGACAGCGCTTGGGGGGGCAGGCGCCCGAGTTTAACGGACAAGGCCTGCCGGGGGGTGCGTAATAGTGCTTAGTCGGGGACAGGCTCGCCTGCCCCCTTCGCCATCACTTGAGTTGGGCCTTGAGCAACTTGCCCAGCTCGGAGGGGTTGCGTGTGACCACGAAACCGCACTCTTCCATGATGGCCAGCTTGGCATCGGCCGTGTCGGCGCCACCGCTGATGAGCGCACCGGCGTGGCCCATGCGCTTGCCGGGAGGGGCTGTGACGCCAGCGATGAAGCCGACCACCGGCTTCTTCATGTTGGCCTTGCACCACTGGGCGGCTTCGGCTTCGTCCGGGCCACCGATCTCGCCGATCATGATCACGGCGTCGGTGTCGGGATCGTCGTTGAAAGCCTTCATCACTTCAATGTGCTTGAGGCCGTTGATCGGATCGCCACCGATGCCCACAGCGCTGGACTGGCCCAGGCCGACTTCGGTCAGCATGGCCACGGCTTCATAGGTCAGTGTGCCCGAACGGGACACGACGCCGATGCGGCCTTTGCGGTGGATGTGACCGGGCATGATGCCGATCTTGATCTCGTCGGGCGTGATCAGGCCGGGGCAGTTGGGGCCCAGCAGCAGGGTGCGCTTGCCACCCGCGGCTTCCTTGGCCTTCATCTTGTTGCGCACTTCGAGCATGTCACGGACGGGAATGCCCTCGGTGATACAGATCGCCAGGTCCAGATCGGCTTCAACGGCTTCCCAGATGGCAGCGGCTGCGCCTGCGGGCGGCACGTAGATCACGGACACGGTGGCGCCGGTTTCTTTGGCGGCGTCCTTGACGGACGAGAAGATCGGCACGCCGAAGATGGACTCGCCGGCTTTCTTGGGGTTCACGCCCGCCACAAAGCAGTTCTTGCCGTTCGCGTACTCGATGCACTTCTCGGTGTGGAACTGACCGGTCTTGCCGGTGATGCCCTGGGTGATGACTTTGGTGTCTTTATTGATGTAAATGGACATTTGCGGTTCTCCTGGGCTTACTTGACAGCTGCAACGATCTTCGTTGCGGCTTCGGCCATGGTGTCGGCAGCGATGATCGGCAGACCGGATTCGGCCAGCATCTTCTTGCCCAGCTCTTCGTTGGTGCCCTTCATGCGCACGACCAGCGGCACGTTCAGGTTGACGGCCTTGCAGGCGGTGATCACACCAGTGGCAATCGTGTCGCACTTCATGATGCCGCCGAAGATGTTGACCAGAATGCCCTTGACCTTGGGGTTCTTGAGCATGATCTTGAAGGCTTCGGTGACCTTCTCGGGGGTGGCGCCGCCGCCCACGTCCAGGAAGTTGGCCGGCTCGCCGCCGAACAGCTTGATGGTGTCCATGGTGGCCATGGCCAGACCGGCACCGTTGACCAGACAGCCGATGTTGCCGTCCAGGGAGATGTAGGCCAGGTCGAACTTGGAGGCTTCCACTTCGGCCGGGTCTTCTTCGTCCAGGTCGCGCAGGGCCACGATCTCGGGGTGGCGGAACAGGGCGTTGGCGTCAAAGTTGAACTTGGAGTCCAGGGCGATGATGTTGCCCTTGCTGTCGCAGTTCAGGGGGTTGATCTCCACCAGCGACGCGTCGGTGTCCATGTAGCACTTGTAGAGCTTTTGCAGGACGTCGGCGGTTTGGTCGGCAGAGCCGCCGGTCAGGCCGATCGCGTTGGCGATCTTGAGTGCCTGGGCCTGGCCCAGACCGGTCAGGGGGTCGACCATCTCGGTGACGATCTTCTCGGGCGTGCTGTGCGCCACTTCTTCAATGTCCATGCCGCCTTCGCTGGACGCGATCACAGCCACTTTCTGGGTGGCGCGGTCGGTCACGAGGGACACGTAATATTCTTTCTTGATGTCGGCGCCGTCTTCGATGTAGAGGCGACGCACCTTCTGGCCTTCGGGGCCGGTCTGGTGGGTCTTGAGCTGCATGCCCAGGATCTGCTCGGCCAGCTCTTTGACCTGCTCGACCGATTTGGCGACTTTCACGCCACCGCCCTTGCCACGGCCACCGGCGTGGATCTGAGCTTTCACGACCCACACGGGACCGCCCAGTTTCTGGGCGGCTTCCACCGCCTCCTGCACCGTGAACGCCGGAATGCCACGCGGCACCGGCACACCAAATTGACGCAAGATTTCCTTGCCTTGGTACTCGTGAATCTTCATGAGGTCTTCTCTCAGAGGGGGGTGGTTGATTGGACCGGCCCGCCAGGGTGATTCGCCCACCGGCAGGGTCTGTACATTGCAGAGCGCGACTGTATCATGCTGCAACGCACAATAATGGGTGATGCTACTTACATCGGCATGACGCAGTGTGTGCCGGAACCCCTCTGAAAGCGCAGCAAATGGCAAAAATCTTCATCGACGGCGAAGCCGGTACCACCGGCCTGCAAATCCGTGAGCGGCTGGCCTTGATGCCGCGCATCGAGGTGTTGAGCATTGACCCTGCTCGCCGCAAAGATCCCGAGGCCAAGCGTGAACTCATGGCCGCCGCCGACCTGGTGGTGCTGTGTCTGCACGACGATGCCGCGATCGAGTCGGTGGCCATGATCGATGCCTTGGCGGGCAAAAAGCCCCGCATCGTGGACGCCTCCACCGCCCACCGGACGGCGCCAGGCTGGGTGTACGGCTTTCCCGAGCTGGCCGCTGGCCAGAAAGAGGCCGTGCAAAAGGCCGAGCGCGTGGCCAACCCTGGCTGCTACGCCACCGGCGCCATTGCCCTGATCCGCCCCCTGGTGGACGCGGGCCTGTTGCCCAAGGATTTCCCGGTCTGTCTGCCGTCCGTCAGTGGCTACTCGGGCGGTGGCCGCACCATGATCGAGGATTACGAAGCGGGCAAAGCGCCCCTGTACGAGGCCTACGCCCTGGGCCTCAAGCACAAGCACATTCCTGAAATCCTGCGCTACACCGGCCTGAGCGCCCGGCCCCTGTTTGTGCCTGCGGTGGGCAATTTCCGCCAAGGCATGCTGGTCCAGCTGCCCCTGCACCTTGACCAGCTGCCCGGCCAGCCCAAAGCCGCTGAGCTGCAGGAAGCCCTGCGCGCCCACTATGCAGCCAGCGCCGCACAGGGCGGCTGGGTCAGCGTGGAAGCGCCGACCGACAACGCCAAGCTCGACGCCCTGGCACTCAACGACACCAACAAGCTGGAAATCCGCGTGTTTGCCAACGAAGAAGCGCGCCACGCGGTGCTGTTCGCCCGCCTGGACAACCTGGGCAAAGGCGCCAGCGGTGCGGCGGTGCAGAACATCCAGTTGATGCTGGGGCTTTGACGGGCCTTCAGCCAACGACCTTGCGCACCACCTCGGCGGCAAAGCCGCGGCTGACCAGAAAGCGGATCTGACGGGCTTTTTCCCTGGGCTCGGTGGCTGGCTCGCCAAACTTGCGTGCCCAAACTTCGCGGGCACGTTCCAGTTCGGTGCTGCGCAGCTGCTCTAACGCTTCGCTCACGATTTCGCCCGAGAGACCTTTGGCGTGCAGCTCTTGCTTGAGCCGCGCCGTGCCCAATTTGGCTGCGCGGCGGTGGACGACCGATTCGACCACCCGCTCTTCGCTGATGAAGCCCCTGGCCTGCAGCTCGTCGAGCGCCGCGGCCAGCTGGCCGGGGTCGGTTTCGTGCTCGGCCAGCTTGCGCTCCAGCTCCAGCCGGGAGTGCTCGCGCTGGCTCAAAAGCCGCAGGGCGCGGCCTTTGAGGCTGGGTTGTGGGCGCAGGGTCGCCATGGCGTGTTTTGCAGGAGCTTGCCCTGCAGAGGGCTGTGGGCTCAGGCTTCTTCGATTTCGCCGGTGGGACGCAGGGCAATGCCCAGTGAGTCGCGCACCTTGTTCTCGATTTCGATGGCCAGATCGGCGTTCTCGCGCAGGAACTCGCGGGCGTTGTCGCGGCCCTGGCCGATTTTTTCGCCGTTGTAGGCGTACCAGGCACCCGATTTTTCGATGATCTTGGCGGTCACGCCCATGTCGATGATTTCGCCCTCGCGCGAGATGCCTTCGCCAAACAGGATGTCGAACTCGGCCGTCTTGAACGGGGGCGAGACCTTGTTCTTGACCACCTTGACCTTGGTTTCGTTGCCAATCGCTTCGTCGCCCTTCTTGATGGTGCCGGTGCGGCGGATGTCCAGGCGCACCGAGGCGTAGAACTTGAGTGCGTTGCCGCCGGTGGTGGTTTCGGGGCTGCCGAACATCACGCCGATCTTCATGCGGATCTGGTTGATGAAGATGACGGTGCAGTTGGTCTTCTTGATGGTGGCGGTCAGCTTGCGCAGGGCCTGGCTCATCAGGCGGGCCTGCAGACCGGGCAGGCTGTCGCCCATTTCGCCCTCGATTTCAGCCTTGGGGGTGAGGGCGGCCACCGAGTCCACCACCACCAGGTCCACCGCGCCCGAGCGCACCAGGCTGTCCACGATTTCCAGAGCCTGCTCACCGGTGTCGGGCTGGGAAATCAGCAGGTCCTGCAGGTTCACGCCCAGGTTTTGCGCGTACTGCACGTCCAGCGCGTGTTCGGCGTCCACGAAGGCGCAGGTGCCGCCCAGTTTTTGCATTTCGGAGATGACCTGCAGCGTCAGCGTGGTCTTGCCCGAGGATTCCGGGCCGTAGATTTCAATCACGCGGCCGCGCGGCAGGCCGCCGACGCCCAGGGCGATGTCCAGACCCAGCGAACCGGTGGACACCACCTGGATGTCCTCGATCAACTCGCCTTCGCCCAGGCGCATGATGGTGCCCTTGCCGAACTGTTTTTCGATCTGGGCCAGGGCGGCTTGCAGGGCTTTGGCTTTTTCGCTGTTCACGTCGCTCATGGAAATCTCCTTGAAAATCAATGATTTGGGTGATCCGCTTTGTGTTTCTTTGCACAAAACTGGATGCGTGAACAGTACTGTAAACGTACAGTACATGGCTGTAAACAGTATTTTTAGTCATCTTGGTTTACCATTTGAGTGTGACCGATCGAGCCCTTGACACCCTGCACGACGACCGTTGGCGCCAGAGCCACCTGGGGCGCTGGCTGGGCCATGCCATGCGCCGCTTTGATGCGCGGGTGCTGCAGCTGATGGCCAGCAACGAGGGCGTGCCACTGGCCCTGGCCAATCTGGCCGCGCGCGAACAGATCAGCGCGGCGCACATCCACATCACGCGGCACCTGGCACTGCAGGGCTCGCGCCTGACCGAGCTGGCGCAGGCCGCCGGCATGACCAAGCAGGCCATGGGCAAGCTGGTGGACCAGTGCGAGGCCTGGGGCCTGGTTTTGCGCGAGGACGACCCGCTGGACGCACGCGCCCGGCGCGTGGTGTTCACCGACAGCGGTCTGGCCTGGCTGCAGGCTTTTCAGGACGCGGTGCTGCAGGCGGAGCAGGAATTTCGCGAAGCGGTGGGCCAGGACGTGGCCACGGTGGTGGCCTTGGGGCTGGAGGCTTATGCGCACTGAGCCCCGCCGACGGCGCCAGCATGGGTGAAAACCAGCATGCGTTGACGTGTCCTGCGTGGGGCAAAGCGCATGGGTTCGACACTAGAATCGAAAAACCCCTCTTGCGCAGGGGCATGCCGACCAAGCCGAGACCGAGACGAGCCGAGGAGAACCCCATGCGAATTCTGATTGCCGAAGATGACCAGGTGCTCGCGGACGGTTTGTTGCGCAGCCTGCGCGGTGCGGGTGCGGCCGTGGACCATGTGGCCAGCGGCTCCGAGGCCGACGCGGCCCTCATGACCAACAATGAATTCGATTTGCTGATCCTGGACCTGGGCCTGCCCAAGATGCACGGTCTGGAAGTGCTCAAACGCCTGCGCGCACGGGGCTCCACCTTGCCGGTGCTCATCCTCACGGCCGCCGACAGCGTGGAAGAGCGCGTCAAGGGCCTGGACTATGGCGCCGACGACTACATGGCCAAACCCTTCAGTCTGCAAGAGCTGGAGGCGCGTGTGCGCGCCCTGACCCGCCGCGGCATGGGTGGCGCCACCTCGCAGATCAAGCACGGCCCGCTGCTGTACGACCAGGCTGGCCGCGTGGCCACCATCGACGGCAAGATGGTCGAGCTGTCGGCGCGCGAGCTGGGTCTGCTGGAAGTGCTGTTGCAGCGCGCAGGCCGACTGGTCAGCAAAGACCAGCTGGTCGAGCGCCTGTGCGAGTGGGGCGAAGAAGTCAGCAACAACGCCATCGAGGTCTACATCCACCGCCTGCGCAAGAAGATCGAGAAAGGCCCGATCCGCATCGCCACCGTGCGCGGCCTGGGTTACTGCCTCGAAAAGATCCCGGGTTGAGCCCCGGCCCTGCCCCGCGCGTTACTGAAGCATGAAGTCCCGGGGCTGGCACAGCGGTATTTTCAGGCGCGAGCAGCGCTCGCTGTTTGGCGAGATCCTGGATTGGATGCTCACGCCACTGCTGTTGCTGTGGCCGGTCAGTCTGGCGCTGACCTGGCTGGTGGCGCAAAGCCTGGCCAACAAACCCTTTGACCGTGCGCTGGTTTACAACGTGCAGGCCTTGGCCCAGCAGGTGCGTGTGGGGCCTGAGCAACGCGCGCAGTTCAACCTGCCCCAGCCGGCCAGCGAGATCCTGCGCGCCGATGAGACCGACCTGGTGTACTACCAGGTCAAGGGCACGCGTGGCGAATTCCTGAGTGGCGAGCGCGACTTGCCCGACCCGCCCAGCGACGAAGAAAAAGGCAACAGCTACGAGGTGCGCATCCGCGACGACGAGATGCGCGGCATGGAAGTGCGGGTGGCGTACACCTGGATCCGACTGGACACCAATGGCCACAGACCGGCGCTGGTGCAGGTGGCCGAAACCCGCGAAAAGCGTTCGGTGCTGGCCGCTGAAATCATCAAGGGCGTGATGCTGCCGCAATTTGCCATTTTGCCGCTGGCGGTGCTGCTGGTCTGGCTGGCACTGGTCCGCGGCATCGCGCCGTTGTCGCAACTCGAAGAGCGCATCCGCGCCCGCAAGAGCGACGACCTGAGCCCGCTGGACGACAAGGCCGTGCCCACCGAAGTGGCGCCCCTGGTGGTGTCGGTCAACGACCTGCTCACGCGTCTCAAAGACTCGATTGCCACGCAAAAGCGGTTTCTGGCCGACGCAGCGCACCAGCTCAAGACGCCGCTGGCCGGCCTGCGCATGCAGGCCGACCTGGCCCAGCGCAGCGGCGCCAGCGAAGACGAGCTCAAACGCTCGCTGCAGCAAATTGGCCGTGCCAGCGTGCAGGCCACGCACACCGTCAACCAGTTGCTGGCGCTGGCCCGCGCCGAAGGCGGTGGCGCCAGCCTGCCGCAGCAACAGTGCAATATGGTCACCATGGCCAGTGAGGTCTTGCTCGACTGCTTTGCACGCGCCGCAGACAAAGGCATTGACCTGGGCTATGACGGCGCCGACGCCGAGCAGCCTGGCGTGGTGGTGAATGGCAACCCGACCTTGCTCAAGGAAATGGTGCGCAATCTGGTGGAAAACGCCATCCACTACACGCCCAGCACACCAGAGCGTCCGGGCGTGGTCACGCTGCGTGTGCTGGTGGACCCCTACAGCAAGGTGCTGGTGATGCAGGTCGAAGACAACGGCCCAGGCATCCCACCCGCCGAACGCGATCTGGTTTTCCAGCCGTTTTACCGCGCCCTGGGCACCAATGTGGACGGCTCGGGCCTGGGCCTGCCCATCGTGCGCGAGATCGCGCAGCGCCACGGTGCCACCGTCACGGTAGAGGCGGCCCACCCCGGCCAAGCGCTGCCGGGGGCGTGCTTCACGGTGCGTTTCGGTTTGCCCTTGTAGGCGCGACGAGTCGCCGCGATGACCGAGGGATTGCCCCGGGTCGGGGCTCCCACAGGCCCTCAGTTGGCGGGGCGGCTCATGTCCAGTTGCAGGCGCTCGCGTTCGATCACGCGGGCCACAGCGGGCTCGGCGGCCACCTGCTCGACAAACTTCCACAGCGTGGGGTGTGCAGATGGGGCGATGCCTGCGATCGTGCCCCAGCGGCTGAGCGTCAGGGCGTAAGCGTCGAGCGGGCCAAAGTGCGCACCGGTCAGCCAGCGCTGACCAGCCTCGTTTTTCTTTTCCACCAGCGTTTGCAGGTCGGCCAGCATGGTCTTGTACTGGCCAATGGCGTGCTGTTTGATGGCGGCCTGTGCCTCGCTCTGGTCGGTGAACTTTTGCGGCATGAAGATGTGGGTGAAGGTCGGGTGCACCGTGTTGTTCATCCAGGCGAAAGTGGACAGCGCCTGGGCGCGGGCCAGGTGTTCTGCAGGCAAAAATTGCTGGCCAGGGAACAGCATGTCCAGGTACAGCGTGATGGCCACGATCTGGGTGACCACATTGGCATCGTGCACCAGCACCGGCACCTGGCTGCGGGGGTTGAGCAGCTTGTAGTCTTCGTTGTACTGCTCGCCCTTGTGCAGCTTGACCATGGTGGGTTCAAAGTTGCTGCCACTCATCTCCAGCAACACATGCGGCACAAAGGAACAGGCGCCAGGGGCGAAAAAAAGTTTCATGCTCATGGGGGGCTCCGTCGAAAAAAACCATGCGTTCGGCCCACAAGGGCCTCGTGAAGCATTCTAGATGCGGGGGCGCACGCTCACCTCGGAGCTGTTGATGGCGACCTCCTGTCCGGCGCACCACAGGCGCAGCGAGCCGTTGGGTGACACGCCCAGGCACTGGCCATGTTGCCCGTCGCTGGTGCCGACCTCACGCCCGCGCAGCACGTCTCGCGTTTCAAAGCGCTGCTGCAGCGGGGCAAAGCCGCGCTGCTCAAAGTCCTGCAGGGCACGCGCCAAAGGTGGCATCAGCTGCAGCAGGGCGGCGCCTGCGGTGGCTTCGTGCCAGAGGTCGGTGAGTGCGGCCGGCGGGGTCGACAGCCCTTCGGCCGACCGTGGCCGGATGTTGAGGCCGATGCCGATCACCACCTGGCTGCGTCCGCCACTGCTGGCCGCTTCGATCAGGATGCCGCCCAATTTGCGCTCGGCCACCCACAGGTCGTTGGGCCATTTCAGGCCGATGTCGGGGTGCAGGCTCTCGGCCACCGCCAGGCCCACCGCCAGCGACAGGCCCGACCAGTCGCGCGGGGCATAAGGCAGCGACAGTGAAAACGTGAGCGAATCGCCCACCGCGCTTTGCCAGGGGCGTCCCAGGCGGCCGCGCCCTGCGGTTTGCCGTTCGGCCACCAGCAGCGTGGGCTCGGTCTGGCCGGCGCGGGCGCGGCGCATCAGCTCGGTGTTGCTGGAGTCGATTTCAGGCAAGACTTCGACGGTGAAGCCCGGCAGCAAGGGGGAGATAAGTTCCCAGATCGATTCAGCAGGCCAAATTTCCATGAGATGCAAGGGTCAACAGCGAAGGGTGCAGAGGGCGGCGCCGTGCGACGATGTGTGACGCAAAGCGGCTTCTGAGGAGCCCGGCGCCCCCACCGCCCCCTTTGCGCCCCCAGTGACATTCAGTCTTTCTTCTTGCTCGACTTGGACTTCTTGCTCTTCTTTTTCTTCTTCTGCCCCGGAATCTTGGGCGTGTCTTCCCGGTCCTTGGGCGAGAGCAGCGTGCCACGGCAGTTTTTCGCGCCGCACCAGCAGGGGTACTCGGCCTTGAGCTTCTTGGTGTAAGGCTCGTCGATGATCAGGCCGTAGTCGTAATTGAGCTCTTCGCCCGACTGGATGTTGCGCAGCGCCTTGATGAAGATGCGGCCCTCTTCCTCGTCGGCTTCGCAATTGGGGTCGCAGCTGTGGTTGATCCAACGCGAAGAATTGCCGCCATACAGCGCGTCGATCACACGGTCTTCATCCACATGGAAGTAGAAGGTGTGGTTGGGGTCTTTGGGGTCATGCGGGTGGCGGTCCTGGGCTTCCTCCCAGGTGATGACCTCGCCCACGTACTCGATGATCTTCTCGCCCTCGGCCAGGTCCTGCAGCGCAAACACGCCCTTGCCGTGCACGCCAGAGCGGCGCACCTGGATGCGTCGGCTGGACGCTGCGGCCTTGGGCCTGGCTTGGGGTGCGGCCTTCTTGGCGGCGGGGCTGGAGGCAGAAGTTTTGGCCACGGTTCAAAAATTTGTTATGTTGAATTCATGCATGTGCGCGTGTGTGCGCACATGGGCGAGCGCGCGTACACATGCGCGCACGCGAGAGACGGATTGTATAGAGCAGGATTGCAGACACTATGAAGACACTGGTCATTGCAGAAAAGCCCTCGGTGGCGCAGGACATCGTGCGCGCCCTCACCCCCGTGGCGGGCAAGTTCGACAAGCACGACGATTATTTTGAAAGCGACAGCTACGTGGTCACCAGCGCGGTGGGCCACCTGGTCGAGATCCAGGCGCCCGAGCAGTACGACGTCAAGCGCGGCAAATGGAGCTTTGCCAACCTGCCCGTGATCCCGCCGCACTTTGACTTGAAGCCGGTGGACAAGACCAAGAGCCGCCTGAGCGCCGTGGTCAAGCAGGCCAAGCGCAAGGACGTGACGGCACTGGTGAACGCCTGTGACGCGGGCCGCGAGGGTGAACTGATCTTCCGCCTGATCGAGCAGTATGCAGGCGGTGCCAAACCGCTGAACAAGCCCGTCAAGCGCCTGTGGCTGCAGTCGATGACGCCGCAGGCCATCCGCGACGGTTTTGACAACCTGCGCAGCGAACAGCAGATGCAGGGCCTGGCCGATGCCGCGCGCAGCCGCTCCGAGGCCGACTGGCTGGTGGGCATCAACGGCACGCGCGCCATGACGGCCTTCAACTCGCGTGACGGCGGTTTCTTTCTGACCACCGTGGGCCGGGTGCAGACGCCCACGCTGGCCGTGGTGGTCGAGCGCGAAGAGCAGATCCGCAAGTTCATCAGCCGCGACTACTGGGAAGTGCATGCCAGCTTCCTGGCCGAAGCGGGCGAGTACGGCGGCAAGTGGTTCGATCCGGCCTGGAAGGCAGACGCCGAAGACAAGGAAAAGAAGGCCGACCGCGTGTGGGACGCGCGCCGCGCCATCGACATTGCCGACGCCGTGCGCGGCAAGGCGGCCACCGTCACCGAAGAATCCACGCCCAAGACCGAGGCTTCACCGGGCCTGTTCGACCTGACCAGCCTGCAGCGCGAGGCCAACGGCCGATTTGGCTTTTCGGCCAAGACCACGCTGGCGCTGGCGCAGAGCCTGTACGAAAAGCACAAGGCCCTGACCTACCCGCGTACCGACTCGCGCCACCTGCCCGAAGACTATGTGCCGGTTGTGAAGCAAACCTTCGAGATGCTGGCGGACAAAGGTTTCCAGCACCTGCAGCCGCACGCGCTGGTGGCGCTCAACAACAACTACATCCGCAAGATCCCGCGCGTGTTCGACAACGCCAAGGTGTCGGACCACTTCGCCATCATCCCCACGCTGCAGGCGCCCAGTGGCCTGAGCGAGGCCGAGTTCAAGCTCTACGACCTGGTGGTCAAGCGCTTCATGTCGGTGTTCTTCCCCAGCGCGCAGTTCATGGTGACCACGCGCATCAGCCAGGTGAGCCACCAGGGCGAGAGCCACCACTTCAAGAGCGTGGGCAAGGTGCTGGTCAACCCCGGCTGGCAGGCCATCTGGGGCAAGGAGGCCGAAAAGGAAGGCGACGAGAACGCCAAGACCCTGGTGGCCGTGAAACCCGGCGAGATGGTGCGCACCGAAAGCGCCGAGGCCAAAGGCCTGAAAACCCGCCCGCCGGCCCGCTACTCCGAAGCCACGCTGCTGGGCGCCATGGAGGGCGCGGGCAAGCTGGTGGACGACGACGAGCTGCGCGAAGCCATGCAGGAAAAGGGCCTGGGGACGCCTGCCACGCGTGCGGCCATCATCGAAGGCCTGCTGAACGAAAAATACATGCTGCGCGAAGGCCGCGAGCTGATCCCCACCGCCAAGGCCTTCCAGCTGATGACGCTGCTGCGTGGCCTGCAGGTCGAGGAACTCTCCAAGCCCGAACTGACTGGCGAATGGGAATACAAGCTGGCGCAGATGGAGCAGGGCCAATTGAGCCGCGGCCAGTTCATGGCCGAGATCGCGGCCATGACCGAGCGCATCGTCAAGAAAGCCAAGGAATACGACCGCGACACCGTGCCCGGCGACTACGCCACCCTCATCAGCCCCTGCCCCAAGTGCGGCGGCGTGGTCAAGGAGAATTACCGCCGCTTCGCCTGCTGCGGTGCCGACGGTGCCAGCGAAGGCTGTGGTTTCTCCTTCACCAAGTCCCCGGGTGGCCGCACCTTTGAAACGCACGAGGCCGACCAGTTCCTGCGCGATCAGAAGATTGGCCCGCTCGAAGGCTTCCGCTCCAAGGCGGGCTGGCCCTTTGTGGCCGAGCTGGCGCTCAAGTTCAATGAAGAAGAAGCCCAGTGGAAGCTGGAGTTCGACTTTGGTGACGACGGCAAGAACGAGGACACCGGCGAGATCGTCGACTTCTCGGCCCAGCAAAGCCTGGGCGCATGCCCCAAATGCGGCAGCCCCGTGCACGAGCACGGCAGCAATTACGTCTGCAGCAAGGCCGTGCCCACCCTCGAGCAGCCCACGCCGAGCTGCGACTTCAAGAGCGGCCAGATCATCCTGCAGCAACCGATCGAGCGCGAGCAGTTCAGCAAATTGCTGGCCACCGGCAAGACCGATCTGCTCGACAAATTCGTGAGCAACCGCACCCGCCGCAGCTTCAAGGCCATGCTGGCCTGGAACCCGGAAGAGGGCAAGGTCGGCTTCGAGTTCGAGCAACGCGAGGGCAAGGGTCCGGCGCGCAAGGCGGTGGCCAAAAAGACCCCGTTCGGCAAAGCGGCCACCAAAACCGCCAAAGCCCCTGCGGCCAAGAAAGCCCCTGCTGCGAAAAAGGCTGCGGCACCCAAGGCCCCGCGCAAGGCCGCTGTGGGCACACTCAAGCCCAGTGCCGCTTTGGCCGCCGTGATCGGTGACGGGACGTATGCCCGCACCGAGGTGGTCAAAAAGATGTGGGACTACATCAAGGCCAACGGCCTGCAGGACGCCGCCAACAAACGCGCCATCAATGCCGACGCCAAGCTGCGCGAGGTCTTTGGCAAGGACCAGGTGACGATGTTCGAACTCGCGGGCATCGTGGGCAAACACCTGGGCTGAGTGCGGGCCTGATCAGGCGGCCAGCATCATCAGGCTGGCATTGCCGCCTGCTGCGGCCGTGTTGGTGCTGATGCTGCGCTCGCCCACCAGGCGCGCCAGCGGCACCTGTGCCGTGCCGGCTTGCAGCGCGGTCAGGGTGACGATGGGGCCGTCTTGCGTGGCCAGTTGCGTGGCCAGGGCCAATACTTGGTTGGCCGGGGCGCTGACCAGTGCGGTGTCGGCTTGCAGGGTGTCGCTGAGCACCAGGCGGGCTTGCACGGCGGTGGGCAGGCTCGCGCACAGGGCAGCGCTTTGGGTGGCCAGCACCGCCTGTCCCCCAACGGCCAGCACCGCCGCCATCTGCGCGAGCAGATCGGCCTCGGCGCTGGCCTGCGAGCCCACACGGCACAACACCCGCGCACGGGCTTGCACGCGGTAGGCGTTGCGCTCGCCCGTGGGGCCGGGCAGCAAGGCCTCGAGTCCGGCTGGGTTGCAAGCGGCCAAACGTGCGCACTGGTGTGCCAGCGGCAGTCGGCCCTGGGCGGCGGCCCAGTCGTGCAGGGCCTGCAGCGCAGGCGTGACCTGCGGCATGGCGGTGGCACCACTGGCCTGCACGCTGCGCAGGGCCGCGTCATCCGGGCAGCGGGCCAGCAAGCGCAGCAGGACCAGCGGGCCGCCCGCCTTGGGGCCGGTGCCTGAGAGTCCTTCGCCACCAAAGGGCTGCACGCCCACCACGGCGCCGACCATGTTGCGGTTGACGTAGGTGTTGCCCGCGTGGGTGTTGTTCGTCACACGGGCGATGGTTTCTTCGATGCGCGAATGCACGCCCAAGGTGAGCGCATAGCCGGTGGCGTTGATCTGGGCCAGCAACGCGTCCAGGTCCTGGCGGGCGTAGCGCAGCACATGCAGCACCGGGCCGAACACCTCGCGTTCGAGCTGGTCGATGCGGTCGATCTCGATCAGCGTGGGCTGCACATAAGTGCCGGTGGGCAGGCTGCCCGGCGCCTTACGGCTGATGCGGTGGACCTTGCAGCCCTGCGCTTGCATCTTGCGCACATGCGCTTCGATGCCGCTTTGCGCGCGTTCGTCGATCACCGGGCCCATGTCCACCGACAGTTGGGCGGGCGTGCCCATCTGGATCTCGGCCATCGCCCCCTGCAGCATCTCCAGCAGGCGGTCGGCCACATCGTCCTGAACGCACAGCACGCGCAGCGCCGAGCAGCGTTGGCCTGCGGCTTCGAAAGCCGAGGCCACCACGTCCTGCACCACCTGTTCGAGCAGGGCCGATGAATCGACCACCATGCAGTTCTGGCCGCCGGTCTCCGCCACCAGGGGCACCACCTGGCCGTGTGCATTCAGGCGCTGGGCCAGCGTGGCCTGCAGCACTTTGGCGGTCTCGGTGGAGCCAGTGAACATCACACCCTGCACGCGGGCGTCGCCCACCAGTGGCATGCCCACGCCGCGTCCCGTGCCGGGCAAGAGCTGTACGGCGGCGCGGGGCACACCGGCGCGCCAGAGCACATCGACCGCGAGCGCGGCCACCGCGGGGGTGGACTCGGCGGGCTTGGCCAGCACCGGGTTGCCCGCCGCCAGTGCCGCAGCGACCTGGCCCATGAAGATGGCCAGTGGAAAGTTCCAGGGGCTGATGCACGCCACCGGGCCGAGCGCGGTGTGCGTGCGATTGTCAAAGTCGCGCCGCACCTGCGCGGCGTAGTAACGCAAGAAGTCCACCGCCTCGCGCAGTTCGGCCACGGCGTGGCTCCAGGTCTTGCCGGCCTCGCGCACCAGCAGGGCCATGCAGCGCGGGGCCTCTTGCTGCAGCAGGTCGGCGGCTTGCTCCAACAGGGCGGCGCGCTGCTCGGGTGCGGTCTGCGCCCACTCGGGGGCAATGGTGTGGGCGGCCTGCAGGGCGGCCAGCACATCGCCTTCGCTGGCGTATTGCACGGTGCCGATCCGGTCTGCATGGTCGGCCGGGTTGCGCATGGGGTGCAGTTCGCCGCCTTCTGCCGTGCCGGCCAGCAGGGGGCGCACCTGCAGTGGCGTGGTGTGCGCCAGCATCTGCTGCGCCAGCAGGCGCAGCGTGGGTTCGTGTGCCAGGTCGGGTCCGCTGGAATTGCGGCGGGCCGTGCCATACAGCTGCGCGGGCAGCGCTATGTGCAGGTGCGGCTGGCCGGGTGTGCGGTCTTCGCGCCCGGCGTCTTGCTCGGTGCGTTGCACCGGGTCCTGCACCAGGTCGTCCACGGACACCGATGCGTCGGCCATGCGGTTGACGAAGGAGCTGTTGGCGCCGTTTTCCAGCAGGCGGCGCACCAGGTAGGCCAGCAGGGTTTCGTGTGTGCCCACGGGCGCGTAAATGCGGCAAGGGCGGCTCAAGATACCCCCCCCCACCACCTGCATGTACAGGGGCTCGCCCATGCCGTGCAGGCACTGGAACTCGTATTGCCCCTGCTGGTAGTCCCCCAGCGTGTCTTGCGCCACCTGCACGATGGCCGCCAGGGTGTGTGCGTTGTGCGTCGCAAATTGCGGGTACACCGCGTCGGGCGCGGCCAGCAGCTGGCGGGCGCAGGCCAGGTAAGACACGTCGGTGTGGTGCTTGCGGGTGTAGACCGGGTAGTCGCTTTGGCCGTCCTGTTGAGCGCGCTTGATTTCACTGTCCCAGTACGCGCCTTTGACCAGGCGAATCATCAGGCGGTGGCCGCTGCGGCGCGCCAGATTGACCACAAAGTCGATCACGAAGGGGCAGCGCTTCTGGTAGGCCTGGATGACAAAACCGATGCCATGCCAGCCTTGCAAACTGGGGGCATGGCACAGGGCTTCGAGCAGGTCCAGCGAGATGTCCAGTCGGTCCGCCTCTTCGGCGTCGATGTTCAGGCCGATGTCGTACTGCCGTGCCAGTTCGGCCAGCTTCCATACGCGAGGCAGCAGCTCGTCCATCACGCGCTGGTGCTGCGCGCGGCTGTAGCGCGGGTGCAAGGCCGAGAGCTTGATCGAGATGCCCGGACCGCCCACCACGCCTTGCCCTTGGGCTGCCCGGCCAATGGCGTGAATCGCGTTTTCATACGCTGCCATGTAGCGCTGCGCATCCTGCTCGGTCAGTGCGGCTTCGCCCAGCATGTCATACGAATAGCGAAAGCCTTGCGCTTGCATGGTGCGGGCGCGCTGCAGGGCTTCGTCAATCGTTTCGCCGGTGACGAACTGTTCGCCCAGCATCTGCATCGCCAGTTGCACGCCCTGGCGGATCAGCGGTTCGCTGCCCTTGCCCACCAGGCGTGTGATGGCGCCCAGCATCTGGCCCTCGCTGTGCGTGGCGACGAGCTTGCCGGTCAGCAGCAGGCCCCAGGACGCCGCATTCACAAACAGCGAACCGCTGTGCCCCAGGTGCTGCTGCCAATCGCCGCCACCGATCTTGTCGCGGATCAGGGCGTCGCGTGTGGCCGCATCGGGAATCCGCAGCAGCGCTTCGGCCAGGCACATCAGCGCCACGCCTTCTTCGCTGGACAGCGCGTATTCCTGCATCAGACTTTGCACCCGGCCGGCACGGCCGCTCAATGGACTGCCGGCACGGCCACTCAATGGGCTGCCAGCGCGGCCGCTTTGGCCTTGGCGCATGCCGCTCACCAGCTGGCGCGCCAGCGCGTCGGTGCGGGCGGCCTGGTCGGCGTTCGGGCGCGCCTGCGCCATCAGGGGCGCCAGGGCTTCGGGTTCACTCAGGCGGGTGGCGCGGGCGATGGCTTCGCGCAGGGCGCCGCGCTCGGCCAGCGGGCCTTCGGGCGAGAAGCGGGCGCCCTGCGGCAGGGGGGTGAGCCAATGTTGCGGGGTGGCGGCGTTCATGGAAAGTCTCGGTGTTGTGTTGACTTAACTCGCCATGATCCGGATTTGAGGCCGTATATTTATCCAAAAACGACGATTTAAATGAATAATGTTCGGCATGAGCAGCGAATCCACCGACATTGACCGCATCGACCGCCGCATCCTGGACGTGCTCCAGCGCGATGGGCGCATCAGCAACCTCAAGCTGGCCGAAGCCGTGGCCCTGTCGCCCACAGCGGTGCTGGCGCGGGTGCAGCGCCTGTCCAGGGCGGGTTACATCCTGGGCTACGAGGCGCGACTGAACCCCTTGCTGCTGGGTGCGGGCATGCTGGTGTTTGTGGAGGTGCTGCTCGACCGCACCAGCGCCAATGTGTTCGAGCAGTTCAAGGCCGCGGTGCAGGTGCGCGCCGAAATCATGGAATGCCACCTGGTGGCTGGCGGCTTTGACTACCTGCTCAAGATCCGCTGCGCCGACATGAACGCCTACCGCCAGTTTTCGGGCGATGTGCTCTGGCAGCTGCCTGGCGTGCGCGAGACGCGCACCTATGCGGTGATGGAAGAGGTGAAGAACAGCACGGCGCTGGCGCTTTGACCCCAGGTCGGCAAGGGCCTGCGCGCAGGCGACAGACGGGCTTGGGTGGGCGCTTTCAGAATCACCGCTTTTCACCTCCACCAGAAAGAGACACCTCATGAAACACATCGGTTTTGTCGGCGCTTCCGGCCTCATGGGCCATGGCATGGCCAAGAACATCCGGGCCAAGGGTTTTGAGCTGTCGATCACCGTGCACCAGCGCACCGAGCCCGTGCAGGACTTGCTGGCTGCAGGCGCCCAGCGGGTGGCCAGCCATGCCGATCTGGCCGCTTGCGATGCGGTGGTGATCTGCGTGACCGGTTCGCCCCAGGTCGAGGCGGTGGTGGCGGGCCTGCTGTCCAACGCGCACCAGGGCCTGATCGTGATCGACACCTCCACCAGCGAGCCCGATTCCACCCGCCGCCTGGCCGCTTTGTGCGCTGAGAAGGGTGTGGTCTATGTGGACGCACCGCTCACCCGCACGCCCATCGAGGCCGAGGCGGGGCGCCTGAACACCATGGTGGGCGCCAGCCAGGACGTGTTTGAAAAGATTTCGCCGCTGCTGCAGGCCTACTGCGAAAACGTCTTCCATGTGGGCGAGACGGGGGCGGGCCACATCGTCAAGCTGCTGAACAACTTCATCTCGCAAGCCATCTGCACGGCCACGGCCGAAGCCTTTGCGGTGGGCACCAAGGCCGGGGTGGACGTGCGCCAGCTGGTGCGCGTGGTCTCGGCCGGGGGCGCCAATTCGGGCCTGTTCCAGTCCATGTCCAAGGCGCTGGACGGTGACTTCACCGGCCTGAAGTTCGAGCTGAACAACGCCGCCAAAGACTTGCGCTACTACTGCCACCTGACCGAAGGTGTGAAAGCGCACTCGCAGATTGGCGCCAGCGTGCACCAGGCGCTCAACCTGGCTGCGGCCCTGGGCTATGGCAGCGAGCTGGTGCCCTCGCTGGTCAAGGCGCAGGCGCAGCTGTGCGGGGTGAAGATCGGGCAGGCTTGATCAGCGGTAGGTGGCCAGGTGGATGTTGGTTTCGGTCGAGCGGATGCCGCTGATCAGGCGGATGCGCTCCAGAACGTCTGACAGCTCCTTGGTCGATCCGGCTTCGAGCTCGGCCAGCAGGTCCCAGCGGCCGTTGGTGTCGTGCAGGGCCACCACACCGGGTTCGCCCAGCAGGCTGGCGATCACCTGGCGGGTGGTGTTGCCCTCGATCAGCACCCCCATCCAGGCGCGGATGCGGTCGGGCTCGGCCTCGGGCCGCAACCGCACGGTGTAGCCCAGGATCACCTGTTTGTCTTCGAGCTTGCGCAGCCGGTTGTTGACGGTGCCGCGTGACACGCCCAGCTTGTGCGCCAGATCGGCCATCTGCATGCGCGCGTCCTGGCGCAGCAGGCTGATGAGTTGCTGGTCAAGGTCGTCCATCTGGCAAATTGTCATTCACGCTTGCCGTTTTGGCAAATTACTGCGCAAAACAGTACATTTCTGCCCATTTTCATTGACACACGGCTGCGGAACACTCTCTCCATCACGAATGAGCTTTTTGCAGACCTGAACATGAACACCGCCAAGCACACCACCCAAAACCGCATTGCCACCGTCCACCCCCTGTACCTGAGTGCTCCCGACGCCGTGGCGCTGGTGCGCCGCAAGGGCCTCAAAAACTGCATCGTCGGCATCGCCGACAACATCCGCGCCGACTTTTTGCGCTGGCAGGACTTTGACAAATCGGCCCGTGTGGCCAACCACTCGCGCGATGGCGTGATCGAACTCATGCCGATCTCCGACGACAGCGCCTACAGCTTCAAGTACGTCAACGGCCACCCCAAGAACACGGCACTCGGCCTGTCCACCGTGATGGCCTTTGGCGTGCTGGCCGATGTAGCCACCGGCGCCCCCACCCTGGTCAGCGAGCTGACGCTCACCACGGCCCTGCGCACCGCCGCCACCTCGGCCCTGGCCGCCAAGACCCTGGCCCGCCCGGGCAGCCGCGTGATGGCGCTGATCGGCAACGGCGCGCAAAGCGAATTCCAGGCGATCGCCTTTCAGCACCTGGTGGGCATCGACACCGTGCGCCTGTTTGACATCGACCGCGCCGCCACCGCCAAGCTGGCGGCTAACCTGGCAGGCAGCGGTCTGAAGGTCGAGGCCTGTGCCAGCACGCGCGAGGCCGTGCAGGGCGCCGACATCGTGACCACCGTGACGGCCGACAAGCAGTACGCCACCATTCTCACGGCCGACATGCTGACGCCGGGCATGCACCTCAACGCCGTGGGCGGTGACTGTCCGGGCAAGACCGAGCTGGAGGCTGCCGTGCTCGAAGCGGGCAAGGTGTTTGTGGAGTTCGCACCGCAGTCGCGCATCGAAGGCGACATCCAGCAAATGCCTGCCGACTTTGCCGTGACCGAACTGTGGGAAGTGCTCGCCGGTCAGAAAACGGGCCGCGACAGTGAGGCGCAAATCACCGTGTTCGATTCGGTGGGCTTTGCGCTCGAAGACTTCTCGGCCCTGCGTTTCATGTTTGACGCGGCTGTGGAAGCGGGTCTGGGCGAGCGTCTGGCGCTGATTCCGCAGATGCAGGACCCGAAGAACCTGTTTGGCACGCTGGTGGCGCAGGATGTGACACAGGATGCGGCCAATGCGGCGGCTTTGCATCAGGCCGTGGCGGCCTGATGCAAAGCCCTTGGGGTGTTCATGCGTGGGATCATGGGATCAGGCTGGACAATCTCCCCAGCCCACCTTGACCACCATGCCACGCCCCCACCGCCGCCGCGAAGACTTTGAAGCCAGCCGGGTGTACGAATACCCGCAGCACCTGCGCGCCGCTGTCGAGGACGCGCCCACGGGCGCGGGTGTCTATGTCTTCCACGGTGAGCGCGGAGACCTGCCGCTCTACATCGGCAAGAGCGTGAACATCCGTGCCCGCCTGCTCTCGCACCTGCGCAACGCCGACGAAGCGCGGCTGCTGCACCAGACCCAGCGCATCACCTGCACCCGCACGGCAGGCGAGATTGGCGCCCTGCTGCTCGAAGCGCAGCAGATCAAGCAGCTGCAGCCGCTCTTCAATCAGAAGCTGCGTCGCAACCGCCAGCTGTGCAGTCTGCAGCTCACCGGGCAGCAGCCGCAGGTGGTTTATTCCAAAGACCTGGACTTTGCCAGTGCGCCCGAGCTGCACGGCCTGTTTGCCAGCCGACACGCCGCGCTCGATGCCCTGCGCAGCATCGCCGATCAAAACCGCTTGTGCTACGGCGCCCTGGGTCTGGAAAAACTCGCGCCCGGCAAGGCCTGCTTTCGCGCCGCGATTCGCCAATGCGCGGGCGTTTGCCGGGGCGACGAAACACCCGACGCGCACCAACAGCGCCTCTTCACCAGCCTGCTGGCTCTGCGCGTGCAATGCTGGCCCTACGCCGGTGCGATCGGCCTGGTCGAGCGCGACGAGGCACTCACCCAGATCCATGTGGTGCGCAACTGGTGCTACCTGGGCAGCGCCGCGACACCCGACGAAGCCCGCCAGCTGAGCACCGTGGCCGCAGGTTTTGACGCCGATGGCTACAAGATCCTGGTGCGCCCCATCCTCACGCAAAGCGTGGAAATCGTGTTGCTCTGATCTTCACCGCTCCGAAATCGCGTCGTTCAGGCACCGCGCGAAATACGCCGCCGCTGGCGTGAGCGGCACTTCGGGCCGCGAGACCTGCAGCACCGCCACCGGCGGGGGCTGCAGCACGGTTTGCGGCAGGGTCACCAAGCCGTGCGACTCGGGCCTGCCCAGCAGCGGGGTGGGCATGATGGTGACCGCGTCCGACTGCCGCACCAGGGCCATGGCCGCCAGCGCATCGCAGCGGGTGATTTGCGCGGGTTGCGCCATGCCGGCCTGCGCAAACATGTTGGCGGTGGCCGGGTCCATGCCCACCGCCATCGGGCCGGGCAAGACCCATTCGAGCGTGCCCAGCTGCGCTGCGCTGCATTGTTTGAGCAACGGGTGCCCCTCGCGCACCACCAGCACCTGCGGGTTCACTTGCAACTGTGTGACTGCGAACTCCTGTGTGGACACCTCGCCGCTGGTGGCCAGGATGGCGAAGTCCAGCGAGCCGTCGCGCAGCGCGGGCAGCACCCGCGTGAGCAGACCCTCCATCAGGCGCAGTTCCACCCTGGGGTAACGCTTGCGAAACCAGTGAAAGGTGTCGCCCAGCACCGTGAGCATGAGGTAGGGCGTGAGCCCGGCCCGCACTTCACCGTCTTCATCGCCCCGTGTCTGGCGCAGTTCGTCGCGCGCCAACGCAATCTGGCGGGTGACCAGTTGCGCGCGGGCGTGCAGGCGCTGGCCCGCTTCGGTCAGCAGCACGCCACGCGAGCCGCGCACCAGCAAGGGCACACCGGCATCGTCTTCGAGCTGGCGCAGTGACTTGGTCAGGGCCGCTTGCGTCAGGTGCATGGCGCGGGCTGCGGCGCGGATGCTGCCGTGTTCAACCGCGCCGACCAGGGCCTGGAGTTGGTGCAGCTTCATGGGGTTTACCTGAAAACCTATGGTTGTCCTGAAAAGAAATTGTAGTCTTCCAGTTGTCTCTTTCCATCCCTAGCATCCCGTTCATCGACAACGCCTATCGAGAAAACCCGAGATGCAACACTTCAAAACCCTGGCCGCCCTGCTGGCCGCCACTGTGCTGCTGGCGGGCGCCGCCCGCGCCGACCACTACCCCACCAAACCCGTCACCCTGATGGTTCCTTACCCCGCCGGTGGCCTGTCCGACATCCTGGCGCGCAAGGTGAACGTGGCGCTGGCCGCCGAGCTCAAGCAGCCGGTCATCATCGAAAACCTGGGTGGCGCGGGTGGTGCCATTGCCGCGCAAAAGGTGCTGAGCGCCCCAGCGGACGGCTATTACCTTTTCCAAGGCTCGCCCAACGAGCTGATCCTGGCCCCGCTGGCCATGAAGGCCATCAAGTACAAGCCCGAAGACTTCCGCCTGGTGCAGCAGATCTCACTGGCCCCGATCGCGATTTCGGCGCGCAAGGACTTTCCACCCAGCAACGCCAAAGAACTGGTGGCCTATGCGCGCCAGGCCGCCAAGGACGGCAAGCCCGTGAGCTATGCGAGCGTGGGCACCGGCAGCCTCTACCACCTGATGGGCGAAGACATGGCCCGCAAGATGGGCGCCACGATGCTGCACGTGCCCTACAAGGGCGGCGGCCCCATCCTGCAAGACCTGCTGGGCGGCCAGATCGACATGTTCATCACGCCCTATGGCGCGCCGCATGTGGCCATGGAAAAAGAGGGCAAGCTCAAGTTTGTGGCCGCCTTGTCTGAAAAACCCCAGCGCCTGATCCCGCACGTGCACAGCGTGGATGAGGTGCCCGAACTCAAGCGCTTCTACTACAGCATTGGCAGCGGCTACTACGTGAAAAAAGGCACGCCCGAGCCCATCGTCGAAGCCCTGCACCGCGCTCTGACCAAAGTGATGTTTGACGGCGACCTGCGCAAGACCCTGTCCGAATTGGGCCAGGAGCTGCCTGCACCGCTGCGCATGGACGAGACGGCCAAGGTCTACGCCGACGAGGTCAAGCTCTACCAGGGCATCGCCCAGTCGATCCACCTGCAAGCCCAATGAGCACGAGCATGCTGGCCGACCTGCAAGCAGGCGCCGCGCCCTTTGTGGCCTTGCGGCATGACCTGCACCGTCACCCTGAACTGGGCCTGCAGGAGGTGCGCACATCGGCATTGCTGGCCGCACAGCTCGAAGGCTGGGGCTACACCGTCACACGCGGGCTGGCGAGCACCGGCCTGGTGGCGCAGCTGGTGCGCGGCACGGGCAGCCAGCGCCTTGGCATTCGCGCCGACATGGACGCGCTGCCCATCCACGAGGCCAACACCTTTGCGCACCGCAGCGTGCACGACGGCGTGATGCACGCCTGCGGCCACGATGGCCACACCGCCATGCTCATGGCGGCTGCCCAATACATCGCCAAAGAAATCGAGTTCTCGGGCACGCTCAACCTGATCTTCCAGCCCGCCGAAGAACACCCCGGCGGCGCCAGGCTGATGATCGGGCAGGGCCTGTTCGAAAAATTTCCCTGTGATGCCGTGTTTGCCATGCACAACATGCCGAGCATCCCGGCGGGTCAGCTGGTCTTCATGGAGGGCCCGGCGATGGCGTCCAGCGACGACGTGACGATCACCTTGACCGGTGTGGGCGGCCACGGCGCCATGCCCCACCGCGCGCAGGACCCGGTCGTGGCGGCGGCGGCCATCGTCATGGCGTTGCAGACCATCGTCTCGCGCAATGTGGACCCACAGCAAACCGCCGTGATCACCGTGGGCTCATTGGTGGCTGGCCAGGCCAACAACGTGATCCCGGCATCGGCCAGGCTCGAACTCAGCGTGCGCTCTCTCGATCGCGAGGTGCGTGATCTGCTGCAGGCGCGCATCACCGCGCTGGCCAGCGCACAGGCCGAAAGCTTTGGCCTGCAGGCCCGGGTCGACTACAAGCGCGACTACCCGGTGCTGGTCAACACCCCGCACGAGACCGAATTCGCCCGCCAGGTCGCCACCGAACTGGTGGGTGAGGCACGGGTCACGCGCCAGGGCCGCGCGCTCACGGGCAGTGAAGACTTCGCTTTCATGCTCGAACACTGCCCGGGCAGCTACCTGCTGATCGGCAACGGTGCAGGCGAAGACCAGGCGCAACACGCTTGCATGGTGCACAACCCTGGCTACGACTTCAACGACGACATCCTGCCTGTGGGCGCGGCCTTCTGGACCCTGCTCACCCAACGCTACCTGAAAGACTGAAAGGACACCCTGATGAGCATCGAACTCTGGCAACTGAGCGCCACCGAACTGGCGGCCCGCATCGCCCGCCGCGAAACCACAGCCCGTGCCGCCACTGAAAGCGTGCTCGCGCGCATCGCCGTGGCCAACCCGCAGGTCAACGCGCTGGCCACCGTCACCGCCGACTCGGCCCTGAAAGCCGCCGACGCCGCCGATGCCGCCCAGGCGCGGGGCGAGACGCTGGGCGCGCTGCATGGCGTGCCTGTGACCATCAAGATCAACATCGATGTGAAGGGCGAGCCCACCACCGACGGTGTGGCCGCATTCAAGGACAACATGGCCACCAGCCACTCGCCACTGGTGCAGTCCATGCTGAATGCAGGCGCCATCCTCGTGGGCCGCAACAACGCGCCCGCCTTCTCGTTGCGCTGGTTCAGCGACAACGCTTTCCATGGCCGCACGCTCAACCCTTTCAACCCCGGCGTGACGCCGGGGGGGTCGAGCGGTGGCGCAGCCGCTGCCACCGCCATGGGCATGGGCGCCATTGCCCACGGCAACGACTACGGTGGCTCGGTGCGTTACCCGGCCTGGGCCTGTGGCGTGGTGGGCTTGCGCACCAGCGTGGGCCGCATCCCGTCCTACAAAGAGAGTGCGCCCAACCGCATCATCAGCAACCAGCAGATGTCGGTGCAGGGCCCGCTCACGCGCACCGTGGCCGATGCCCGTCTGGCGCTGCAGGTCATGTCGCAAGGCTCGCCGCTGGACCCGCAGTGGGTGCCCGCACCGCTGCAATACGCCGACAGCGCCCAGCCGACCCGCGTGGCGGTGTTCCGCAGCTGGCGCCATTCACCGGTTGACCCGACCGCCAGCGCCGCCGTGGACCAGGCGGCCCAATGGCTGCAAGCCGCAGGCTATGAGGTGGAAGAAGCCGAGCCGCCACACTTTGCCGAAGTCTCGGCCATGCAGATGCAGATGTGCATGAACGACATGCGCCGAGCCGCCGCGCCTTTCATGCAAGCAAACGGCGACGACGCGCTGCGCAAAGCGCTCAGCCATTACATGGCCGTCACGCCCGAGTGGAGCCGCGACCAATACCTGGACGCGCTGGTGCGCCGCTTCAACATCGCCCGCGACTGGGCGGTGTTCTTCGAGAAGTACCCCGTGCTGCTCATGCCCAATTCGTGGGAGCGCCAGTTTGCCGTTGACGAAGACCAGCGCTCACCCGAGCGCACTGCGCAGATCTTTCTGGCCCAAGCGCCCATGCTGGGCACGGCGGTGCTGGGCCTGCCCGGCCTGTCGGTGCCCACCGGCGTGGTGGACGGCCTGCCCGTGGGCGTGCAGCTGGTGGCCACCAAATTCCGCGAAGACCGTTTGCTGGCTGCCGGTGAAGCCATCGAGCAGGCTGCCCGGTTTTCGGCACTGCAGTACTTGCTCAAGCGTTGAATTTCCCCCAGTTGTTCATTTCAAAACATTCCCAAGGAGACACCATGAACATTGATGTGCAACTCAAACGCTGGCTGACCGGCGCGCTGCTGGGCATTGCTGCCTTGCATGCGGGCGCGCAAACCTGGCCCGCAAAACCCGTGACCATGATCGTGCCCTGGCCTGCCGGCGGCCCCTCGGATTTTGTGGCCCGCAAGCTGCAACCCGACATGGCCAAGTCGCTGGGCCAGCCGGTGGTGATCGACAACATCGGCGGTGCGGGCGGTGCCATTGGCGTGCAGAAAAACCTGAACGCGACCGACGGTTACAGCGTCACGCTGGGCAGTCCGCTCGAACTGATCGTGGCGCCGCTGACGCTGGCGGCCGTTAAATACAAGGCCGAAGACCTCAAGATCGTGGCGCAGATCGTGAAGGCGCCGCTGGTGCTGGTGGCGCGCAAAGACCTGCCCGCCAACACCGCCGACGAACTGATCGCGCTGGCTGGCCGAGCAGGCGCCAAGCCCCTGTCGATTGGCAACGGCGGCAATGGCAGCCTGTTCCATCTGGCCGCAGAAAAACTGGGCCAGCAGGCCGGCTTGAAGCTCACCCATGTGCCCTACAAAGGTTCGCCCCCCATGCTGGCCGATCTGATGGGCGGTCAGGTGGACCTGGCCATCACCGTCTGGGCCGGCAGCTTGCCGACCCTGGTGGCCGAGGGCAAGGTCAAGGCCATCGGTCTGGCGGCCCGTGTGCCTTTGGCCAAGTTTCCGCAAGTGGCCGCGCTGGGCGCGCACCCCAAACTCGCGGGTTTCGAGTTCGACTCCTGGGCCAGCATTGCGGTGCCGCGCCACACGCCCGACACCGTGGCCAACCGCATCAACAAGGCGGTGTACGATGCCCTGCAAAACCCCGAAACCCGCTCGGCCTTTGAAGCCACCGGCAACCTGATCGTCAGTCCCACCTCGGTGGCCGATCTGGACCGCGTGTACCGCGACGAAATCGCACGCTACCAGGCGATTGCCAAGTCGATCAACTTCGAGCCGCAGTGACCCATCGCATCGTCCCGCACCGAACATGAGTCCCCACAACGCCACCCTGAGCCCCGAGCAGACCGCACACGTTTTGCCCTACCTGCAGCTGGCGCAGAGCATCCGGGACTTGCTGATGGACCCCTCGGTGGCTGTGCCCCCGCGCATCGTGCAGCCGCTGGCGCACGGAGGCAGCCTGTTTGTCATGCCGGCCTCCGACGAGCGGGTGGCCATCACCAAGCTCATCACCTTTGTGCCCGACAACGCGACGCGTGGCCTGCCCGCCATCCAGGGCGATGTGGTGGTGTTTGACGCGAAGGGCGGCCAGCGTCTGCAGATCCTGCACGGCCCCACGGTCACAGCGCGGCGCACAGCGGCGGTGTCCTTGCTGGCGGCGCAACTGCTGGCCCCGACACGGACATCGGCACCGCAGGGCAAGTTGCTGATTGTGGGGGCCGGTGTGCAAGGCCAGTCGCACCTGGAGGCTTTTGTGGCCGGTCTGGGTGTGCGTGAGGTGCTGGTGGCTTCGCGCAGCGTCCGCAGTGCCGACGCGCTGGTGGCGCATGCCCGCAGCCTGGGCGTGCAGGCTGCCCGTGTCGATGACCCCGATGCCGCATTGGCCGAATGCACCCTGGTGGTCAGCTCTACCAGTGCGCAAGAAGTGGCGCTGCGCGGCACGCCGCGTGACGATGCCTTTGTCTGTGCCGTGGGCGCCTTCACTCCGCGCATGGTCGAATGGGCGCCCGAGGTGTGCCGGCACCTGGCGCAGCGTGGCCGCGTGGTGGTGGACACCCGCGACGCCGACCACGAAGCCGGCGACCTGCTGCAAGCGGGTCTGGATGTGGGCGCCTTTGCGTCGCTGGCCGATGTGGTCCGCCAAACCTCTTTGGGGATGGCGCAGAACACCCACCAAGGCCCGGTCTTTTTCAAAAGCTGTGGCTGGGCCGGCTGGGATTTGGCGGCTGCCCGCTGCTGCATGTCTGTCTGATTTTCTTTTTACCCTTTTGGAGATTCACACCATGGTTGAACGTTTTGAAGTCGGTCCCCGCATGTCCGAAATCGCGGTGCACAACGGCACCGTTTACCTGGCCGGCCAGGTGGCCGACGACGCCAGCCAGGACATTGGTGGCCAGACCCGCCAGGTGCTGGCCTGCGTGGACGCCCTGCTGGCCAAGGCCGGCAGCGACAAAAGCCGGATTCTGATGACGCAGATTTTTCTGGCCGACCTGAGCGACTTTGCCGGCATGAACGCGGTGTGGGATGCCTGGGTGGTGCCGGGCCAGACGCCGCCGCGCGCCACCGTGCAGGCCCTGCTTGCCAAGCCCGAGTGGAAGATCGAAGTGGTCATCACGGCCGCTGTCTGAGCCTGGCCACCCCGATAAGATCGCCGCATGGAATACACCTTCGCCTCAGCCACCATCTTGCTGCTGCTGATCACCGATCCGTTTGGCAATATCCCGGTGTTTGCCAGTGCGCTCAAACACGTGCCGCCCGAACGCCGTGCGCGTGTGATCCTGCGTGAAAACCTGATTGCCTTTGGCCTGCTGCTGAGCTTCATGTTCATGGGCGAGGGCTTTTTGCGCCTCATGGGCCTGCGCGAGACTTCGCTGCAGATGGCTGGCGGCGTGGTGCTGTTCCTGATCGCGCTGCGCATGATCTTTCCGCCTCCCCCTCGGCAAGAAGCCGAGTTTATGGGCGAGCCCCTCATCGTGCCGCTGGCCATACCGGCCATTGCCGGGCCGTCGGCCCTGGCCACGGTGATCTTGCTGGTCAGCCGGGCGCCCGAACGGCGCCTGGAGTGGATCGCCGCACTGGCGCTGACGATCGCGATTTCGTCTGTCGTGCTGCTGCTGGCCGAGCGCATCCAGCGCCTTCTGGGTGAGCGCTTTGTGGTTGCCGTGGAAAGGCTGATGGGCCTGATCCTGGTGGCGGTGGCGGTGGAGATGATGGTGCGGGCGTTTCAGGTTTTCCTGAAGTAAAACGCGCCGCTCTGCGCTTATTTTTTCTTGGCACCTCTGAGTTTGGGGGGGCGAATCTGGCCGCTGGCCTGTTGTCCCAGATCGCCTGCATTCAAACGGCTGATGGCACTTTTGCCGGTGCTCTTTTCAAGCTGATCTCGGGCCGCTTTGGCCGTCTTGGCGCCCTCTTTGGCTACCTGGGCGCTTTCGTGCAAGCCTTGCGGGCTTTTCACCTGTGCAATGTCGGTGGCGGCCACTTCGGCCAACATGTTCAGACCAGTTCGGTGTTGGTCATGTTGTCACGCAGGTTTTCTTTTTTCAGGCCCTTGTGTTGCTTGTACTCGCGGGTTCCCATGCCGCTCCAGACGCGGCTCATCAGGTCTGTGAGCTGGGCGTACTCCTCGCCTTGCTGTACGCCGGCCTTGTCCCATTCGTCGGTGAGGGCCTTGCGTACCTCAATGGATTTGATGCGCTGGTTGATCCAGCTCTCGCTGTAACCCAGACGCCGGTAATTTTGAATGGCCCGCTCAATCGAGAGTTCCGGGTCCACAGCCTCGTCCAGGTGCGCGTTGCCGACCTTGGCCAGCCACAGCTTGAAAGGCTCGGCCTTTTTGCTGGGGATGGACTGGATGAGGCGCAGCACTTGTTCTGTGTCGGCCACGTCGGTCAGGTATTTTTTGCCGTCAGCGGCAGCCATTTTCAGTTGACTACAGTTTGTAGCCAACTGACTGCCTTCGTTTTTCAGCCGCGTCTTGAGGACACTCCAATATTTGCGCGCTTTGGTGTAGTCGGCTTGTTCGGTCAGTACAGCCACAATGTCTGTGACCGAGAACCACCACTTTCCTGCAGCCTCGTCCCACTCGGTCCGGATGTGCTGGTTTTGAAACAGTTGGATTTTCTTTGCTTCGTTCTGCTGTGCCTCCCTGAGTACAGCATACCCTCATTGCATTGTTTCGAGCGTGTCAGCGCCCCACCACGCGTGCCATCTCCAGGCACTTGTTGGAGTAACCCCACTCGTTGTCGTACCAGGCCATCAGCTTGACGAAGGTGCTGTCCAGGGCCATGCCCGCATCCGCATCGAACACGCAGGTGGCGCTCTCGCCACGGAAGTCGGTGGAAACCACTTTGGATTCGGTGTAGGCCAGCACGCCTTTGAGCGCGCCCTGGCTCTGGGCCTTCATTTCGGCGCAAATTTCGGCGTAGCTGGCCGGGTGGTTCAGTTCGGCCGTCAGGTCCACCAGCGACACATCGCTGGTGGGCACGCGCACCGAGCCACCCGTGAGCTTGCCGTTGAGTGCCGGGATCACCTTGCCCACGGCCTTGGCCGCGCCGGTGCTGCTGGGGATGATGTTTTCCAGAATGCCGCGTCCGCCGCGCCAGTCTTTGTTGCTGGGGCCATCCACGGTTTTCTGGGTGGCGGTGGTGGCGTGCACGGTGGTCATCAGGCCGCGTTTGATGCCCCACTTGTCGTGGAGCACCTTGGCCAGTGGCGCCAGGCAGTTGGTGGTGCAGCTGGCGTTGCTGACGATGGCTTCGCCTGCGTAGGCCGTGTGGTTGACGCCATACACAAACATGGGCGTGTCGTCCTTGGACGGCGCGGACATGATGACCTTTTGCGCCCCGGCGGCCAGGTGTTTGCCCGCGCTGTCCTTGTCCAGAAACAGGCCGGTGGACTCGATCACGACTTGTGCGCCGACCTCGTTCCACTTCAGGTTGGCGGGATCGCGCTCTTGGGTGAGGCGGATGCGGCGCCCGTTGACGATGAGGGTGTTGCCCTCCACCGCAATGCTGCCCTTGAAGCGGCCGTGCACGCTGTCGAATTCGAGCATGTAGGCCAGGTATTCGGGTTCGAGCAGGTCATTGATGCCGACCACCTCGATGTCGCTGCCAAAGTTTTGCACTGCCGCGCGGAATACCATGCGACCGATGCGGCCAAAACCGTTGATGCCCACTTGAATGGCCATGTTTGTCTCTCTTTCCTGTGAAGGACGCGCACCCACCACCCGGGAAGATGTAACGCGATCTGGCAATTATGGTAACAAAATTACATCCCGCCAAGTGGTGAGGGTTTGTTCCGGTTTTGTAACTGTCCCACCGGCCGCCTGGAGTTCGTCGTTTTGGACGATGTGCCTGTCCCCCGCTGCGTCGGATACTGGTCCTGAAACAAGCATTGGAATCCGAACATGGCAGGACCGCTTTCAGGGCTCAGGGTGATCGAAATGGCCGGCATCGGGCCGGGCCCGTTTTGCGCCATGGTGCTGGCCGATCTGGGCGCCGATGTGGTGCGCATCGCCCGGCCCGGCCAGGACACGCCAGCGCACGACGTGCTGGCGCGCAGCCGCAGCGTCATCCATCTGGACCTGCGCGAGGCAGGCGCAGTGCAGCAGGTGCTGGAACTGGTGGCCCAGGCCGATGTACTGATCGAGGGCTACCGCCCGGGCGTGATGGAGCGCCTGGGTTTGGGCCCCGAGCCTTGCATGCAGCGACAGCCCGGTCTGGTCTATGGCCGCATGACCGGCTGGGGGCAATACGGGCCGCTGTCGCATGCGGCCGGACACGACATCAACTACATCGCACTCAGCGGCGCGCTGCACGGCGTGGGCCGTGCGGGCGAGCGGCCGGTGCCGCCGCTGAACCTGGTGGGTGACTTTGGAGGGGGCGCCATGCTTTTGGCGGTCGGCATTCTGGCGGCGCTGCAAGAGCGCCAGCGTTCGGGCCAGGGCCAGGTGGTCGATGCCGCCATGACCGATGGCGCGGCGCTGCTCTCGTCCATGATGTACGGCTTCAGGGCCTCGGGCCTGTGGCGCACGCCGCGCGGCGAGAATCTGCTCGACGGCGGTGCGTTTTTCTACGACACCTACACCTGCGCCGACGGCCGCCATGTGGCGGTGGGCGCGATCGAGCCGCAGTTTTATGCCTTGTTGCGACAGCATTGCGGTGTGGCCGGCGACCCTGCCTTTGACGCCCAGATGGACCGCGCTGTCTGGCCGCTGCTCAGGCAGAAGCTGGCCGAGATTTTTGCCACCCGCACGCGTGACGAATGGTGCGTCCTGCTCGAAGGCACCGACGCCTGCTTTGCCCCGGTGCTCGACTGGGACGAGGCACCACAGCACCCCCACAACCGGGCGCGAGCCACGTTCACCGAACTCGATGGGGTGACGCAGCCGGCGCCCGCGCCGCGCTTTGCGCGCACCCCTGCCGATCCACCTCACCGCAGCCAAAGCACCAGCAGCCAGCAAGTGTTGCAGCGTTGGGCCCAGGCTTGAAACTTAGGAAAGACTGCGCATGTCCATCACCTTCCAGCGCTCCTGGAGCGACCCCGACCTGGAGCAGTACCGCGACACCGTGGTGCGCTTCATTGAGGAACACATGCTGCCCGACGACGAGGCCGCCCGACAGCGCGGCCATGTGGGGCACGGGATTTGGCGCAAAGCTGGCGAGATGGGCCTGCTGTGCACCGACATCCCCGAGGCCTGGGGCGGAGGGGGCGGAGACTTCCGGCACGAAGCGGTGTTCTACGAAGAAATGGCCCGGCGCAGCCTGAGCGGCATGAGCACTTCGGTGCATTCCATCGTGGCGCACTACTTTCTGAACCACGGCACCGAAGCGCAAAAGCGCCACTACCTGCCGCGCATGGCGCGTGGCGAGATCGTGGGAGCGATTGCCATGACCGAACCGGGCACCGGCTCTGACCTGCAGGGGGTGCGCACCCGCGCCGTGCGCGATGGCGAGCATTACGTGCTCAATGGCGCCAAGACCTTCATCACCAACGGTTTTCTGGCGGGCGTGGTGCTGGTGGTGTGCAAGACCGACCCGGACAAGGGCGCGGCGGGCACTTCCATTCTGGTCGTGGACACGCAGGACCAGGCCGGCTTCAAGGTGGGTCGTGTGCTCGACAAGATCGGTCTGAAGGCGCAGGACACCTCGGAGCTGTTTTTTGACGAGGTGCGCGTGCCCGCCACGCAATTGCTCGGTGGCGAGGAGGGCAAGGGCTTCTACCAGCTCATGAGCGACCTGCCCTACGAGCGTCTGATCATTGGCCTGACGGCGGTGGCCGCCATGGAAGGTGCTTACGAGGCCACCTTGCAGTACGTGCGCGAACGCAAGGCTTTTGGTCAGCCGATTGCCGACTTCCAGAACACCCGCTTCAAGCTGGCCGAAGTGGCCACCGAAATCCAGGTGGGTCGCGCTTTCATGGACCGCTGCATCGAGGCCCTGGTGGCGGGCCAGCTCGACACCGCCACCGCCTCCATGGCCAAGCTCTGGGGCTCGGAGGCGCAGGGCCGCGTGATCGACACCTGTCTGCAACTGTTCGGTGGCTACGGCTACATGAACGAATACCTGATCGCTCGCATGTACGCGGACGCGCGCATCCAGCGCATTTATGGCGGCACCAGTGAGATCATGAAAGAAGTGATCTCGCGGGCGATGTGAAGGCGCCGCCCATGACCGAGCCGATCTTGCTGCAGCACGAAAGCGGCGGCGTGCTGCGCCTGACCCTGAACCGCCCCGAACGTTTCAATGCGCTCAACCCGGCCATGGCCACCGCCTTGCGCAGCTGTTTTCAGGGCCTGGTGGACCGGCCCGAAGTGCGGGTGGTGGTCTTGCAAGCGGCGGGCAAGAACTTCTGCGCTGGACTGGACCTCAAGGAGCAAACCACGCAAGCCCCGTCCGAAGCACGCGGCATGATGGCCGTGCAGCACAGCATCCGCGACATCATGCTGGCCATGCGGCGTTGTCCGCAGCCCATCATCAGCATCGTGCAGGGCGCGGCCAGTGGTGGCGGCTTTGCGCTGGCGCTGGCGTCCGACATCCGCCTGGCCACGCCCGAGGCGCGCATGAACGCCTCGTTCTTGCGCATTGGCCTGACCGGCTGCGACATGGGCGTGAGCTACTTTTTGCCGCGCATGGTTGGCAGCTCGGTGGCGGCCGAATATTTGCTGACCGGTCGCTTCATGGACGCGACCCGTGCGCAGGCCCTGGGCCTGGTCAGCCAGGTGGCCGAGTTGCCTGCGCTGCAGCAAGAGGCACAGGCCCTGGCCGATGACATGCTGCGCACCACGCCGCTGGGTCTGCGCCTGACCAAAGAGGCGCTGGGGCACAGCCTGGACATGGGCAGCCTGGAGGCGGTGATCGCGATGGAAGACCGCCAGCAGGTGCTGTGCACACAGAGCGACGACTTCCGCGAAGGCATGCAGGCCTTTCTGGAAAAGCGCGAACCGAAATACACCGGGCGTTGAGCCCGCCCCGACCAGGAGAAGCCATGACGCTTGATGATCTGATCTACAAACCTGGCCTGTTGCAAGGCCGCCGCATTTTGGTCACGGGTGGCGGCAGCGGTCTGGGCCGCGTGATGAGCGAAGCCTTGCTGCTGCTGGGTGCCGAAGTCCACATCTGCGGCCGACGCGCTGCGGTGGTCGAGCAAACGGCAGCGGCGCTGATGGCGCAACACGGCGGCAAGGTGGTGCCCTGGGTGTGCGACATCCGCAGCGACGACGCCATTCAGGCCATGCTGGACGCCATCTGGCAAGACCATGGCGCATTGGACGGACTCATCAACAACGCTGCAGGCAATTTCATCAGCCGCACCGAAGATTTGTCTGCGCGGGCATTCGATGCGATTGCCAACATTGTTTTTCGCGGCAGCTTCTACATGACGCTGGCCTGTGGCAAACGCTGGCTGGCCGAAGGGCGCAAGGCCTCGGTGCTGTCGATTCTGACCACCTGGGTGTGGAATGGCTCGGCGTTCACCGTGCCCTCGGCCATGTCCAAGGCGGGCCTGCACGCCATGACGCAGTCGCTGGCGGTGGAATGGGGCGGGCGTGGTGTCCGTTTCAACGCGATTGCGCCAGGCCTGTTCCCGACCGAAGGCATGAGCGCACGCCTGAACCCCGGTGGCGGTGAACACAAGATCGAGGGCAACCCCATGGGCCGCAATGGCCAGATGCCCGAGTTGGCCAATCTGGCGGTGTTCCTGATGGGACCAGGCTCGCAATACGTCAATGGCCAGACGATCGCGATCGACGGCGCGCAGTACCAGGCCACGGGCGGCAACTTTGCGGCGCTGGCGCAATGGGGCGACGCCGACTGGCAGCGTGCGCGTCAGAGCATCGAGAAAACCAACGCCTCAGACCGCCAGCAGCGCCACGCGCCCTAGCCTCAGAACACGATCATGCCGCGCGCATTGCGGCCTTGCTGAAGGTCGTCAAACGCCTGCTGGGCCTGCTCCAGGCTGTAGCGGTGCGTGATGAGTTCCTGCAGTTTCAGGCGGCCCGTGCTGTAGAGCGACATGAGGCGCGGAAAATCCTCTCGCGGACGGGCCGAGCCGTAGTAGCTGCCCTTGAGCGTTTTTTCTTCCAGTGCCAAGGTCACGGTTTTCAGGGTGGTGGTGTCCTGCAGGCTGGCCACACCCACCGCCACGGCCGTGCCGCCCTTGCGCAGCGCACCATAGGCCTGCGCCACCACCGCACCCAGGCCCACGCACTCAAAAGCGTAGTCGGCACCGCCTCCGGTCAGGATCTTGAGCGTCTTGACGATGTTCGGGTCTTGCGCGGCATTGACGGTGTGGGTGGCGCCAAACGCGCGGGCCATCTCGAGTTTGTGGTCCGAGTGGTCCACGGCCACGATCATGGCCGCACCGGCCACGGCACAACCCTGGATGGCGTTCAGGCCCACCCCGCCGGCGCCAAAGACCACGGCGATCGAGCCCGCCGTGAGCTTGGCGGTGTTGAGCACCGCCCCGACACCGGTCATCACGCCGCAGCTGATCAGCGCGCAGCACTCCATCGGAATGTCCGGCTGCTCCACCTTGACCACGTTGTCCATGTGCAAGGTGGCGTATTCGGACATCACCCCGCAGCCGCACAGCACGTTGAGCGCCTGGCCCGCCATGTCGAAGGTGCGCACGCTGCCATCGGGCAAAGAGGCGGTGGTGCGGGCGTTCTGGTCGCACAGTTGCGGACGGCCGGTGGTGCAGTAGCGGCAATGCCCGCACATGCTGACGAATGAGCTCATCACCCGGTCGCCCACGGCCAGGCCCTTGACGCCATCACCCACCGCCACGATGCGGCCTGCGCCCTCATGGCCCAACACCACGGGCTGGGGCAGTGGAATCACCCCTGTGGCCGCAGACAGGTCGCTGTGGCACACGCCGCAAGCTTCCATCCTGACCATCACCTCGCCGTGGCGCGGCGCTTCCACCCAGATGTCTTCGATCGTGACCTGGCCAGAGCGGTCTCGGGCCACGACGGCGCGTGATTTCTGTCGCATGGTCATGCCTCTGCGTAACCGGCAATGGCTTTGACTTCGAGGTACTCCTCCAGTCCAAAGCGGCCCCATTCGCGGCCATTGCCCGATTGCTTGTAGCCGCCAAACGGGGCGCTGCGTTCATTGGGCACGCCATTGAGGTTGACGTTGCCTGCGCGGATGCGCCGTGCCACTGCGCGCACGTGGGCCGGGTCACCCCCCGACACATAACCGGCCAGGCCATATGGCGTGTCGTTGGCGATGCGAATCGCCTCTTCCTCGTCGGCATAACCCATGATCACCAGCACCGGGCCAAACACCTCTTCGCGGGCGATGGTCATCTGGTTGGTCACCTTGCCAAAAATGGTGGGCCGCACCAGGTAACCGGCGCTGTAGCCCTCGGGTCGGCCGGGGCCACCGGCCACCAGGGTGGCGCCTTCTTCAATGCCTTTGGCGATCAGGCCCTGGATCTTGTTCCATTGCGTTTCGTTGACCACCGGCCCCATGGTGGTGTCCTCGGCGCGCGGGTCTCCGGCCTTGGCCTTGTCGGCCACGGTCCTGGCAATCGCCATCACCTCGTCCATGCGCGCATGCGGCACCAGCATGCGTGTGGGGGCGTTGCACGATTGCCCCGAGTTGTTGAACACATGGGCCACACCACCGCGCACGGCTTTGTCAAAGTCGGCATCGTCCAGGATGATGTTGGGCGACTTGCCCCCCAGCTCCTGGCTGACGCGTTTGACGGTGGTGGCCGAGCGCTGGGCCACGTCGATGCCGGCGCGGGTCGAGCCCGTGAAGGACATCATGTCGATACCAGGGTGTTCGCTCATGGCGGCGCCCACATCGGGGCCCAGGCCGTTGACCAGGTTGAACACGCCCGCAGGGACGCCTGCCTCGTGCAGGATCTCGGCAAAGATCAGTGCGCAGCTGGGGGTGTATTCAGACGGCTTGAGCACCATGGTGCAGCCTGCAGCGAGGGCCGGGGCCACCTTGCAGGTGATCTGGTTGAGTGGCCAGTTCCAGGGCGTGATCATGCCGACCACGCCAATCGGTTCGCGCACCACCTCGGCCTTGCCGATGGTTTCTTCAAATTCGTAAGCCTTGAGCACGTCCAGCGTGGACATGATGTGACTCAGGCCCGCGCCCACCTGGAACTTCTCGGCAAAGCCCAGGGGCGCGCCCATCTCGTCAGAGATGGCGGCGCCCAGTTCCTTGGCGCGGCTTTTGTAGACCTCGATGATGCGGCTCAGCAGGGCCACACGTTCTTCGCGCGAAGTCTGGCTGAACGATTCAAACGCACGGCGTGCGGCCTGCACGGCCTTGTCCACGTCTGCTGCCTGGCCCAGGGCGATCTCGTAAAGGGGTTTCTCGGTGGCGGGGTTGATGACCGCACGTGTGGCGGTGCCGGTGGGGGCGACCCAGGCGCCGTCGATGTAGAACTTCAGGTGTTGAGGCATGGCTGTAGCAGAGGGTTGAAAAAGGAAAAGCCCATTCTGACAAGCTTCACACCGGTCTGCACGTCCGCAGCGCAGTCGTCTTTCAAAATCGTCTGTTCAGACGACAGCGCCACGGCGCCTCAGAGCACGCCCAGTCGCCGTGCGATGGCCACGGCCTGGGTGCGGTTGTGCGCGCCCAGCTTGGCATTGATGTTGCGCAGGTGGGTGCGCACGGTGCTGTCGGAGACGTAGAGTTTTTCGGCCATGGCGCTGTTGGAATAACCCTCAACCAGCAATTCGAGCACGCGGATTTCCTTGCGGGTCAGGGGCTCTTGCAGGCTGCAGGGCATGGCGGCGGTTTTTTCGACTTCGACCGGCAAGGGGCCAAACGCCTGCAGCAGGCGCTGAAGGTATTCGCCCATCAGGGGCTCGCGCTGGGCGTTGCCCTCTTGCTGGGTCTGGTAGCGCTGCACCAGCAAACCCAGGGCGGGGCCTTCGTCCAGCAGCAGGCGCATGAAGCCTTCCTGGCAGGCGGTTTGCAGCACCTCGCCCAGCAGGCCCAGGGCCGCAGACGGCTGCCCGCTGCGTTGCAAGGCCAGGGCCTGAAGCAGGCGCAGACTCAGCAGGCGGCGCTGGCGCGCCCCCGCGGCCGCCTGTCGGACTTCGGCCTCCAGCGCCAAGACGGCTGGCGTGGCATCGCCAAAGGCCACTTCCCAGCGCAGGCGCGCCAGGCTCAGGTATTCGATGTCGTGGGCGGGCAGGTGCTGGCGGCGTTCGCGCGCCCACACTTCGGGCTGGTCGGCGCGCAGCAGTTCTTCGTGTGCCGCTTGCGCGTGTCCTTGCAGCAGCAGCAGGCGCGCACGCTCCAGTTTGGCGGCCGCCACCACCCGCGGCAGTTTGCGCTGGTTGCCCAGGTATTCGAGTTCAGTTAACGCATGCCACGCTGCGTCTACGTCGCCATGAATGAAGGCGATGCGTGCGCGCATGGCGTGGCTCAGGATCATGTGGTCGGGCAAGCCCACGTCGCGAGCCAGCGGCAGGTACACATTGAGCAAGTGCTCGGCCTGTTCGATGTGGTTGCCTTCGTAGACCACGCTGGCGTACAGCACCCCGGCCCAGGCGTTGCCGTGGGTGTGGTGAAAGTTGACCGCGTGCGTGGCGTCCACCGCCAGCCGAAAGCGGGCACCGGCCTGCCGCAATCGCCCGTGCTGCAAATCCAGCAAACCCTCGGTCGATTCGGAGTACATCCGGTTGAAGCTGCTGTGGCCGCTGTGGTGCTGGCGTGCCGCGTCCAGCAACTGACGGGCTTGCGCAGGTGCACCTGTAACGGCCAGGGTGTGTGCCATCGCGTTGAGCAAGGTGCAGTCGGCAAAGCGTTGGCTGCCAGACAGGTGGGTCAGGGCCTCGCGTCCCAGTTGCAGGGCTTCGTCATTGCGGTCCTGCATGGCCAGCAGCATGGGCTGCATGCAGCGCACATCGTGGTCCAGGGGCGGGGCCAGCGGGCCCAGGGCGCTCTGTTGTGCCAGTGCGTCCATCGCTTCCCAGGGGCCACGCGTGAAGCTGGTGGCCCACAGCAAGGCGCCCTGCAGGCGGGCGTGCTGGGCCAGCAAAGGCATGGGCAAAGCACCCAGCCAACGCGCCAGCAGACGCATGCGGCCTTGTTCCAGAAAGCTGTCCACATGTTGCAGCAACAAGGCGATGGCGTGCGGGAAATCCTCGCCCTCGATGGCGTGGTCAATGGCGGGCACCGGGCGTCCCTGCGACTCGTACCAGCCCGAAGCGGCCAGGTGCAGGCGTGTCGCGTCTTGCGGGTGTTCCTGCTGCAACTGGGTGCGCAAGAAGTCGGCAAACAGGCTGTGGTAGCGCCAGGCCCGCTGTTCACCCGCCACCGGGGTCAAGAACAGGTGGCCAGCATCGAGCTGTTCGAGCAGCGCCGCGCAGTCCTGGCGCGGGCTGATGGCCTGGCAAACCGAGACATCGAGTTGCCGCAGGATGCTGGTGCACAGCAAAAAGCGCCGCACCGGGGGCGACTGCTGGGCCAGCACATCTTCGGCCAGGTAGTCGGCAATCGCCCGGTCCGAGCCAGAAAACCGTGCAATGAATTCGGCCGGGTCGCTGGTGCGTTGCAGCGCCATGGCCGCCAGCCACAGGGCGGCCACCCAGCCTTCGGTCTTGTCGTGCAGGCGCTGCACCTGCTGGGCAGACAGCGTGTGTCGCGTCAGGCGCTGGGCAAAAAAATGGGCGGTGTCTTCCACACTGAAGCGCAGTCGCTCGCTGTCAATCTCGGTGAGCAGGCCGCGCACGCGCAGGCGCGACAAGCCGATCTGCGGCAGGCTGCGCGAGCCCATCACCAAGTGCCCTTGGCGGGGCAAGTGGTGCGCGATTTCGCGCACGATGTTCAGCAGCGCAGCCTCATGGATGGCTTCGAACTCGTCCAGAAACAAGGCAAAAGGCACATCCAGCCGGATCAGGTTTTGCACCACGTCGGTACCTTGCATCGTCACGCCGCTGGCCTGACCGATCTGGCGCACCGTGGCGTCCAGGCCATTGAGAAAGCGCGAGGCATCGTTGTCCGCCCGGTCCAGTGTCAGCCAGGCGGTGGCCACGCCCTGGGCTTCCAGCTGGGCACGCGCTTGCAGCATGGCCGTGGTTTTGCCAAAGCCGGCCGGTGCGCGCACCAGAACCAGCTGGCCAGCGGCGCGGGCCATGCTGTCGCACAGCCCGGCGCGGTGCACCTGGCTGGCTTGCGAGGCGGGGGGCGTGAACTTGCCCTCCAGCCCCAGGGTGTTGAGGTTGGCGCCAGGCAATGGACGGGGGCGGGAGGCAGCGGACATGGGCGAGGGGCAAGGCGCACGAGGCCAGGGCGCAGCCGCCGGGGCACAGGTGCAAGCGATTGCGGACGATTATGGGTCAAGGCCTGCCGCGCGCCGTGGGCCGGGTCGGGTGTCTGGTCGCGGGGGAGACTGCAAGACGCCTGCTGAATGCCGATTCGTCGCTTCGGACGATGCCACCCGGAAAGGGCTTTTTTAGACTGGGCCGCATCTCAGGTCAGTGTGGCCGACAAGGAGCGTGCAGTGTTTGAGGGACAAAGCATCCGGGTGGTGGCCCTGCCCGAAGCGGGCGTGTTCGAACTGGTGTTTGACCGCCAGGGCGAAGCGATCAACAAGCTCGACGACCGCACGGTCAATGAACTGCGCCAGGCCACCGCTGCCCTGGCCGCCCAGGCAGGTTTGCGTGGCGTGCTGGTGAGCAGCACCAAAGACGTGTTCATTGTGGGGGCCGACATCACCGAGTTCGGCGCCAAGTTCGAGCAGTCTGCCGCCGCCATTGCGACCGATGTGGCGCGCAGCAACGAGGTGTTCGTGGCTTTTGAAGACCTGCCGGTGCCCACCGTGGTGGCCATCAATGGTTTTGCCCTGGGCGGGGGGCTGGAGATGGCGGTGTCGGCCAGCTTGCGCGTCATGTCCACGGCGGCCCAGGTGGGGGTGCCCGAAGTCAAGCTGGGCTTGTTTCCGGGTTTTGGCGGCACGGTGCGCCTGTCACGGCTGGCAGGGCCTGCTTTGGCCTGTGAATGGGTGGCCAGCGGCAAGCCGCAAAAAGCCGCTGCCGCCCTGGCGGCGGGTGTGGTGAATGCAGTGGCAGAGCCCGAGCAGTTGCGCCAACAGGCGCTGGACCTGCTGGCACGCGCCATGCGCGGCGAGGTGGACTGGCAGGCGCAGCAACAGCGCAAGCGCGTGCCCGTGGCTTTGCCCGAAGCCGATCTGCAGGCCGCGTTTGTCACCGCTTTGCAGGCCCAGGCCGAGGCCCAGGTGCGCGCACCGCACCAGCCGGCGGCGCGCATGGCCATCGAGATGATGCACGCAGCCGCCCGCTGCGACCGCGCAGGCGCCCTGGCGCTGGAGGCCAAAGCCTTTGGCGAAGTGGCACGCACCCAGGCGGCGCGGGCCATGGTGCAGACCTTTCTGAACGACCAGGCCATCAAGAAAATCGCCAGACGCCATGCCAAGGCCGCACGCCCGGTGCAGCGCGCCGCCGTGTTGGGCGCGGGCATCATGGGTGGTGGCATTGCCTATGCCAGTGCGCTCAAGGGCGTGCCGGTGCGCATGAAAGACATTGCCCAGCCCGCGCTCGACCTGGGGCTGGCCGAGGCGGACAAGCTGTTGCAGCGCCAGCGCAAGGCCGGACGCATGACCGACAGCGCCGCCGCCGAGGTGCGCGCACGCATCACCCCGCAGATGGATCTGGCGGGTTTTGATGCGGTCGATCTGGTGGTCGAAGCCATTGTTGAAAACATCGACACCAAGCGCCGGGTGCTGGCCGATCTGGAAGGCCACCTCGGCGCGGACACGGTCATTGCTTCCAACACGTCGAGCCTGCGCATCGACGACATGGCCAGCGCGCTGCAGCAGCCGGGGCGTTTGGTGGGCATGCATTTTTTCAACCCGGTGCATGCCATGCAGCTGGTCGAGATCGTGCAGGGCACGCAGACCCGTCCCGAGGGGGTGTCCGCTGCCGTGGCTTATGCCGTGGCCCTGGGCAAAACGCCCATCGTGGTCAAGGATGGCCCGGGTTTTCTGGTCAACAGGGTGCTGACGGCCTACATGCGTGGCTTTCTGGCGCTGGTGCGTGATGGCGCTGACTTTGTGCGTGTGGACCAGGCCATGGAGGCCTGGGGCTGGCCCATGGGCCCGGCCTACCTGGAAGACGTGGTGGGCATGGACACCGGCAGCCATGTGAGCGATGTGATTTCGGCGGGCTACCCCGCACGCATGCCGCGCATTGAACACGATGCCTTGCGTCTGATGGCCGACAAGGGGCGCTACGGACAAAAGAACGGCATCGGGTTTTACCGCTACGACGCCGACCCCGCAGGCAAACCGCGCCGCAGCCCGGCGCCCGACAGCCACGCCTTGCTGCGCGCCGTGCAGCCGCAAGGTCAGCGCGACTTCAGCGCAGCCGACATCGTGGACCGCATGATGCTGCCCCTGATCGTCGAGGCCGCGCATGCCCTTGAAGAAGGCGTGGTGGCCACCGCCGCCGAACTGGACATGGCCATGCTGCTGGGCATCGGCTTTCCGGCTTATGCGGGCGGCCCGCTCCAATACGCCGACTGGTTGGGCTTGCCCGAAGTGCTGGTGCGCTGCGAGCGCTGGCAGCACCTGGGCGCGGCCTATGCCCCCACCGCCCGCATGCGCGAGATGGCGGCCAGCGCCCAGCGTTATTACCCCGTTTGAAATCCAGGAGAGACACCCATGAAACTCGATTCACAAATTGCCGCCGTCATCACCGGAGGGGCCTCGGGCCTGGGGGCCGCCACTGCGCGGCGCCTGGCTGCGCAAGGCGTCAAGGTGGCCTTGTTTGACCTCAATGAAGCGCAAGGCGAGGCCCTGGCGCGCGAACTGGGCGGGGTGTTCTGCAAGGTCGATGTGACCAGCGAGGAACAGGTCGATGCCGGCTTTGCCAAGGCCCGTGCCGCGCTGGGGCAAGAGCGCATCCTGGTCAATTGCGCGGGCACTGGCAACGCCATCAAGACCGCCAGCCGCGACAAGAGCACCGGCGAGATCCGGCACCACCCCGTGGGGGGCTTTGACCGCATCATCCAGATCAACCTGATTGGCACTTTCCGCTGCATTGCCAAGTCGGCGGCGGGCATGCTTACGCTCGATCCCCTGGAAGACGGTGAGCGCGGCGCCATCGTCAACACCGCCTCGGTGGCGGCGCAGGATGGCCAGGTGGGCCAGGCCAGCTACGCGGCCAGCAAGGCGGCGATTGTGGGCATGACGCTGCCGATTGCCCGCGACCTGATGGGCGACGGCATCCGGGTCAACACCATCCTGCCCGGCATCTTCAACACGCCTTTGCTGCAGGCTGCGCCCGACAACGTCAAGGCCGCGCTGGCCGCATCGGTGCCTTTCCCCAAGCGCCTGGGTGAACCCGAAGAGTACGCCCACTTGGCGGAAACCCTGATCGTCAACCGCTACCTCAACGGCGAAAGTATCCGCATCGACGGCGCTATCCGCATGGCCCCCCGGTGACTTTCAAAATCGTCCGAACCGACGACGCTGCCCTTGAGGGCGAACCGCAGAATCGTCTGCAAGTGATAGATCCAATGAGGAAGACCCATGTCTGAAGCCTATATCGTTGCTGCCACCCGAACCGCTGGCGGACGCCGTGGCGGTCGCCTGTCGGGCTGGCACCCGGTGGACCTGGCCGCGCAGGTGCTCAATGACCTGATGGACCGCACGGGGGCCGACCCGGCCCTGGTCGAAGACGTGTTCATGGGCTGCGTCAGCCAGGTGGGCGAGCAGGCCACCAATGTGGCGCGCAATGCGGTGCTGGCCTCCAGGCTGCCCGAAAGTGTGCCCGGTACCTCGATCGACCGCCAGTGCGGCTCGTCGCAACAGGCGGTGCATTTTGCGGCGCAGGCCGTCATGTCGGGCACCATGGACGTGGTGATCGCCGCCGGGGTCGAGTCCATGACGCGCGTGCCCATGTTCAGCCCCAATGCGCTGGCCCAAAAAGCCGGCATGGGCTCCTACCAAAGTCCTGCTGTCAATGCGCGCTACAACGACGTGGCTTTCAGCCAGTTCATGGGCGCCGAGATGATGGCCAAGAAATACGGCCTGTCCAAAGACGACCTGGACCGCTATGCCCTGGCCAGCCACCAGCGCGCCAGGGCCGCCACCGAGGCGGGCCTGTTCAAGAAGGAAATCCTGCCGATTGAAGTGCGCAACGCCGAGGGCGTGGGCACGGGCGAGATGCACACCGCCGACGAGGGCATCCGCATGGACGCCACGCTCGAAGGCATCCAGGGTGTCAAGTTGTTGCAAGAGGGTGGCGTCATCACCGCTGCCAATGCCAGCCAGATCTGCGACGGCGCCACCGGCGTCATGGTCGTCAACGAGCGCGGTCTCAAGGCGCTGGGGGTGAAGCCGCTGGCCCGCATCCACCACATGACCATGATCGGCCATGACCCGGTGATCATGCTCGAAGCCCCCTTGCCCGCCACCGAGCGGGCGCTGGCCAAGGCCGGCATGAAGATCGCCGACATCGGCCTGTACGAAGTCAACGAAGCGTTTGCCTCGGTGTCGCTGGCCTGGCTCAAGGCCCTGAACGCCGACCCGGCCCGCCTGAATGTGCATGGCGGCGCCATTGCGCTGGGCCACCCGCTGGGGGCTTCGGGCACCAAGCTGATGACCACGCTGGTGCATGCCCTGCATGCGCGCGGTGAGCGCTATGGCCTGCAGACCATGTGCGAAGGCGGCGGCATGGCCAACGTGACCATCATCGAGCGCCTGTGAGCACTGCATCCCCTCTGCTGCGCATCGACGGCGTGACCGTCCGCTTTGGCGGCATCGTGGCACTCGATGGCGTGTCTTTCGATGTCCGCCAGGGCGACATCTGCGCCCTGATCGGCCCCAACGGTGCGGGCAAAAGCACCTTGTTCAACTGCCTCTCGCGCCTGTACGACTGCGAGCGCGGCAGCCTCGAATTCAATGGCCAGTCCATCACGCGTCTGCCGCGCCACCGCATGGCTGAACTGGGCATCGGGCGGACCTTCCAGAACCTGGCGCTGTTTGGCTCGATGACGGTGCGCGACAACGTGCTGGTGGGCTGTCACAGCCAGCACCATGCGGGCTTTTTGCGCAACGCGCTGCGCCTGCCGGGGGTGGCCCGCATCGAGGCGGCTGCCGCCGAGCAGGCCGACAGCCTGATCGAACTGCTGGGCTTGCAAGCCGAGGCCCAACGCGTGGTGGCCGACCTGCCCTTTGGCACGCAAAAGCGGGTCGAGCTGGCCCGCGCACTGGCCATGGCGCCCAAGTTGCTGCTGCTCGACGAGCCCGCCTGCGGCCTCAACCACGAAGAGCTCGACAGTCTGGGTGCCCTGATCCGCCAGATCCGCGACCGCCTGAACATCACCGTGCTGCTGGTCGAGCACCACATGGGCCTGGTGATGGGCATTTCGGACCATGTGGTGGCGTTGAACTTTGGCAAAAAAATTGCCGAAGGCACACCCGCCCAGGTGCGCCAGCACCCCGAAGTGATCCGTGCCTACCTGGGCCAGGAAGAAGAGGCCACACCATGACCCATTTGCTGGAGGTGCGCGACCTGCATGCCCGCTACGGCAAGACCCAGGTGCTGCAAGGCATCAACCTGTCGGTGGCCGAAGGCCAGGTGACCGCGCTGCTGGGCGCCAATGGTGCGGGCAAGACCACCACCTTGCGTGCGCTGTGTCAGCTCATGGTGCAGACCACGGGCACGATCGAGCTGGCGGGCGAGCGCCTGCACGGGCGCAGCACCGAAGCGATTGCACGCCTGGGCGTGGGCCATGTGCCCGACGGGCGTGGCACCTTCATGGCCCTGAGCACCGAAGAGAACCTGCGCCTGGGTTCGTTCAGCCGCGCCAGCAGTGCAGGTGTGGCCGAGGACATGGCGCGCGTCTATGACTACTTTCCGCGCTTGCGCGAGCGGGCCAGCCAACAGGCGGGCACGCTGTCGGGGGGAGAACAGCAGATGCTGGCCATTGGCCGCGCCCTGATGGGACGTCCGCGCCTGCTGCTGCTCGATGAGCCCTCCTTTGGTCTGGCGCCGCTGGTGGTGAAAGACATTTTTGCCATCATGCGCCGCATCAACCAGGAACAGAAGGTCTCGATCCTGCTGGTCGAGCAAAACGCGCGGCTGGCGCTGGAGATGGCCGACACCGCCTACCTGCTGGAGACGGGGCGCGTGGTGCTCAGTGGCCCCTCGTCCGAGATGCGCCACAACGACGCGGTGCGCCGCGCTTACCTGGGCGAATGAGGCGCTGCCACCATGGATGAATTTCTGCATCAAACGTTTTCGGGTCTGGCCACCGGCGGCATTTATGCCAGCGTGGCCCTGGCCCTGGTGATGATCTACCAGTCCACCCGGCACATCAATTTTGCCCAGGGCGAGATGGCCATGTTCTCCACCTTCATCGCCTGGATGCTGATCGAGTGGGGCTTGCCGTACTGGGGGGCTTTTGTGCTCACGGTGGTGCTCTCCTTTGTGCTGGCCGCTGCCATCGAGTTCGCGGTGATCCGGCCCATGCACAAAGCGCCCGAGTTGTCGGTGGTGGTGGTGTTCATCGGCCTGCTGGTGATCTTCCACAGCCTGGCCGGCTGGCTGTTTGGCTTCACCATCAAGACCTTCCCGAGCCCCTTTCCGGCCAAGGCCTGGTACGCCACGTCCATGATGTCGGCGCACGAAGTGGGTGCGATTGTGGTGGCCTTGCTGATGGTGGCGATGCTGTTTGGCTTTTTCCGCTTCACGCGGCTGGGCCTGGCCATGCGGGCGGCGGCGCAAAACGCGAATTCATCGCGCCTGGTGGGCATTTCGGTGGGCCGCATGCTGATGCTCGGCTGGGGCCTGGCGGGGGCCATCGGTGCGGTGGCCGGCATGATGGTGGCGCCCGTGGTGTTCCTGGACCCGCACATGATGACCGGGGTCTTGCTCTACGCCTTTGCCGGTGCGCTGATCGGCGGCATCGACAACCCGGTGGGCGCGGTGCTGGGTGGTTTCATTGTGGGCGTGCTCGAAAACCTGATCGGTACCTATGTGGTGGGCACCGAACTCAAGCTGTCGGTGGCGCTGGCGCTGATCGTGTGTGTGCTCATCGTGCGGCCTTCGGGCCTGCTGGGCAAAAAGATTGTCACGAGGGTCTGAGGCATGAAACCCACTTCATTGAACAAGTCCTGGCTGTGGGGGGCCGCAGCCTTGGTGGCTGTGCTGCTGGTGGGCCTGGCCTTTGTGGCCAAGGGCTACCAGCTGTTTCAGGCCACCATGGTGCTGGCTTACGCGATTGCCCTGCTGGGCTTGAACATGCTGACGGGCTACAACGGCCAGATCTCGCTGGGCCACGGCGCCTTCTTTGCGCTGGGGGCTTACGTTACCGGCATCCTGATGGAGCACGCGCTGTGGCCTTACTGGGCCACCATTCCTGCGGCGGGTGTGGTGTGCCTGGCGGTGGGCTACCTGTTTGGTCGCCCGGCCCTCAAGCTGGAGGGCCTGTATCTGGCGCTGGCCACCTTCGCGCTGGGCGTGGCCATGCCGCAATTGCTCAAGTACAAGCACCTGGAAGCCTGGACGGGTGGGGTGCAGGGCATTGTGTTGATTAAACCCGATGCACCCTGGGGTTTGCCGCTCAACCCCGACCAATGGCTGTACTTTTTCTCGCTGGTGGTCACGGCGCTCATGTTTGTGCTGGCCCACAACCTGCTGCAAAGCGGCACGGGCCGCGCCATGCGCGCCATCCGCGACCACGCCATGGCAGCCGAGGCCATGGGGGTGGACAACCGGCACTACAAGTCGATGAGCTTTGGTGTGTCGGCCGCCTACACCGGCGTGGGCGGCGCGCTGGGGGCGATTGCGGTGCAGTTTGTCTCGCCCGACTCTTTCACGCTGTTCCTCTCCATTTCGCTGCTGGTGGGCATCGTGGTGGGCGGCGTGGGCACGCTGTGGGGCGCCCTGTACGGGGCGGTCTTCATCATGTTCGTGCCCGACATGGCCGAAAAAGTTTCCAAGGCCGCGCCCTGGGCGGTTTATGGCGCGGTGCTGATCGTGTTCATGTTTGTCATGCCCGGTGGCGTGGTGGGCCTGCTGCGCCGAATCGAAACCGCCTGGCGCAGCCGGGCCTGAAACCCAAAGGGAACCCCCATGAGCCAAGATGCCGTGTTGCTGGAGCGCGAGGGGGCGGTGGCCATCTTGCGCTTGAACCAGAGCGAACGCCTGAACCCGCTGAGCCTGCCTTTGCAAGAGCGCCTGCGCGCGCTGCTGGGCAGTCTGGCGCAAGACCGCTCGGTGCGCGCCCTGGTGCTCACGGGCGCGGGCAAGGCCTTTTGCGTGGGGGCCGACCTGTCGGGCATGCGCAGCCCGCCTGCGGGCCAGAGCCTGGGCGAGCAGACACACGAGACCATGTTGCGCCTGTCCAACCAGCTGATCGAAGACCTGCGCCAGATGCCGTTTCCAGTGGTGTCGGCGGTCAACGGGCCTTGTGCCGGCGCGGGCGTTGGGCTGGCGCTGGCCGCCGATGTGGTGCTGGCGGCGCGCTCGGCGTACTTCTTTTTGTCCTTCATGCCGCGCCTGGGCATCGTGCCTGACCTGGGCAGCACCTGGTTTCTGGAGCGCTTTGTGGGCCGCCCGCGTGCGGTGGCCATGTCGCTGCTGGGTGAGCGTATCAGCGGCGAGCAGGCCGCGCAGTGGGGCCTGGTCTGGGCCTGTGTGGACGACATGCAACTGCACGAACAGGCCATGACCTTGGCCCAGCGCCTGGCGGCTTTGCCAGCCCATGCCGCGCAGGAGATTCGCGGCATCTACGACGCTGCAGCCCAGCAAGACCTGTCGGCCCAGCTGCGCCTGGAGGCTGCCCGCCAGCGCGAGCTGATCGACCGCCCCGAATTCCGTGAAGGCGTGCAGGCCTTTCTGGAAAAGCGCGAGCCGCGCTTTGCCGGGCGCTGAAATCGTCACTTTCGACGATGCCTGAGCCTCAGGCTGTTCCTAACATGGCTTTCATCACACCAACCCACAGGAGACAAGACATGAACACACACGACACACCCAACGGCACCCGCCGTGGCCTCATCCTGGGCGCCGGCGCGCTGGTGGCGGGCGGTCTGCCCCTGCTGGCCCAGGCCCAGAAAAAATACGACACCGGCGCCAGCGACACCGAAATCAAGATCGGCAACCTCAACCCATATTCCGGCCCGGCCTCGGCCTATGGCACCGTGGGCAAGGCCATGCAGGCCTACTTTGACAAGGTCAATGCCTCGGGCGGTGTCAATGGCCGCAAGATCAACTTCCTGACACTCGATGACGGCTACAACCCGGCCAAGTCGGTGGAGCAGACACGCAAGCTGGTCGAACAAGACGAGGTGCTGCTGATGTTTGCCTCGCTGGGTACGGCGCAGAACGTTGCGGTCCAGCGTTACCTGAACGCCAAAAAAGTGCCGCAGCTCTTCGTCAACACCGGCGCCACCCGCTTTGGTGACCCCAAAGCCAACCCCTGGACCATGGGCTGGCAGCCCACCTACCAGGCCGAAGGCAAACTGTTCGCCAAACACATCCTGCAAACCAAGCCCAACGCCAAGATCGGCGTGCTCATGCAAAACGACGACTTCGGCAAGGACTACATGAAAGGCCTGCTCGACGGCCTGGGCGACAAGGCCAAGGCCCTGGTCACCCAGCACCTGACCTACGAGGTGACCGATCCGACCATCGACAGCCAGATCCTCACGCTCAAGTCGGCCGGTTGCGATGTGTTTGTGAGCATCACCACACCCAAGTTCGCGGCCCAGGCCATCCGCAAGGTGGCCGAGGTGGGCTGGAAGCCCACGCAGTACCTGGTGAGCGTGTCGCAGTCCATGAGTTCGGTGCTCAAGCCCGCCGGCTTTGAAAATGCCGTGGGCATCATCTCCTCTACCTACCTGATCACCCCCGGCGATCCGGCGGCCGCTGGCAACAAGGACGCGGCCGAATATGCCGCTGTGATGAAGCAGTACTACCCGAGTGGTGACCCCGAGGACACGTTGAACGCCAACGGCTATTCGAGTGCCGCGACCCTGGTGCAGGTGCTGCGCCAGTGCGGCGACAACCTCACGCGCGAGAACATCATGAAGCAGGCGGCCAACCTGAACTTCACCCCGCCCATGCTCTACCCTGGCATCGAGGTCAAGACCAGCCCCGATGACTTTTTCCCGATCGCGAAAAAGGCGCTGCAGCGTTTCAACGGCAAAACCTACGAAACCATCCTCCAGGCGACTGCCGGCTGAACCGCAAAAGGAACGCTGCCATGCACGGTTTGATGCAAGACCGCCCGCTGCTCATTTCTTCGTTGATCGAGCACGCGGCCACTTTCCACCCCGACGCCGAGATCGTCTCGCGCCTGCCCGAGGGCGGCACCCACCGCACCACCTGGTCGGGCCTGGCCGACACGGCGCGTCAGGTTGCCAATGCCCTGCACAAGCTGGGCATCCAGCAAGGCGACAGGGTGGGCACCCTGGCATGGAACTCCTACCGGCACCTGGCGCTGTACTACGGGGTGTCGGGCACGGGGGCGGTGCTGCACACCGTCAACCCGCGCCTGTTCCCCGAGCAGATCGACTACATCGTCAACCACGCCGAAGACAAGGTGATCTTTTTCGACATCACCTTTGCCGCCATCGTGGAAAAGCTCGCACCTGCGCTCAAGTCGGTCAAGACCTTTGTGGCCATGACCGACCGCGCGCACATGCCGGCCATCGACGTGCCCAACCTGCTGTACTTTGACGAGCTGCTGGCCGAACAGAGCACCGAATACGACTGGCCCGAGTTTGACGAGCGCAGCGCTTCTTCGCTGTGCTACACCTCGGGCACCACGGGCAACCCCAAGGGCGTGCTGTATTCGCACCGCTCCACTTTGCTGCACACCCTGATGGAGCTGGCGCCCGACACCTTCGGCATCAGCTCGGTCGAGACCCTGATGCTGATCGTCCCCATGTTCCACGCCAATGCCTGGGGCGCGCCCTATGCGGCGGCGATGGTGGGGGCCAAGCTGGTGTTGCCTGGACCGCACCTGGATGGCGAGAGCGTCTACACCCTGATGCGCGACGAGAAGGTGACCTTCTCGCAAGGCGTGCCCACGGTCTGGATGATGCTGTTCCAGTACCTGGACCAGAACCCCCAGATCGACCCCCGGCAGATCGGTGTCAAGCGCATTGGCATTGGTGGCGCGGCGGTCTCGCGCAGCGTGCTTGAACGTTTTGAAAACCAGTTCGGTGCCGAAGTGGTGCAAGGCTGGGGCATGACCGAAACCAGCCCGATCGGCGTCATCAGCAAGCTGTTGCCCAAGCACGCCAGCTGGTCCAGGGAAGACCTGGTCAAGGTCAAGCTCAAGCAAGGCCGGGGTGTGTGGGGTGTGGACCTCAAGATCGTGGACGCCGACGGCCAGGCCTTGCCCTGGGACGGCGTGGCCTACGGCAACCTGTATGTGCGTGGACCGTGGATCGCATCGGGTTACTACCGTGGCGAAGGCGGCTCGGTGCTGGACGCCGAGGGGTACTTCCCGACCGGTGACGTGGCCACCATCGATCCCGATGGCTTCCTGCAGTTGGTCGATCGCTCCAAGGACGTGATCAAGTCCGGCGGCGAGTGGATCTCGTCCATTGATGTGGAAAACGCCGCCGCATCGCACCCCGGCGTCGCCGAGGCGGCGGTGATCGGGGTGTCGCACCCCAAATGGCAAGAGCGCCCCTTGCTGCTGGTCGTGCGCCGCGCTGGGGCCACAGTCGAGGCCAAAGAGGTGCTGGACTTCCTGTCCACCCGTATTGCCAAGTGGTGGCTGCCCGACGAGGTGCTGTTTGTGGATGGCCTGCCCCACACCGCCACCGGCAAACTGCTCAAGACCAAACTGCGCGAGCAGTACCGCGACCACCGCCTGCCCACGGCCTGAAGGGGCCTGATACTGGTGACATGAGCCCGCTCAGAGCGGCCTGAGTGCCGCTCGGGGTGGCAAGGTTAAAATCAGCGCTCCCCAAGGAGCGTTGCAGCCCGCCAGCCAGGCGGGTCAGGCTTGGGGCTTGTCCTGTGCCAACGACGCTCACCTGTGCCCCCGAAGGTGAGTCCCGTGTCTGTTGCCGTGCCCGTCCCCCCCATGAAGCTGTCCGGTCTGGAGCCTGTCCAGATCGGCGAAGGTTCGCTGTTCGTCAATGTGGGCGAGCGCACCAACGTCACCGGCTCCAAGGCCTTTGCGCGCATGATCCTGAACGGCCAGTACGAAGAGGCCCTGGCCGTGGCGCGCCAGCAGGTCGAAAACGGGGCCCAGGTCATCGACATCAACATGGACGAGGCCATGCTCGACAGCCAGGCGGCCATGGTGCGCTTCCTCAACCTCATGGCCTCCGAGCCGGACATCGCCCGTGTGCCGATCATGGTGGACTCCAGCAAATGGTCGGTGATCGAGGCCGGTCTGCGCTGCATTCAGGGCAAGCCCATCGTCAACTCGATCAGCATGAAGGAAGGCGTGGACGAGTTCAAGCGCCAGGCCCGGCTGATCCGGCGCTACGGCGCCGCTGCGGTGGTGATGGCTTTTGACGAAAAAGGCCAGGCCGACACCTATGCACGCAAGGTCGAGATCTGCGAGCGGGCTTACCGCATTCTGGTGGACGAGGTGGATTTCCCGCCCGAAGACATCATTTTCGACCCCAACATCTTTGCCATTGCCACCGGCATCGAGGAACACAACAACTACGCGGTGGACTTCATCGAGGCCACGCGCTGGATCAAGCAGCACCTGCCCGGCGCCAAGGTCAGCGGTGGCGTGTCCAACGTCAGTTTCAGCTTCCGCGGCAATGACCCGGTGCGCGAGGCCATCCACACCGTCTTCCTCTACCACGCCATCCAGGCGGGCATGGACATGGGCATCGTGAACGCCGGCATGGTCGGCGTCTATGACGAGCTGGAGCCGGGCCTGCGCGAACGCGTGGAAGACGTGGTGCTCAACCGCCGCCCTGACGCGGGCGAACGCCTGGTCGAGGTCGCCGACACCGCCAAGGGCGCGGCCAAGGACGAAAGCAGCAAGCTGGCCTGGCGCGGCACACCCGAAGCGCCGGTGGGCGTGGCGCAGCGTTTGAGCCACGCGCTGGTGCACGGCATCACCGACTTCATCACCGAAGACACCGAAGAAGCCTACCGCGAGGTGCTGGCCAAAGGTGGTCGCCCGCTCCACGTCATCGAAGGCCCGCTGATGGACGGCATGAACGTGGTGGGCGACCTGTTCGGCCAGGGCAAGATGTTCCTGCCCCAGGTGGTCAAGAGCGCCCGCGTGATGAAGCAGGCCGTGGCCCATCTGGTGCCCTACATCGAAGAAGAAAAACGCCAGCTGGCCGCCGCCGGTGGCGACGTGAAGAGCAAGGGCAAGATCGTGATCGCCACCGTCAAGGGCGATGTGCACGACATCGGCAAGAACATCGTCACGGTGGTTTTGCAGTGCAACAACTTCGACGTGGTGAACATGGGCGTGATGGTGCCCTGCCACGAGATCCTCGCCAAAGCCAAGGCAGAAAACGCCGACATCATCGGCCTGTCGGGCCTGATCACGCCCAGCCTCGAAGAGATGCAGTACGTGGCGGGCGAGATGGAAAAAGACCCCTATTTCCGCGAACGTGGCATGCCGCTCTTGATCGGCGGCGCCACCTGCTCGCGCGTGCACACCGCCGTCAAGATCGCGCCCCATTACAGCGGCCCGGTCGTCTATGTGCCCGACGCCTCGCGCAGCGTTGGCGTGGCCCAGGGCCTGCTGGGCGATGGCAAGGCCGCCTGGGTGGCCGAGCTGAACGCCGACTACGACAAGGTGCGTGCCTTGCACGCCGGCAAGAAGCAGACGTCGCTGTGGCCCCTGGCCCAAGCCCGCGCCAACGCCACGCCGATGGACTGGCAAGGCTACACGCCCAAAGCGCCGAAATTCATCGGCCGGCGCGTGTTCAAGAACTTCGACCTGGCCGAGCTGGCCCGTTACATCGACTGGGGCCCCTTCTTTCAGACCTGGGACCTGACCGGTCCCTACCCGGCCATCCTGCAGGACGAGGTGGTGGGCGAGCAGGCGCGCAAAGTCTTCGCCGATGCCCAGGTGATGCTGCAAAAGATCATCGACGGCCGCTGGCTCACGGCCAACGCGGTGGTGGGCCTGTTCCCGGCCAATGCGCAGGGTGACGACATCGCTTTTTACGCCGACGAGGCCCGCAGCCAGCAGGCCATGACCTGGCACGGCCTGCGCCAGCAGACCGAAAAGCAGACGGTGGATGGCGTGACCCGCCCCAGCCGCTGCCTGTCCGACTTCGTCGGCCCGCAGGGCGTGCAGGATTACGCGGGCATGTTCGCGGTGACAGCCGGCATCGGCGCCGACAAGCGGGCCGAGGCTTTTGAAGCCGCGCACGACGACTACAGTGCCATCATGCTCAAGGCCCTGGCCGACCGCCTGGCCGAAGCCTTTGCCGAATACCTGCACCAGCGCGTGCGCACCGACCTGTGGGGCTATGCCGAAGGTGAAGGCTTGTCCAACGAAGACCTGATCGCCGAAAAATACCAGGGCATCCGCCCCGCGCCCGGCTACCCCGCCTGCCCCGACCACAGCGCCAAGCAGGGCCTGTTCAGGGTGCTGCAGTGCGAAGAGATCGGCATGGGCCTGACGGAAAGCCTGGCCATGACGCCAGCGGCCAGTGTGAGCGGTTTCTACATCGCCCACCCGCAGGCGCAGTATTTCAATGTGGGCAAGGTGGGCGAAGACCAGGTGCAGGACCTGGCCGCGCGCAGCGGCCAGACGGTGGCCGAACTGCAGCGCTTGCTGGCCCCCAACCTGTAAGCCGCTGCGGGCAGACCCGCTCAGGGTCTTCCCGGTTCCGTCTCCTGCATGACAGACAGGCCGGGTGCCAGCCGCGAGGCTTGGCGCTTCACTGCTCAGGAGACTCCCCCCATGGCTTTGTCGTTCATCCGTGCGGCCCTTGCGCGTCGCGCTGCCCTGACCCTGCTGGCCGGCGCGCTGGCCCTGACCCTTGGCGCGCCGGCCTCGGCGCAAAGCTGGCCGACCAAACCGGTCCGCCTGGTGGTCACCTTCCCCTCGGGCGGCGCCCCCGACATCCTGGCGCGCCTGTTCAGCGAAAAGGCCCAGCTCGGTCAGCCGGTGGTGGTGGACAACAAGCCCGGCGCGGGCGGCAACATCGGCGCCGACTTCGTGGCCAAGTCGCCAGCCGACGGCTACACCCTGGTGCTGGGTACGGTGGGCACGCACTCCATCAACGGCTCGCTCTACGAGAAGATGCCCTACGACATGGTGAAGAACTTCGCCCCCGTGTCGCTGATCGCCTCGGCCCCCAACCTGCTGGTGGTCAACAACAACGTGCCGGTCAAGACCGTGCCCGAGTTTGTGGCTTACCTGAAAGCCAACCCCGACAAGCTCTCGTTTGGCTCGCCGGGCGTGGGCACCTCGGTGCATGTGTCCGGTGAACTCTTCAAGTCCATGACCGGCACCAAGATGACCCATGTGCCCTACAAGGGACGCCAGTACGCGATTCCCGACCTGGTGGGCGGCAGCATCCAGCTCATGTTCGACAACATGCCCTCGGCGCTGCCCATGGCGCGTGAGGGCAAGATCCGCGCGATTGCGGTGACCACGGCCAAACGCTCATCGGCCGCCCCCGAGATCCCGGCCATTGCCGAAAGCATTCCGGGTTTCGAGGCCACCACCTGGTTTGCCCTGTTTGCGCCTGCGGGCACACCCAAACCCGTGGTGGACAAGCTCAGTGCCGAAGTGCAAAGGGTGTTTCGCCTGCCCGATGTGGCCGAACGCCTGAAAACCCTGGGCCTGGAGGCCGTGCTCTCCAGCCCCGAAGAACTGGCCGCTTACCAGGCCAGCGAGATCAGCAAATGGACCAAGGTGGTCAAGGACTCGGGCGCACGCGCCGAATAAGACGGCAGGGCCGCGCTCAGGCGGCCTTGCGGTGTGGATGCCGCTGGGCATGGGCTTGCGCGGCCCACAGCGCGGCCACCCCGGACAGGCTGGCCGCGACCATCCACCACAGACCCCAGCGGTAACCGATGGCAGGCGACCACAGCAGTCCGACGATCGAAGGCGCTGCGGCGCGGGCCAGTGCAATCGGCAGGCCCAGCAGACCATTGAGCTGGCCCACATGCGCGGCGCTCACGTACTGCGCCATGGCCGTGCCTTTGACGATGGTGTTCATGCCATTGCCCATGCCGTAAAGCAGCACGAACACCATGGCCACAGCGGGGTGCCAGCCCCCCAGCACCAGCACCAGGAGCCCAGCGGGCAGCAGGGCCGGAATCCAGCGGTTGGCGGCGTGCACGTCCCAGTGTTTTTCAAAGACGAAGAGCAGCAAACGCCCGAACACCTGTAACACCCCAATGGCCGCCGGAACCCCCACCACCCAGGCGGCCGGCAGCCCCGCTTCGCCCAGCAAATTGACCATGTGCACCGGCAGCGCCGAGGTCACGGCCATGGTCAGCACCATGAACAGCCCCAACAGCCAGAAGGCGGGTTGGCGCAAAAACCGGTGCACCGAGGCCGAATGCGTCTGTGGCTGATCGGGCAGCGCCAGTGGTGGATGGGGTTGTGGACGCGGCGCGCCCCGCAGCAGCCACGCATGCACCGGCAGGCACACGAGCAGCTGCAGCGCGGCCAGAGCGCACAGGCTGGTGCGCCAGCCCCACAGGTCGATCCACCACGACACCAGTGGTATGAACACCGTGCTGGCCAGTCCACCCAGAAAGGTGATGGTGATGATGGCGCGCCGGAAGTCGGTGCCAAAGCGCCGGGTGACGATGGCAAACGCCGGGTTGTAGAGCGTGGCGGCCATGCCCACACCCAGCCAGACCCAGACCGCATAAAACCCGGCGACCGAATCAACCCCGCTGTGAGCCACGAGGCCCAGCCCGACCCACAAAGAGCCCAGCGTCATCACCCACCGTTCGTGTCCGGCGTCGATCCAGCGCCCCACCGCGTAGGCGGCGGCGCCTTCGGCCAGCAGGGCCAGGCTGAAGGCCAGCGAGGACTCGGCGCGGCTCAGGCCCAGCTCGGTCTCCAGCGGGCCCATCAGCAATGAAAAGGTGTAGAACAAGGCGCCCCAGCCAATCAGTTGGGGCAGCGACAGCCACAGGCTGAAAGCGTTGAGCGAGCGGGGCGGTGCGAAGCGGGCCGGGGGCATAGGCCCATTATGTGCGGCGCTTTTCAGGCTTCCTGGAGCACCCGGCGGTACTGGATCGCCTCAGCGACATGCGGTGCCAGCACCCCGGTGCTGCCCGCCAGGTCGGCCACCGTGCGCGCCACTTTCAGGGTGCGGTGGGTGCCCCGCCCGCTCCAGCCCAGACGCATGGCGGCTTGGTGCAGCAGGTTTTGTGCGCCCGCGTCCAGGCCAATGTGCATGTCAATGGCCTGGCCCTGCAGCTGGGCGTTGGTGCAGCCCTGGCGAGCCAGGGCGTGTGCGCGGGCGGCCTGGCTGCGGGCGGCGATGGTGGCGGTGCTCTCGCTTGCGGGGGTCTGCAGCAATTCCTGCGTGCTCAGGCTGCCCACTTCAATGTGCAGGTCAATGCGGTCCAGCAGCGGACCGCTGAGCTTGCCTTGGTAGCGGGCCACCTGGTCGGGCGTGCAGCGGCAGGCGCGCACCTTGCTGCCCAGATGACCGCAGGGGCAGGGGTTCATGGCGGCGATCAATTGAAAGCGCGCCGGAAACTCCGCCCGCCGCGCTGCCCGCACGATGGTGATGTGGCCGGTTTCCAGGGGTTCGCGCAGCGCCTCCAGAGCGCTGCGGGCGAACTCCGGAAATTCGTCCAGGAACAACACGCCTTGGTGGGCCAGAGAAATTTCACCCGGACGTGGTGGCGAGCCGCCCCCCACCAGCGCCACCGCGCTGGCGGTGTGGTGCGGTTGAGCGGTGGGGCGCTGGCCCCAGCGGGCCATGTCAAAGCGCCCGGCCAGGCTGGCGATGGCTGCGGCTTCGAGCGCCTCGTCCACCGACATGGGCGGCAGCAGGCCCGCAAAGCGCTGCGCCAGCATGGACTTGCCCGAACCCGGCGGCCCGAGCATCAGCAGCGAATGGCCCCCAGCGGCGGCAATCTCCAGCGCGCGTTTGGCACCCGCCTGGCCTTTCACGTCCGACAGGTCGGGCGGCACCGCAGGCGCGGCTGAGGTCTGGCCCTGCAGGCGCACCCAGCCCTCGCTGGCTTCGGGGGTGGGTTCATGGCCGGACGGCAAAAACCGCTGCACCACGTCCAGCAGGTGTTGTGCGCGAAACACCTCGGCGCCGGGCACCAGGGCGGCCTCTTCGGCACTGCCCGGCGGCAACACCAGCTGGGTGGGCGTGGCCTGCTGGCGCAGCGCCAGGCTCATGGCCAGGGCGCCACGCACCGGACGCAACTGGCCTGACAGCGAGAGTTCGCCCGCAAATTCAAACCCGTTCAGGCGGGTGGCATCGATCTGCCCACTGGCGGCCAGGATGCCCAGCGCGATGGGCAAGTCCAGCCGCCCGGAGTCCTTGGGCAAGTCGGCCGGGGCCAGGTTGACGGTGATGCGCTGATTGTGCGGAAAGTCGAGCCCGCTGTTGAGGATGGCCGAGCGCACCCGCTCGCGTGCCTCCTTGACCTCCACATCGGCCAGCCCGACCAGCGTGAAGCTGGGCAGGCCGTTGGCCATGTGCACCTCGACCGTGACGGCGGGCGCGGCCAAACCCACCAAGGCGCGCCCATGCACCAAACAAAGCCCCATAGTGCCTCCCTTGCCCCAAGTTGGTGCGCTTGTGCGTTCACAAACGTGCACCGCGGGGCTTGTCTTGTGTTGTGACGCCATTAAAAAGCAGTGCAAGCGCCCTTGGGAACCCGTATTTGTGCGGACTTGGCGAAAGATCCGCTTGGCACGCTTTGTGCTGGAAGGGGCTGTCATTCACCTTCCTCAAGGAATTCCTCATGAAAAAGATCCTCGTTCCCAGCCTGATCGCTGCCGCCATCGCTTCCCTGACTTCGGTGGCCCATGCCGCCGAACCCGAAAGCACCCTGGGCTTCAATGCCGGTGCCGTGACCGAATACCGCTACCGCGGCATTTCGCAGTCCCGCCTGCAGCCTGCTGTGCAGGGCGGCGTGGACTACGCCGACAAGAGCGGTTTTTATGTGGGCGCCTGGGGTTCGAGCATCAAGTGGATCAAGGACGCGGGCGGCGATGCGCCCATGGAGCTGGACCTGTATGGTGGCTACAAAGGTGCAGCAGGCGATGTGGCGTATGACGTGGGCTTCCTGCGCTACGAGTACACCCGCAACAAGCTCAATCCCAACGCCAACACCAACGAGGTGTACGGCGCGCTGACCTACGGCATCTACACCGCCAAGTATTCGCTGTCCACGTCCAACCTGTTCGGTTTTGCCGACAGCAAGAACAGTGGCTACCTGGACCTGAGCGCCGCCCTGGACCTGGGCGAAGGCTACAGCCTGACGCCGCACCTGGGTCGCCAGACGGTCTCGGGCAACGGCAATGGCAAATACAGCTACACCGACTACGCCCTGACCCTGGGCAAAGACCTGGGCAACGGTCTGGCGGTCAGCGCCGCGCTGATCGGCACCGATGCCAAGTCGGGCTCGTATGTCAGTCCCGCAGGCAAGAACCTGGGCAAGTCCACGGTCGTCCTCGGCCTGAAGTACAGCTTCTGATCACACAAGGAGTTCCTATGAAACTGGTGACCGCCATCATCAAACCCTTCAAGCTGGACGAAGTGCGCGAAGCGCTGTCGGGCATCGGCGTGCAGGGCATCACCGTGACCGAAGTCAAGGGCTTCGGCCGCCAGAAAGGCCACACCGAGCTGTACCGTGGCGCGGAATACGTGGTGGACTTTCTGCCCAAAGTGAAGATCGAAGCCGCTGTGGACGACGCCATTGTGGACCGCGTGATCGAAGCCATCGAAGCCGGTGCCCGCACCGGCAAGATCGGCGACGGCAAGATTTTTGTGTACGACCTGCAGCAGGTGGTTCGCATCCGTACTGGCGAGACCGGCACCGAAGCCCTGTAACCCTGCATTGCTGAAAGAGAGTTCAACATGAAAGCAAACCTCAAATCCTGGGCCGTCGGCCTGGGCCTGCTGGGCACTGCGGCGCTGGCCCTGGCCCAGACCGCTGCGCCCGAAGCCGCGGCTGCCGTGGCAGAGGCGGCTGCTGCCGCAGCCCCCGTGCCCAACAAGGGCGACACCGGCTGGATGATGGTCTCCACCCTCTTGGTGCTGATGATGGCCGTGCCCGGCCTGGCCCTGTTCTACGGCGGCCTGGTGCGCAGCAAGAACATGCTGTCGGTGCTCATGCAGGTCATGGTCACTTTTTCACTGATCCTGGTGCTGTGGTTCATCTACGGCTACAGCCTGGCTTTCACCGAAGGCAACGCTTTTGTGGGGGGCTTTGACCGCCTGTTCATGCGCGGCGTGTGGGACAACGTGGCGGGCACTTTTGCCAACGCCGCCACCTTCAGCAAGGGTGTCTACATTCCCGAGATCGTGTTCGCGGCTTTCCAGGCCACCTTCGCGGGCATCACCGGCGCGCTGATCGTGGGCGCTTTTGCCGAACGTGCCAAGTTCTCGGCTGTGCTGCTGTTCATGGCGCTGTGGTTCACCTTCAGCTACGTGCCGGTGGCGCACATGGTCTGGTTCTGGATGGGTCCGGACGCCTACGCCTCCAAAGAGGTGGTCGATGAGATGACCTCCAAAGCCGGTCTGATCTGGCAGTGGGGCGCCCTGGACTTCGCTGGTGGCACCGTGGTGCACATCAATGCCGCCGTGGCCGGCCTGGTCGGTGCCTTCATGATCGGCAAGCGCGTCGGTTATGGCCGCGAATCCATGGCCCCGCACAGCCTGACGCTGACCATGGTGGGCGCCGCCCTACTGTGGGTGGGCTGGTTCGGCTTCAACGCCGGTTCTGCCCTCGAAGCCAACGGTTTCGCGGCCCTGGCCTTCATCAACACCATGATCGCCACGGCGGCTGCCCTGCTGGCCTGGTGCGTGGGCGAAGCCCTGATGCGTGGCAAGGCCTCGATGCTGGGCGCTGCTTCCGGCGCTGTAGCCGGTCTGGTGGCCATCACCCCTGCAGCCGGCAACGTCGGCATCGGCGGTGCGCTGATCATTGGTCTGATTGGCGGCTTTGGCGGCCTGTGGGGTGTCAACGGCCTGAAAAAGCTGCTGGGTGCGGACGACTCGCTGGACGTGTTTGGCGTGCACGGTGTCTGCGGCATCCTGGGTGCCTTGCTGACCGGCGTGTTCAACTCGCCCAGCCTGGGTGGCCCTGGCTTCGTCGCCGACTGGGTGACGGCCGCCATGGTCACACCGACCGACTTTTCGATCGGTGCCCAGACCTGGGTGCAGGCCAAGGCCGTCGGCTTGACTGTCCTGTGGTCGGCTGTGGTCTCGGTCATTGCCTACAAAGTGGTGGACCTGACGATTGGCCTGCGTGTCTCCGAAGAAGAAGAGCGCGAAGGTCTGGACATCACCAGCCACGGCGAATCGGCCTACCACGGTTGATGGACCCGGCCGGACTTCAGGTCCGGCGCTGCCAAAAGCCCGCGACACTTCGGTGCGCGGGCTTTTTTGCGTCTGTGCCAGGCGTCTCCACCGGGACCGGCAAAGCCGGCGGCAGGGTTACACTGGTCAGACCAATTTTGGAGACCCGCGCATGTCTGCTGCCCTGTCGGGGCCTTACCGTCCACGCACCTTGGTCCACCCCGGACCGGTGGCGCCGCTGCGCCTGGAGCATGTGGCCGCGCAAGGCCAGCGGCAGTGGCGCCTGCGCTTGCTGCCCGGCCAGGTGCTGCTGCCGGCGCTGACCGGCGCACTGGCTGCGCAAGGCGTGCAGGCCGCCGCGCTGGCACTGCTGGGCGGCCAGCTGCAAACCGTGGCGTACTGCCTGCCCATCCCCGATCCTGAAGGCCAGGTGATCGCCACCTATGGCGCCCCTTTGGTGTTGCACAACGCTGGCCTGCTGCGCGGCAGCGCCACGCTGGGCCAGGGCCTGCAGGGCGAGCCCGTGATCCACTGCCACGCCACCTTTGCCGATGCCGATGGCACCGTGCGTGGCGGCCATGTGCTGACCGACCGCACGGTGGTGGGGCAGCGCCCGGTCACGGTGCTGGTGACGGCGCTCGATGGCATCGACCTGCGCCTGGGCTTTGACCCCGAAACCCGGCTGCACATGCTGCGGCCTTCCCAAACAGACAAGGTGATGCATGGCTGAAGGTGTGCAGATCGAGGCGGGCCGCATCGGCAAGGTGGTCTACGCCCGCATGGCCCCCAACGAAGACCTGGTGCAAGGCATCGAAAAGCTCTGCGTGGCCCAGGGCCTGCGCCACGCGCTGGTGCGCAGTGGCCTGGGCAGCCTGGTCGACGCCTGCCTGGATTTGCCCGGTGGCACGCGCCAGTCGGTCACCGGACCGGCGGTGGAGGTGCTGAGCCTGTTTGGCGAAGTCCATGCCCAAACCGACGGCACGCAGCGCGCCGAACTGTCGGGCGTGGTGGTCAATGCCGCTGGCCAGGTGCGCAGCGGAGTGTTTGTGGCGGGGGCCAACCCGGTGTTCGCCACTTTTGAAGTGACGCTCGAAGAGTGGCTGAGTGCCGCCGCCTGAGCGTTTGTGATGTTTCCCTTGTTCTTTTTTCCGAGATCCCCATGAGTTCTTCCAAGTCTGCTTCTCCTGTGGCCGTCATCACCGGCGGTGCCCGCGGCATCGGTCTGGCCATTGGCCAGTGGTTTCTGGCACACGGCCACAAAGTGGTGCTGCTCGACGTGGACAAAGCCACGCTGGACGCCACTGGAAAAAACCTGAACCGCGCCGATGACGTGCTGTGCCTGCACACCGATGTGTCGAAGCCTGAGCAGGTGCAAGCCGCTGCCGACCAGGTGCTGGCCCGTTTTGGCCGCGTGGATGCGCTGGTCAACAACGCCGGTGTGGCGGTGTTCAAGCCCGCGCTGGAAACCACGTTTGAAGACTGGCGCCATGTGCTGTCCACCAACCTGGACGGCGCGTTCTTGTGCACACAGGCCTTTGGCAGGATCATGACGGGCCAGCGCAGCGGCGCCATCGTCAACATCGCCTCCATCTCGGGCCTGCGTGCCAGTACGCTGCGCGTGGCCTATGGCACCAGCAAGGCCGCCCTGATCCACATGACCAAGCAGCACGCGGCCGAGTTCGGCAACTACGGCGTGCGCGTCAACGTGATCTGTCCCGGCCCGGTGGAGACTGAAATGGCCAAGCTGGTGCACAGCGTGGCCATCCGTTCCGACTACTACGACACCATCCCGCTGGGCCGCTACGGCAGCACCGAAGAGATGGCCAACACCGTGGGCTTTTTGTGCAGCAGCCAGGCCAGCTTCATCAACGGCCAGTACATCGCGGTGGACGGCGGCTTTGACGCCTCGGGCGTGGGCCTGCCCACCCTGCGCCGCACCACCCCCGAACTCAAGGACGTGGGGGCCGCACAATGAGTACGGGCATGAGCGCGCCCTGCATCGTTGGCTGGGGCCACACCCCGTTTGGCAAGCTCGACGCTGCCGACCCCGAACAGCTGATCCGCGACGCGGTGCAGCCCGCACTCGACAGTGCCGGTCTGCAGGCGTCTGACATCGACGGCGTGTTCGTCGGCCACTACAACGCGGGCTTTTTGCCGCAGGACTTCAGCGCCGCCCTGGTGGCCATGGCTGTGCCCGAGCTGCGCCATGTGCCCGCCGTGCGCCTGGAAAACGCCTGCGCCACCGGCTCGGCCGCCATCTGGGCCGCGCTGGACGCGGTCGAATCGGGCCGCATGAAGCACGCGCTGGTGGTGGGCTTCGAGATCATGAACGCCGTGCCCGGCCCCAAGATCGCCGAGACCCTGCTGCGCTGCTCTTACGTGAAAGAAGAAGGCGCGATTCCTGCCGGCTTTGCCGGCGTGTTTGGCCAGATCGCCGGTCAGTACTTCGAGCGCTTTGGTGACCAGAGTGACGCGCTGGCCGCGATTGCCGCCAAGAACCACGCCAACGGCATGCACAACCCCTTCGCGCACATGCGCCGCGATTTCGGCTTCGACTTCTGCCGCACGCCGTCCGACAAGAACCCCTTTGTGGCCGGTCCGCTCAAGCGTTCGGACTGTTCGCTGGTGTCCGATGGCGCTGCCGCCCTGATCGTCTCGCGCGACCCGGTGGCCGGTGCCCGCGTCACCCCGGTGCGCTGGAAATCGCGCACCCAGGTCAACGAATACCTGCCGCTCTCGCGCCGCGACCCCACGCGCTTCGAAGGTGCGGCCCTGGCCTGGCAAAAAGGCCTGGCCACGGCGGGCGCGAGCCTGAACGACCTGGCCTTTGTCGAAACCCACGACTGCTTCACCGTGGCCGAGCTGCTCGAATACGAGGCCATGGGCCTGGCCCCGCACGGCCAGGGCGCGCGCGTGATTCTGGACGGCGTCACCCGCATGGACGGCCCGCTGCCGGTCAACCCCTCGGGCGGTCTCAAGTCGCGCGGGCACCCGATCGGCGCGACCGGTGTGTCGCAGCACGTCATGGCCGCCATGCAGCTGAGCGACACCGCCGGCGACATGCAGGTCAAGAACGCCCGTCTGGGCGCCGTCTTCAACATGGGTGGCGCGGCGGTGGCCAACTACCTGAGCGTGCTGGAGCGCGTGCAATGAGCGCTGGGCACGGCGCGCAGGTCATGAACCTGTCGGCCCTGCTGGCGCAGACGGCCGCCCTGCACCCCGAGCGCCCTGGCCTGATCCAGGGCGAGCGCCAGTGGACCTGGCGCGAGATCAACGCCCGCGTCGATGCGCTGGTGGCTGCCTTGCGCGAACTCGGCATGCAGCCGGGCGACAAGCTGCTGGTGCAGTCGCGCAACGGCCTGCCCATGTTCGAGAGCTGCTGGGCGGCTTTCCGCCTGGGCGCCGTGTGGGTGCCGACCAATTTCCGGCTCACGCCGCCCGAAGTCGCTTACCTGGGCGCTTCCAGCGAAGCCTCGGTCATGCTCTGCGAAGACGTGTTCCCCGAGCACATCGACGCGGTGCGCGCCGAGTCCAAACACCTCAAACACGTCGTCACCATCGGCACCCCGCGTGCAGGCGAGCTGGACTACGAAGCCCTGCTGGCGCAGCACGCTGGTGCGCCCACCGACATGGCCACCGTCACGGCGGACCAGGTGCTCTGGTACTTCTACACCTCGGGCACCACGGGGCGGCCCAAGGCTGGCATGCTCACGCACGGCCAGCTGGCCTTTGTGGTCACCAACCACCTGGCCGACCTGATTCCGGGCACGCGCGAGACCGATTGCTCGATGGCCGTGGCACCGCTGTCGCACGGCGCGGGCATCCACGCCTTGCTCAACGTCGCGCGCGGCGCTGCCACCGTGCTGCTGCCTTCCGAACGCATGGACCCGGCCGAGGTCTGGCGCCTCATTGAACAGCACCGCGTGAGCAACCTGTTCACCGTGCCCACCATCGTCAAGCTGCTGGTCGAACACCCGGCGGTGGACCAGCACGACCATTCGAGCCTGCGCTACGTGATCTACGCCGGTGCGCCCATGTACCGCGCCGACCAGAAGCTGGCCCTGCAAAAGCTGGGGCTGGTGCTGGTGCAGTACTTTGGTCTGGGTGAGGTCACAGGCTGCATCACCGTGCTGCCCACGCACATGCATTCGGCAGACGATGCCGACCCCCATGCCAACATCGGCTCCTGTGGCCGTCCGCGCACCGGCATGGAAGTCGCCATCCTGGACGAGCAGATGAACCGCGTGCCGAGTGGCACCGTGGGCGAGATCTGCTGCCGAGGCCCGGCCGTGTTCGTCGGTTACTTCAACAACCCGGAGGCGACCACCAAGGCGCTGCGCGGCGGCTGGTTCCACACCGGCGACCTGGGGCGCATGGACGACCGGGGGCTGGTCTACATCACCGGGCGCGAGTCCGACATGTACATCTCGGGCGGCTCCAATGTGTACCCGCGCGAGGTGGAAGAAGTGCTGCTGACGCACCCGGCCGTGGCCGAGGTGGCGGTGCTGGGCGTGCCCGACGAAAAGTGGGGCGAAGTCGGCGTGGCCGTGGTGGTCAGCCGCGACCCGGCCCTGACGATGGAGGCCCTGCTGCAACACCTGGATGGCCGCTGCGCCAAATACCGCTGGCCGCGCCACGTCTTTTTCTGGGACGCCTTGCCCAAGTCCGGGTACGGCAAAATCACCAAAAAAGACATTCGCCAGATGCTTTACGACCGGGGCGACATCCAGCCGCTGGCCACCCTTTGACGACCCTCTGATTTTTCAACAACAAACCGATTTCAACCCAGGAGACCTTCATGACTTTGTCCCGTCGTTCCGTTCTGCGCGGCGCTGCCGCTGCTTCCGTCGCCACCTTGCCGGTGGCCCAGGTGCTGGCCCAGCCCAAGGCCGAGTTCACCTACAAGTACGCCAACAACCTGCCGGTGACCCACCCGATGAACTTGCGTGCCAAGGAAATGGCCGCCGCCATCCTGGCCGAGACCAAGGGCCGTGTGGACATCCAGATCTTCCCGGCCAGCCAGCTGGGCAACGACACCGACATGCTCAGCCAGCTGCGCGCCGGTGGCATCGAGTTCTTCACCCTCTCGGGCCTGATCCTGTCCACCCTGGTGCCGGGCGCGGCCATCACCGGCCTGGGCTTTGCCTTCTCGGATTACGACGCCGTGTGGAAAGCCATGGACGGCGATCTGGGTGCCCATGTGCGCAAGGAAATCGCCAAGTCCGGCCTGGTGGCCATGGACAAGATCTGGGACAACGGCTTCCGCCAGATCACCTCGTCCACCAAGCCGATCCAGAGCGCTGACGACCTCAAGGGCTTCAAGATCCGCGTGCCCGTCTCGCCGATGTGGACCTCCATGTTCAAGGCCTTTGACTCGGCCCCCGCCTCCATCAACTTCGCCGAGGTGTACTCCGCCCTGCAGACCAAGGTGGTGGACGGTCAGGAAAACCCGCTGGCCATCATCGACACCGCCAAGCTCAACGAAGTGCAGAAGTACTGCTCGGTGACCAACCACATGTGGGACGGTTTCTGGTTCCTGGCCAACCGCAAGGCCTGGGACCGCCTGCCCGAAGACCTGCGCGCCATCGTGGCCAAGCACATCAACGCTGCGGGCATGAAGCAGCGCGTGGACGTGGCGGCCATGAACGCCACCCTGCAGAAGTCCCTGACCGACAAGGGCATGGTCTTCAACAACCCCAAGGCCGACAGCTTCCGCAACCGCCTGCGCCAGGCCGGCTTCTACACCGAGTGGAAGGCCAAGTTCGGCGACGAAGCCTGGGCGCTGCTCGAGCGCTACAGCGGCAAGCTGGGCTGATCGCCCCGCCTGCCCTTCAGGCCCCTGCGCCCTGTGCAGGGGCCGTTTTGTTTGACCTTTCAGGAGCGTGCCCATGTCGGCCGTTGAAACCCATCCGCTTGTGGGCGGAGAAGATTATTCCGAACACCCCAGTGGCGGGGGCAACGGCGGGCGTCTGTTCTCGCGCTGGATGGCGCCCCTGGAAGCCGTCTCGGCGACCCTCATGGTGCTGATCATCGGCTTGCTGCTGACCACGGTGGTCACCCGTTACGTCATTGGCAAACCCATTGTCTGGATCGACGAGGTGGTGTCGATGTCTTTCATCTGGGTGACCATGATCGGCGCGGCGCTGGCCATGCACCGCAACGAGCACCTGCGCCTGACGCTGGTGGTGGACCGCCTGTCCGAGCGCAGCCGCCCTTATGTGCAAGGCTTTGCGCTGGCGGCGGTGGTGGCGTTTTTGGTGGCGCTGCTGCCCTTTGCGTGGGAATACACGCAAGAAGAGTGGTTCATCCGCACCCCCGCGCTCGATCTGCCCAACAGCTTCCGCGTTGCGGCCATCCCCTTTGGCCTGGCGGCGATGCTGGCCATTGTGCTGGCCTACGCGCTCAAGACCGTCCCGCTGCGCGCCCTGTTGCTGGCGGCGCTGCTGGTCACGGCGCTGGCGGCGCTGGGCTACTCGCAGCGCCAGTTCTTGCCGGAGCTGGGGGGCTGGAACATGCTGATCTTCATGGTCGGCGGCGTGACCGTTGGCCTGATGGCCGGTGTGCCAATCGCGTTCTGCTTCGGGCTGGGTGCCTTGACTTACCTGGCCTTCACCACCCAGGTGCCGCTTTTGATCGTGGTGGGCCGCATGGACGAAGGCATGTCCAGCATCATCCTGGTGTCGGTGCCGATCTTTGTGCTGCTGGGCTGCATCCTCGACGCCACCGGCATGGGCAAAGCCATCGTGGACTTTCTGGGCTCGCTGATCGGCCACGTCAAGGCCGGCATGTCCTATGTGCTGCTGGGCTCACTGTTCATCGTCTCGGGCATCTCGGGCTCGAAAGTGTCCGACATGGCCACCGTGGCCCCAGCCCTGTTCCCCGAGATGAAGCGCCGTGGCAACAAACCCAAGGAAATGGTGGCGCTGCTGGCCACCGGTGCGGCCATGGCCGACACCGTGCCGCCGAGCATCGTGCTGATCGTGCTGGGTTCGGTGGCGGGCGTGTCGATTGCCGGCCTGTTCAACGCCGGTTTTCTGGTGGCCGGGGTGCTGCTGGCCACGCTGGTGGTGCTGGCGCGCTGGAAGGCGCGCCATGAGCACGCCGAAGGCGCCAAGCGTGCGCCCCTCAAAGTCATGTGGCAATTTTTGCTGGCCGCAGGGCCGGCGCTGGTGCTGCCCTTTCTGATCCGCAGCGCGGTGGGCGGTGGCGTGGCCACGGCCACCGAGGTGTCCACCATTGCGGTGCTGTATGCGCTCATCATTGGGCAGGTCATGTACGGCGGCATCGGCCTGCGCAAGTTCTACGACATGCTGGTTGAAACGGCTGCGCTGTCGGGCGCCATCCTGCTGATCCTGGGCGCGGCCTCCGCCATGGCCTGGTCGATCACGCAAAGCGGCATGGTGCAAAAGCTCTCGGTCTTTCTGACCACGCTGCCTGGCGGCGTGGCGGCCTTCATGGCGGTCACGATCATCGTGTTCCTGATCCTGGGCTGCCTGCTCGAAGGCCTGCCGGCCGTGCTGCTGCTGGCACCCATCATGTTCCCCATTGCCAAGAAGCTGGGAATCAACGACATCCACTACTCGATGGTGCTGGTGTGTGCCATGAACGTGGGCCTGATGATGCCGCCCATTGGTGTGGGCTTTTACGTGGCCTGCCGCATCGGCGATGCCAAACCCGACGAGGTGATGAGCGCCATCTGGCCCTACCTGGTGGCGCTGATGGTGGGCGTGGTGGTGATCGCGGCCTTCCCGGCCATCTCGACCATCGCGGTCTGACCCCCCGCTTTTTGCCAAAGCCTGCCGCTGACCCCGGCAGGCTTTTTTGTGCCTCTGTGGTGCTTGCTTGGCGCGGATTGAACCCGGTACATAACCGCCCGAGATCCCTGCAGCTGCAGGTGCAAAGGCACAATGGCCGCCATGAACGCCCCCACCTGGACCCGCATCACCACCGAACCCGACGCCTTGGGCGAATCGCCCTTCTGGCACCCGCAAGAGCAGCGCCTGTACTGGGTGGACATTCCGGGCAAGCGCATCTGCCGTGTGGCGGTGGATGGCCTGAAGGCCAGCGGCCCGGTGGCGCACTGGGCGCTGGACCAGGAGCCCGGCTGCATCGCGCCCGTGCACGGTGGGGGCCTGGTCATGGCGCTGCGCGGCGGCATCTACCGGGCTCGCGAGTGGGGTGGACCGCTGCACAAGCTGGCCGACGCGCCGTACGACACCGACAAGCAACGCTTCAACGACGGCAAGTGCGACGCCCAAGGCCGCTTCTGGGCGGGCAGCCTGTACGAACCCAAAGACCAGAAGCGGGGCGCGCTCTACATGCTGGACGGCCAGGGCCTGCATTGCAGGGCGGGCGGCGCACAAGACGGCGTGGTCACGGCCAACGGCCTGGCCTGGTCCCCCGATGGCCGCACTGCGTACTGGGCCGACACGGGCGCACACCAGGTCCGCGCTTTTGACTTTGACGCGGCCACCGGCCAGCTTTCAGCCCCGCGTGTGTTCCACCAGATGGCGCCCAAACCCGCCGGCTGGACCTGGGGCAGCGCCACCCCCTACGGTGGCCGCCCCGACGGTGCAGCGGTCGATGCCGAGGGTTGCTACTGGTCCGCCCAGTACGAAGGCGGCCGCCTGCTGCGGCTGTCGCCCAAAGGCGAAGTGCTGGCCAAGGTGCCGGTGCCTGCCATGTGCCCCACCATGCCCTGCTTTGGCGGGCCGGACCTCAAAACTTTGTTTGTCACTACCGCCCGTCACGGGCGCAGCGAAACAGAGCTGGCGCAATACCCCGGAGCGGGGTGCGTGTGGGCGATGCGGGTGGCGGTGGCGGGCTTGACGGTGAATGCCTGCAAGGCTTGACGCCCAATTTTCCGCACACGGGGCGTTCAAAAAATTCATCGGCCACAAGGGGCGCCCGGTTTACCATCCCCCTCCATGGACGCTCAACGCCAACAACTCATCGACGCCGTGCGCGCTGCCGCAGCGGACGGCCGCACCTTGCGCCTGCGCGGGGGCGGGACCAAGGATTTCTGGGGTGCACCCCTGCAGGGCGAGGTGCTCGACACCCGGGCCTATGCCGGCATCATCAGTTACGAACCCAGCGAGCTGGTGGTCACCGTGCGTTGTGGCACGCCGCTGGCCGAGCTGGAAGCTGCATTGGCCGAAAAGGGCCAGTGCCTCGCGTTCGAACCGCCGCACTTCGGGCCCGGCGCTACCGTGGGCGGCATGGTGGGCGCTGGTCTGAGTGGCCCGGCCCGCGCCAGTGCGGGCACGGTGCGCGACTTTGTGCTCGGCGCCCGCATGATCAACGGCAAGGGCGAAGACCTGACCTTTGGCGGCCAGGTCATGAAAAACGTGGCCGGCTACGACGTCAGCCGCCTGCTGGCGGGCAGCTGGGGCACGCTGGGCATCGTGACCGAGGTCAGCCTGAAAGTGTTGCCGCTGGCCCCGGCCGAGGCCACGCTGATGTGCGCGGGCATCGGGCAGAAGGCGGCGCTCGATTTGCTGCACCGCTGGGGCGGCCAGCCCCTGCCCCTGAACGCCAGCGCCTGGGTGTGCGACACCACGGCCCAGCCCGTGGCCGACTATCTGTTTGTGCGCCTGCGCGGTGCGGTGGCTGCGGTGCAGTCGGCCGTGGGCAAGATGAGCGCCGATGCTGCGGCGCTGGGGGCTCAGGTGCACCTGATGGACAAGGCTGAGGCCTCGCAGGACTGGCGCGCCAGTGGCGAGCAGACCCTGCAGTTTTTCGAGCCTCCCAGTGGCGAGCTGTGCCTGTGGCGCCTGTCGCTGCCGCAGACGGCACCGGTGCTGGACTTGCCCTACCCCCAATACGTCGAATGGCAGGGCGCGCAGCGCTGGCTGTGGGCGCCGGCCACGGCGGCTGCACAGCTGCGCGAAGCCACGGAGGGTGTGGGCGGCCACGCCACGCTGTTCCGCGCCAGCCTGCTCGGCGGCGCGTCTGACAAGGCTGTGGGTGTCAACGCACCACTGGATGCCGTGCAGCAGCGCATCCAGCGCGAGTTGCAGAAACAATTTGACCCGCAAGGCGTGTTCGCCACGGGCCGCATGGGGATCTGAGATGCAAACCAACCTCGCCCCCGAATACCAGAACACGCCCGAAGGCCGCGAGGCCGAAGCGATTTTGCGCAAGTGCGTGCATTGCGGCTTTTGCACCGCCACCTGCCCGACCTACCAGCTGCTGGGCGACGAGCTCGACGGCCCGCGTGGCCGCATCTACCTGATGAAGCAGGTGCTCGAAGGCGCCGAGCCCACGCGCAAGACCCAGCAGCACCTGGACCGCTGCCTGACCTGCCGCAACTGCGAAAGCACCTGCCCCAGCGGCGTGCAGTACGGCCACCTGGTGGACATCGGCCGCAAGCTGGTGGACGCCAAGGTGCCGCGACCTGCTGGAGAAAAAGTGGTGCGCTGGGCGCTCAAAGAAGGCCTGCCCTCGCCCCTGTTCGCCCCGGCCATGAAGCTGGGCCAGCTCATGCGCGAGGTGCTGCCTGAAACGCTCAAGGCCAAGGTGCCGGCAAGGCAGGACGCGGGCGAGTGGCCCACCCGAACGCATGCGCGCAAGGTGCTGATGCTGGCCGGCTGCGTGCAGCCCGCCATGAGCCCCAACATCAACTACGCCACCGCCCGCGTGCTGGACGCCTGCGGCATCCAGACCGTGATCGCGCCCGAGGCGGGTTGCTGCGGCGCGGTCAAGTTCCACCTGAACGACCAGGACGGAGGCACCGCCCAGATGCGCGCCAACATCGACGCCTGGTGGCCGCTGGTGGAGGGCGGCGAGGTCGAGGCCATCGTCATGAATGCGTCGGGCTGCGGCGTCACCGTCAAGGAATACGGCCATGTGCTCCAGCACGACGCCACCTATGCCGACAAGGCCGCACGCATCAGCGCCCTGACCAAAGACCTGAGCGAACTGGTGCCTGCCCTGCTGCCCGAGTTGAAGGCGCGCATCCGGCCCGAGGCCATCGAGTCTGCCGGCCTGCAGGCCTACCACCCGCCCTGCACCCTGCAGCATGGCCAGCAACTCAAGGGCGGCGTCGAAGCGCTGCTCACGCAACTGGGTTTCCAGGTCAAGACGGCCGCCAACGAATCGCACCTGTGCTGTGGCTCGGCAGGCACCTACAGTGTGCTCAACCCTGACCTGTCCAAACAGCTGCGCGACCGCAAGCTGGGTCATCTGCAAGCACTGCAGCCCGAAGGCATCCTGAGCGCCAACATCGGCTGCATCACCCACCTGCAAAGCGGTTGCGGCACCTCGGTGCGGCACTGGGTGGAGTTGCTGGACGAGGCAATCAGCTCTGGTTGATGGTGTGGCGTTGCCACACCCGCCTGAAGTCCCGCGCTGAAGCAAAACCACACGCTTCGGCCAGTTGTCCCTGAGTCAGTGTCGGGTTGTGCGCGAGCAGCTCTTGCACACGCGTCATGCGCAACTGCTGCTGGTAGTCCACCACACTGATGCCCGTGTGCAGCGTGAACAGGCGCGACAAATGTCGAGGACTCACGCAGGCCACTTGGGCCAACTCGCTGAGAGGCCAGCGCCGGGTCGGGTCCAGGGCCATGCTTTGAGCAATGGCATCTTGCGCGCGGTGCACTGCCGGGTGCATGTGGTTGCGGTGCGCCAGCCAGGGGGAGAGTTGGGGGTCGCTGGGGCCGCGACGGGTGTACATCACCAAACGCCGCGCCACTTGCGCCGCCAACGAGGCACCGCCCGCTTGTTCAACGATGTAGAGCGCCAGGTCGATGCCGGTGGTGATGCCTGCACTGGTCAGCACTTGTCCGTCATCCACAAAAATCCGGTCGGACTGCACCTGTGCCGTGGGGGCCAGGGCTTGCAGATCGGCAATCAGGCTGTGGTGCGTGGTGCAGCGCAGACCGTGGAGTTTGCCTGCCATGGCCAGCAGCAAGGCGCCCGAGCAAATGCTGGCCAGTCGCGTTTCAGGTTGCATGGCGGTTTGCAGCCAGTGCACCACTTGTTGCGCCGCCGGCGTGGCGTAGTCTACGCGCTCGTGGCTGTTGCCGGTGATGAGCACCAGGCTGTTCGGTGGCAGATGCTGGGGCAAGGCTACGAGTCCGCCCAGTTGCGTGCCCAGCGAAGTGTTCACGTCTGAGCAAGGGCCGCAGGTGTGCAGCACCAGTGGCGCGCCCATGTCGCGTGCCATGCGCAGCGCCTCGGCGGGGCCTGCGTAGTCGAGCAGCAGCACGCCGGGTGTGACGACCAGGTAAACCGTCAGCGTTGGCATGTCCAGCGGTTCAACAAAGGCTGCAGCAGCGGTTGGCCAAACACGTTCATCAGCAAACCCAGCATCAGCAATGTGCCACCGGCCCAGTGCAGTGGTCCCAGCGTTTCGCCAAAAACCAGCCAGCCGGTGGTCAGGCCCACCAGCGGCACCAGCAGTGTGAACGGGGCCACACGGTTGGTGGGGTAGTGGCTCATCAAATAGGTCCACAGCCCATAGCCCAGCAGCGTGGCCATCCAGGCCAGGTAGGCCACCGCTGCCAGTGTGTTCACTGTCAAATAGGTGAGTGACTGAACGATGACTTCAGGCCCTTCCAGCCACAGAGACAAACCCAAAAACGGCAGCGGTGGCACCAGGCTGGCCCACACCACAAAGGCCAATTGGTTCATGGGGCCATATTGGCTGACCAACCGCGTGACGATGTTGCCGCACGCCCAGGACAGCGCCGCCAGCAGCGTGAGTCCAAAGCCCAGCAAGGGCAGGCTGGCACTGGATGCCAAAGACCCATGGGCCACACCGATCAACACCAGACCCGCCAGTGCCAGCAAGAGCCCCGCCATCTGGTGCGCCTGCCAGCGCTCATGCAGCCACCAGCTGGCCAGCAGCAGCGTGAAAAACGATTGCGACTGCAGCACCAGCGAGGCCAGACCCGAGGGCATGCCCACATGGATGGCACTGAACAAGAAGGCGAACTGCCCCACCGAAATCGTCAGCCCATAGGCCAGGTACCAGCGCAATGGCACGCGGGGTGCTTTGAAGAAAAGCAGCGCCGGAAACGCCGCCAGCATGAAGCGCAGCGCGCCCAGCAGCAGGGGCGGCACCCCGACCACGCCCACCTTGATCACGGCAAAGTTGACGCCCCACACCCCGATGACCAGCAAGGCCAGCGCCAGGTCTTTGGGGCGCATGGGCAGTGTGCCGCTCATGCCTTGCCCCTGGCTGTAACGGCTTGGCAGCCTTGCGGCTTGAACACTCGTTCGGCCGATGCTGGGTTGTTCAACAACTTGTCAGCAGGCCGCACCGGACGACGCACCAGCTCGCCACCGCAGTTGGGGCAATGGCCGTGCAGGTGGGGGTCGACGCAATCGTCGCAAAAGGTGCATTCAAACGAACAGATGCGGGCATCCAACGCCGCAGGCGGCAGGTCACGGTTGCAGCATTCGCAGTTGGGGCGCAGTTGGAGCATGGGTTGGTCGTGCTGGGGTTCAGAGGCTGGACAGGCAAGTATCCACGTTCACGATGCGGGCAAAGCGATTGGCCAGAACCAGCTCGGTGCGCGTGGTGATGTCTTGGGCACTGAAGGTCTGGCCCGTGCCCGCGTGCGTCATCGGGAATGTCAGCGTCGCTTCGGACACAAAGTCCACCGCATAGCCCAGGTCCGAGCCCACGCGGGCCGTGGTCTCGCAGCATTGCTCGGTGCGGATACCGCTGATGATGAGGCGTTGCACGCCGCGCCTGCGCAGCCACACATCCAGCCCGGTGTCGGTGAAAGCGTTGTGGACATGTTTGTCAAAGCGTGCAGCGGGCTGGCCCGGCAGCCAGTCCATGGGTTGGATCAGGCCGGAGTCGGCACGAAAAGGCCCATCGTTGTCGATGTGAAAAATGTGCACCACTGGCACTTGTGCCGCTTTGCACCCGGCATCAAGTCGAAGCAGTGCTTGCTGAAACGGCGCAAGTTGTCCCGAAGGCCAATACGGCATGTGCATGAAAGACTGCTGCACATCGATGATGAGCAAGGCGACGGCGGACTGGCTGGATGAATGGGTCATGGCTGGATGGGCTCAGATGGCTTGAACATGCAACCATTGTGCGAACCAGGCGGACCCTTGCACAGGGCTGGGCAGGACCAGAAGGGGACAAAAAAGGACAGCCATGCGGGTTGTTTGATTTAACAAATTGGTTTTCATTTAATGATAATCAGCGCATTCGGTACCTATCGACTCAGGAGATCCACGATGTTCCCATTTGAAATCTGGGCTGCCTACACCGCAGCCTGTTTGCTGCTGGTCTTGTCCCCAGGTCCAGACAACCTGTTGGCGATTGGGCGTGGCCTCAGTCAAGGCAAAAGTGCGGCGATCGTTTCGGGCGTCTCTTCGGGCGCTGGCATCTTGTTCCACGTGGCTGCGGCGACTTTTGGGTTGACGCTGCTCATGCAGACATCGGCTGTCGCATTTTGGGTGGTCAAGCTGACCGGCGCTGCTTATTTGCTTTGGTTGGGCGTCAAGGTTTTACGGTCGCGTAACCTGATCAGTTTCATGCCTACAGCCCGCCAGCCCTTGCCCACCATTTTTGCCACCGGTTTTTTGTCCGCTGCGCTCAATCCCAAGCCAGGTTTTTTTGTGTTGGCCTTTATTCCTCAATTTGTCAGCCCTGAGCGCGGTTCGGTCACGACGCAGATGTTGGTGTATGGCTGCTGGTTCGCATTTTTGACGGCAGCAGGCTTTGCTTTGATGGGTGTTTTTTCTTCACGCCTGTCGTCCTGGTTGCGCCAGAAACCCCATGTGGTTGCGGGGCTCAATGTGGGAGCGGGTGTGGCGTTTGTGGCTTCCGGTTTGTCGGTCGCCGTGCTCAAGCAAAAGTAAAGCAGGCGAACCGGTGATTCATCGCTTGGGCCTGTGTCGAAGCTGGATGCGTGGCTCACCCTCCTGACACCCCGTTGTCAGTACCCCTCAGGCAAAGTCTGCCCTCAGTGCACAGGCGGTCTGTGTGCTTTCAGGGAAAAGACAACATGAAAAACGTGATCGACTGGTTTGAGATTCCGGTGAATGACTTGCCGCGCGCACAGGCGTTTTACGAGGCAGTGCTGCAAACGCAGCTACAACGTGAAAACTATGCGGGTCCAGGTATGCAGATGGCAGTGTTCACGGGTGAGGGCGATGCCGTCAAAGGGGCTTTGATGTCGGGCCATCCGGCCTTGCAGGTGGGCGCATGCGGCACACTGGTGTATCTGCATGCGGGCACATCCATCGATGCTGCTTTGCAGCGTGTGGTGGCCGCAGGTGGTCAGGTGGCCATGGGCAAGGTGGCTTTGCCTGAAGGGCTGGGCTTCATGGCGCACATGCTGGATGTGGATGGCAACCGCGTGGGCTTGCACGCTTACGCCTGAACTGCCTGCTTTCATTGACCTCAATCCATGCGCCGCGCTGACCGCCTGTTCCAGATCGTCCAGCTCATCCGGGGGCGCCGCCTGACCACGGCCAAATGGTTGGCGCAGCGCCTCGACGTGTCCGAGCGCACGGTCTACCGCGACGTGGCCGATTTGCAGTACCAGGGTGTGCCCATCGAGGGCGAAGCGGGGGTGGGCTACCGCCTGGGCCAAGGCTTTGATTTGCCACCGCTGATCTTCACCCCGCGAGAGGCCCAAGCCCTGGTGGTCATGACCCGGGTGGCGCAGCAGTGGCTGGACCCGGCGCTGGCCCGGGCCAGTGAATCGGCCCTGTCGCGGGTGTTGAGCATTTTGCCGGCCGAGCAGCGCCATGCGGCGCAGCACACGCCGGTGTATTCGCCACCCTGGGGCCTGACGGCCGAGCAGCAGCCGCGCTTGCAGCTTTGGCGCGAAGCCACGCAAAACGCACACAAGCTGGCGCTGACCTATGGCGATGCGCAAGGCCGCAGCACTGAACGCACGGTGTGGCCCTTGGGCAGTTTCTTCTGGGGTGCGGTCTGGACGCTGGTGGCGTGGTGTGAAAAACGCCAGGCCTTTCGCAGCTTCAGACTGGACCGCATCCAGTCCATGGTGTGCTTGCCGGAAACCTTCCAATTGGCTGAAGGGCAACGCCTGATCGACTATCTGAGAAGTCAGGGCGTAGACCCTCAAGTGCTGGGATAAAGGCGAGATGAATTACTGGATTGGCGTGGTCAGCCGTTCGCACGTGTTGCGCGGTGTGGCGGGTGGTTTTGCGCAGATGAACCACGGCAAGCAGGCGCCGCTCAAGCGCATGAAGGCGGGCGATGGTTTGGTGTATTACTCGCCTCGCGAGGCTTATCCGGATGGCCAGCCTCTGCAAGCCTTCACGGCGATGGGCCGCATTCGAGATGGGCGGGTGTACCCACATGACATGGGTGCCGAGGGCGTTCCAGGTTTTGTACCCTGGCGCATGGATGTGGACTATTGGCCGAGCGAGCCAGCGTCGATCCGACCGTTGATCGAGTACCTGTCGTTCATCACAGACAAGCGGCACTGGGGTGCGGTGTTTCGTTACGGGCAGATCAAGATCAGTGCCCAGGACTTTGAACGAATCGCCTGCGCAATGGCTTGCGTTGTGCCTGCAGGCTGGCCACCCAGCGACAACGGCTTGTTGTCGAATGGATGTTGACGGGCGTTACTTTGCCAGCGCCGCCTCAATGTCCTTGGCAATCTTCTCGGGCGTGTCCTGCGGCGCGTAGCGCTTGAGCACGCGCCCGTCGCGCCCAACCAGGAACTTGGTGAAGTTCCATTTGATGCCTTCGGTGCCCAGAAAGCCTGGGGCTTCTTGCTTGAGCCATTGGTACAGCGGGTGGGCGTTGTTGCCGTTGACGTCGATCTTGCCCATCATCTGGA
>Ga0228702_1000031_pt1 | contig 182495 bp, 156 predicted proteins | sample McNCre217_Aug_MG_2_FD_178018 | JGI IMG/M metagenome (GOLD analysis project Ga0228702, IMG submission 178018) | Freshwater microbial communities from McNutts Creek, Athens, Georgia, United States - 20-17_Aug_MG | ecosystem: Environmental > Aquatic > Freshwater > Creek | place: USA: Georgia... | reverse complement strand
TTGCGAAAGCAAATGATTTAGCCTAGTTTTGCATTGCAATTTTGAATTGCCCAGATGGCGGAATTGGTAGACGCGCTGGTCTCAAACACCCGTGGGTGCAAGCCCGTGCCGGTTCGACTCCGGCTCTGGGTACAAGCCTCTCAAGCAATTGAGAGGCTTTACCTTTTTTAAAGGGTTAGGTTATCTTTCCATACACCATAAGCAGCTTGGTATTCTTCCTTCAACTCAGTCGATGGTTCGATCGTTTTTAACTGCTTAATGTTAGCCACAGCCTCGTCCTCATTTGTATAATAGTCTACTCCAGCACCCGCTCCTAAAGCAGCGCCAAACGCTCCATCTGATTCCAACAGTTCAACCGAAGCTCCTGAGGCATTAACGATGGCCTGAGTAAACAAATCACTCAAATACATATTCGCTAAACCTGCTTTTAATTTCTTTGGGCGAACGCCCACATTGCCTAGTAATTCAATCCCATAAACCATGGAAAAGGCAATACCTTCTTGGGCGGCCCGAATAATTTCTGGAGACTGGTGGCGATTAAAATCTAAATTTCGGAAACTTCCACCCAGCGTTTGATTTTGGAAAATACGCTCAGCACCATTTCCAAAAGGCATACAAACTAAACCATTCGAACCTATGGAAGCTTTAGCCCCTAACTCATTCATTTGGTTATAAGTCATGGCAGGGAAAAAATTCTGCTTCACCCAACGATTTAAAATTCCCGTTCCATTAATGCACATTAAAACACCAATACTCGTTTTTGAGGTACTATGATTCACGTGAGCGAAAGAATTAACCCGATTCTCCTTATCAAATTTCAATTCATCCGAGATACCATACACCACACCAGATGTTCCTGCTGTGGTCGCAATATCTCCAGGATGTAAAACGCCTAAAGAATAGGCATTATTCGGTTGATCACCCGCTTTGTAGGTAACCTTAACACTTGTATTTAATCCTAATTCAGCGGCTACAGTTAATGTCACCGTACCGTGATCAGAGAACAAATCTTGAACCGGCGGGAATATTTCTCCAGGAAAACCATAATACTGCATCAAATCTTTAGCCGGATGGTTCTCTTTAAAGTCCCATAAAATACCTTCAGAAAGGGCAGAAGCCGTTGTTGTAAATTGGGAAGTGAATCTTCCGGCTATAAAATCTCCTGGCAATAAAACCTGTGCTATCCTATCGAAAACTGTGGGCTGATTTTCCTTCACCCAAGCTAACTTGGCTACTGTGAAATTTCCAGGGGAATTGAGGTAATGAGTTTGGCAAAATGCCTCTCCTAAACCTTTATATGCTTTTTCCCCATAAGGCGTTGCTCTAGAATCACACCAAATAATGGATGGACGTAACACTTTAGCTGCCTTATCCACCACTACAAGGCCGTGCATTTGATAAGAAATGCCGATGGCACCTATTCTTTTAGGATCATATAATCCTGTCGAATTCGCTTTTAAAATACCTTGTTTGACACAATACCACCAATGTTCTGGATCTTGTTCTGCAAAACCGGGCTGAGGAGAGGAAATTTCATTTTCCACCTCTGGAAAGGAAGTAGAATAAATTAATTGTTGGTTTGCAGCATCAACAATACTAACTTTAATGGAAGAAGTTCCCACATCAATTCCGCAAAGAATCATTTTAAATAGGTTTAATGTTAACTATCGGCATAAAGAAACACCAAGTTACTAGTCATTTTGCTTTATCCAATATTCAAATAAAGGTAAAATCAGGTGAAATCTACGCATTAATCGGTAAAAGTGGTTCAGGAAAAAGTACCATAGCGAAACTATTGGTCGGTTTAAGTAACGACTCGGAATACTCCATAAAAATCAATTCCAAAGAATTAAATGATGGATTAGACCGTTTAATTCCCCAATTCAAACAGGCCGGATATGTTCCTCAAACGTTACATCTAAAACCACATCATACTGTCTACAATTATGCGCAAGTATTGTTTCAGTACCTGCCTAATAATCAACAAGATACCATCATTACAAAGCACCTAAAGCAGTTCTATTTAATTAAACAAAAAGACACCAAAGTGGCTTCTTTATCAGGTGGAGAACGGCAAAAACTGGCCTTATTAGAGGCCATTAGTCAACCAATTTCTTACTTGGTGCTCGATGAGCCATTTAGTCAATTAGATACCGAACAGAAACTAGAATTTTCTCAAATTATTGCCTCAGTAGTAGCAGAAAGAGCCATTCCATGTGTATTGATTAGCCATGATTTGACCGATATACTACAATTAAGCCAAAGCGTAGGTATCATGGAAAAAGGAAAATTAGTCTTCCAAGGATCATGGGATAAATTTAAAACCTCACCAAACTCGGTGGTTATCAGATTAAAACAAGCGATCCTATCTTGGGATGATCAAATGAAAGGTTTGATTAATAACCTGAGGTAGCCTTTAATTGATTCGCATTTTGATTCGTTTGTTGAACCAATTCTGTTAAAGGGATTTCGAATAAATCAGCTAATTTTTGTGCTATGAGGGGGATATTTTTAGGAGAATTAGGTTTTCCTCTAAATGGCACCGGACTTAAATAAGGAGCATCTGTTTCTAATACGATATGGCTAAGAGGTATATCTTTAATATCTTGAAATAGCGTCGTATTCTTGTAGGTAATGACTCCACCTATCCCTAATAAAAAGCCTAAATCCGTTAAAACCTTTGCTTCTCTTGCATCGCCAGAAAAGCAGTGAATAATTCCTCTTAATTCCTTGAATTCAGGTAATTTAAAAATCTTTATCAAGTCTGCATAAGCTTTACGACAATGAATATCTACCCAAAGCCCTTTTTCTAATGCCCAGTGACATTGCTGTTTTAAGGCATCCATTTGTTCCGCAGCGAAGGTGGTGTCCCAATAATAATCGAGGCCTATTTCCCCAATGGCTAAAACTTTCGTATGTTCTAATTCTGATTTCAATGCAGCTAATTCAGCTTGGTAATTTTCTTTTACATAGGTAGGGTGCAATCCGATCATTGGGAGAACAAAATCAGGATAGGCTGTACTTAATTTCTTTAAGTCAGCCCATGATTCCAAATCACAATTAGGCAACCAAACCTCAGTTACACCTGCTTCTTGTATTTCCTTTATATGAAATGGCATATCTTCCTGAAAATGAACATCATAAAGATGAGCGTGGGTATCGATCATAAGGCGGAACAGGATAAATTTTGTAGATTACAATGCGCTAAAATAGCAGGTAAAATGGCTTTCAAATGCGGAGCGGCTTTGACACTGTCATGAAATACAACAATGGCTCCAGGTTTTAAAAGGGGTAATACAGATTGAAGTATAGCTTCAGAGTTCAATGAGGCATTATAATCACCTGTTAAGACAGACCATAAAACGATGTTTGAAATGTTTTTATATATTTTTCTAGTGATTCGGCCATAAGGGGGACGGAAACCGATAGATTGGATGCCTTGTTTTTGGAAAACGGCCTCACATGCTTCCACATCTGCTTGATAGGCGTCAAAATCAACAGACCAGGCATTTAAATGGTTCATCGTGTGATTTCCAATGCTATGGCCTTCTGATATTATTCGATCCAGTAGAGTAGGATGCGCCGCTGCGTTCTTGCCAATACAGAAAAAAGTAGCTTTCGCATTGTATTCTGCTAAGCATTCTAACACAAAATCCGTAATTTCAGGAGTTGGTCCATCATCAAAGGTTAAATAGATCTGACGTTCAGAATCCTTTGACCACGTAAAACGAGGAAAAAGAGAAGGAATAAACGACGGAATTTGATGAATAAACATGAGCTGATTTAATGACGCAAATTAACACTTCCACTTCAGAAAAAATAATCTTAGGCATCGACCCAGGGACGCGATTTCTAGGTTATGGTTTATTGCGCATTCATCAAGACAAGGTGACCATTTTACAATATGGTGTATTAAACTTGACTAAATACACGACCCAGGGTGCTAAATTTTTGAAAATTCACGAGCGCGTTCTAGGTATCATAGAAGAGTTTTTGCCAGATGAGATAGCAATTGAATCACCTTTCTTTGGCAAAAATGTGCAGTCAATGCTCAAATTAGGCCGTGTTCAAGGGATGGTGATGTCTTTGGCCTTTTCCAAATCAATCCCCATAGCCGAATACGAACCTAAAAAAATCAAACAATCGGTTACCGGAAATGGAAATGCTTCGAAAGAACAAGTAGCTAAAATGGTCGAAATCATTGCCAATATAAAATTAGATGCCAAACTACATGATGCCACCGATGCACTCGGAATCGCCATCTGCCATCATTTCCACAACAAAAACATAAGCTCCACTCTAAAAGGGACGAAGAAAGGCTGGGGAGCTTTTGTCACAGAGAATCCTGATCGTATTAAATAAGTGTAGCTAATTGTTTATCCACTTCTTCCAAAGATTTAACAGGGGAGAAGCAATAATCTCCGATACACAATAAATAACCCTCCAAACCTTCGTAAGGAATAAAAACGAGCTGGTCTTTATCAATACACCAGTCAAATTCAGCTAAACCATCAGCAGTACCCACATATTTCAGCAGAGCCTTCGGATGTTCTACCCAGTCCGAAAAGATGCGTAACCAATTAGCAAAATAGGCCGGATGAGCGATGGCTCTGTCTAAAATCTGAGCTAGCATGTTACGACCTTCCACCGTAAATTCAGCCTTATTCCTTAAAATACCCATCCACAAAAAGGATTCACATAACATAGAATTAGAGGAAGGCATCACCGAATCCATAACCTCTACTTTTTCTGCGATTAAAAAATCAGCTTTCTTCGAACGATAGGCATAAAGCGCTAATTCTTTATGGCTAAAATCTTGTTGAATGTGCACTAAAATAGCTTCCGCCTTCGCTAAATAAGCGGAATCTTTTAATTGAAGATAGGTTTGAATATAGGCTAGAGATAAAGCAGATAAATCATCCAAAAAGGCATATATAGGTTCTTTCGCAAAGGAGGCTTGATGAAGCCAAATAGAACCAGACTTAAATTCTACTTCAATAGATTGTAATAAATCTATAGCTGCGCTTAGATCCTCTGGGCGACCAAATACCTGATAAACCTCTAAAAAAGCGCTCACTAACTGGGCATTCCAAACTAATATCTCTTTTGAATCCGTTCCAGGACGTACTCTTAATTTTCTCCAATCCATTAATTGCGCCATCTCTTTCTTGAAATACGCATTCAAAACCGGACTCGATTTAAATAAAATGTTACGACCTTCTTCCCAATTACCGTGTTTAGAGATAGCATAAGTCTTCAAAAACTCTTCATTATTTAATGCAGCTAATTCCTCGAAAGTCCACGTATAAAATAAACCTTCTACACCTTCTGAATCAGCGTCTAAGGAAGAATAATAAAGTCCTTTAGTCGACAATAATTCCCGCTTCAAAAACTCAATTGTATCAAATACAACCTCTTGATATAAGGGATTACGCTCTCTTTTATAGGCTTTTGTATAGGCAGAAAGCAATTGCGCATTGTCATAAAGCATCTTTTCAAAATGAGGGCAAAACCACTCTGAATCGACTGAATAGCGCGAAAAACCTCCACCCACTGCATCATAAATACCACCTTGTGCCATTTTTTCTAACCAGGTTTGAGCTAAAATAGGCACTCCTAATTCTATGGAAAGACTAGCTGGTAGCGTATATAAAAACTGAATTAAAGAAGGTAGTGGAAATTTAGGCGCTTTATTAATACCTCCGAATATGGGATCCAATGCGGTCTTAATTTTATTGACTGCAGCTGGAATGACGAGTGAAACCTCGTTTAAATCCGTGTGAGCAAAGAAAGAGGCGTTCTCGGATAGGCTTTCGGCAAAACCATCAGCCGATTTAGCTAATTCTTCTCGGTTATTCTTGAAGGCATTATGAATAGAATGCAATAATTGAATCCAATTAGCCCGTTTGAAATAAGTGCCCCCATAAAATGGTTTTTGGTCCGGCATTAGAAAAACATTCAAAGGCCATCCTCCATTTAATCCCATCTGATGCAATGCCTCCATATACACCATATCCACATCTGGGCGTTCTTCTCGGTCTACCTTTATATTGACAAAATACGTGTTCATAATAGAAGCAACCTCCTCATTTTCAAACGATTCATGCTCCATCACATGACACCAATGACAAGCGGCATAACCAATACTGACTAAAATGGGCTTATCCTCGTTTTTAGCGCGCTCTAAAGCCTCAGGACCCCAAGGTTCCCAATGAACTGGGTTATTTTTATGTTGCAATAAATAGGGGGAAACTTCTGAGCCGAGCTTATTCATCCGAAATAGTAAAAATAGATTCGTAAATTTGCACAAAATACTTGTATGATTGACCAAAGAGATTTCGTTCTTAGCCCAGAAATTGCCCATTCGCCTGAAAAATTAGCTGAGTTTCTAACAGCTGAAATGGGTGCGGCGTTTTTAGAAACAACGAAATACCGCATTGAAAAGAGGTCAATCGATGCTAGAAGCAGACAAATCAAAGTAAACCTTCGCATCGGGTTCTACGAAAAAGACTACGATTTTAGTCTTTCAGCTCAATTGCCCTCCTTACCCAAATCAGCAAAAAAAGTATTAATCATCGGTTCAGGGCCGGCTGGATTATTTGCGGCCATTGACTTGGTAAAGAAGGGAATTAAACCCATTGTCATCGAACGAGGAAAGGACGTCAGAGAGCGTAGGAGAGATCTAGCTGCGATTAACCGCTTCAATTTAGTGGATCCTGATTCCAATTATTGTTTTGGAGAAGGGGGAGCAGGAACCTATTCAGATGGTAAATTATATACCAGAAGTACGAAGAGAGGCGATATCAAAGGAGTTTTAGAAACCTTTGTAGCCCATGGAGCCAATAATGACATCTTATTTGAAGCACATCCACACATCGGCACGAACAAATTACCGGGAATTATCGCATCAATGCGTGACGCAGTGATTGCTGCAGGCGGTGAGGTTCATTTTAATCACCGGGTCATAGATTTCATTATTGAAAATAAATCAATTAAAGGCGTAATCTGCCAGAATGAGGCAGAATTTCAAGCTGATCGATTACTATTAGCCACTGGACATTCTGCTCGTGATATTTTCCAATTATTACAAAACAAAGGGGTGGCCATTGAAGCTAAACCTTTCGCCATAGGGGTCAGAATTGAACACCAGCAATCTTTTATTGATCAAGCACAATACAAAGTAAAAAAACGCCCTGAATATCTACCGCCAGCCAGCTTTAGTTTAGTCACCCAAAGTAATTTCGAAGGCGTGCAGAGAGGTGTTTTCTCCTTTTGCATGTGTCCAGGTGGCTTTATTGTCCCTTCTGCCACTTCACCTAACCAAGTGGTAGTGAATGGAATGTCACCATCCAGACGGGATTCAAAGTATGCTAATTCAGGAATCGTAGTGAGCATTGTAGAGCAGGATTTGGCGAGATACAAGGAATTCGGAGCTTTGGCAGGTATGCAAATGCAGGAAGAGATCGAGCAAAAAGCTGGAACTTTAGTAGGAGGGTCACAAAAAGCCATCTCCCAATATACCCTCGATTTTATCCAAGGCAAAGCGAGTAAATCTGCTCACCCGACCTCTTATGTGCCAGGTTTAGAGCCAGGCGAAATGCGCGAATTCTTACCTGATTATATTTCAGCACCCTTAGCACAAGGTTTTCAGGATTTCAACAAAAAAATCCCCGGTTTCTCTTCGAATTTAGGCCAAATCATTGGACTAGAGAGTCGTACCTCCTCGCCAGTTAAAATACCACGAGATAAAGAAAGTCTAGAACATCCACAGATAAAAGGATTGTATCCTTGTGGAGAAGGAGGCGGTTATGCTGGCGGAATCATGTCAGCCGCCTTAGACGGTATTCGATGCGCGGAAGCCATTGCTAATTCCTTGTAACTATGATCGACTTCAAGCATTTCAAACAGTTGCATCAAGAAGTCTTGAATCGGCCTGAAATAAAAGAACAGGCGAAACCTGCGGCGGTTGTTGCGATTATTTTAGAAGATCTCGACGAAGAGCCTAAACTAGTCATCATAGAACGAAATCAATACGACGGACATCACAGTGGCCAAATGGCTTTCCCGGGTGGAAAAATGGATCCTACAGATATCGATTTACGGGAGACAGCAGCACGGGAAGTTTGGGAAGAAATAGGAGTGGAGATCGATTCCGCTTCGCTCAACTATGTCACAGAACATTGGATAAACGTCTCCAATTATTGGATTACCGCCTTTTCTGTGCGCATCAATAAAAAGCTGAGCTACGATTTAAATAAAAGAGAAATTAATCGTATTTTTGAAATACCTGTGTCATTCTTTGAAGATCCGGCTAACCTACTTCCTCATGAAGTAAGTTACAATGGACAAAAAATCCTAAGTCCTTCCTTTAGCTACGATGGAAATTTGATTTGGGGAGCCACAGCTTTAATTATGTACCAACTTTTCCACCAGGAAGATAATAGCAAATAAACTATGAGTGAAACAGCGGACGGCGCACTACAGAATCAGATTGCGGTAGCAGGGATGTATGAGAATTGGTTCTTAGAATATGCTTCTTACGTTATTTTAGAGCGTGCGGTACCAGCCGTGGAAGACGGTTTGAAGCCGGTTCAACGTCGTATTCTTCATGCTTTGAAGGAAATGGACGATGGCCGTTTCAATAAAGTGGCTAACGTTATCGGACAAACGATGCAGTATCACCCGCACGGGGATGCATCGATCAATGATGCCATTGTTAATTTAGGCCAAAAAGATCTGCTATTCGATTGCCAAGGTAACTGGGGAGATAACCGTACAGGTGATAGTGCTGCTGCGGCGCGTTATATTGAGGTTCGCCTCTCTAAGTTCGCTAATGACGTTGTTTTCAACAACCAGACTACCGAATGGCAAATGTCTTACGATGGTCGTAAGCGCGAACCGGTTACCTTACCTATCAAATTCCCTTTATTATTAGCACAAGGTGTTGAAGGTATCGCTGTAGGTTTAGCAACAAAGATTATGCCGCATAATTTCTGTGAAATTATTCAGGCTTCCATCGATATTTTAAATAACAAGAAAGTTGTTCTTTACCCTGATTTCCTATTAGGGGGAATGATGGACGTATCTAATTACAATGATGGTTTGCGAGGTGGAAAGATCCGCATTCGAGCTAAAATCGACGAATTAGACAAGAAAACGCTGGTAATCACTGAAATTCCATACACAACAACAACTACCTCCTTGATTGATTCCATCATTAAAGCCAATGATACGGGTAAAATCAAGATTAAAAAGGTAATAGATAATACCGCAAAAGACGTAGAGATTCAAATTCAATTAGCACCCGGCATTTCACCCGATGTTACCATTGACGCGCTATATGCTTTTACTGATTGTGAAGTATCTATTTCACCTAATGCGTGCGTCATTATCGATGATAAGCCACACTTTATGGGTGTGGAGGAGATTTTACGGGTTTCAACCAACCAAACAGTTGACTTATTACGCCAAGAATTAGAGATACGCAAAGGAGAGTTGATGGAAAAAGTGCTCTTCAGCTCTTTGGAAAAAATATTTATCGAAAACCGCATCTACCGCGATATCGAAGAATGCGAAACCTTCGAATTAGTCATACAAACCGTAGATAAAGGCCTGGAACCCTATAAAAAGGATTTCTACCGCGAGATTACGGAAGAAGATATTTTAAAATTATTAGAAATCCGAATCAAACGCATTTCTAAATTCGACAGCTTCAAGGCCGACGAATTAATGAAACGCTTACTCGATGAATTAGCTGAAGTCGAAGATCACTTAGCTAACCTCATTCGTTTCGCGATTGATTACTTCAAAAACTTATTAGCTAAATACGGAAAAGGAAGAGAACGTCGTACGGAAATCAAGAGTTTCAATACCATTTCAGCCACCGTCGTAGCAGCTGCCAACCAAAAACTATACGTTAACCGGGAAGATGGTTTCATCGGCTATGGTCTGAAAAAAGACGAATACATCATGGATTGCTCTGATATTGACGATATCATTGTTTTCCGTTCGAATGGAACTTGTGTTGTCACTAAAGTACAAGAAAAGGTATTCGTGGGTCGGGACATCATATACTGTTCCGTATTCAAGAAAAACGATGACAGAAAGGTATATAACCTAGTTTACTTAGATGGAAAATCAGGTACATCTTATGTAAAACGCTTCAAAGTCACCTCAGTAACGCGCGATAGAGAGTACAAAGTAAGTAGCGATAATGCTAAATCAAAAATCACCTACTTCTCTGCTAACGAGAATGGAGAGGCTGAAGTAATTCAAATCAGCTTAACGGCTAATTGTACGGCTAAAATCAAACAATTTGATTATGATTTTGCTAAACTAGCCATCAAAGGCCGGGAGTCATTAGGCAACATGCTAACAAAATACCCTGTTCGCAAGATTACTATGAAATCCGCTGGTGTGTCCACTTTAGGTGGAGTGGATATTTGGTACGATCCTACGATAGGCAGATTGAACCGCGATGGCCACGGTGATCATATCGGTAATTTCGAGCCAAACGATAGCATTTTAGCTATCTACTCATCCGGAAATTATGAGTTAACCAATTTTGAATTAACGAACCGCTATCCAGCTGAGGAAATCATGTATTTGAAGAAATTTGAGCCTCAAGCGATTATTTCTGCTGCTTATTTTGACGGTTCGAATAAAACACACTTGATCAAGCGTTTCCATTTAGAAACCACCTCCTTAGATAAGAAATTCCTATTTATCTCAGATCACAAAGCAAGTAAACTAATTGCCGTAACTGACAATTATGCACCTAATGTACAGATTAAACACAAACCAGACGGCAAAACGAATGAACTAGAAATCATTCCAATTGATGAATTAGCGGAAGTTAGGGGATGGAAAGCCTTAGGAAGCAAATTGAATTACCCCAAATTAGTCGAATTGCAATTCCTAGAGACAGAAGAGGAAGCGCCAATAAGTGAAAAAGCGACACCGGCAGAGGTTGAGGTTGAGGTTGATGAAGTAGAACTGCCTTCAGAAGTCGAAATAGTAACTGAGGAAGAGCCAGATGTAGAAGAGGCTCCTGTTACTGAAACTTCAGAAACTAGCGACGAACCGGAATTCGTAGTTAATTTCCCTACAGAGAAAGAAGAGAAGAAAGAGGAAAAAGAAGAAATCCCTTTTGAAGTCAAAAACCCGCCTAAGGGGGAACAATTAGGCCTATTTTAATGGAACAATCGCTGAACAATCCGAAAACCTTGAATGCGTGGGCCTTTTATGATTGGGCTAATTCAGTACATTCTTTGACGATTACTTCGGCGATATTTCCTATTTATTTTCCCAATGCGGCGGTGACTCTGGGTAGTGAAACGCCTGGGATGATCAATATTTTAGGTTTTGAATTAAGTAATACCGTTGTATTCTCCTACTCCATTTCCGTTGCTTTTTTAACCTTGACCCTATTGATGCCCTTTTTGTCTGGCATCGCTGATTATACCGGATCAAAGAAGAGCTTTATGCGCTTCTTTTGTTATTTAGGTTCCATTAGTTGCATTGCGCTATTTTTCTTTAGTAAAGGCCACTATTACATCGGAACCATTGGATTCCTGCTCTCCATCGTAGGCTGGGGAGGCAGCATGGTTTTCTACAATAGTTTTTTGCCTGAAATTGCGACGCCGGATCGTTTCGATCGACTCAGTGCGAAAGGGTTTACTTTAGGGTATATCGGATCCGTTTTATTATTAGTTCAAAATCTAACCATGCTGTTAAAGCCAGAATGGTATGGAGGAATTGGTGGCGAAATGGCAGCCAGAGTTTCCTTCTTAACAGTAGGTCTATGGTGGCTACTTTTTGCACAAATACCATTGCATTACCTACCTGATTCTAAGGCTAAAGAAAAGGATACAAAGAGATGGTGGATGGGTGGATTTCACGAATTAAAGAAAGTATTCAATGAAGTAATCGCAGTGAAGGAAATCAAATTTTTCTTATTAAGCTTCTTTCTTTTCAACATGGGCGCACAAACGGTGATGTATTTAGGCGCTTTGTTTGGAAGTCAAGAGCTACATTTACCAGAAGATGCGCTTATCATTACCATATTACTCATTCAATTAGTCGCCATTCCAGGCGCCTATTTCTGTGCACGACTTTCTGGCTGGGTGGGTAATATCAAGGCATTAGGACTTATCATTTTCATTTGGATATTTGTTTGTGCGTATGCCTACACGGTTACGAGCCAGTTTAACTTCTATTTATTAGCAACAGCGATCGGTTTTGTGATGGGCGGAATACAATCGAATAGTAGAGCCACTTATGCGAAATTGTGCCCCAAAGGGGAGAAAGACACCGCCTCTTACTTCAGTTTTTATGATGTATGTGATCGGTTGTCGACGGTATTGGGTACGTTTATGTTTGGCCTAGTTATACAATTAACAGGCAATATGCGCATCAGTATCTTAGTTCTAACGTGTGTTTTTGGTGCTAGTTTAGTCTTCTTACGCCCCTTATTACTCAGCAATAAGGCAAAGGCTATATGGGGATAATATTTCTCTCCGCCGCTTGCTTCCATGAATCAGGAATATGTGCTAAAATTTCCACCTCTAAAGCCTTTACGATGGCCTTACGAGAATAAGAGGGAGCGTGAACAAGCGCTACTTCTCGCACAGGCTTCGGTTCTGGTAAGGTATAGACTTTCTCTTTCAATTTAGGATCTAAGTAGTCAACAAACATCTGGGGAATAATAGTTTGGCCAAAACCCTGATCCGCTAATCGCACAATCGTTTCCATACTTCCCGTCTGATAAGTCATTTTTGTCCCGATTAAAGGCCCAGTAGGTAAATTACAAATAGAATTCACTTGACTACTCAGACAATGACCTTCCTCCAAGAGCCACAATTTAGAAGGATCTAAAGTAGACTTCAATTTCGAACCATCCTCTTCCCACACATTGGAATAAAGAAACAATTCCTCATAATAAAGCGGTATTTCCATGAGCGAATCATTCAAAGGGGTAACCAAAATCCCGATATCAATTTTGCCTTCCCTTATTCCTTTCTTGATGTTAGCGGTAGTGGTTTCTGCAATCTGAATACTCAAGTCCGGATATTTCAATTGAAAATCGGCTAAAAACTTGGGCATTAAATAGGGGGCAATCGTAGGTATAACACCTATTGAAACGGTTCCATTGACTTGGTTATACCAACCCTTGGATAAAGAAAGAATAGACTTACTTTCACTTAATATGGCTCTTGCCTTATGGATAATATCTCTCGCTTCTACCGTAGGAACTAATGGTTTTGCCTTGCGGTCAAACAAGGTCATATATAATTCATCTTCTAGCTTTTGCACTTGCATACTTAAACTAGGTTGTGAAACACAACAAAAATCAGCCGCCTTGGAAAAACTTTGAAAGTCAGCGAGCGCTACGATGTACTCTAATTGCGTTATGGTCATATTATAATTAAAAACTATACAAATATAGAAAATATAGATTTGACTAATAAAACAAATAGCAGGATCTTTGTATCGCATTTTAACAAGAACAATAAAACAACAAATAAAAATGGCAAATCACATGTTAGGATTAGGAAGTCAATTTCCAACATTTTCAAAAACGGCAGTCGTTTCTTTAGAGCAAGGAAAAGAATTCGCAACAATCACTTCAGAAGATCACAAGAAAGACGGAAAATGGTTAGTTATGTTCTGGTGGCCAAAAGATTTTACTTTTGTATGCCCTACAGAAATCGCTGAATTCAACCGTCGTGCTGGTGATTTCGCAGATCGTGATGCAGTTTTAATCGGTGCATCAACTGATTCTGAATTCGTTCACGCAGCATGGAGAAGAGATCACGACGATTTACGTGGATTGAAATTCCCTATGTTAGCAGATACTTCTAAGAGTTTAGCTGAGGAGTTAGGCATCTTAACAGAAGGAGAGAAAGTAGCTTACCGTGTTACTTACATTGCTGACCAAGACGGTATCGTACGTTGGGTATCTGCGAATGACCTTTCAGTAGGACGTAATGTAGACGAAGTATTACGTGTATTAGATGCATTACAAACAGATGAGCTTTGCCCTTGCAACTGGAAAGCAGGAGACGCAACTTTATAATTATGCTTTAGCCCCAGGATTCCCTGGGGCTATTAAAAATCAACAACCATGAGTGAGACTAAAGACAACTTAATGGCAGAGATCAATATCCCTGCCTCAGAATCGTTCGCCCTTTTAGATACTTTAGATGCTGCAGATCACCGCTACATTAAAGATTTAAAAATCAATGTTTCGAATGCATTGCGCGCTCAAACATTAACGGAGAAAGAAGCTATCTTATTAGCTTTGGCGGTATCCGTAAACCAAAAGCACACGAGAACAATCGACTCATTAACAGAATTAGCACTATCAAAAGGGGCTACAGATGCAGAGATCAACGAAATCCATGCTTTGGTTTCTTTGTTAAACGCTAATAATATCTTCTACCGTTTCAAACATATGGTAGACAAAGAATATTACAACACGGCACCCGCAGGAATTCGTATGTCTATCATGATGAATCCCGTATTAGGAAAAGAATTCTTTGAATTAGCTAGCTTGACCGTTTCTGCGATTAATGGTTGCGAGATGTGTGTAACTTCACACGAGCAATCGGTTAAGAACCACGGAGCAACGGAGGCGCGCATATTAGATGCTATTCGTCTAACGGCGATTATTAAAAGCCTTATCGTCCTTTTATAATAGTTTTAGGTTGAGTGAAAATAGGGGGGAGTAATCCCCTCTTTTTTTATTCAATAGGTAGGAGTGTGAATTCGACGCGTCGATTATTTTTCCGCGTATCCTCTAATAAGTTATTTGCCAAAGGCTTAGAACCGCCCCATCCCTTCGTTTGAATTCGGCCCGCATCCACTCCTTTAGAAACGAGGTATGCTTTTACATTTTCCACTCGTTCTAACGAAAGCTTTAAGTTATCGTTCCAATCACCTTGGTTATCCGTATGACCTTCGAGTAATAATTTTACCTGAGAATTTTCAGCTAAAATTGCGATCACTTTTTCTAATTCTGACTCAAAACCTGGCTTTAATTCAGCCTTCCCTTGATCAAAATTCATATTTGCTAAAGCTATCACTTTATTCTTTTCTACCACCTGAAGGAAGAAATTGCGATTAACTACGCTAAAATTCTTTTCTGCTGTAAAATCAAAACTCTCCACTTTAGAAAAATATCCTACTTTCTTAATCTGGACACTGAACGCTTTTTTAGCTGGCCACATGAAACTATAATCACCTACATATGGATCATAATCGATGGAAAGTGTATCCGATGGATTAAACTTAGATTTGATCAAAATACGGGCCGCCATAGGCTCTTTCGTTTTTTGATTGATCACTTGGCCGGTCAATTGTACCAGCGTTAATGGTCTAGCTTTCTCTGGTATTTTAATGCGGTAAATATCTTCCGCACCTATTGAATTTTCAGTAGAACTGAAATAAGCATAATCACCTTTAGCCGAAACTGAAAAATACCCATCCCATTGCGGCGTATTGACGATAGGACCTAGATTTTCTGGCGCAGACCAATTTTGCCAGGTATCATCTAGTCTACGTGATAGAAAGATGTCATTATTTCCGTAACCTACATGTCCACTAGAAGAAAAATACATGGTTACACCATCAGGTGCTATGAATGGGGTTGATTCGGCTTCACCTGTATTCACAACCGGACCAATGTTTTTAGGCTCTGACCAAGAATCGTCTGAATTCAAAAAGGAAACATAGATATCCTTACCTCCATAAGAATCTTTCGTCTCCGTAGTCATCAATAATACCTTGCCATTAGGAGCAAGTGTATATTCAGAAAACTCTGATTTATTCTTGAAGTTGAGTATTTTCAAAGCCTTCGGAAAACTCCATTCGCCAGTTCGCAATAAAAATGAAAAAGAAACCCCTTTTTCCATGGTGCCATCTTTACCATAAACATTATTTAATAGGAGGGTTTTACCGTTAGGTGTAATTCCACAAACGGCATTATTCTCGTCATTATTTATGGGAGCAGGAAATAAGGTGGCTTTTGACCAGGTTCGATCCGCTTGCCAAGTAGACACCCAAATATCTTGATTCTTATTAGGTCCTAGATTGTCTGGATGTTTCCAACGCGTAAAATAGAGCTTTTGGCCATCCGGACTGACGACCGGACAAATTTCATTAAACTTCGAATTAATCGAATTTCCTAAATTCTCACGCGCTTGAAACGCATTCGCATCCGTCGTTAATTTTAAAGAAGATTCAATGGGTTCATCACTATCCGAAATACCAATGGCATCTATCTGAGAATAGCCCTTAACCCGGAGGGAATTAAACGAAATCTTTATTCCCTTTAATCTAAAAGCCGTTTTAACGGGCAGACGAATCGTAGTCACTTGTGATCCAGAGGTATTATAACCCGGAGAAAATGTGCGTAAGGGATAGATCTTATTATTTTGGTCTAAACCATCAACAGAGGTAATACTACCCGCTCCGTAATTTTCGAAAATAGCCACTTGTTTTACAGCCATCGTCGTGTCAAATCCCACTAACAGATATTCCCCATCTGGGCTATCTGGCGTCATTGTTTGCCAAGCACTAGGCGTGGCTGACATTTTCGGAAACTTACTAGGACGTCCAAGGGCATGAATAGCCCGAAATTCCCTACCTAATAAGGGATCTTTATACTCACTAGAAACAGAAATGATTTGGGATGCCCACTTGACTTTTTGAGCCCAAGAAGTAAGGGACATAAAAATCAACAAAATGAAGATTCTTAGCCCCATTGAATTACTTAGCTACGGATAACAATTCAGCAATCGTCGCTTTAGGATCCTTAGAAGCAAAGACAAAACTACCTGCAACTAATACATTCGCCCCTGCTTGATAAAGATCTGCGGCATTCGCCATTGTAACCCCTCCATCAATCTCAATTTTCAACTGATGATTACCAGACTTGGCTGCCATTTCAGCTAAACGTTTTGTTTTATGAATGGCATGTGGAATGAATTTTTGACCTCCAAAACCCGGATTAACAGACATGATTAAAGCTAAATCCAAATCCGCAATGATTTCTTGATACACGTCAACGGGTGTGCCTGGATTAATCGCCACACCGGCTAAACAGCCCGCATCCTTAATCTGTTGAATCGTGCGATGAATATGAGGGCAAGCTTCGTAGTGAACAGTAATTACTTTAGCTCCAGCTTTAGCAAAAGTCGTAATGTATTGCTCCGGCCTTTCAATCATTAAGTGAACGTCCAAAACCTTCGTAGAAACCTTATTAATTGCCTCCAAGACGGGGAAACCAAAAGAGATATTAGGTACAAAGGCTCCATCCATTACATCAATATGAATCCAATCTGCAGCAGATTCATTCAACATTTGTACTTCTGAACCGATGTTCAAAAAATCACAAGCTAAAACCGATGGGGCAATGATCAAATTTCTCATAGAACAAAGGTATAAAATATTCCTAAACCTTGTTTCTTGCTTGATTCCAATTGAATTAAGTTTTAATTTCGATTATGGATATTAATCAGCGGATGAATGAACTCATTGAGAAGATCAATCTTTACAATGAGGCGTATTATCAAAGAAATGAAAGTGAGATTTCGGATCAAGCATTCGATGAATTACTGGCTGAATTAATCAAATTAGAGAGCGAAAATCCACTTTTCGCCCGCTCGGATAGCCCCACTCAAAGAGTAGGAGGTACTATTACGAAAGAATTCAAATCCGTCACACATCAATTTCCCATGCTCTCCTTAGGGAACACTTATAATGAAACGGATTTGAGAGATTTTGATGAACGGGTTAAAAAAGGGTTAGAAGGGGAGTCCTTTGAATATGTGTGCGAGTTAAAATTTGATGGTGTGGCTTTATCTTTTTGGTATACCAATGGCATGCTACAGAAAGGAGTAACTAGGGGAGATGGAACAAGAGGGGACGACATTACAGCTAATGTAAAGACCATCAAAAGTTTACCCACCCGCGTAAATTCCACCATTTTACCTTCGACATACGAAATTAGAGGGGAAGGCTATATGCCTATTACTTCGTTCGATCGAATTAATGCAGAGAAAGTAGCCAAAGGTGACCAACCTTTAGCTAATCCTCGAAATGCCGCCTCAGGAACCTTTAAAATGCAGGATTCAGCTGAGGTAGCTCGTCGAGAGATGGATTGCTTCATCTATTCGTATCTGGGAAACGAAAATCCATTCAATAGTCATTCTGAGGCATTAGAACATTTAAAATCAGTCGGATTTAGTGTTTCCCCTACTTATCGCGTCTGCAAGTCAATCGATGAGGTATTGACTTATATTGAAGATTGGGCTGACAAAAGAAATGATTTACCACTGAATACGGATGGAATTGTGATAAAGGTGAATGATTTTGGGCAGCAGGAACGATTAGGTTTTACCGCCAAATCTCCTCGCTGGGCCATCGCCTTCAAGTATCCATCTGAAATTGCCCGCACACGTATCAATACCGTTTCTTACCAAGTGGGACGAACGGGCAATGTTACACCAGTGGCCAATTTAGAACCCGTTTATCTGGCGGGAACAGTCATTAAACGAGCTTCCATACACAATGCCAATGAAATGGAACGTCTCGATTTACGTGAGGGAGATACCGTATTTATTGAAAAAGGGGGAGAAATTATTCCTAAAATAACAGGTGTAGATACCTCGGCTAGAAAGGAAGGTTCTTCGTTTATCTTCCCGAACACGTGCCCTTCTTGTAATACAGAATTAATACGCTTAGAAGGTGAGGCTAACCATTATTGCCCTAACGATACAGGTTGCCCACCACAGATTAAAGGAAAGATTGAACATTTCATTGCTCGCAAGGCCTTGAACATTGAGCATATCGGAACCGAGACGGTGGATCTGTTATTTGAAAAAGGTATCGTTAGAAATGTGGCAGATTTATATGATTTAAGTGCGGAGAAATTCATTGGACTAGACGGTTTTCAAGCCAAGTCGATCCAAAATATTTTAGCTAGCATCGAAAAATCAAAGGCTATTCCATTTAGACAGGTACTATTCGGCTTAGGCATTAGACACGTAGGAGCGACCATCGCTGAGAAATTAGTGCTACAATTCCATTCGCTAGAAAACCTAGTTCAAGCGAATTTAGAAGAATTAATCGCTGTTCCTGAAATAGGGGAGCGCATTGCCATAAGTGTCCTTTCGTTTTTTGAAAACCCCGAAAACCAGGCTATTATCGAGCGTTTGAAAAAGGCAGGCGTACAATTTTCTGAAGAAATAAGCGAAATAGTTTTAGAAACGACCGCACTAGAAGGCAAAAGTTTTGTAATTTCGGGAGTATTTACCCATTTCGACCGAGATGAGTTAAAGGCAAAAATCGTGGCGAACGGCGGCAAAGTCGTTTCCAGTATTTCTGCAAAATTAGATTACCTCGTAGCTGGGGAAAATATGGGTCCAGCTAAATTGGAAAAAGCCAATTCATTATCCATACCAATTATTTCGGAGGACGAGTTTATAGCCCTCCTTTCTTAGATTATGCAATCATTACCTAAATTTCACGGCGTTGCGCCAGCTTTAGTTACACCTATGAACGAAGATCGTTCGATCAATTGGGAGGGTCTAAAGAAATTAATTCAACACGTGACCACAGGAGGAGTGGATTATTTAGTCGTTCAAGGAACTACTGGAGAATCTGCCACCACCACTTCAGATGAAAAGAAACAAATCGTTTCAACCATCCAAGAAGCCAATGTAAAGAATCTACCGATCGTTTACGGTTTAGGCGGAAACAATACGGAATCATTACTAGCTCAAATTAAAAATACTTCGTTTGAAGGAATTGATGCGATTTTATCCGTTTGCCCTTATTACAATAAACCAAGTGCTAGGGGAGTGATTGCTCATTACGAAGCCATCGCTGATGCGTGCCCAGTTCCGGTGATCATGTACAACATTCCAGGTAGAACGGGGATTAATATGTCCGCTGAGACGGTTTTAAAATTAGCGGAACACAAAAATATTATTGGTATTAAAGAGGCGTCATGCATCATCGAACAATGTATGGAAATCGTTTACCACAAGCCAGAAGACTTTTTATTAATTTCTGGTGATGATGTACAAGCGGTGCCTATTATTTCTATTGGTGGAGTAGGCGTGATGTCTGTAATTGCCAATGCTTTCCCTCAACAATTTACAACGATGATTCACCACGCGTTAGCGGGTGATTTTACATCAGCTTCGAAAGAATTAGGCAAATTTTTGACGATTGACCCATTCTTATATGAAGAAGGCAATCCGGTAGGGGTGAAGAAATTATTAGAAAACCAGGGCTTGTTTGGTGCTCAAGTGCGTATGCCATTAGCTAGTGCATCGAAAGAATTAGGAAATAAATTAGCTCAAATCAGTTCACAAGAAGGATTAAATAAATAAACTATGTTTGTACACGTTGTTAATTTTTGGTTAAAAAAAGGTTTAAGTCAGGAGGATATTGCTTTGTTTGAGGCGGGTGTTCAATCCTTAGCTGAGGTAGAAACGGTAGATGTATTTAGTGTAGGAAAGCCTGCAAGTACAGATCGTCCTGTTATTGATCGTTCGTATGATTATTGTTTATTGACTACATTTGAAGACGAAAAAGGGCATGATTATTACCAAACTGCACCCATCCACTTAGAATTCATTAAAAACTGTGCCCACCTTTGGGATAAAGTATTAATCTATGATTCAGAAAGCATGTAAGCTTCTTCTTGTACTAGGAGTGGTCAGTTGTTCTAAACACGTTCAACCTTCTACTTATTATACAAATGATTTCAAAAATGGGGGCGTAGAGCGTCACGATGGGCTTGGATTTGAGATTCCGGTGAAATACGATATCGACGTATTGTATTTTAATGATCATCCAAAGCAAAGCTACGAGGATATTGAAACCATTAAAATGTCAGGTGAGGTGCCATTAGAGGAAAAACAAACTCAAAACGGAAAAATGCTTTTCCGAGGTAATCACCAAGATAAAAAGCAGGAGATTCTAACTCAAATGGTTGAGAAGGCGAAAGCTTTAGGTGCAACCGCTCTTATTGACGTAAAATATTCTGTTTACAGCACTCAAACGGCAAACGGCTTTACCTTTACTGGAAAAGCGGTTCGTTACGTGTTGAAATAAACCGATAGGCTTCTAAATTAGAAATTAAAACGGGTCCTCGTGAACCGGTAAATCTAATTTGGAAGCTTTTTAGTTTCCGCTCTTTGAAGGTAATCATACGCTTATGACCGATGGTTCCTGCTTTAATTACTTCTTTATTCCCAGCTTCATCTTCTAATTCAACTTCAAAAGAACGAACACGTTGCCCTAAGGCAATTGGTTCTTGAAGCATTAGAGTATTGATCTTTTCAGCTCTATTTAAGGTAACATTGATTTGATTGTTCTTTTCAGTGGCCATCCAATAGGTGGATTTATTGCCATCGAACAAGGGGCCTGTCTTTCCTTTCAAGAGATTAATTACAGACTTCGCACGTAATTGAGCAAAGCCCATCAATGAAGCTGAATCATTTTCATGAATCAGTCCACGTGTATCTACTGGAATGTTTAATAATAAATTCGCATTACGTCCGACGGAGGCAGCATAAATCTTCATTAAGGAATCAGGAGATTTTACTTTAGAATCTTGATCTGGGTGGTAGTACCAACCTGGACGAATCGACACATCAACTTCTGGTGAAACCCAATGCGTCCCATTTTCTTGACCATTTCTATAATTATCAAAGTCTGGACAACCTGGATAAATTTTATCCCGTAAAATCGGGCTCCACATGGTGTCATAGCCATATCCACGTTCGTTACCTACCCATCGAATGTCTGGGCCTGCATCAGAAAATTGAACCGCATTTGGTTGGTATTTATTGACCATGGAATGAAAAAGAGGCCAATCGTACACTTGTTTTTTCCCGTTAGGACCTTCTCCATTGGCTCCATCGTACCAAAACTCGAAAATAGGCCCGTATTGAGTGAGTAATTCCTCCTGCATTTTGGCATACACCTGATTATATTCGTCCGTTCCATAGGCAGGATGGAAACGATCCCAAGGGGACAAATAAATACCAAACTTCAAACCGTATTTTTTACAAGCTACCGATAATTCCTTTACCACATCGCCCTTACCATTTTTCCAAGGCGACTTCGCCACGGAATGAGACGTATATTTAGAAGGATACAAGGCGAAACCATCGTGGTGTTTAGCCGTCAAAATCAAACCCTTCATTCCCGCTTTCTTTGCGATTCTAGCCCACTGATTACAATCCAATGACGTCGGATTAAAAGATGTCGGACTCTCTTTTCCTTCGCCCCATTCTACATTAGTAAAGGTATTCATATTAAAATGGATGAATCCATAGTATTCTAATTCAGACCAGGCAAGTTGCTTAGCAGAAGGAATAGGGTAGACCGGCTGGACTTTCTGAGCATAAACCGATATACTTAGAAGGGATAGGAATAAGAGAACTTTCTTCATTAGAATTCAGAATATAAAAAGCAGTTTTCAAAAATAGTTTGACCCTGATTAGGGATTGCGCGAAATAAAGGATTAAAACCGAACCAAATGATCTTTCCCTTATCCACTTCTTTCACACCTAATAGGAGTGAATTAGCTACTTGTGATTTCTTATTAGCCCCTACAAAACCCATGATATTAGGCTTTGAACCGGTTTTTAGCACTGGAGTGAAATCTTTAGGAAGATTCACAAAATCACTTACTTGATTTAGAATATACATCGATGATTCATTTATTCGAAAGGCCAAAGGATGTGTCTTTTCCACTTCCACTTGCAACATATTACCTGAACTCGTATTCGATAATTCAGCTCTTTCGCGCATTGCATAGGTAGAGGTATGCTTAGCCGTATCTTCCTTCACCACTAAATCCTTATCGCTTATCACTTGTCTCGCACCCTCAAACAAAATCAATTTACCCCCTTTTTTCATCCAATCAGTTAATAGAATTGAATTTGTATTAGATAATGGAGAGTGCTTACCATCTGGAATAATGATGTGCGTATAATTGAATAAATTCGAACGGAACAATTGCGTAGATGGAATAAAAGACGGTTTAAAACCATATTTTTGAATTAAGAAATACGCCAATTCACCCTGTTGGTTTACATCGTTTGCCGGGTCTACGACTACGGCAATTTTAGGAACAAAGATGGGTTTAAAGTGGGTGGAGCCAAGGTCGTAACTCGTTTTAGAACGATAGGAATCTAATGACTGATAACCTCCACCAGTTTTTCGTAAAAAGGATAATCGATTAGCGTTATTCTCTTTAGAAAACGAAATAGCTAAATCACCTGTCTGAACATCTGAAAAGGATACTAATGCACCCGCTTTCACCGCTTCGTTAATAACGGTCTGTGTATATTTGAAATTAGTTGGCCTGTAGATGTAAACTAAATGATTAGTTGTATCAGTAAAAGATATTATTTCAGAATCAACCTTAATCTCATTAAAGACATTTTCATTAATACCATACGCTTTCAATCCATTCAATTGGAATAAATTCCAAGCGGTAATATCATAAGTTAGCGAATCTTCGAAAGCGATTGTAGGATCCAATAGTGCTTGAACCAAAGGAGCAGATGTCTGTTTTGCTGGAATGAGTAATCCCCTTGATTTAACGGCTAAGGTCACTTGTTTCATGGATGAATAATCATAAGCCTGAATTGTTTTAGATAAACTCATATCTTCATTGTATGTGATATTATTTTTATCTAATAATTGCATGAATTCTTGTGCTTTCTCCATTTCCTTTTCAGGTACAAAATAATAAGCAAATTGATTCGTCGGATTCGTTCTAGACTTATCGTGCACACCATAAAAGGAAGTTTTCAACGCATCAGCATTAGCTAAAGACCATTCGACTAAGTTTAAAGCCAAAGCCGAGTGATGCTTTACACGATCTACAAGAGAAATGGTATCACCATCGCTTTTGGCAGAAATCAATCCTCCTCTAATTCCACCTTGCTCTAATGTCATACCTAATGCACCATTAAGAACAGGGTAGGTGTCACCATAGCCGGGATATAACAAATCATAGACTTCGGAAGTAAAATAGGGCCATTTTTTCTCATCAAATAATTTAGAAAAAGAACGTCCTACGCTTTCCTGAAGATCTTTAGTCGATTTAGCGATGAAATTCAAATAAGGCTTAGCTGCTGGCGGAAAGTAGTAGGAGTGTTGAAAACTCTGTTCATGAAAATCAGCATGCATCATGGGCATCCAAGAGCGGTAGAACTTCAAACGCTGTTGCGTTTCTTTCTGTGTCTGCCAAACCCAATCGCGATTTAAGTCAAATGAAAAATGATTATAACGGCCAGAAGTAATGCCCTCATAATGTTCCTGATCATTTGGATCCGGATTTCCACCAGCAATGAAATTACGACGATTGTATTGGGTCACATAGGCATCACGGCCATCTGGATTAATGCACGGATCAATTAAAATAACGTACGAAATTGATTTGTTGGGATTTGAAATCAAGGCATATAGGGTATTTAATGCCGCCTCGCTTCCTGCGGCTTCGTTGCCGTGAACATTAAACGATAAGTTGATAATCACCGGAAGGGTAGGATCAGCCGATTCTCCGGCGATTCGCTTTTGATGATTTTTTTGAACTTGCTCTAATGAAAGACCTGAAGGTAAATTTGCAATGACCATTTGGCCTTGCTCACGTCCCTCACTGGTATAGCCATATACTTGCCATTGTGCTAATCCATTGCTTTGTGAAGCTAAATAACGACTATAGGCTACAATCTGATGATGGTAGGTAAATTTTGAACCGACAGGGTAGCCCAAAAACTCTTGAGGCGTCTTAATTTGTGCTGAAAGACTAATTGAAAGTAAGAATAAGAGGGAGGCAATATATTTTTTCATTATGTCAATTTGGTTTGCAATAAAATTAAATAAAAGGCGGTAAATTAAGCAGACTTTTGACTTTTATAATAAATTAATCCAAATGGCATTACCTCTAAACGACGACAAAACAACCCTAAAAAACTCGGAAACAACTTCTTACACCATTCCGCTTATTTTAGTTACTAGTTTATTCTTTCTTTGGGGACTTGCTAATAGCTTAAATGGCTCCTTAGTTAAGCAATTCCAAACTGCCTTAGATTTACAACGTTGGCAAGCAAATATCGTCGAAACCGCCTTCTATTTCGGCTATTTTGCGATGGCCTTGCCTGCAGGACATGTCATGAAAAAGATGGGATATAAGGCAGGCATATTAATGGGACTTGCCCTTTATGCTGCTGGTTCCTTCTTATTTTATCCAGCTGCCGAAGTGCGTGTTTATGGTTTTTTCCTAGCTGCACTTTTCCTAATCGCCTCAGGTATTGCCTTTCTTGAAACAGCGGCAAATCTATATGTAACTGTTCTAGGAGATCCAGAAAAAGGCGATTTTAGATTAAATCTAGCCCAATCTTTTAATGGAATGAGCATTATTTTGGGACCTATCATAGGTGGATTATTCATCTTTTCTGAGAAAGAATATTCGCGGGAAATGATTCAGGCCATGCCTGCTGCAGAAGCTGAAGCCATTCGGGTCAGTCAAGCGGCTTCCGTTCAAATGCCCTATTTGATCATTGGAGTAGTGGTTGCTTTAGTAGCATTATTGTTTGTATTCACCAAAATGCCGGAGTTACAATCTTCTGAAGATTCGAAATCCAAGATTACGATCGCAAGCTTATTAAAACGCAAACATTTGGTGCTAGGCATCATCGCGCAATTTCTAAACGTAGGAGCTCAAGTTTCACTTTGGGGAAATTTTGTAGATCTAAAATTAGACCTAGCTAAGAATGATAATCTCTGGTTAGTAGAGAAGATTTACCAAATTAGCGATACCATGAGTCCTACGCAGATTGCGAGTTTTCATGCGTCATTTGCTTTCATCTTATTCCTATTAGGTCGTTTTCTAGGAACCTATTTAATGGGTAAAATAGCTTCTAATAAAGTATTGGGAGCCTACGCAATAGGATCTGTTATTTCCGTGATCATTGCCATGTTTGGCGGAGGATTAGCAGCTCTACTTGCTTTAATTGCAGTTTATTTCTTCCAATCAATCATGTTCCCTACCATTTTCGCTTTATCCTGTAAAGGTCTAGGGGAGGGATCAAAATTAGCATCCTCTTTAATCATTATGTCGATTGTAGGAGGGGCGATTGTTCCACCTTTAACGGCCTCTTTGTTTAAAATTAGTACTGTAGCAGCATTAAGTATTCCTCTGATATGCTTTAGCTACATTATATTTTATGCGTATAAAGGATTTGAAATTAAAGACTAATGCAACGTTTTATCTTATTTCTAGACTTGCAAGAGGATCCTGAATTGATTCGGGAATACGAAAATTACCATGTTTCTATTCCTGCAGAAATTTCGAAAAGTATTACTGATTCGGGAATCGAATCAATGGAGATTTTTCGATTTGAGAACAGAATGTGTATGGAAATCGTGGCAAACGATTCCTTTAGTTTCAGTACTAAAAATGCATTAGATGCGAGTAATCCCGCCGTTCAAGCTTGGGAAAAACTCATGTCAAAATACCAAAAATTAATCCCAGGGACGCCAGATGGCGCTAAATGGGTAGTAGCCAATTCCATATTTAGCCTAACAAAATGAGTCAAGCGTATTTACAAATCAACCCTACAGACAATTTATTAGTAGCCCTTCAAGATCTACCTAAAGGAACCGTGATTAACCACCAGGGGAATCAAATTACCTTACAAGATGATATTGCGGCTAAACACAAATTCACGACCGAGGCAATTGCTAAAGATGGAAAAGCCACCATGTATGGTGTTTTAGTAGGTCTCGCTAGTCAGGATATCCCTAAAGGTGGATTAATTCATACGTTTAATCTGCATCATGCTGCCACCGATTTTAAAGGCAAACAAGAAGATTATCATTGGACAGCACCTGATGTTTCTAAGTTCCAAAACCGCACTTTTAATGGCTACCACAGAGCGGATGGCCAAGTGGGTACACAAAACTATTGGTTAGTTATTCCTTTGGTGTTCTGTGAAAATAGAAACATCGAATTATTAAAAAATGCCTTCCTTAATGGTTTAGGTTTCCAAAAGCTAGATCCATTCACACAGAAAGTACAACAATTAGGAGCTCAATTAGCAGAAGGAAAAACATTAGAAATAGATACAGAATCAACTGCCTCTGTTTTAGTTCACAAATCAGCTCAATTCCCTAATGTCGATGGTATTAAGTTCTTAACACATGAAAGTGGTTGCGGCGAGAACAAAGATGATTCTTTAAACTTGTGCGCTTTATTAGCGGGTTATTGCTTAAACCCGAACGTGGGAGGTATTACTGTACTAAGCCTTGGATGCCAACACTCTCAAATCGAAGTATTTAAAGAGAAATTAAAGGAGAAAGATCCGAATTTCTCTAAACCTCTTTACATTTTTGAGCAACAACAAGATAGTGGAAGTGGAGTTGAAAATATGTTGAATGAAGTAATTCTTCAAACATTCAAAGGTCTGGTAGAAATTAACAAACAAACGCGTAAACCAGCTCCATTATCAGCTTTACGCGTGGGTGTTAAATGTGGTGGATCAGATGGTTTCTCTGGCATTTCTGCCAACCCAGCCATTGGACATACTGCTGATTTAGTGGTAGGACTGGGAGGAACCGTGATGATTGCTGAATTCCCTGAACTATGTGGGGTAGAACAAGAATTGCAAAATAGAGCGGTAACGAAAGAAATTGCTGACAATTTCGGTTTTTTAATGCGCGAATATGCGCGCAGAGCGGCCTTGGTAGGGGCAGGTTTTGATATGAATCCCTCGCCTGGTAATATTAAAGATGGCTTAATTACGGATGCTATTAAATCAGCAGGAGCGGCTAAGAAGGCCGGTTCTTCGCCTATTGAAGATGTGTTAGGTTATGGACAATATGTCACCAAAAAAGGCTTAAACCTTGTTTGTACGCCAGGAAATGATGTCCTTGCAACCACCGGAATGGCGGGTGCTGGAGCCACCATTCAATTGTTTACCACTGGTTTAGGAACTCCTACTGGCAATCCTATCAGTCCAATGGTCAAGTTATCAACTAACACGAAGCTAGCTGAAAAGCTTCCTGAAATTATTGATATTAACTGTGGACCTATCATTTCTGGAGAGAAAACGGTAGAGCAGATGGGAGAAGAAGTTTTGGAATACATTATTCAATTAGCCTCAGGAGAAATTAACACGAAAGCCATGGATCTGGGACAGGATGATTTTATGTTCTGGAGGAGAGGGGTATCTTTATAAAGAATAAAGCACAAAGAATAAAGTAGAGTAGAGAGTAGAGAGTAGAGAGTATACTGACTACCGGATACTGACCACTATCCACTGACAACTGATAATTATGTTCAAACTAACAAACAAAAAAGTCGTCATCACCGGCGGATGCTCCGGCATCGGAAAATCGATTGCGCTCACTTTTTTAGCACAAGGGGCTGAGGTACATGTGATTGACTTGAAAGCTCCTGCTGAGCCATTGCCATCCGATATCTCCTTGCATCTATCGGATATTACAAATATAGAATCAGTTCAAGCCATTGCTGATGAATTAGGCTCAATTGATATTTTGGTGAATAATGCAGGAATTCCCCAAATTGGAAATTTGGAAAAAACGAGTCCTTCAGATTTCCAAAATATCTTTGATGTGAATGTGAAAGGAGCATATCACTGCATGTATGCCTTTATTCCAGGCATGATTCAGCAAAAGTCGGGGGTGATTTTGAATATGGCATCCGTGGCAGCATCTGTGGGAATACCTGATCGTTTTGGCTATTCAATGACGAAAGGAGCCATTAAATCAATGACACAATCTGTAGCGAAAGATTATATTCACCAAGGAATTCGATGTAATTGCATTTCGCCGGGCAGAGTTCATACGCCTTTTGTGGATGGATTTATCGCTAAAAACTATCCAGACAATCAAGAAGAGATGTTCGCCAAATTATCTGCCACTCAACCGATAGGTCGGATGGCACAACCACAAGAAATTGCACATTTAGCTTTATATTTATGTTCCGATGAAGCCGCATTTATCACAGGGTGTGATTATCCTATTGACGGTGGATTCATTTATCTAAACAACTAAACCTATGAAAAAACAACTGATTTGCCTTTTATTGATTTTGGGAACCTCGTTAAGCTCGTTTAAAAAGGATGGACCTAAGCGTATAATTTTCTTTGGAGATTCGATTACACAAGCCGGAGTAGGTAAGACAGGCTATATTACCAAAATGACCGAAATGATTGCCGCACAAGGTCTTTCTTCTCAATATGAATTGATTGGAGCCGGAATCGGCGGAAATAAAGTCTATGATTTATACCTCCGCCACGAAGACGATGTAGTCGCAAAGAATCCTAATCTTGTGATTATCTACATTGGAATTAACGACGTTTGGCATAAGACAACTTCCCGTACTGGAACGGATGCTGACAAGTTTGAGCGCTTCTACAATGCTTTAATCAAGAAGATTCAAAAAGCTAATGCTCAAGTAGTTATCTGCACACCTACCGTAATCGGAGAGAAGTTCGACAACACGAATGAAAACGATGGTGACTTAAATGCTTACAGCCAAATCATCAAAAAAATTGCGAAAGACAACTCCGTACAATTAATTGATCTTCGTAAGGCCTTCATGGATTACGAGGCAAAAAATAATATTGAAAACAAAGCGTCTGGCATTCTGACGACAGACCGAGTTCATTTGAATGAAGCAGGAAATCAATTCCTAGCTGATACGATGTGGGACGTTATTAAAAAGTTATAAAATGAAATTAGCTAGAATAGGAGCTGTAGGCCAAGAAAAACCGGCGATTTATGAAAATGGAGAATACTATAATGTATCCTCCATTTTTCCAGATTTCAATGAATCCTTTTTTGAAAAAGGGGGATTAGCTGCCATAAGTAATTTGAATGCAACCGATTTCCCTAAAATCTCTGGTAGAATAGGATCCTGCGTAGCAAGACCAAGCAAAATTGTCTGTGTGGGATTGAATTATGCGGATCATGCGAAGGAAACGGGAGCTGCTATCCCGACAGAACCTATTCTTTTCTTTAAAAGTACCACAGCTTTATCGGGTCCAAATGATGATATCATCATTCCCAAAAACTCGACTAAAACGGATTGGGAAGTTGAATTAGCCATCGTTATTGGTAAAAAAGCGTCCTATGTTTCTGAAGTAGACGCCTATGATTATGTGGCTGGATATTGTTTACACAACGATTTATCTGAACGCGAATACCAATTAGAAAGAGGAGGAAACTGGTCAAAAGGTAAAGGATGTGATACGTTCGCACCATTAGGACCATTTTTGGCGACGAAAGAGGAAATAAAGGATGTGCATCAACTGTCTATGTGGTTAGACGTCAATGGGAAGCGTTTTCAAACAAGTAATACGAACCAATTGATCTTTAATGTTCCACAAGTCGTCTCTTATATCTCTCAATTTATGACACTTTTACCGGGTGATGTCATCAGTACTGGGACACCGCACGGAGTAGGGTTAGGGTTTAATCCTCCCATCTATCTACAAGCTGGAGACGTGGTAACTCTTGGAATGGAAGGTTTAGGAGAACAAAGACAAACCGCTGTAGCCTATCAGGGATGATTGATTCGCATCAACATTTTTGGAATTATAACGAAGAACGAGACACCTGGATTACACCTGAAATGTCTATTCTCAGAAAAGATTATTATCCATCCTATAGCGAAAATCTATTCCGAGAAAATGGATTTACTGGTTGCGTAGCTGTTCAAGCAGACTCTTCTGAAGAAGAAACCTTATTTCTTTTAGCCCTAGCTGAACAAAATGAATTCATCCAAGGTGTAGTAGGATGGGTAGATCTCCAAAGTTCAAACATAGAGGATCGCTTAGCCTATTTCTCTCAGTTTGAAGCGATCAAAGGCTTTAGACACATCGTTCAAGGAGAGAATGACCCTGGTTTTCTAGCTAGAAAGGAATTCATCAAAGGGGTGAAAGCTCTCGCTAGCTTCGACTTGAGCTATGATTTATTGATCTATCCACATCAAATCGAATCAGCTATTTCCTTTTGCCAGACCTGCCATGATCAACGTATCGTTTTAGATCATTTAGCGAAGGCTCCCCTTAAATCAGGTGATATCTCAACCTGGAAAAAACAGATAGCTGGATTTAAAGGTTTAGATCACGTTTCTGCTAAAATATCGGGAATAGTTACAGAAGCTAGTGACCAAAACTGGACGCCAGATCAGGTAAATGAGATAATTGAGGTGGCCTTAGAGGTTTTTGGTCCTGCTAGATTACTGATCGGGAGTGATTATCCCGTTGTTTTACTAAATTCAACTTTAGAACGCTGGGTGAGTACATTCAAAAACCAATTAAGTGGTTTAAGCGCCTCTGAGCAATCAAAAATTTACGAAGGCAACGCCATCGAATTTTATCAATTAGAAACACTATGAATCTAGGATTAAGAGAAAAAGTCATTGTAGTAACGGGAGGCGCTAAAGGAATTGGACAAGGAATATCTGAGTCGTTAGCTTTAGAATCAGCGATGGTAGCCATTGTGGGTAGAAATGAAGCGGATAATTCTTTGTGCATCGAAAAGATACAGGCGACTGGCGGACAGGCTTTTTCATTTGTCGCTGATCTGAGTAATCCATCAGCATGTGCAGAGGTAGTAGAAAAGATTGCGACGATGTTTGGTAAAATTGATGGGCTTGTAAATAATGCCGGACTTAATGATGGAGTGGGCTTAGAATCAGGTAATTATGAGAAATTCATTCAATCCATCAACGCGAATCTGACACACTATTATTTAATGGCTCAGGCGTGTTTGCCCTATTTAAAAAAGAGCAAAGGAGCGATTGTAAACATCGGATCTAAAACCGCTGAAACCGGTCAAGGGAATACTTCCGGCTATGCAGCCTCCAATGGAGGTAGAAATGCCTTGACAAGAGAATGGGCATTAGAATTGAGGAATTTCGGGATTCGTGTTAATTCCGTGATTGTAGCGGAATGCTTTACACCGATGTACGAAAAATGGATTCAAACGTTGGAAAATCCAACCGAGAAATTAGCCAGCATTACCAATAACATCCCCTTAGGCAAGCGTATGACGACAAAAGAGGAGATAGGGGATATGGTCACGTTTCTGATGTCACCCAAATCTAGTCATACTACCGGACAAATTATCCACGTGGATGGAGGATATGTTCATTTAGACCGTGCCGTTTTATGATCAATTTAGACGTTTTTGAAAGCCCAGGACTTATCGTTTATCCAGATAGAGTGAAGCGAAATATTGCCAAAGCCATCGAGATGGTGGATGGAAACCCGTCTCGATTGCGTCCACACATCAAAACACACAAAACAAAGGAGGTAAACGACCTACTTTTAGAAGCAGGAATCACTAAATTTAAGTGCGCCACCATCGCAGAGGCAGAATTATTAGCCCTATCTAATGCACCAGATGTATTACTATCGATGCAATTAATTGGGCCGAATATATCCCGCTTTCTGCAATTAAAGGAGGCATATCCATCCACTCAATTCTCCTCCATTATTGATGATATACACGCTGCAGAAGCTTTGAATGAGGCATTTGAAGGTAAAAACACAGGAATCTTTATCGATTTAAATATGGGAATGAATCGAACCGGTATTCGTCCGGAAAAGGCTTTCGATTTAATTCAGCAATTACATAAATTACCTCATGTAATCTTAAGAGGTTTACATGCCTACGATGGACATATCCGTGATAAAGAGTTAAATGAGCGCGAAAAGCATATAACTTCCGATTTTGTCTCATTCTATCAATTAATAGATCAATTGGACACGAAGAATTTAGAATTAGTGGTCTCCGGAACACCAAGCTTTTTAGTGCACCATAAGAATCCACTGTTTACCTGTAGCCCGGGAACCTTTGTGTTTTTTGATGCGGGATATGCAGCCCTTTTTCCAGATAAGACCTTTGAATTTGGAGTAGAAATCATTTCCAGAATCATTTCAAAACCCACAGAAACGACCATTTGCCTTGATTTAGGGCATAAATCCGTGGCGGCAGAAAATCCAATCGATAACCGTGTGCGATTTATTGATAGACCTGAATGGGTTTTAAAATCACAAAGTGAGGAGCACGGTATCGTAGAGGTAGGAGATAGTTCAGCCTATCAGATTGGTGAAATCGTTACCATGGTTCCCTATCACATTTGCCCAACGGTAAATTTACATTCGCATTTACAGGTGATTGATGGAGGTCTTTGGGAAGTAAAAGCTAGAAACCGACGACTATGTTATTAATCGACGCTCATTTAGATCTAAGTATGAACGCGCTCGAATGGAATCGAGATTTGCGTTCAAGCATATTAGAAATCAATGAGCGAGAAAAAGGATTAACCGATAAACCAGATCGAGGGAATGCCACAGTCAGTCTAGACGAATTACGCAAAGGAAACATCGGGTTAGTAGTAGCAACTCAAATCGCTCGTTATGTAGCTCCTGGTTCTGGTTTACCGGGATGGAATAGTCCAGAGCAAGCCTGGGCGCAAACTCAAGGACAATTAGCCTATTACAAGGCATTAGAACGTTCAGGAGATTTACGACCTATCCGAAATCTATCCGAATTAAAGGATCACCTCATCCAATGGGAGGAATCAAAGCAGGCCATTGGCTATATTTTAAGCCTGGAGGGAGCTGATTCCATTGTCTCTTTGGAATACTTAGAAATGGCTCATGCCTATGGATTGCGTGCTTTAGGCCCAGCTCATTATGGGCCCGGACGTTATGCACAAGGAACTAATGCCACTGGAGGAATGGGAATAGCTGGCAAAGATTTGTTGCGCAAAATGATGGAATTGCATATCATTTTAGATGCGACACATTTATGTGATGATAGTTTCTGGGAGGCGATGGAAAATCACCAGGGGCCTGTTTGGGCGAGTCATCAGAATTGCCGTGCCTTAGTGGATCATAACCGTCAATTTTCCGATGAACAATTAAAGGAGATTCTTAGCAGAGGTGCTGTCATCGGAATGCCTATGGATGCTTGGATGATGGTACCGGGATGGGTGAGAGGTGAATCTACTCCACAAAACAAAAATGTAACGCTTAATACACTCATCGATCATTTAGTCCACGTTTGCAGTTTGGCTGGAAATACGAACCAAGTGGGATTAGGAACGGATTTAGATGGAGGATTTGGTCGAGAACAATGTCCTGCAGATATTGAAACCATCGCTGATCTTCAAAAACTGCCTGATTTACTTTTAAAACGAGGTTTCTCGAACGAAGATATCGTCAAATTCTGCCATCAAAACTGGCTGAATTTCCTAGATAAAGCCTGGGCTTAAGACTGAGGAGGAGGGCTGACACTCGTCCAGCCACCATCGACGATTAGGGTCTGACCTGTAATGTGTTTGGCCTTATCACTTAAAAAGAAACAAACCGCTTCAGCGATATCTTGGACGTCTGCCGGTTTGCCTAGAGGTGTCAATCGACTCCATTCTTTCAAATAATTTGCATCTTTCTCGGTCCGCTCCGTCATCGTCGCACCGGGGGAAACCGCGTTAATGCGAATCTGAACAGGGGATAAGTCGATCACTAAATTCTGCACTAATTGATTCAAAGCAGCTTTTGTCATGCCATAGGCCGCTAAATCCGGGTGTGCCTGATGTCCCGTCACAGAGGACGTCACCACAATCGACCCCGCCTTTCCAGAGCTACGAATCGACTTGGCCACCGCTTGAATTAAGAAAAAAGTACCTTGAATGTTTAAATCAAGTAACGATTTCATCGAATCTGGACTATAATCCCAGAAACTCCCAAATGTCGTCACCCCTGCATTACATACGCAACCCGCTAAATCGCCAGGAAGTGTCTCCGCATAGCCTACTAATTCTTGAATAAAGGCTGGAGAGCTAACATCCCCAGCCTTTACATAGGTGCCTTTTAAAAGTGAAGCATCGATATCATTGACAAGTACGACATGTCCTTCAGCCATCAATTGCTGCGCAATCTGATGTCCAATACCTTGTCCCGCACCTGTAACGATGTATTTTTTCATCTTAGTGGGAATCGCGTGTAACAACAGATCCTGATCCACCTTTCAAGAAATCAAAATCAGCTCCTTGATCGGCTTGCTCGACATGGTCAATAAATAATCCGACATATCCACGAATCGTTTTAGGCTTTTCAAAAGGATGAGCGACTTTACGAGCAGCTAATTCTTCTTCTGATACTTCCCAATTAATCGTGCGATTCTCCACATCCAGAGCGATATAATCCCCATTTTGAACCCAATTCAAAGGACCACCTGCGGCAGACTCAGGAGAAACGTGCAAAATAACAGTTCCAAAACCAGTTCCACTCATACGGCCATCCGAAATACGCACCATATCCTTAACCCCCTTCTGTAAGAGTTTTTTAGGAATACCCATATTTCCTACTTCGGCCATACCGGGATAACCTTTCGGTCCTACATTCTTTAACACCATCACTGAATTCTCATCCACCTCTAGCTCTTCAGAATCAATGCGCGCATGGTAATCTTCAATATTTTCAAATACCACCGCTTTACCGCGATGCTTAAACAATTCCTTCGAAGCAGCAGATGGCTTCAAAACAGCTCCATTAGGAGCTAGATTACCGCGAACAACGGCAATACCAGAATCAGGCTTAAAGGGAGCATCAAACGTAGAGATGATTGATGATTCATAAATAGGCGTATTCTCGATGTTTTCACCGACTGTTTTACCATTTACTGTCACAATCGAGGTATGCAAATGTTCCTTCATTTGATTCATCAAAGCTGGAAGTCCTCCGGCATAGTATAAATCTTCCATGAAATGCTCTCCAGATGGCTGAATGTTCGCCAGCAAAGGAATGTTACGGGAGAACTCATCGAAATCATCTAATTTCAAATCAACACCTAAACGACCCGCGATGGCTGTTAAGTGAATCACAAAATTCGTAGAACCTCCTGTAGCCGCATTAACGCGAATCGCATTTTCGAAAGCAGGACGCGTTAAAACTTTGGACATCTTCAAATCCTCATTTACCATCTCCACAATTCGACGTCCTGAATGCTGAGCTAATACTTTTCTGCGCACGTCAGCCGCTGGAATCGCCGCATTTTGAGGTAAACTCAAACCAAGAGCTTCCACCATCGTTGCCATCGTAGAGGCAGTTCCCATTACGGCGCAATGACCCGGGGTTCTAGCCATACAAGCTTCTGCTTCTATAAATTCTTTCTGAGTTAGCTCACCCAGCTTATAAGCTTCAGCAAAACGCCACACATCCGAAGTACCAATTTCTTTTCCTTTGAACTTACCCTTCATCATCGGACCACCCGATATAACCAATGTAGGTAAATCCACACTACACGCACCCATCACAAGGGAAGGAGTCGTTTTATCGCAACCACACATTAAAACCACTCCATCAATCGGGTTTGCTCGAATAGATTCTTCCACGTCCATACTCGCTAAATTGCGGTATAACATGGCAGTAGGTTTAATTAAGGTTTCGCCCAAAGACATCACAGGAAATTCCACCGGAAATCCACCTGCCTCGATAATTCCTTTCTTCACAAACTCCGCTAATTCCCTGAAATGAGCATTACAAGGGGTTAATTCCGACCAGGTGTTACAGATACCAATCACCGGTTTGCCTTGAAAATAATCATCTGGAATACCTTGATTTTTCATCCAAGCACGGTAGATGAAGCCATCTTTCCCCGTCTTGCCAAACCACTGCTGTGAACGCAATTGAACTTTACTCATCTTGTTTTTTATCTAGGTCTAAAGTTTTAGTGAGGACAAAACTTCCATCCACACCATATTTATAATAACAATTTCGAACCCCACTGGAAATATCAGCGTAAGGATCATTTTCATAGTCAAAAGAATGTACGATGGCAGCTTTTTCAAGATACAAACTATCTCCACCAGCATAACCTAATTGTTGCCTTCCCATAATACCTGGAAAACGAACAGTATTTAATTTACCAGCTTTGTATTCAAAAGCGAAAACTCGGTATTTTTTACCCTCGAATCCGGCTAACCAAAATTCAGGTAATCCATTACCATTTAAATCAGTAGCTAATACAGTATGTGATTTAAATCCTTGAATAGATTTATCCATAATCACTTGATGGCTTTTTTCCACCTGCAAACGACCATTATCCACCAAAATAGTGAAATCCTCGAAAGCTGAACTCTTCAAACTAGATAGGGGCTTAGATGTCGTATCATCCACTGCCATTAAGGCTAAAGAATCCCCATAGGCATTCACAACATCGATATCTATTACTTCTGTTTTTTCTGGCTGATCATCTAATTCTGAAATATAGACAAATATGTAGGCCAAAAAACCCAACAAAATGACAAACAGAAAAAACTTCAACAATTTAGCCATTGGTTATGGTTTTCATGCGATTAATTGCTTTTTCAAGAACAGAACGAGGACAAGCAAAATTTAAGCGAACAAAATTGCGTCCCTTAAATTGTTCTCCACGAAGAACATGGAGTCCGGCATCCCAGCATTTCTTTTGGAAATCACCTAAAATAGCCTCATCGTATTCAATCCAAGCTAGATAAGTAGCCTCTAAAGGCTGCATAGCTAAACCAGGAGTAGATTGCACAAAATCATATAACAAGTCATGATTCGCTTGTAAATAGGGTAGAAGCTGAGATAACCAAGATTCACCAGAGGCATAAGTAGCTAGCATCACCTCAATGCTATGTCTCGAAAGCATAGAGAAAAAGCCATTGGAGGCTTTTATGAATTTCTCTCGCAGTGCTGCATCGGGAATAACAGCCACTGCGCCACCTAATCCTGCCGTATTAAACGCCTTAGAAGTAGCAAAAAAACTGATAATCGGCTGCTGCTCAAAACGCCCAATCGAAATGTGTTCAGATGCAGCTCTTAATCGCAAATCTGCATGAATCTCATCCGATACGATTGTTACCTCATATTTCGCACATAATTCGACAATGCGTTTAATTTCCGATTCGTTAAATACGGTGCCACCTGGATTGTGCGGATTGCATAATAAAAATACCTTAGGACCCTTTTGCAAACCTCTCTCGAAATCTTCAAAATCGTAGGTCCAGCGATCCCCGTCCTTTATCATTTCAAAGGTAATTAACGGACAATTCACCCATCCTGCAACTAAATGAAAGGGGTGGTACACAGGGACAGCCGTGATGATTCCTTCCTTCTCATTCGTTAGGGCAGCACAAGCCGCCGTAATCCCAGGGACAATTCCTGGAATCCAAACTTGTGAATCGAGGGAGGTAGACCACTTATAATCGCGTGCAATCTTGGATTGTGCTGCCTCTTTAAGTGCTTCAGGCACAATCGAATAACCTAAAATTCCATGGGAAGTAATCTGATCAATAGCAGCTAAAATCTCATCCGCTACTACGAAATCCATATCTGCCACCGGCATAGGTAGCATATCTGAGTTAGCTGGATAAGTTACGTTATCCCATTTGAAGGAATGGGTATGGTGGCGATCAATAACCTGATCAAAATTGTACACTTTATGGCTCATATTCCGGTCTAAAGACATTAAATCCTATCATACTAGGATGATTCTTTAAATATACGGAAATTGATTCAACTGATTGACACACTTTACGGCGATCTTGAGAAGCATGTACGAGATAAAATTGCCCACCCATTTCGCGAACAAATCCTACATGCTGATAATCAAGGTCTTTCCTTTTAGAAACAAAGGCAATTAGATCGCCCGTACGCACAAAAGAACTTACAGCAGCAAATTGAGCACTCGGAACATAAGTTATAGGACCTAAGGATGCTTCTGTTGACTTGATAGAATCTACCACGATCACGTATTTTTTAGGGGCCAAATAATGAGATAAAAAATCTACCTTCTTAACAGCTAGCTTTAAATACCTTGAAGGAATCACTTGCTTAAAAAGGCCATTTTCTTCCATTTGATCAAGAGTAGCACTCAAATAGTGATTTCTATTTTCAAAGGAAATGGGAGTTTTTCGATATCGAATTTGGGTTAATTCCTGAAGAAAAAGACTGTCTATACCTTTGGAACGATACAAACTCCAAATGTTTTCAACGAAAGTAACACAATCAAAACCAGAAAAATCCACTACAAACTTCTCCGGATTCTCCTTAGATAAAGCATGAGATAGGTAGGGTAAACCAGTGAATTGATTAGCAAGTAATAAAGGATCTTTTTGTAGACGAGCTTCCTTTATTTTATCCTTTAAAGGCCCCGGAATAACCTGCGAAAAGCCTACAAATGAGAATAAAAGAAAGAAAACGATCTTCATTAGGCCTTCTCTTTAATCCAAAGCACACTGATAGATCCAGCGATAAAGAAAAATCCAGCTACTACAATCGCATAAATAGCGTTTCCACCATACACGTGTTTCACTAATGAACCACCAATAATACCACTGACGATTTGAGGAAGTGTGATAAAAAAGTTGAAAATTCCCATGTAAACGCCCATTTTGGACATCGGAATAGAACCTGCTAAGATCGCATAAGGCATAGCTAAAATGGAAGCCCAAGCCATACCTACACCCACCATACTCAAAATCAACAGCTGGGGATCAGAAATAAAGTAGATAGAAATCAAACCAATACCACCTGCAGTTAAAGAAACAGCATGCGTCGCTTTATTCCCGATAGCATTCGCTATACGAGGCAAAAAGATGGCATAAATAGCAGAAACACCACTATAAACCCCAAAAATGATACCTACCCAGTTCGCTGCGTTTTGGAATTCCGGAGAACTGTGATCATCCATTGGTAAGCCATAAACGTGATGCGCAATAGCAGGAGTGGAGAATACCCACATCGAGAACAAGGCAAACCACGAAAAGAATTGAACCACACCTAATTGACGCATAGTAAACGGCATTTCCTTGATGTAACGGAAAACAGACCAAATCGTATCAGTCGAACCTTCTTCTTGGAAGCCCATCGCCTCGCGTTCAGCTGGCGAATATTCTTTCGTTGTGGCAATGGTCCACACAATAGCTGAGATAAACACAACAGCGCCAACATAGAAACTATATAATACGTTATCTGGGATTTGGCCTTCTGCTGCGACTTTCGAAATGCCAAACCAATTACCAAACATATAAGGCAACCAGGAACCCACGACAGCACCAATTCCAATTAAAAAAGTTTGAATAGAGAAACCTAAGGTATTTTGTTCTTCTGGTAAATTATCTGCCACTAATGCTCTAAATGGTTCCATCGCCACATTAAACGAGGCGTCCATCATCATCAAAATACCAGCTCCCACAATCATGGGAGGGATAAAATTCGCTAAGGCTCCGGCATGAGGGAAAAAGAATAAGGCCGTGGCAGCTAGAATAGCCCCCGTTAAGAAGAAAGGTTTACGACGACCTAGGCCATTCCAGGTACGATCAGAATAGAAACCAATGATGGGCTGAATAAGCATACCTGTCAATGGAGCGGCTAACCAAAACCATGATAATTGTTCTACATCCGCACCAAAATTCTGCAAAACACGAGAAGCGTTTCCATTTTGTAACGCAAAGCCAAATTGAATTCCTAGGAATCCAACACTCATATTGAAGATTTGGCCAATACTTAAACGAGGTTTAGTAAAATTTTTCATCGAGTTTATAAGGTAATAATGAGGGCTGAATTAGCCGGTATTTGAATGTGATTGCCTTCAACTTTTACAGCAGAACTAGTAGGAGGTAAAAAAGCTTTCTGTTCCTTCCATTGAACAGATTTTACACCCATCATATCAAGGGCCAAAGTCGGTATTTCCACTGCAAAAGAATGATCAACTGAATCAAAATTGCAAATGATTAAATTTCGATCTTTCTGCGTGTAGCGTAAATAGGAGTACACTTTATCTGTAGGATACCCTGCATTTTGGGCATATTGTAAATCGAAGAATTTACCTTTTCTGATTACTTCAGAAGAATTTATCCAGGCTAATAAATCCGTGTAGAAAGAATCAATCACCTTTTCATCAGCCGTCAATTTGCCTCCATCAAACTTGCCGCCATTCACCCAACGCTGATGTGTATCTACACGGTAGAAATCGAACATCGTTGTGCGATCATCCGCTTCATTAAACCCTTCAATTTCCTGCGCTTTCTCACCAAACTCTTGGCCAAAATAAATCATCAATGGACCATCGTGCATACTAGCGGTTAAAACCATACCTGGAATAGTTGACCAGAAATTATTCGCAGCAAAGGCGGGTGTATTTAAACGCGTCTCATCGTGATTCTCCAAGAAACGTAGCATATGGTTTGCAAAATCACCTGATTCGTTTTGCCAAACACGAGTTATATCAGCCGTAGTTGCACCTGTCTTCTTCTCCATCATATGACGAATACCATCATATAAACCCACTTTATCATAGAGATAATCAAACCCACCTTTGAAAATATAATTACGGTATTCTGCCGGATTGTAAATCTCCGCAATAAAAACGGCCTCAGGATTAATGGCCTTTACTTTAGGGATAGCATAGGCCCAAAACTCTACTGGAACCATCTCCGCCATATCACAACGGAATCCATCCACCCCTTTCTTAGTCCAATAAAGCAACACATCTGTCATCTTCAACCAAGTATCAGGAATAGGATCAAAATGTGTTTGATTTCCGTGTTGTAAATCAACTCCATAATTCAACTTCACTGTTTCAAACCAATCATGTATGGATGGTTGTGCAGAAAATACATTATTACCACTCACTTTGGCTGGAATTTCGATATAAGGTACCGTCACTGGAACCGGAGGATTCACACCTGTTGGAACCGTAAACTGGGTACCTGGTAAATAATAAAAATTATTATTCGGTGAGAAGGAGAGGTCTTTATTATCGTTTTGGCCAAAATCAACTACTCCAGCCGGCTTCATATCAGAATGATAAGCTCTCGCTAAGTGATTAGGCACGAAATCCAAAACTAATTTTAAATCAGCTTGATGCACGCGATCTAACATGGCAGCGAATTCCTGCATACGCTCTGCCGGTTTATCAGCTAAAAATGGATTCACATCATAATAATCCTTTATGGCGAAAGGGGAGCCCGCACGACCTTTAACGACTTGTGGATGATCCAGAGGAGAACCATAAGCGGTCATATCCTCCATCGTCGCGTGTTCTAAAATACCCGTGGCATATAAATGCGAATAACCCTTCTTTTTCAAGGCCTTCAATCCCTTTTCAGAAATGTCTTTGAATTTAGTCACTCCATTTTCAGAGGCAGAACCATTTCTTTTTACTTGAGTTTGTTGATTTCCCCAAAGATGAAACATCATTTGGTAAACGACATGTTTATCAGATTTCGATTTGTCTTGAGCCATAAGTGGATGTAGTAAGGCGGCAGTTAACAGTAATAAGTAGAATTTACGCATAATTTTCAAAATAAACTGTCTAGCACAGCAGAAAAAGGTTTTTTGGCAGATGTAAATGTAATAATTTTGTTAATCTTTAAAACAATCCCTACCTAAATATGACGTACAAAGCCTGCCTTTTTGACCTCGATGGTGTATTAGTTGACACTGCGATTTACCATTTTCAAGCATGGAAAATGTTAGGCGAAAACTTCAATTACCAACTCACTGAAGAGCAAAATGAGCAATTAAAAGGCGTATCACGTGTTGAGTCATTAAATCGTATCCTAGATTGGGCAAATTATTCAGCCACTTCTGAGCAAAAAGAAGCCTGGTTAATCGAGAAAAATGAGAATTACCTACAATTGATCTCTAATATGAATCCCGCTGAAATTTTGCCTGGCGTTTTGGATTTTTTAGGCCAAATAAAAGAACTAGGCTATAAAATCGCTTTAGGGTCTGCCAGCAAAAATTCGGAAGTCATTCTGACTAAAACAGGTCTCTTACCTTGGTTTGATCTAATTATTGATGGAAACAAGGTGACAAAAAGTAAACCAGACCCTGAAGTTTTCTTGAAAGGAGCCGAGGGTTTAGGTTTCAAACCTGAAGAATGTATCGTATTTGAAGATGCGCAGGCTGGGGTTGAAGCGGCAAAAAAAGGGGGAATGAAAGCAATCGGAATTGGTGAAGCCGATGTTTTAAGCGAGGCTGATAAAGTGATTCCTACATTTATCGGAGTTAAAGCAACCGAATTATTAAAATTTTAAAGAAACACCGTAGCACAGAAATGTCCAAAATTTACAATTTTCTATTTTTGTAGCATTGTAAATTATTACCTGAATAAACCGAATGAAGCAATACTTAAAAATAGATGAATGGAAGGTCATCGAAGATCAATTCCATCCTGCCTACAATGAAATAACAGAATCCATCTTTTCTCTTGGCAATGGCCGCATGGGACAAAGAGGCTCATTTGAAGAAACATACACAGGAAAAACGTTACAGGGAAATTACGTAGCAGGAGTCTATTATCCAGATAAAACCCGCGTAGGCTGGTGGAAGAATGGCTATCCAGAATATTTTGCTAAAGTATTGAATGCCGCTAACTGGAATGGTTTATCTATCCAAATAGCAGGTGAGGAAGTCGATTTACACACCAGTGAAATTCATTCCTTCTACCGGGAATTAAACATGAAAGAAGGACACATCCTTCGTACATGTGAAATCACCCTTCGTAACGGAAAGCGTTTAGCCATCGAGTCCATTCGCCTGAATAGTATGGCTGATGACGAATCAGGTGTCATTTCTTACACGATTACACCCATCAACTTCACAGAAGATATACTTGTTAAAGCCTTCATTGATGGTGATATCAAAAATAAGGATTCGAATTACGACGAGAAATTTTGGGACGAGGTAAAAGTAGGTTCGAATTTTGTTTGGTCCAAAACCAAGAAAACCGGTTTCGAAGTTATCACCGCTCAACAGATTGAAATCCAATCCAATGGGCAAAAAATAGAGGCAAAAGCATCCCCAACTACCCGCGAAAAATACAGCGAACTTGTCTACACACTAGCTGCGAAGCAAGGGGAGAAATTAAGCATCATTAAGTATGCGGTTAATATTTCTTCTGAAAATCACCCAACCGCTTCATTCGAAAAAATCGCATCTGATTACCTAGCTCGTATTTCGGCAAAAGGTTTCACCAAAATGTTAGCTGAACAAGCTGAAGCTTGGGCGGCTAAATGGTCCATTAATGACATCATCATTTCGGGCGATGCATCGGCTCAGCAAGGTATTCGTTTTAATATTTTCCAAATGAACCAAACCTACACAGGGGAGGACGATCGTTTGAATATTGGACCAAAAGGATTTACCGGTGAAAAATACGGTGGATCTACCTATTGGGATACAGAGGCATATTGCATTCCGTTCTATTTAGGTACTGCACCAGCGAAAGTTGCTAAGAACTTATTGATTTACCGTTGGAAGCAATTAGATCGCGCTATCGAAAATGCGGGTAAACTTGGCTTCAACAAGGGTGCCGCGCTTTATCCGATGGTAACCATGAACGGAGAAGAGTGTCATAATGAGTGGGAAATCACTTTTGAAGAAATCCACCGCAACGGCGCCATCGCTTACGCAATTATGGATTACGTGAATTACACAGACGATCGCAAGCATTTAGTAGAGTACGGCTGGGAGGTTTTAGTCGGCATTGCGCGATTCTGGGCTCAACGCGTTAACTGGTCAGAAGACAAGCAGAAATATGTGATGTTAGGCGTTACTGGCCCGAACGAATACGAAAATAACGTTAACAATAACTGGTATACGAATTACATCGCCACTTGGTGTCTAAAATATACCCTAGAGGTTTACGCTGAAATTCAAAAAAATTATCCTTCAGAGGCTGCGGCTAAAATCGCTAAAACGGCCTTTACTGCAACTGAAATCGATCAATTCCAGCATATCATTGCTCATATGTACCTGCCTTCTGATGAGAATAAAGGTATTTATTTACAACAAGATGGTTTCTTAGACAAAGTAATTGCACCTGTTGAAGCGATTGCTGCAGAACGTCCAATAAACCAAAAATGGTCTTGGGATCGCATTCTACGCTCTTGCTACATCAAACAGGCAGACGTTCTACAGGGAATGTATTTCTTTGAGGATGATTTCAGCTTAGAAGACTTAGAACGCAATTATAATTTTTACGAACCGATTACCGTTCACGAATCTTCGTTAAGCCCTTGTGTTCACAGCATTTTGGCTGCGAAACTTGGAAAAGAAGATAAGTCATATGAATTCTACACGCGTGCCGCACGCTTAGATTTAGATGATTATAATAACGATACTGAGGACGGTTGCCACATCACAAGTATGGCAGGAACCTGGATGTCGATCATCAAAGGTTTTGGAGGAATGCGTCTAAAAGGTCATTCATTACACTTTAATCCATTTTTGCCAAAACAATGGACCGAGTTCTCCTTCAAAATCAACTTCCGTGCAAACCAATTAAATATCGCCGTGAAGCAATCAGGAGTAGAAATCACGAACCTGGCGGGTCCTGAGTTGACGGTATTTGTGCATGGAGAAGCAAGGGTACTCGAGAAAGCATAAAGCACAAATAATAAAGTATAAAGTATATATTAAAAAAGGGATCTCATATGGATCCCTTTTTTAATTAATGCGTGAAAAACACTTCCTATACTCATCGCCAGCGGCGATACCATCTCTGTTCTTTGTACTTTATACTTTATGCTTTAAATAAAGCTCTAAGCTTTATTTACTAGCTCTATATCCGGCATCGATTGATCCGTCAAAGGAACTCCATCGCGTTCTTTACGCGCAATACGTGAGTATAAACCTAGTTCTTGTGAGAACAAGAAGGTAAAGAATAACTTAACAAATGAGGTATGGTATTTCAAATTATCATAAAACTCAGGAGCTGCCGCCTTTAATTTAGGCAAGTTGTTCCATGGCACTGATGGCATATCATGGTGCTCGTTATGGTAACCCACGTTCATATTTATACCATTCAAATTACCATAATAAGAATAAGTCTCTTGATTCTTGTCTAACACTAAGAAATGTTCTTGAATCCAACGCGCACCCAATGGATGTAATCCTACAGAGAACATAAAACTTAAACCCATATAGGCTAAAGCTGACCATCCCCAAAAATAAACAATAAGAACATCGAAAGCGACTTGAGCTATAATATTCATTATCACCGGACGATCAAACACCGCTAATTCAATACAACGAGCGGTACGAATTCCTTGGAAAAAAGGAAATAACAACAACCAAATCATCTTACCGATGAAATAATTGTCTATCAACTTCGCTTCCCAATAATCTGGTAAATCAGCATCCAATTCATGTACCCCTTGAAAAGCGTGGTGCTTCAAGTGGAAATTTTTAAATGAAATGGCGGTAGGGAATAAGGAAGGAAAATTAGCAATGATACCAGCTAATACATTCCAGGAATTCCTTTTAAAGATCAAGTTATGTGCCGATTCGTGAATACAAACAAAAAGAGTGTGCGTAGGAAAAGCACCAAATATCCACGCAACACCCACAATCACCCACCAAGGATAATCCTTTATGAAATAGGCCATGGCGATTTGCATCCCAACACAGGCTAGAATCCAGACAAAGGTCATCGGATTCTTACCAATTAAATTCTTTACCTCTGGATGTGCTCTTACAATGGCACGGGTACGCGCTCTATGCGGTTCTGGGCCATCTACCCAAGTAAAATCTTTTGATTCGGACATAATTGTCTATTTTTAATTAGACAAATATACCACATCTCGCCATTTTTTCCGTTCACTAACTGATTTTAAATCAAAAGGTGACAATATGTCATAAAAGCCTTTGGCAACCTACAATGGCATATTCCTTGTATAAATGATGTCAAAATATTTAAAAATAATCATGGGAAAAATTATTGGAATTGACTTAGGAACCACCAACTCATGTGTGGCGGTAATGGAAGGGAACGAGGCAGTCGTTATTGCAAACTCAGAAGGTAGACGTACGACGCCCTCGATCGTTGCATTTTTAGAGAACGGCGAACGTAAAGTAGGAGATCCTGCTAAAAGACAAGCGATTACAAATCCACAGAATACGATTTCATCTGTGAAGCGATTCATGGGTAAAAAATACTCAGAGGTTAGCTCTGAATTGAAAACCATCTCTTACTCTGTTGAGCAAGGAAATAATGATACACCGCGTGTTCGCATCGGTGATCGTTTATACACGCCACAAGAGATTTCAGCGCAGATTTTGACAAAAATGAAGCAAACAGCTGAAGACTATTTAGGCCAAACCGTAACTGAAGCTGTTATTACAGTTCCAGCTTACTTTAACGATGCAGAACGTCAAGCGACTAAAGAAGCAGGTCAAATCGCTGGTTTAGAAGTAAAACGTATCATCAACGAGCCTACCGCAGCTGCTTTAGCCTACGGTGTAGACAAAGGTGGTAAAGATATGAAAATCGCTGTATTCGACTTAGGTGGCGGTACATTCGACGTTTCAGTGCTTGAATTAGGTGATGGCGTATTCGAAGTAAAATCAACGGACGGTGATACGCACTTAGGTGGTGACGACTTTGACCAAGTGATCATTAACTGGTTAGCAGAAGAATTCATCGCTGACGAGAATATCGACTTACGTAAAGATCCAATGGCTTTACAACGCTTAAAAGAAGCGGCTGAAAAAGCGAAAATCGAATTAAGCTCGAGTGCTTCTACTGAAATCAACTTACCGTACATCATGCCGGTAGATGGTATCCCTAAGCACTTAGTACGCTCATTAACACGTGCTAAATTCGAGCAAATCGCAGATAGCTTAATCCAACGTACCTTAGAACCTTGTAAGCGTGCGATGAAAAACGCTGGATACACGAACTCGGATATCGATGAGGTCATCTTAGTAGGTGGTTCGACTCGTATTCCACGTATTCAGGAGGAAGTGGAGAAATTCTTTGGCAAAAAGCCTTCAAAAGGAGTGAATCCAGATGAAGTAGTTGCGATCGGAGCGGCTATCCAAGGTGGTGTATTAACAGGAGAAGTGAAAGACGTTCTTTTATTAGACGTGACACCTCTTTCTTTAGGTATCGAAACAATGGGCGGAGTGTTCACCAAATTGATCGAAGCAAATACGACGATTCCTACGAAGAAGTCGGAAACATTCTCAACTGCGGCGGATAACCAACCATCAGTAGAATTAAACGTTCTTCAAGGTGAGCGTCCAATGGCGAAAGATAACCGTTCATTAGGTCGTTTCCACTTAGACGGTTTACCGCCAGCACAACGTGGTGTACCTCAAATCGAAGTAACTTTTGATATCGATGCGAATGGTATCTTAAACGTATCTGCGAAAGACAAAGGAACGGGTAAGGAGCAAAAAATCCGTATCGAGGCATCTAGCGGCTTAACTGACGAGGATATCGAGAAGATGCGTAACGAAGCGAAAGCAAACGAAGCATCAGATAAATTAGAAAAAGAAAAAGTAGAAAAAGTAAACCAAGCGGATGCCTTGATTTTCCAATCAGACAAGCAATTGAAAGAATACGGTGAGAAATTATCGGAAGGAAATAAAACGGCGATCGAAGGTGCTTTAGCTGAATTGAAAGTAGCACATGCTTCACAAGATTTAGCAGGTATCGATGCAGGTTTAGAAAAACTAAACGCAGCTTGGACAGCCGCATCTCAAGAGATGTATGCAGCAGGTGCTGGCGCTGAAGGTGGAGAGCCTACAGCTAATGCAGATGCAAACGGTTCTGACGGCGGCGCGGAAGATGTTTCTTTCGAAGAAGTAAAATAAGCCTAAGCGGTAAAATAAAAGCCCGGACTATCACTAGCCCGGGCTTTTTGCATTTTTATACTTTGTGCTTTATGCTTTATGCTTTACAATTCCGTCCCACAACTTAAGTCTCACCTGTAAAGACTCAACAGCAGCTTGCGTAGCTCGTTCCCATTTCACAGGATCTTCTCCACATAAATAGTCCATCATCCGATACGCTAATTCGCTGTGATGACCACCATCTACTTCAATGTGACGTTCTAAGTAGTAAACTAAGGTTTCTACTTTCTCCGGCGCATCTCTTTTCAATTGATCCACAATCACTTGGAACATTTCAGGGATAATATCTTCTCTTCCAAAGGTAAAGATGGCTGCCACCCCTTCAGGAGTTCTATTTTGAATCGCAGAAAAAGTGAAGCTTAAAAATTGTTTCACAGACTCCGGAATAGACGCCTTAGGTATGGCTAAAAGCAACTCATCTAAACTTGCATACGTTCTCAACTCTTGTAGAAAAGGAGAGGGCATGAAAGACAATTCTTCCATGGCACGTAAATAAAGCTCAAAATGACTGATATAGACACCATTTTGGTCTACATCAGACTCTTCACCTAAGACTATTTCATTAATTAGATAGCGAACTTCGGCAGGTCCTTTCGGATTCCAAGGCAATTCAACTGATGTGAACTCCTGCTGTAATTTCTTAACCAAAGACATAAAATCCCATACTGCAAAAACGTGGTGTTTCATGAACACCTCTAATTCAGCAGGACTCTGAATGAACGAATTGATAGGATGTTGTACTAAAGCTTCTCTTAACGGAGCGATTTTTTCTTTTAGGCGGTCTATTTGCGTACTCATATTAATCATGTATGGCTCGATCCCGAAAATGCAATCTTTGCCCGTTTCTATTATTTTTTGTTGATAAAATTTCTGCCAAAATGGAAATAGCAATTTCCTCAGGCCCTTCAGCACCTATATCTAAACCAATCGGAGTAGAAATAGGTAATTGTGTAACTAAATCTTGCTTAAAATGGTTTTGAAGCTTTTCAAATCTTTTCTTCGGCCCTAAAATCCCTATATAACTCGGTTGATCGGCGTAGTCTAGCAATTTCTCTAAAATCTTTACATCCTTCTCTAAATCATGCGTCATCATCACCACATAATCTGTAGATTTTATGGGCCAATTTTCTTCATAACTGAATCGCCCTTGAACCGGTAAATTGGAAGACATTTTAGGCAAAATACCTACCCAATTCACTCTCCAGGATAAAATATTGGCTTGTTGAATGAAACTTTGAGAATCAAACTGGTTCCCAAAAACCCAAACCGTCATAGGCGCAGGCAAGTATTCCCTAAAAGTCTGCTCTACCCAACTGCTTGCGTGTGATTCCCTCGCTTCTTCTAGTGACAAATTAAAATTAGTTGCATAAGAAATCGATAGGGTATGTGACTCATTTCCTTGAATATGAGTTTCCAAGGCCGCAACTAGCTGATTAATTTCCTCTTGAATGGGATTAATGTGAATTTCTATTACCCCTTGGCAACCTAAACCTATTCCTAAAGCAAAAGGATCCTCCTCGCGCGTATCATAAATTATTGTCTTATAGGATTGAGAATAAAGAGCAAGTTGCGCCTTTTTTAATATATCACCTTCTAAACATCCACCCGATATTCCGCCCCACCAGTTTCCATCCTCCGAAATAAGCATTCTAGCTCCAGGGCGACGGTAAGCACTGCCATCCACTCGAACAACGGTAGCTAAAACGAATTTCAGCCCCGCTTTTTGAAGCTCTTTCACTTGCTTAATGACTAAAATCAATTCTTTCATCTTAGTTTGGGTAGATTTTGAGTCAATAATTCACATACTTTTTCCACCTCCTGCTCAGTAGTAAAATAACCAAGACTAAAACGCACGCTCGCTAAGGCATCCTCGTCAGATCGACCTACCGCTTTTAAAACGTGTGATGGGAGCTCGGTCTTCGCATTACACGCTGATCCATTCGAAAAAGCTAGTCCATTCAATACCTGAAACATGCGTTCCCAATCTGCCCCCTTGACTGTAAAATTAAGAATGGAAGGAACCGCATTCACAGGGGAGTTTATATTATCTAAAGGCAATAAAGCCTTTATTTGATCTATTGAGGCTTGATAAAAGGGCGATCTAGACAACCACAATGGGATTAACTCAATTGCCTTAGTCAGGCCTACTATAAGAGGCACAGGTAAAGTTCCAGGACGTAATCCACGCTCTTGACCACCACCGTAAGAAATAGCCTTGATAGACTTTCTAGTGATTAACCCACCAATTCCCTTAGGTCCATAAATTTTATGTCCGCTAAAGCTAATTAAATGAGGCAATGCGGTCATATCCAAATCCATTTTGCCTAAAGCTTGAGTGGCATCCGAATGAAAACAAACTCCTTTCTCTTCACATAATGCAAACACCTCCCGATAAGGCAAGATGGAACCTAATTCATTATTGACGAGCATTAAAGAAACTAATGCCGTATTGGGTTTTAAGGCCTTAGCTAATTCGGAAACAGTAGTCAAGTATGTAACTTCCCAGCCTTCTCTCTCTAAGGCATGAAAAACTTCTAATACGGCCTTATGTTCAAGCGCACTGGTAATTATATGACCCTTCAGTTTATCTTGTAGATAACCACGTATTCCTAAATTGATGGATTCGGTTGCTCCAGAAGTGAAAATAACTTCGGAAGATTTTACATTAAAATAAGATGCAATGGTGTTTCGAGATTGCTCAACAGCTTCTGCAGCTCTCCAGCCGTATAAGTGAGAACTGGAGCCCGCGTTACCATAAATTTCCGTGAAATAGGGGAGCATCGCCGATAACACGTCCGGATGTACGGGTGTGGTGGCGGCATAATCAAGATAGATCGGCTGATGAATCATTCTAGAACAAATATAGGCATAAAAAAAAAGCCCCGAAAAATTCGGGGCTCTCTTTTCGTTTGAACAAGAATTACTTCAAGTTCTTCACAACTGCTTTGAAAGCTTCTGGGTGATTCATCGCTAAGTCAGCTAAAACTTTACGATTTAAAGTCATTCCAGATTTATTGAATTTACCCATGAATGCTGAGTAAGAAAGACCTTCGATACGAGCTGCTGCATTGATACGTTGGATCCATAAACCACGAAAATCTCTTTTCTTAACTTTACGGTCACGGTACGCATATTGCAAACCTTTCTCTACTTTGTTTTTTGCTACTGTCCAGACATTTTTTCCACGACCGTAGAATCCTTTCGCTAACTTAAGGATTTTCTTTCTTCTAGCTCTTGAGGCTACGTGATTGACACTTCTTGGCATAATTTTTTGTTTTTTGAAATGAGGCGAATCTGTTGATTACTTTTTTAGGCCTTCTTTCTGGTTTAACAATAACTTAAATTCTAATTAAAGACCTAGCATTAAATTAACGCGGTCCATATCAGATGGGTGAACTAAGGTAGCGTGAACTAAATTACGCTTTTGCTTAGTTGTTTTTTTAGTTAGGATATGGCTGTGAAACGCGTGTTTACGCTTAATCTTACCAGTTCCCGTTACTTTGAAACGTTTTTTCGCTCCAGAGTTAGTTTTAATTTTTGGCATTGTTTGATAATTATGTAAAAATTAAATTTTGAAATTTGGAATGCAAAAGTACGTATAATTACTCTATTATTCCAGCCTTCAATTGAAAATTATTTCTTAATTGCTTTAGGGGAGAAGATAATGCTCATTCGCTTACCCTCTAATTTAGGCATATCGTCTGGTTTGCCTACATCCTCTAAACCTTTAGCGAAGTTCAATAACAACATTTCACCGCGCTCTTTAAAGACAATCGTTCTACCCACAAAGTGCACGTAAGCTTTCACTTTCGCACCTTCTTTCAGGAAGTTTACCGCGTGTTTCAATTTGAAATTGAAATCATGCTCATCCGTATTAGGACCAAAACGGATTTCTTTAATGACTGTTTTAGTCGCATTAGCTTTGATTTCCTTCTGCTTTTTCTTTTGGTCATACTTAAATTTAGCATAATCAATGATTTTACAAACAGGAGGGACCGCCTTAGGCGAAATCTCCACTAAATCTAAACTCTGAGCAACAGCTAACTCTAACGCCTTTGCAAATGGATAAACACCCACTTCAATATTCTCGCCTACTAAGCGAACTTCTTCAACACCGCGAATTAATTGATTAATCCGGTAAGGTTCTTCCTCTCTTCTATTTCCTCGGTAATTGTTATTGGGGCGTAAAGCCATAAATGATAATGTGTTAAATGTATTAATTCGAAAGCTAAACCAAAATTAACGTATTTGCAAGCAAAAAACGCATAAGCACTTATTTTTCATAAGTTAAGGACTGGATTTCTTCCTGTGCCATCGCAATAAATGCATCTAACGTCATAGAACCTACATCGCCATCGCCTTTCTTACGAACGGAAACTATACCTTCTGCCTGCTCTTTTTCGCCCACTACAATCATAAATGGAACTTTAGCAATTTCTGCATCGCGAATCTTGCGTCCCATTTTTTCGTTGCGATGATCCACGTATCCACGTAAATCTTTTTCCTGTAAGCGTAGATATAATTCATTCGCGTAATCTTCGTATTTCTCAGAGATAGGAAGAACGGCAATTTGATCTGGTGATAACCACAACGGGAAGTTACCCGCTGTATTCTCGATTAAAATAGCCACAAAACGCTCAAGTGAACCAAATGGCGCCCGGTGAATCATTACTGGACGATGCTTCGAGTTATCAGCCCCCGTATATTCTAATTCAAAACGTTGAGGTAATTGATAATCGACTTGAATCGTACCTAATTGCCATTTACGACCTAAGGCATCTTTCACCATAAAGTCTAATTTAGGCCCATAGAACGCTGCTTCTCCGTATTCTACTACCGTAGGCAAGCCTTTAGCTTCCGCAGAACGAATAATCGCAGACTCCGCACGATCCCAATCTTCATCGTTACCGATGTATTTTTCTCTATTTTCTTTATCACGAAGGGAAACTTGAGCAGAATACGAATCAAAACCTAAGGCTTTGAATACATATAAAACTAAGTCAATTACCTTCATAAATTCCTCTTCCACCTGATCAGGACGGCAGAAAATATGCGCATCATCTTGCGTAAATCCTCTTACACGCGTTAAACCGTGTAATTCACCACTCTGCTCATAGCGATAAACGGTACCGAACTCCGCTAAGCGTAAAGGTAAATCCTTGTAGGAACGAGGTTTCGTTTTATAGATCTCACAGTGGTGAGGGCAATTCATCGGCTTTAACAAGAACTCTTCATTCTCATCTGGCGTATGAATGGGTTGGAATGAATCCTTTCCATATTTCTCATAGTGACCAGAAGTCACATATAATTGCTTGCTACCGATGTGAGGAGTAATAACAGGGGAATACCCAGCCCGAACTTGAGCACGTCGCAAAAAGTTTTCTAAACGCTCACGCAATAAAGTTCCTTTAGGTAACCACAAAGGAAGACCTAATCCCACTTTTTCTGAGAAGGCAAACAATTCCATTTCCTTGCCTAATTTACGGTGGTCGCGGCGTTTAGCCTCTTCTAATAGCGTCAAATACTCTTCTAATTCTTTAGCTTTAGGGAAGGTAATCGCATAAATACGCGTTAACTGCTTGCGCTTCTCGTCACCACGCCAATAGGCTCCAGCGACAGACATCAACTTAACAGACTTGATAAAACCGGTATTGGGAATATGAGGTCCACGGCATAAATCCGTAAAGTTTCCTTGATTATAAAAGGTGATTGAGCCATCGGCTAAACCATCGATTAGTTCTAATTTATATTCATCTCCTTTTTCCTGAAAATAAGAAATGGCATCGGCCTTAGAAACGGACGTACGAACATATTCATTTTTTGCGCGAGCTAATTCAAGCATTTTATCTTCAATCGCCTTGAATTGATCTGAACCAAATTCGTGTTCTCCTAAGTCAATATCGTAGTAAAAACCTTGTTCAATCGCAGGTCCAATACCAAATTTTGTACCTGGATACAGGGCTTCAATCGCCTCTGCTAATAAGTGAGCAGATGAATGCCAAAAGGTCTTTTTCCCATCTGCATCATTCCAGGTTAACAATTGCAATGCTGCATCTGAGTCAATAGGAGTAGAGGAATCTACCACTTCTCCATTTAAATTAGCCGCTAGCACATTACGTGCTAAACCTTCAGAAATTTGCAATGCAACTTGATAAGGAGTTATTCCTTTTTCAAATTCTCTAACCTGCCCGTCGGGAAATGTAATTTTGATCATTCTAAAAAAATTTGTGCAAAGGTACAAATTAAGGTGCAATGTACCGAAATGGCGGTTGATTAATTTTGGGGCAATGAATCTTTTTCCACCACCGTTGAATCAGCGGTAGAATCTCTTCGTTCAAGAGGCAATTTGCCTTGTTTGGCTAAATCAAAATAAACTAATTCAGCTTGCAAAGTTTTCGTTCTAGGAAACGCTTGAAGAAGTTGTTTGTAGACCAAAGCTGCCTGATCATACTTCTTCATTTTTACTAAAAAACGTGCCCAAAAACGCATGAAATAGGGGTCAAGTGGAAATTTCTTCCAACTACCTAAAATTTCTTGTTGGTAACGTAAAGTAGAAATAGTCTTCAACCCTTGTTCATAATAAATATAAACAAGAGGAGAATCATCACTTGGCTTACTATTCATCAGCGTGAACAATCTGGCAGAATCTGAAACGGCAAAGTCTTTAACGGCTTTGTACAAAGCACGGTCTTTTCCGGGTAAATACGACGAATTAATCTTTTTCAGGTAAAAACGTCCTAGGCTATTTTGATTCGTAATGAAATAGTTCTGCGCTAAAAGCAAGGTATTTTGAAGCGAGTTGAACTCTGACGCTTCCGTTAATTTTGCTCGATCAATGGAGGTGGCATAATCCTCCACTAACTGCTTGATGCGAGCTGAAAGGGCTAGATAGGCCGGCTCTCCCGGATTATCCCGAAGGGCATTCTCCATATCTTGATCCGCTAAACCATAGGCATGCAGAATCAAATAGTTCTTTGCCCGTAGATAATACAAATTCGCACTCGGTTGATCTGCTAGTTGTAAGGTTAAAAATTGCACATTTTTAGAGGCATTTTGACCCAATTGTATCACCTGCTGATCAGGAATATTTTCTCCTTTAGAATCAGGAGAACTACTGCAAGCAGAGAAAATAACAACGCTAAAGAAAAGCAAAAACCTTACAACCATTTCAACACAAAATCAATCATCCAGCGCACCTTTACGCCATAAGGAGGATAAAAATTCTTCAATAAGTTCGTGCGTTGAATGACTACAGATTTTTGATTTGAAAATTCAACAAATCCATAATGCCCACCTGATTTACCTATACCAGAGTGATTAACTCCTCCAAAAGGAAGCTCATTATGTCCGAATTGAATCAAACAATCATTCACCACAGACGTTCCTGAACTCGTATTATTCAAAATATACTGGTTAAATTCCGAATCAGTTGAGAACACATAGAGGGCTAATGGCTTATCCCCTGAGCGAATAGCCGCTGTTACTTGAAATTCATCCCGATAGGACATGACGGGAAGAATTGGACCAAAAATCTCCTCTTGCATAATTCGCATGTCCGGCGTACAATTAATCAAAACGGTAGGAGCAATAAAGCAATCATCCGCATCCGTTGTTCCACCAAATAACACTTGCGCCCCTTTTTCCTTCGCATCATCCAGTAAAGATACAATTCGATCAAAATGACGGCGATTGACAATACGACCATAATCCTTACTTTTCGAAACCGTTTTCCCATAAAATGTTTCAACCGTCGCTTCAATCGCCTTTAAAAAGGAGAAATAATTCTTTTCGTGAAGATAGAGGTAATCGGGCGCAATGCAGGTTTGGCCATTGTTCAAGAATTTACCCCAAGCAATTTTCGCTGCTGCTTCATCCACGTTTACCTCCGGCCCCACAATCGCTGGCGATTTACCCCCTAATTCTAGTGTCACAGACGTTAAATACTTAGCTGCTGCAGCCATCACTACCTTCCCAATAGCAGGACTTCCAGTAAAGAAGATATGATCAAATTTTTGTTCCAATAGAAAGGTAGAAACATCCGCCGCCCCCTCAAAAACGGCTACCTCACTTTTATCAAACAGAGATGAAATCATTTTTTGAATAAAAGCGGATGTAGACGGACTTAATTCAGATGGCTTTAAAATGACCGCGTTACCCGCTGCAATCGCGTGCACTAGGGGACATATCGATAGGTTAAACGGATAATTCCAAGGAGAAATAATCAAACACAACCCTTTCGCTTCGTATTGTACTAAACCTTTTGTTCCTAAAAGCATTAATGGGGTACTAACCGATTGCGGCTTCATCCAGGACTTTAAATGCTTGATCGTATGGTTGATTTCTCGCTTCACACCTAGCATTTCAGCAATAACCACTTCTGAGGCGGGCTTCTTGAAATCCTGATATAAAGCATCGCACAATTCTTGCTTGTGTTGCATTAAATAGGTCTCTATTTTACGCAATTTCGCTATACGTTCAGATGCACTAGATGTACTCAGGCGAAGTAAAGCGGTCTTTTGTAAAGAAAGAACTTCTAATATTTGATTTTCCATAGCTAAAAAATGAACTGTAATTTTTCCTCTAACTCATCAAAATAATAATTGTTTCCACTCGGCTTGCGCAAAGAATGTCCTGCTACATACCATAAACCATCCCCAGGATAAACAGCTAAACTAGCCGTTTTACAGTTCTGATTTGCTTTATCTGCTTGAAATTCCGCAATAAACACATGATTCATTAATTCTTGTAATTCATCCCAATTCGAAAAAGTTTTATTCCCTTCTTCACTGTCTACATACGTAAAACTTAAGGTTGCAAAAGACATTTCACCCTCGATTTTTCTCCAATTACCGGCTCTATCTTTAAATTGAAAACCTAAATACAAAGGCAATTCTCTTCCATCAATTTCAAACATCGCCTGCATGAACTCCTGAATTAACGTTTCTTGAGGTTCTAAATACAAAGGTACATTAGGGGTGGTATCATTCGCCTCCAACGTAATAAAAGGTTCTTGATCCTTAGGAGAACACGATCCGGTTACATATTCTTGAAATTGAGGCAATAGACGATCCCGCCAAACCAAAGGTAAATCCCCTTCAAATGTCCAATGATCATCCGGAACTAAACCATCCGCAATTAATTCTTCACGAGAGAAATCAGAACGATCGATGTATTGAATTTCAATCGCTACCGTAGGTTTCTCTGTATCAAACTGTTTAAAAGTAAAAACAGCTTCTAAATGATAAGGTGCCGGTACATTAATCGGCGACTCATAGAAAAGTTGAAAGCTACGGGATAATTTATTCGGATTCATCTAAATGGAATTAAGATACAAAGCTACGGTTTTCGCCGTATCAATTTTAGCACTCGACGTTTTTATAAAAGACGGTAAACAAACAATTTCTTTAGGTACTTCATACGAGGCTAATAAGTGGGTCAAAGAAGGGAAATCGGGCATTTCTTCTGATTCTACAAATAAAACCACCTTCATACCCCAAAATTCATCTGGAATTCCTGCTACAAATAGGGGCAAAGTAGCAATAGTACGATAGGCTTGCTCAATTTTCTCCGGTTGTACTTTTATTCCTCCTGTATTAATCACCCGATCTAAGCGACCGACTAATTTAAACTTACCTGGAGAGCATAATTCAACAACATCCCGGGTTTCTATCCATTTATTTTCGGTTGTAGGCGAGCTAATTAATAGACAGGAGGTATCACTAGCGGCAATTTGCACTCCTGACAAAATTTGAAACTCATCCTGATTCCACATTCTGTATGCAATGTGAGAAACCGTTTCTGTCATACCATAGGTTTCAAAAACAGGGAACCCCCAATCTTTTCGTAAGGAATCTGGAACAGAGGCTCCACCTAGTAAAATGCCTTTGGCCTGATTAAAATAGCCTTTCATATCCAGTCCAGTAGCGACCATCGTCGCCCACTGAGTAGGGACAAAAGAAGCAAGGTGAATAGGAGTAACGGGAAGCTGAGCCAAGGGATTTTGACAAGGCTCTACTAAAATCAAAGACAAATCATGCACTAAGGCCCTCACGAGCACCATTGCACCAGCTATATAGGTAGGCGGTAAAGATAATAAGGCAACATCCCCAGACCGTAATTGTAACCATTCGCCAGTCATTTTAGCCGAAGCGTACATTTGTTCCCGCGAGAGATAAATAGGTTTTGGATCACCTGTAGAACCGGACGAATGGAATAAAAATGCTTTTTGACCAGAACGCCATGACTGACAAAAATCGAACACTTGTTGTTCAAATTCCGATTCAGCCACAGGTAATTCTGATAAAAGAGAGTGCAGGATGCGCATATAATCACAGATTCTTTCCAAAATTAACCAAACATTATCTAATTTCGTAAGTTAATAAAGGGTAATACTAAAGCCCCACCCATTATGTCAGAAGATCCCTTCTTAAATCCGATTAATCCCGACAAAGTAGCCGAAAATCCCGGTTTACTTCCTTATGCGCACACTGCCGGAGGAGCTGTCATCAAACCGGATGATATGGGTAAAGTAAAGGGCCGATCCGTTTTAGCCATGCGCCAACAAACGGATCGCCAAATGAATCAGTTATATGAACAAATGGAGGTTCTCGCTCGTCAGGCTAAATTATTAGCGGAACGAAAAGAGATTTCTGAGCGTATATATGACGCAGCCATGGGCTTTGAACCGATCATTAGTGAAACCTATTATTTATACGAAAAAGAAGATGGTTCCGATTTAATGTCACTCGTGGCACCGGAAGAATGGGGCCGTTCATTTAAATATAGCCGTTATTTAGCCAAAGTAAAATTATTAGCCGACCATACGTGGGAGGTTGAATACAACGAAAAAAACGATTAAAATATGATTTCATCATTCCCTTGGGAAACCATCAAAACCTACGAGGACATCCTTTTTCAATTCTACAACGGAATTGCAAAAATCTCCATTAATAGACCTCATAAACACAATGCCTTCACGCCATTAACGGTTCAAGAAATGTCAGAGGCGATGGAATTAGCTCGTCAAGATCCTAAAATAGGGGTAATCATTTTAACGGGAGAGGGTGGAAAAGCCTTCTGTTCTGGTGGTGACCAAAGCGTTCGAGGTGATGGTGGTTACGTGGGAAAAGATACCGTTCCCCGTTTAAATGTATTAGACCTACAACGTCAAATTAGAACAATTCCTAAGCCTGTGGTGGCGATGGTAGCCGGTTGGGCGATTGGGGGAGGACATGTTTTACACGTCATCTGCGATTTATCTATTGCCGCTGAAAATGCCCGTTTTGGTCAAACTGGACCCAATGTGGGTTCTTTTGATGGCGGATTTGGAGCTTCTTATTTAGCTCGTGTCGTAGGTCAAAAGAAAGCCCGTGAAATCTGGTTCTTATGTGATCAATACGATGCGGCAGACGCATTACAAATGGGTTTAGTCAATAAAGTAGTTCCATTGGAGGAATTAGAAAAGACGACCGTAGCCTGGTGTGAAAAGATCTTAGAAAAGAGCCCATTAGCGCTACGTATGCTCAAATCTGCTTTTAATGCCGAATTAGATGGACAGGCGGGAATTCAGGAATTAGCCGGAAATGCCACGCTACTCTACTATTTATCAGATGAAGCAAAAGAAGGAAAGAACGCCTTCTTAGAAAAACGTAAACCAGACTTCTCTAAATTCCCTAAATTCCCCTAATTATGAATTATTGGTTAGTTAAATCTGAACCGTTCAAATATTCTTGGGATGATTTCGTTAAAGAGGGGAAATCTGTTTGGGATGGGGTGCGAAATTACCAGGCTCGGAATAATATGATGGCGATGAAAAAAGGCGATTGGGTCTTTTTTTACCATTCAAACGAAGGAATGGAAGTAGTCGGATTAGCCGAGGTAAATAAAGAGCATTTTCCAGATCCTACCACGGAAGACCCGCGTTGGGTGGTGGTGGAATTAATACCGGTGAAAAAATTAGCCAAAACAGTGACTTTAAAGGCCATGAAGGCAGATGAGCGTTTATCAGGCCTAGCATTAATTAAACAGTCACGTTTATCCGTAACGCCCGTCGCAAAAGCAGAATTCGATATAATTTTAAGCCTAGCAGAATAAATATGAAATCGATTTGCCTACTTTTCGCCCTAACCATTTGCACGTTGACCTCGTACGCTCAAGAAATGAAGCGAATCGAAATCCCCGTAGCTGGTCAATTGGAATCATTTTCCATCCCATTAGGCGAAAAAGGGCTGATTGTATTAACTCAATTAGGCAAATCGGAATTCAATATTCGAAAATTCAACACAAGTTTAGAGCAAGTTTGGTCAAATCAAGGATCCGTAGAAGGGAATCTCGATTATGTGACAAACTGTTATGATGGCAAACAACTTTATTTGCTGTTTAGTCGCTTTAAAAGCAATAATTATTATATCGTAAGGATTAATCCTACCGATGGGAAAATTGAAAAATTCCAGATTTTTTCGGTAGAAAAAATGGAAATTTCGAATTTTAAAGCTTTAAATCAATCCCTCTTTATAGGTGGGGTAATAAACAATACACCTGTTATTTTATTCACTAATTTAAGTGAGAAAAGAACCCGTATTCTCCCAGCGGTCGTTAACGGACAAGCAGAGATTCAATCCATGGATTTAGACACGGTTCAACAACAAATCAATGTGGTTTATTCCGTAGGAAAGAAGGCGAAGAATTATCAGTTACTACTTAAGTCCTTTGATGAAGATGGCAATCAATTAGGCCAAATCGTCATGAATCCGACCGAGGAATACGCGCAAATGAACGCTAAATCCACGCAATTGAATGATTCGTTGCAAGTAGTAGTAGGGACCTATGGACATAAAAATACGATTGGATCTTCTAAGGGTCCTAGTTCTCAGGGTTTATATTTTAGTGCTTATTTAGACGGGGAGTTGCAAGAATCAAAGTTTCATAGCTTCACCCAATTTAACAATTTCTTTAATTTCTTAGGCGAAAAACAAAAATCAAAGCAGGAGAAAAAAATTAAAAGCAAAGAAGAAAAAGGGGAGGAACTTCGGTTGGATTACCGCTTGTTAATGCACGAAATCATCAAAAAAGGGGATCATTATATCGTCGTCGCAGAGGCCTTCTATCCTGATTATAAATACGTGAATTATTCTCCATTTGGTGGAACAATGGGTATGTTAGGGGGTGGACTTTATTCCCCTTGGAATATGCTTTACAACCCGTATCGTTGGGGTTACGGAAATTACGGATTGTATTCCCCTTTCTCTAGCTATTACAGTCCATGGGGGTACAGAGGCTATAATTCCTATAGTAATTCGCAGCAATTTGATGGCTGGATTTATACCCATGCTATCATTGCGGAATTAGATGAAAAAGGCCATTTATTGTGGGATCATTCCATTGATTTGAATAATATTAAAGAGGATAAACTAATTCAAAAGCTGAAGACTTCATTACATGGGGACGTGTTGACTTTATCTTACCAAAGAGGGAATAACATCATCTCGAAATACATCAGCGCGCAGGGGCAATCCGGCGAAGAAAAAGTACAGGAATTAAGTAGGCAAAACGAAGGCGACAGAATTCGCCGGCAAGAAAAAACCGATTTAAATTACTGGTACAGCAATAATTTTATCGCATCAGGTAACCAAACCATTAACAATTCAGAGGAAGGAAGACGCTCGGTGTTTTTCCTGACTAAAATCCCATTGAACCCCTAGGACTTGAAAAATTTAGCTTCCATTGCCATTGAGACGCCCGCATTTTGGGGTAAAAACTACGAATTAATTGATTCAGGTGGATTTGAAAAACTAGAGCAGTTCGGCGCTTTTGTAGTGAGACGTCCAGAGCCTCAAGCAGTGTGGCAGAAAACCTTATCCGAAGAATTTTGGGCATCAAAGGCCAACGCTTACTTTAAAAAGGAAAAGGGCAGTACGGAACGTGGTGTTTGGGAGGTGAAGAAAGGTGTTCCTGACAAATGGTTTATGCCCTACAAATCGGAAACCCTTGATTTGAATTTCAAAATATCCTTATCCTCTTTTAAGCATGTGGGGATTTTCCCGGAACAGGCCTCTAACTGGGAGTTTTTAGCGAAAAATATACCGTTATTAAAGACACCTAAACCTAAAATATTAAATCTATTTGCTTACACGGGTGGGGCGAGTTTAGCCTGCAAGCAAGTAGGAGCTGACGTCACACACGTAGATTCTGTTAAACCGGTATTGTCTTGGGCGAGAGAGAATATGGAAGTTTCGAAGCTTGATAATATTCGTTGGATGGCGGAAGATGCGTTGAAATTCGTTAAACGCGAAGCTAGACGCGGCAATTTCTACCAAGGTATTCTACTAGATCCTCCAGCCTATGGACGTGGCCCTGAAGGCGAAAAATGGGTGCTTGAAGAGCAAATCGATGATATGTTGCGTTCTGTCAAAGAAATTTTAGATCCTAAAGAGCATATCTTGTTAACGAATGTCTATTCCTTAGGATTCTCTACACTAGTGGTGGAAAACTTAATCAAAGGGATTTTCAATGTGCCTGAACAGGCAGAGTCTGGAGAAATCTATCTGAATGATGAATACGATAAAAAACTCCCATTAGGAGTCTTTTATCGCTATCTATATCAATCTTAGTTCTTCGGGTAAATTACGCCCTTAGCAGCTAAAAGCGTATTTTTCATTAGAGATACAATAGTCATTGGACCTACGCCTTTAGGTACGGGCGTAATATAAGAACATTTAGGAGCTACATCGTCAAAATCAACGTCACCTTTCAAGGCAAAACCTGATTTCTTAGAGGCATCCTCAACGCGTGTTAAACCTACGTCTATTACAACAGCACCTGGTTTAATGTGCGCTGCTTTAATAAACTCTGGTTTTCCTAGGGCAGCGACCAAAATATCTCCCTGTGCACAAATCTCTTCTAAATTAGGCGTTCTAGAGTGAGTTAACGTCACTGTGCAATTTCCCACCGGATGATTACGCTGCATTAAGATGGACATGGGTAAGCCCACAATTTGGGAACGACCTACGACTACGCAATGCTTGCCAGCCGTTTCAATTTTATAATAGGCTAATAAATCCAACACTCCTTGAGGAGTAGCTGAAATATAGGCCGGTAGACCTTTCGCCATGCGACCAATATTAATGGGATGGAATCCATCTACGTCTTTCGAGGGATGAATGGTTTCCATTACTTTGTCAGGATTAATGTGAGCTGGAAGTGGTAATTGGACAATTAAACCATCCATATCGGGATTATCGTTCACTTTTTGAACCTCAGCTAATAAATCAGCCTCAGAAATAGACGGGTCAAAACGCAACAGGGTAGAGGCAAAACCTAATTCCTCGCAAGATTTTACTTTATTAGCCACATACGTCTCAGATGCGCCATTATTTCCAACGAGAATAGCGACTAAATGCGGAACTTTTTGTCCGGCAGCTATCATCTGTTTGACTTCTTCACCTATCGCGATTTTCATCGTTTCAGCGACCATTTTACCATCAATAATCTGACTCATAATTTTATTTTTTACGTGCTTTCTTAGGTGCTGGCGCTGCATCGCCTAATGCTAAGCAGTCCTCTAATGTTAAATCAGCTGGTTCTGTTCCTTTCGGGATCTTCACATTGCGCTTTCCTATTTGAATATAAGGACCGTACATCCCATTAACGACCTTCACAGACTCATTCTCCGCAAATTCTTTAATGAATTTATTAGCTTCCACTTTGCGCTTCGCTTCGATTAATTCGATCGCACGCGCTTGGTCGATTGTTGCTAAATTATCTGTTTTGCCTAAAGAATAATATTTTCCGTTGTGTTTCACATACGGACCAAAACGGCCTTTCCCTGTCTCAATCAAGGAATCTTCAAAATAACCTAGTCCACCTGCCTCAGCATCTTTTAAAGCTTGCGTAATAACAGAGATAGCTTGATCCATTTCAATCGTGAATGGATCATATGTATCTGGAAGGCTGGTAAACTTCCCATCGTATTTAATGTAGGGACCTAATTTCCCTGCACCAATTATGACTGGCATATCGTTGTGAATACCTACTTCACGCGGTAATTTAGGGCGTTCTAGTAGGGCCAAAGCCTCTTCAAACGTCAACGTACTCACCGATTGTGTTTTAGTTAAATTAGCGAATACGGGTTTCTCTTCTTCTGAGGATTCGCCTAACTGAACAAAGGGACCAAATTTCCCTAAACGGACAGATACTAAGCGTCCTGTCTTAGGATCCACCCCTAATTCACGACCACCACCCACCGAACTTCGGTTTATGGATTTCGAATCTTCAATCGTCTGGTGGAATGACTTATAGAAATTCTTCATTAAAGTCGTCCACTCTAATTTACCTTTAGCGATGTTATCAAATTCATCCTCCATCTCCGCTGTAAACGTATAATCGACCACATTCTCAAAGTTTTCCACTAAGAAATCCGTCACTAAAGTACCGATGTGCGTAGGGAAGAGCTTTGCCTTCTCCGTACCTACCGTCTCAGTCGCTTTTGTTCCTGAAATCTCATTATTCGAAAGCACCCAGGTTTGGAACTCACGCTCTCTACCCGGACGATCCTCTTTCACCACATAAGCTCGCTTAATGATGGTAGAAATAGTAGGAGCATAGGTAGATGGACGACCGATTCCTTTTTCTTCCAAAGCCTTGACTAAACTCGCCTCCGTATAACGCGGAGCCGCTCGAGAGAAACGCTCTTGAGCCTTCATTTCATCTAAAGCCAAAACTTGACCCACAGTCAATGGAGGCAACATATCTTTGTTTTCATCCTCGTCCTCATCATCTTTCCCCTCTAAATAGGCCTTTAAAAATCCTTCAAAAGCAATCACTTCCCCTTGAGCGGATAATAACTCAGGCGTAGTCGAAATATCAATTAATGCAGTCGTGCGCTCGATCAATGCATCCGCCATTTGAGATGCAATCGCTCGCTTCCAAATCAATTCATACAAACGTTTCTCGCGCGCGTCACCTGTAATACTATGATTCGCAAAATCCGTTGGACGGATGGCTTCGTGAGCCTCTTGAGCACTTTCTGATTTTGTCTTAAACTGACGGCTGTGGTGGAATTTAGCACCGTATGCGGATTCAATTTCCGCTTTCGCCTTATCTCTAGCTTCTTGCGATAACATAGTAGAATCGGTACGCATATAAGTGATACGGCCAGATTCATATAATTTTTGCGCCACCGACATCGTGGTCGCTACCGCAAAACCTAATTTACGAGATGCCTCCTGTTGCAAAGTAGACGTAGTAAAGGGAGGTGCTGGGGATTTTTTCGCAGGTTTAGTCTCTAAACTCTTAATACTAAACGCTGCACCCACGCATTTCTTTAGGAATTCTAACGCGTCATTTTCTTTCGCGAATGCCTTAGATAATTCTGCCTTTAACACCTTTTTACCTGGTAAATCAAAATGAGCCACCACTTTGAATGTGGCAATCGCCTCGTGATTCTCAATCTCCCGCTCACGCTCTACGATTAAACGTACAGCTACGGATTGAACGCGACCAGCAGATAAACCTTTTTGCACTTTAGACCAAAGTACCGGAGATAACTCAAATCCAATCAACCGATCCATGATACGGCGTGCCTGCTGCGCATTCACTAAATCCATATCAATCGTACGCGGCTGCGTAATAGCTTGTAAGATGGCCGGCTTGGTAATTTCTCTAAAAACAATACGCTTCGCATTATCTTTTAATCCCAAAGCCTCCTTTAAATGCCATGAAATCGCTTCTCCTTCCCGGTCGTCGTCCGTCGCTAACCACACTTCTTCAGATGATTTCGCTAGACTTTTTAACTCAGAAATAACTTTCGTCTTATCCGCAGACACCACGTACGTAGGAGCAAAGTCGTTCTCCACATCAATGGCTTTATCACCTTTTAAAGGCAAATCTCGTACGTGACCAAAAGAAGACTTCACCACGAAATCCTTCCCCAAATACCCTTCTATGGTCTTCGCTTTCGCAGGAGACTCGACGATGACTAAATTTTTTGCCATTATGCTGGTTAAAAAATGAAATTCTAAAATGACCCCAAATATAAGGGCTCTAAATTTAACAAAGAGGCAAAAATAGCCGAAAAGCGAAAAAAAATTATTCTGGGATATTTCCGATGCGAATACGAGAGTTAATATTTACCCGAAATCCGATGTAACTAAATTGACCATTAATAAAGTTCGCAATGGCCTCTAAACGGAAAACCTTAAACACCCCATCTAAACCATAACCCAGTTCATTATATAATAGGTTTTGGTTTTGAACATAATTAGCATTCGCAATTAAAACCTCTTTTACGTACAATTTTTTCATTCCTAACAAGGGCTTTAACCATAGATTAGAAAATTGAAAAAAGCTGAGTGCCTCTACATAGGAACCTGCTGTAGAATTAGCATAATGATTCACGTTTAGTCGCTGGTTAGTACCAGAAGTGAAGTTTTGATAATATCCCACTAAGCGTTCTGAAGCTAACATTTCACCTGCTTGAATCAAGTTTAAACTACCGTTATAATGCTTGTAATCAATGAAATAGGTCGGTTTATTTCCAATAAAAGTACCGGCATTAATTAAGAGTCCCATTTTTATCCAAGGGTTCACCTCAATATTATGTAAATAAGAAAGCTCTACTTGATTAAAATCAGTAGAAGAACCGCGCACATCTTTCCAACCCGCCCGGTACTTAGCTAATAAGAGGGGAGACGACCCCCAATCCGATAATCGGGTATTCGCCCGATAACTTTGGGTTAAAAAGGGACGATATCCAACCTGAAGCTGGGTAATAAAGGATTGATGTGTAGCAAATCCTTCTTGCGTATATTCTGAATTCGTGGGATTATTCGGTTTAAAATCCCGATTCAAGAAATTAATCCAGTAATAATCGGTCGTATTATCCATTTGACTGCGCTCTGAATATTCTACTAACGATTTCACAAAAAAGCGGGCAGAGAAACGTTTCGTAAAATTCAAAGACGTGAATTTGGAACGATAAATCTTCATCTGATTATTCTTAAGAAGCAGAGTTGATAAAGAGTTCATCTCCGGAGAAATCGTATTTTCCGGATTATATTGCGCCACAAAATCCCCATTGGTTAGCGTTAAATCGAAGGAATCTCCTCGATAACGTAATTTGACAATTCCTGAATTACGGTTAATGCCAAAAGCCCTACGACCCAAAACCTCAGCCTCCAACATGTGATAACGCGACCACCGCTTTCTGAATACTACACCCGAATTCGCCACAAATCCCTCGACTGTATTAAAGTTCGAATCAAAAACGGGGGACTTATAATAGATCTCAAAAGGGTAAAAATCCCGTTTAAACTCGCCAAAATAAAAAGACTTACTCAAAATCAACTGCGATGGATTAAACGGAGTCACCTTGAAGCTATCTATTACTACCTCTTTATTTTTCATTCCAGGGATATCACTGAAAAACAAAGGGTCTAAACCAACCTTATTCGTTGTGCCTTTGTAATACACCGAATCAATCATCACTAGATTAGAGGTAGGTCTTTGCTTCCACTTTCTTAAGAGAGAGCCATGAAGGTTAGTCAAAAATTGATTCGCAAACGTTTCATCAAAAGCAACGGCAGAAATATTCAAAGTCTCATTTACCTGCTTAGGCTCATTAAATAAACTTGCATCGAATTTCCATTCCTCCGGCTGACTAATTGCTTCTTGATCCCAAACATACTCTCCATTGCTACCCAATAACCCGGCAACTAATCGGATTTGACCTTTGTTAGGAACCCATTTTCCTTGAAAGGCTTGATTGAGTAAATCAAAACGATAATCAATCGCGTCCGCAAATAAACTACCTTCAAAACGAACAATCCAACCCTCCCCATCTAAGGTCAAAACACCCTGAAAAAGCCGATCGCGACGTAATTTTGGCTCTACCTGAAACTGAACACACCACTTCCCATCTACTAAAGTGTCGCCTTTGAAATTAAAATGGTAATACGACTTTGCCTGAAAACTTAAAGGGGAAACACAAGAAGTTCCCACATAATCTTGGTAAAAATCTGGCCAAAGAAATAGGGTAGGTTTCGTGTACTTTTTATGAAAAGTCTGAACCGATTCGATGCCGTGTATTAGTTGATTTAAATGGCCTACTTGTACCTCCGATATGGTTTGATTCCCATACCATTGCCCCATTTGAATGCCTTCCTTCGCCACTAAACGCTTCCGAGCTATCCCGATTACCTGATTAAATCGAGCCTTTTCCTGCACTTTTACCCGCATTTTAAACGAACCAATTGCTTTACCATGTTCTTCCGCTAAAGCTAATGCTTTGTCTAAAACGGAGATAGGAGGAAGGGATTGCGCTTGAATTTCATTTGACTTTAAATGAAAAAAGGAACAAATCAGAAAGAAAATTCTCCAATGCTTCAAGCGAAGTGGTATTAAAATGTGTAAATAATCCTATTTTAAATAGGTTAAATTAAGCAATCAAACAAAGTTCTTAATAAAACGGTAACAAAGGAAATGTTATCATAAAATAGTGGCAAAATTGAAGCTAATCTATTAATTTTGTGAACATTTTTTACCAAACAATTTTACCACACATTTACCATGGCCTTTGACATTGAAATGATTAAAGCTGTTTATGATCGCATGCCGGCTCGCATTGCTGCGGCTCGTGCGTTAACAGGTAAACCGCTTACGTTAACTGAAAAAATTCTTTACAGCCATTTATGGGAAGGAACAGCCTCATCTGCGTATGCAAGAGGAGCTTCTTATGTAGATTTTGCACCAGACCGTGTGGCGATGCAAGATGCAACAGCTCAAATGGCCTTGTTACAATTCATGCAGGCAGGACGTCCACAAGTGGCCGTTCCTTCTACCGTGCATTGTGATCACTTAATTGAAGCAAAAGTAGCCTCTACTACGGATTTACAAGTAGCAGTGGATAAGAATAAAGAGGTTTATGACTTCTTATCGTCTGTTTCAGACAAATATGGTATCGGTTTCTGGAAACCAGGTGCGGGTATCATTCACCAAGTAGTTTTAGAAAACTATGCTTTCCCTGGCGGTATGATGATCGGAACTGACTCACACACAGTTAATGCGGGTGGTTTAGGTATGATCGCTATCGGAGTAGGTGGAGCAGATGCGTGCGACGTAATGGCAGGCCTAGCTTGGGAATTGAAATTCCCTAAGTTGATTGGTGTTAAATTAACAGGTAAATTAAATGGTTGGACATCTCCTAAAGATGTTATTTTGAAAGTAGCGGGTATCTTAACTGTAAAAGGTGGAACAGGTGCCGTTGTTGAATATTTTGGCGAAGGTGCTACTTCGATGTCATGTACAGGTAAAGGAACTATTTGTAATATGGGTGCCGAAATCGGTGCAACTACCTCTACTTTTGGATATGATGATTCTATGGCTCGTTATTTAGAGTCTACAGGACGTGCTGACGTTGCTGCTTTAGCAAACGGTGTGAGAGAACACTTAACAGCAGATCCTGAAGTGTATGCGAATCCAGAAAAATACTTCGATCAAGTAATCGAAATCGATTTAGATACCTTAGAACCACACTTAAACGGTCCATTCACACCAGATTTAGCGACTCCTATCTCTAAAATGAAGGAATTAGCGGAGAAGAATGGCTGGCCTACGAAAGTAGAAGTGGGTTTAATTGGTTCATGTACGAACTCTTCTTATGAAGATATCGCGCGTGCTGCATCATTAGCGAAGCAAGTAGCGGCAAAAGGTTTGAAAACAAAAGCACAATTCACGATCACACCAGGTTCTGAATTAGTACGTTATACAATCGAGCGTGATGGATTTATCTCTACGTTTGATTCGATTGGTGCTACGGTATTCTCGAATGCTTGTGGACCTTGTATCGGTCAATGGGCTCGTCCAGGTGCTGAAAAAGGAGAGAAGAACACGATTGTTCACTCATTCAACAGAAACTTTGCGAAGCGTGCCGATGGTAACCCAAACACTTTCGCATTCGTAGCTTCACCAGAAATGGTTACTGCTTTAGCGATTGCAGGTGATTTAACCTTCAATCCATTAACGGATACCTTAACGAATGAAAAAGGTGAGCAAGTTAAATTAGACGCTCCATCAGGAGATGAATTACCTAAATTAGGTTTCGCAGCGGAAGATGCGGGTTACCAAGCCCCTGCAGCTGATGGTTCAGGTGTTCAGGTGAAAGTTTCTCCTACATCAGATCGTTTACAATTATTGGATCCATTCGCAGCTTGGGAAGGTTCTGATTTGAAAGGGTTGAAATTGTTAATTAAGGCCAAAGGAAAATGTACAACGGATCACATCTCCATGGCTGGTCCTTGGTTGAAATTCCGTGGTCACTTAGATAACATCTCTAATAACATGTTAATCGGAGCAGTAAACTTCTTCAACGAGAAGACAGATAACGTGAAGAACGCATTAACAGGTGAATATGGTCCGGTTCCAGCTACGCAGCGTGCATACAAAGCAGCGGGTATCGGAACCATCGTAGTAGGAGATACTAACTACGGTGAAGGTTCATCTCGTGAGCACGCGGCCATGGAGCCACGTCACTTAGGTGTTCGCGCGGTATTAGTGAAGTCATTTGCTCGTATCCACGAAACTAACTTGAAGAAGCAAGGTATGTTAGCCTTGACTTTTGCTAACGAAGCGGATTATGACAAAATCCAAGAGGATGATTCAATCAACATCGTTGGTTTAGGAAGCTTTGCTCCAGAGAAATCATTAACGATTGAATTAGTTCATGCAGATGGCAGCACAGAAAGTTTTGCTGTGAATCATACCTACAATGAACAACAAATCGAATGGTTCAAAGCAGGTGGTGCCTTAAACATCATCCGTGCTTCCGTAAAATAATTTGAAATAGGGGCGAAATTGTTTAATTTTGCCCCTTATTAAAAAAATTTAGCCCTTAAAAACCCATGGCAGCGATTAACGCAGTTAAAATATTTTCTGGTTCTGCATCTAATTATTTAGCAAAAGATATTGCTAAGTATTATGGAAAAGATTTGGGCGCTGTAACTAACCTACGTTTCTCAGATGGTGAAATGTCACCTAGTTTTGATGAATCTGTGCGTGGTTGCGATGTTTTTATCATTCAATCTACTTTCCCTTCCGCGGATAATTTAATGGAGTTATTGTTAATGATTGATGCCGCTAGACGTGCATCAGCTCACTACGTAACGGCTGTTATTCCGTATTTTGGGTACTCACGTCAGGATCGTAAAGATCGTCCACGTGTAGGTATTGGTGCAAAATTAGTGGGTAACCTATTGACAGCAGCGGGAGCTGATCGTTTAATGACGATTGACTTACATGCTGGCCAAATCCAAGGTTTCATGGACTTCCCAGTAGATCATTTGGAAGGAAATGCCATCTTTGTGCCTTATTTAAAGTCTTTAAATTTAGAAAACATCCTTTTCGCATCTCCGGATGTGGGAGGTGTAGTTCGTACCCGCAACATGGCTAAATTCTTCAATGCGGAGATGGTTATTTGCGATAAGCACCGTAAACGTGCAAATGAAATTGCTTCCATGCAATTAATTGGTGATGTAAAAGGAGCAGATGTGATCTTAGTTGATGACTTGATTGATACCGGTGGTACTTTGTGTAAAGCCGCTCAGTTAATCATGGACAAAGGAGCAAATTCAGTAAGGGCGGTTGTCACACACCCCGTTTTATCAGGAAAAGCGTATGAAAACATTTCTAATTCTGTGTTGACAGAATTATTAGTAACAGATACGATTCCTCAAAAACAAGCTTGTGACAAAATTAAGGTACTTTCAGTAGCTGAGCTTTTTGCTAAGGCGATTGGTCGTATCCGTGATCACGAATCTATCAGTTCATTATTTATTAAATATTAATTTCAACCGTTTCTAGGGGATAGCCTTTGTGCGAAAGACTAGAAGCATTAACAAAAACAAAATGAAAAAATTAGAGATTGTAGGGTTTAAAAGAGCGAATCTCGGTACGAAGAGCGCAAATGACTTACGCAACGAAGCTTTAGCACCATGTGTATTGTATGGTGGTTCTGAGCAAGTTCACTTTGCTGTTCCAATGATCCTTTTCCGTGAATTATTATATTCTGCGGATGTATACGAAGTTGAATTAAACATTGAGGGTACGAAATACCGTGCGATCTTACAAGATGCACAGTTCCACCCAGTAAACGAGATGATCTACCACGTAGACTTCTTAGAAATCCAAAAAGGTAAGCCAATCAAGATTGCTGTACCTATTAAAGTAACAGGAAATTCTCCAGGTGTTATCAAAGGGGGTAAAATGGTGCAAAAATTACGTAAAGTAACTTTACGTGGTCAAGCAGAAAACATTCCTGATTTCGTAACAGTTGACATTTCTGGTTTAGACTTAGGTCAAACAGTGAAAGTAAACAAATTAGCTGTGGAAGGATGTGAGATTTTAAATCCAATGTCTAACCCAGTAGCAACAATCGATATCCCAAGAGCATTAAGAGGTAAATTAACTGCTTAATTTCTCCAACGGATTTCACAGATTGATAGATAAAAGAAAAGCCCCGCAAATGCGGGGCTTTTTCTATGCCTTGTCATGAAGGATTATTTCTTAGCAACAATCGCCTTAACGATAGGAGCCTTTTCGATCTTCACAGCATGATCATTATCGCCAACGTGAATGTAAGGCGCGATCACTAACGATACGATCGACATTAATTTAATCAAGATGTTCATAGAAGGACCAGACGTATCTTTAAATGGATCACCTACCGTATCACCTGTTACGGCAGCCTTGTGAGGCTCAGAACCTTTCTTATAGGTTTGACCATCGATCAATACTCCTTTTTCAAATGATTTCTTAGCGTTATCCCAAGCGCCACCTGCATTTGATTGGAAAATACCCATCAAAACACCTGAAACGGTTACACCCGCTAAAACACCACCTAAAACCTCAGGTCCCATCGTGAAACCTACGATTACTGGAACGATTAAAGCAATGGCACCTGGAAGGATCATTTGACGAATAGAAGCCTCTGTAGAAATAGCTACACACTTCTCATATTCCGGCTTCGCTTTGTATTCCATGATACCTGGAATCTCACGGAATTGACGACGAACTTCGTTCACCATTTCCATAGCCGCTTTACCTACCGCAGAGATACATAAAGCTGAGAAGATAAACGGAATCATACCACCTACGAATAAACCAGCTAAAACATCAGCTTTGTAAATATCAATGTGGCTAATGCCTGCAATACCTACGAAAGCAGCAAATAAAGCTAATGAAGTCAATGCTGCAGAAGCAATCGCAAAACCTTTACCTGTAGCAGCTGTAGTATTACCTACTGCATCTAAATTATCTGTACGCTCACGAACCTCACCTGGAAGTTGTGACATCTCAGCAATACCACCTGCATTATCGGCAATTGGACCAAAAGCATCAATCGCTAATTGCATAGCAGTAGTTGCCATCATACCTGCCGCAGCGATAGAAACACCATAGATACCTGCAAAGTGATAAGAACCGATGATACCAGCCGCTAAAACAAGAATAGGTAATACCGTTGATTCCATTCCTACTGCTAAACCACCAATGATGTTCGTCGCGTGACCTGTACCTGATTTCTGAACGATTGAATCAACTGGACGCTTACCCATCGCTGTGTAATATTCAGTAATGATTGACATTAAAGCGCCTACTACAAGACCTACAATAATCGCATAGAATACATCCATTGAAGTGAAAGTAGTACCACGAAGCGTTAAGTATTCAGGTAAAATATTCTTCACTAAGAAATAAGACGTCACAAACGTAATCGCGATCGAAGTATAGTTACCTACGTTTAATGCATTTTGAACGGAAGCAGTTTCGCTAGAAATACGCACAAAGAAGGTAGAAACTAAAGATGCTAATAATCCTACACCAGCGATTAACATAGGTAATAATACCGGAGAGAAGCCGCCATAATTATCAGTCACAGAGATTTCTTGTCCTAAAACCATGGTTGCTAAAATAGTAGCCACATAAGAACCAAATAAGTCAGCTCCCATACCCGCTACGTCACCCACGTTATCACCTACGTTATCCGCAATAGTAGCTGGATTACGCACGTCATCTTCCGGGATACCTGCCTCTACTTTACCTACTAAGTCTGCACCTACGTCAGCCGCTTTTGTATAAATACCACCACCTACACGAGCAAACAAAGCAATAGACTCAGCACCTAAAGAGAATCCAGCTAATACTTCGATCGCTGTTTTCATTTCCACTGATGTCAAGGCTTGACCTTGTGCGAAGATTTGGTAGAAAGCAATAAATAAACCACCTAAACCTAAAATAGCTAAACCAGCTACACCCATACCCATCACAGATCCACCAGTGAAAGAAACAGATAAAGCTTTCGCTAATGAAGTTCTAGCTGCTTCTGCAGTACGAACGTTCGCCTTTGTAGCGATAATCATACCGATATAACCAGCGGTTGCTGAAAATACAGCACCAATTAAGAAAGCCACTGCAATTAAAGGCGAGGAGTGAATCGGATTATCTGGAGTACCCTCTTGCGTTCCTAACCAAGCTAATAAAATAGCGGTCGGTATAGCGAAATAAGTTAAAATTTTCCACTCTGCTTTTAAGAAGGCAATCGCACCATCTGCGATATAACCAGCCAACTCCTGCATTTTTTCATTTCCGGCATCTTGTTTAGACACCCAATTAAACTTCCATGCTGTGTACAGCAATCCTACTAAACCAAAAGCAGGAACTAAGTAAACAATTTGATTCATAAAGGTTGATTTAGATTATTCCAAAAAAATTTAGCACAATTTAGGTATTTGAGTGCAAATAAACAATTAGAATGGCAATCTGAGCAGAATTTTCCATTTTTCAGGAACAACCGTTCCCATCGGATAGACGAAATCTACTCCTAAAATTTTACCAATTCCAGAAATTCCATAACTAAGTTCCTGGTAATTAACTACTTGAGAATTAACTGAAGTATGTAAATAAGCATAGCCTACTTTTTCGTTCAAACCATACATGGATAAAAACGCATTTTGTGTCAACACAAACTTGCGAGTTTCCCATTGAAGAAATGCCTTGAAATGCCCTCCTGGATTTGAAAGAGCATAATACGGAAGCGCTAAAAATCGATTATCTCCTGAGCTTACATTGATTTCATTCCCCCTAAAGTGTTGATAATCCAAAATTAAGCTAGGCTTATTGATAAAGTGAGCACCTGAAATGCGGTAATTGATTGATCCCCAATTGGCTAAAGGTATTGTTTGGAACACCTGAAAGGATATCTTACTATAGTCATTATCACCAAACGCCTGTTCATACATCCCTTGTAAGGTTGGACCTGACTCATTAGATAGACGTCTCGCTCCATTATAGCGTCTCCAAGTTGCGAAGGGCTGGTAGCGCACTAAAATGGATCCAAAAACCTGCCGATTCGTTGTAAAAGAGTTTCCATTTGACTCAAAATGCCTTTCTTTATAAAAGAACCCATACTCTTCGTGATTTTCTAAAGAAGATCGAGAACGGTATTCTAAGGTCGAATTCACATTCCATTTCGAATTCAATTGAACGGCATAGTTCGCTTTAATAAAATCCTTTTGGTAAAGTTTCAGGTAATTCTGAGAGAGCAACAACGCATAAAATAGATTAACTGTAGCTGAGATAGGTTCTGTTGAATTAATCTGTTCGACCGTAGATCCCCCAGCAAACTGTAAAAACTGGCGATTCTCATCCCAATTACGCTCGATATAGGCCATGCCATTCCAAGCCTTACGAGAAAATGCATAGCGCATATCCATTCCAGTCCCCCAGTAATCAGACAATTTATAGGTATATCGATAATCTACTCGTCGACTTAATTGATACCCATCTACTGCATTATAACCAGATTTAAATCCCCCTAGAGAAAGTCTAGCACCTAGACCTTTGGAACCATAATTATAGGTTCTTGCATTCCAAATATCAGCATACCGAAACCTAGGTAAAGCAGCCAATGAATCCTTCAAGCGTTTTTTCTCATCTTGTACATACAAACTATCAGCCTGCTGATAGCCTTTCATTTCCGCCTCAGTTAACGGAACCTGCCGCTCTTCCTCCCAAAAAGACTCCTTTTTCAAACCTGCACTTGAATCTACTGTCATGGAATAATCCGAACTAAATTCCTCCTTTTGTTCTTTTTTCTCCTCCTTCTCCACTTGCTTCAAAACTTGACGTAGCTTTTTTCTGGTCAGTTCTTTCCCTAAAGAAAGGGTAGGGTTAGCTATTTTTTCCTTATTAATTTCTTTCGCCCAATCTTTATGTAAGCGTTCCTCAATAAGGGTAGGCTTTACGACAAAAGCAGGATTAACTTTAATTGCATATTCTTTTACCTGCGTAATGTAGCGAAACGTCGCACCAAAGCCCATCGCATCAAAATTCACATTCACATCATAATTAATAGGCATCCAAACACCCTGAAATAAGGCATTCTGTTGCTGAAACGTATAATAGCCTTGCGCGTTTCGGAAAGCTAAACTAAACGAATAAATACTCCAAGTGTCCTCTACAATAGATAAGGTTCCCTCAAATAAATCATCAGCCGTTGATTTCGGCTTAACCTGAATCTTAGAAACGGTTTGACCATTCAACTGAAAACTACCTAAATAGGCAAACTTATAGAAAGAGAATGCAGAAGGGGATAAGGGACTAATTAAACCGCCCCAGACTTTAGGCTGGTAAAAATTCGTTTGCGTAATGCGCAAATTAGGTGCGCCTGAATTTCGAAGTACTGCCGGTAAGTTATTGCGATTCGAAAGAACTTTTTCTTCTATTTTATTAGGTCGAGTATACGTAATCTGATTAATACCTTCCAAAACATAGGTAGAACCCACCTTTATACCAGCCTCTTTCTCCATTTTCTTTCCCACTAGTGCATTCATGACCTTGGAAATGGAGGTGATTTTACCGGCGCCTTTGACATAGCCTTTAGCAGAATACCGATCAATTTCTTTTAAATGAAACGGAGCCATTGAAATCATGCGACGCATCATACCGATCGCCGGATCTTCTTTTAAACCTCCCACATTCACATCTTGAAGAGTCACAGTCTCTTCGGACAAAACCACATCTAAAGACTGATCTCCCGCCATGGAAATTTTATGCACCTTAGGTGTGTGACCTAAAAATCGAAATACGACTTCGTGATCACCCTTAGGTAATTGAATAGCATATTTTCCTTCTTCATTTGCCAAAGTCCCTTTGTTCAAATCGTTTACCCAAATCGAAGAAAAAGGCATTAATTCGCCTTTATTCGAGCGAATAATACCCGATAAAGTTTGAGCCTGAAGGCTAAAACAAGTGAGGAAGAGGAGTATAACTACTTTCATAAAGCAAAAATAAACGAATCGTTGGATACGGCTTGAATAATTTGATAAACGGCGAATGATTAACGAGATTTAACGTAATTTTGCGGCTTATGGGATTCACACATAGACAACTCTTTCAAAAATTTATGGCGCCCACATCGGATGCGCCATTGGCTTTGGAAATAACTAAAGCGGAAGGAGTTTATCTATACGATACCAATGGCAAATCCTACATCGATTTAATCTCCGGTATTGCTGTTTCCAATGTGGGTCATTGCAATCCAGCCGTAGTCCAAGCCATAAAAAAGCAAGTAGATACTTACATGCACCTCATGGTGTATGGAGAATACATCCAAAGCCCGCAAGTACAACTAGCAGAAGCTCTTGTAAAATCCACTGGAACTAACACCTTAAATCAAGTCTATTTCACAAATTCAGGTACTGAGGCGGTAGAAGGAGCCATGAAGTTAGCTAAACGCTATACGGGCAGAACTGAATTTATTTCTTGTATGAACGCTTACCATGGCGCAAGTCAAGGTGCTTTGTCCATTGCGGGAGATGAAAATTTCAAAAATGCATTTCGTCCTTTACTTCCCGATATTCGTCATATCCACCATGGCTTGTTAGAGGACTTAGCAAAAATTACTGAAAAAACGGCAGCAGTTGTCATCGAAATTGTAGGAGGGGAGGCTGGAGTTAGACAAGCTTCATCAGCCTATTTTCAAGCCTTAAAAAAGCGATGCGATGAGACAGGAGCGCTTTTAATTGTAGATGAGATACAATCGGGTTTTGGTAGAACAGGCACTTTCTGGGCGTTTCAAGCCATGGGAATTGTACCTGATATCTTGTTAACCGCGAAAGGAATGGGTGGCGGAATGCCCATTGGAGCCTTTATGGCGAACGAAGAAGTGATGAAAACCTTGAGTTTCGAGCCGGTTTTAGGCCATATTACCACTTTTGGTGGACATCCTGTTTCGTGTGCGGCTTCTTTGGCCACCTTGAATTACATTGTGGATGAAAACTTAATGGATCAAATTCCTGCGAAAAGCGCATTATTCCATAGCCTCTTAGCTCATCCCATCATCAAAGAAGTGCGTGGCATTGGATTTATGTTGGCCGTTGAAATGCAAGACTTCAAAACCGTAAAGGCGGTTATTGATGAATGCATTCAGAACGGTTTGATAACGGATTGGTTCTTATTCTGCGATAATTCACTACGAATTGCACCTCCTTTAACGATCACAGAGGAGGAAATAAAAATAGCCTGCAACATTTTGTTACAGGCTATGAATAAAGTTTATGAGCTTTAAAATTAAGCGTGCTTCAATAAAGTCTCCGCTAAAACTGACTTAGGGATATTACCACCCACTAAACGCTCTACCATTTCACCTTTCTTGAAAACCATTAAAGTAGGAATCGAACGAATACCTAAAGAAGCAGGTACCGCTGAATTTTGGTCTACATTCATCTTTGCTACAATCGCTTGACCTTCCACATCTCCAGCTAACTCCTCAACGATCGGTCCGATCATTTTACATGGGCCACACCACTCTGCCCAAAAATCTACTAAAACTGGTGTATCAGAGCTGATTAATTCTTGAAAATTAGCATCTGTTGCCTCTACGTATTTTCCCATTGTTTGATATATTTTATAAAATTCAAAATTAAAACAAAACCGGCAGAAGAATTAGTTCCCCGGATAAAAAATTTAAGAAATTAATTTAAAGCCCACATTTTCAAGCTCTTTCAACTCTGAAATGAAACCTTTAGTGATTGAAACCTGCATTTTACGTGATAAAAAGTCCATCCCGATTTTCTCTTGCTCATCAAACACCTCGATGGTTAATTTCTTATCTCCTTTATGACGTTCTAAAGTCTCTTGGAGTAAATCCAATAAAGCTGGATTCATTCGATTTAAATCAAACCGTAACTTGATTTCTTTCGTTCGATCGCTTAAAATTTCAGACAATAATTCAATAGACTGAATTTTAAAGACCATCTGATCCATGTGGCGATTCTTCAACTGGTAGGAACCATTGATAAATAAGAGTCGGTCTAAGGCTATAAATCGCTCAAACTGGATGTAATCCTTGGAGAATAAGGCAAATTCATAATTTCCAGCATAGTCCTCAATAGTGAAAATCATAAACTGATTTCCATTCGCGGAGGTTCTGACGTTAACTTTCGTCACGATTCCCGCAAAAGTTTGGGCAACGTTAGGACGTGATTCTAATTGTCCCGTATTTGAATTACAGAAGTTAGCTATTTCTGTTTTGTATTCGTCCAAAGGATGTCCTGAAATATAGACCCCCACCACTTCTTTCTCATTCTTCAATTGCTCCATCACAGACCAAGGCTCCGCCGTCGGAATTCGCGGTTGAGCGATGTCATTCCCCGTTCCAGCTCCTAATTCACCGAACAAAGAAGCAGTTGCTTCCGCCTTCAATTCTGCCATGCGAGATGAATAACGCACGATTTTCTCAATAAAATTCGTATTGTCTTGTGGATCTAAGGCAAAATAATGAGAACGCTGCACCTCAGGGAAACAGTCAAAAGCACCCGCTAATGCTAACGATTCTAAACTCTTCTTATTCACCTGACGCACATTAATACGCGAAACGAAGTCGAAAATATCCTTGTATTCGCCATTTTTCTGACGTTCTTCCACTATCGCATCTACCGCCGCATCGCCTACGCCTTTGATAGCACCTAAGCCAAAACGAATTTGGCCTTTCTTATTCACCGCAAAAGAACGAGAGGATTCATTCACATCCGGAACTAATAAACTCAAGCCCATTCGCTTACACTCATCCATGAAGAAGGTAATCTTCTCAATGTTACCCAAAGAGTTCGAAAGCACCGCCGCCATAAACTCAGGAGGGTAGTTTGCTTTCAGGTACCCCGTTTGGTAAGCCACTAAACCATAGCAAGTTGAGTGCGATTTGTTAAAGGCATATTGAGCAAAAGCTTCCCAGTCTGTCCAAATCTTATCCAGCTTATCCGTCGGGTGATTATTCGCCGCTCCACCTTCCATGAACTTGCTCTTCATCTTATCGATGGTCGCTTTGTCCTTTTTACCCATGGCCTTACGAAGCACATCGGCATCACCTTTGGTGAAATTCGCGAGCTTTTGAGAAAGAAGCATTACCTGCTCTTGGTAGACCGTAATACCATAGGTATCACTTAGATACTCCTCCATTTCTGGCAAATCGTATTCAATCTTCTCTCTACCGTGTTTACGGGCGATGTAATTCGGAATATACACCATCGGTCCCGGACGGAACAAAGCGTTCATCGCAATCAAATCGGAGAACTGATCGGGCTTCAGATCACGCAAGTGCTTCTGCATACCTGGAGATTCAAACTGGAATGTTCCGTTTGTTTCCGCTCGTTGGTATAACTCGTAAGTCGTCTTATCATCTAGAGGTAAATCATCTAAAATGATATCCTCATTATGATTCTGTTTAATTAATCGAACCGCTTCTTTTAAGATAGATAAGGTTTTTAGACCCAAAAAGTCCATTTTAATTACCCCCGCATTCTCAATCACTGAGCCATCATATTGCGTAATCAAAAGATTCACATCCTTTGAAGTTGCTACGGGTAAAATATCTGTTAAATCGGAAGGAGCGATGATGATGCCTGCCGCGTGAATACCCGTACCGCGAACAGAACCCTCTAAAACGAGCGCATTCTCAATCACCGTAGCCGGTAAACCGCCAGCCTCTTTAATCCGACGCAATTCTTTTACCTGCTCTAATTCCTCTGGATTCAAGCCTTCTTTATCCGCTAAACTCTTATCACCCGTCAAAGCCGCATTGAAAATACGATCAAGCGTAATTTTCGGTTTCTCCGGAACTAGTTTAGCTAAGGCATTAGATTCCTGTAAGGGGAGGTCTAACACACGTGAAACGTCTTTAATCGACATTTTCGCCGCCATGGTTCCATAGGTAGCAATATGCGCCACTTGGTTCTTTCCGTACTTGTCTACGACATAGTCGATGACTTTTTGGCGACCTTCATCGTCAAAGTCCGTATCAATATCGGGCAATGACTTACGATCTGGATTTAAGAAACGCTCAAAAAGGAGATTGTACTTTATCGGATCGATATTCGTTATTCCCAAACAATAGGCGACTACTGAACCGGCGGCAGAACCACGACCTGGCCCCACATAAACACCTAAATCACGTCCAGCTTGGATAAAATCGGCTACAATCAAGAAATAACCGGCAAAACCCATGGTTCTAATCGTATGCAACTCGAATCGCAAACGTTCTTCTACCACCTGGTCAATATCGATGTAGCGCTTTTTCGCGCCTTCCATCGTGATATGTTCCAGGTAATCGTCCTGACTTAGGAAAGTAGACGGTATCTGGAAATTAGGCAAAAGTACATCCTTGGTTAATTTCAAGGTTTCTACTTTCCCTACGATTTCATTCGTATTATCAATGGCCTCCGGAACGTGGGACCATAATTTAGCCATCTCCTCCGTCGTTTTGAAATAGAATTGATCATTGTAGAAAGCAAAACGCTTACCTTTCATGTCAAAATCCCCTTCAATATCCTTATAGGTAGGAGTGGCCTGCTTTTCACCGGTATTGATACAAAGAAGAATATCGTGGGCATTAGCGTCTTTTTGGTCCAAATAATGGCTATCATTCGACGCAATCACCTTCACATTATACTTCTTCGCAAAGCGTAATAATACCTCATTCACCGTCTGTTGCTCCGGAATGAAGTGATTCTGAACCTCGATATAATAATCCTCGCCAAACAAATCCAACCACCACTTAAATTCCTTCTCCGCCGCTTCCTCGCCATCTCGTAAGATAGCCTGCGGAACCGAAGCACCTAAACAGCAAGTCGTCGCGATTAAGCCCTTGTGGTATTTTAATACGAGTTCCTTGTCAATACGAGGGTATTTGGAATACATCCCCTCCATAAATCCAAGCGAACATAGCTTTACTAAATTCTGATAACCCTCCGGATTCTTCGCTAGAAATAACTGGTGGTAGCGTTTATCCTTTAAATCTTTCGTAAAAACCTGTTTGTGGCGGTCATTCACTAAATAAAACTCACAACCCACAATTGGTTTCACCCCTTGCTTTCCCGCCTCTGCTACAAATTGAAACACCCCAAACATATTCCCGTGGTCCGTAATAGCCACTGCTGGCATATTGTCTTCCTTTGCCTTTTTGAACATAGACGAAATCTTAGACGCACCATCTAGGAGGGAAAACTGGGAATGATTGTGCAAATGCGAAAACTGCATAGAGGCTTATTCTTTTATAAAAGGTTCTTTTTCAAAAAATACAGCATTCAAGAAATCCAAAAAAGGTTTTAATACCTTCGCATCAGATATCAACTGTTGAGTAAAATCGGGAGAAGCCACTTGCAGATCCGTATATTTCTTCCAGAAAAACAATTGTTTCTTCTTCAGTAATTCGGCATCCGGATGATCGGCCTCAAATCCCTTAGGAACTCTGACTAGACTTTCACCCACTTCTTCTCCGAAAACGGCAGCAAACGTAGGATCCTTAATAATCTTTTTTAATCCTGCCGCGTTATAATCCACTTCTTGTCGAAAAGCGGCTAATTGTTCAGGGGTTGGTGAATACATACCTCCTCCTAAAAAAGAGGCCCCATTCGGCTCAATGTGCACATAATAGTCCATCAAACCGGACTTACGACCACCTTCTGAAAAACTCGCCGAAAACCAGGTCTTATAAGGTTCCTTATTTTTAGAGAAGCGGACATCTCGGTAAATTCGATAAGAGCAATGTTTCAATAACACGCCATCCATATTCTCGAATTCCGCAAACTCCGAAATCAATTCAGTCGTCCAGGCATCAAAACCTTTTTTCTCTTTCTCATACACCGCCTTATTTTCCGCAAACCATTCCCGCGTGTTATTGACACGGAGATCACGCAAAAAGGCCAAAAGGCAAGGAGAGAGGGACATCGAAAAAGGAGTGAAATTGTAAAAACGAATTTAGCGAATTTAGCTCGAATGCCCAAGCGCAAATCCTTTGGAGTTATGGTCTATTTTACTGATTTTTGCATAAATTATTAAAACAAGCTATGCGTATATTAACGGGCATTCAGGCTTCAGGAAAGCCCCATTTAGGAAATATTTTAGGGGCGATCATGCCAGCGGTTGAGCTTTCGAAGCAGGCAGGCAACGAATCCTTTTTATTTATTGCGGACTTACACACCCTTACTTCATTAAAAGACGGGGATAGCATTAGAGCTAATACCTTATCGATAGCGGCTGCTTGGTTAGCTTTTGGCTTTGATACCGAAAAGAATTTCTTCTACCGTCAATCCAAATTAGCTGCCTACCACACCGAATTAATGTGGTACCTCAATTGCTTCACACCTTTCCCGATGCTGGCGAATGCGCACAGTTTCAAGGATAAATCCGATAAATTATCTGATGTGAATGCCGGCCTTTTTACCTATCCCGTGTTACAAGCCGCAGACATTGTATTATATGATGCGCACATTATTCCAGTGGGTAAGGACCAAAGACAGCACATCGAAATGACCCGTGACATCGCGAATTCCGTGAATAAGCGCTACAATAAAGACATTTTTGTCTTACCTGAGGCTCGAATTAACGAAGATGTGATGACCATTCCGGGTCTAGACGGAGCTAAAATGAGTAAGTCATTGAACAATTATATTGACATCTTCTTACCTGAAAAGGATTTATTAAAGCAGATCAAGAAAATTGTGACCGATACGACTCCTTTAGAGGAACCCAAAAATCCAGACAACGATATCACCTTCAAGCTTTATTCATTAATGGCCTCTCCAGCTCAGGTAGCAGAAATGCGCGCTAATTATGAAGCAGGTGGCTATGGTTATGGACACGCAAAGCAAGCCTTACACGAATTGATGTTAGGCTATTTCAAAGAGGCGAGAGAGAAGTTTGACTACTTCATCGCGCACCCAGAAATCATCGAAGAGAAATTAGCGATAGGAGAACAAAAAGTACAACCCATCGCCGAAGCAACAATCGCCCGTATTCGAGCAGAATTCAAATTCTAACCTATGTTTCCAACTTGGGATGCCGATCTTTTCAGGTTCATTAACGAGGCACATCAGCCTTGGCTTGATGGCCTAATGGAAATCATTTCAGGCAAACTCACCTGGATTCCGCTCTACGGATTATTGATCTATTCTTTATACAGACGCCATCAATCAGCCTGGTGGAAAGCCATCATCTATTTAATTTCCACGGTGGTTTTCGCAGATCAATTCAGTTCGAGTCTTTTAAAGCCTTTATTTAAACGCCTAAGACCTTGCCATGTAGAAGAATTCCAATCGTGGATTCATTTGCCGGCAAGATGCGGAGGAATGTATGGATTTTGCAGCTCACACGCGGCGAACTCTTTTGCGATCGCGGTAGGCTATTATTTATTGACTAAGAATAAGTTCGCTGGACTAGCCCTAGTGCTTTGGGCATCGCTTATTTCTTATAGCAGAATATACCTGGGAGCTCATTACCCTTTAGATGTGATCGTAGGCGCGATAGTTGGAGGAATCGGTGCGTGGGGACTATTTATAATCTATGAAAGATTAATCAAGAAGTCATAAGTATCGATTCCATCCGCGAAATCATCGAGGGCTGGATGTTGGCTTTGGCCAAAACCAATCTCCAAGCCTACTTTACACTGAATCTTCTCCTCGCGCTCAGAAATCCAAGCCTGCAATGACGCCTCATCACTGTAACGGTGAACATATAAAACACCCACAGGAGAAACCAAATCATCATTCTCTGTCACGAGCAGATTTCCCAAATCAAAATGCGGAATCTGATTCAATAAGAACAAAGTCCGGTGGTATTGAAAATTATTCGAATACTTCGAATGATCTAATACCCAAGTTTCCTGGGTCAATTCATCAAAAAGAGCCGTTAAATCATAATTAATAGGCACGGCTATCGTAGAAACGTTTCTGCAACCTAAACCATAATACGTAAAAATATCTTTCGCTAATCCCTTGAAATCGGCTACCGTTTCATTCCCCTTTAACACCGCTAAAGAACTTCTATTCTTACGTATAATATGTGGAATAGTAGAAAAATAATGTGCAAAATAACCACCAGAGAAATCACTTCCCGTCGCAATGACGGCATCCATCTCTTGCAAACGATCAATGATGTGTACTGGAATAGCTGAATCAAAAGACTGCATCGCTAACACATACAATTGCATCAAGGCTTTATCCTGTGAACTCAATTTCAAGTGGGCTTCATTTCCCGATGCCAATACCATCAATACATCATGCAATCCAACGGCGGGCAAATTTCCAGCTAAAACAATCCCCACTTTCTTAGCAGTGGCTACTTGTCCCGGATGATTTACATAAAATGCTTCCCACGCTTTTACGCAGAAAAACTGCTCCTCGATGGCCTGCATCGCGTGACGAACCAAGGTTTCTGAAAACCAAGGATTCTCATTCACGGACTTATCTATAAATAATTCTATTTTTTCTCGATTCGATTCATCCGAGAAGAATTGCTTCAAATAGGAGATAAGTTGCAAAAAAGAAGCCTTTGGCATATAAATAAGGATTTTACCTCACAAAGGTCGAAAATTTTTCTGTTAGTCCATATAAATTATATACTATTCAAATTTATGTTCGTAAATTGCGTAATCAAATAAAAACTTTGGTATGGCAATTATCATAACAGACGAATGTATTAACTGTGGGGCTTGTGAACCAGAATGTCCTAATACAGCTATTTATGAAGGTGGTGTAGAATGGACATGGGCCGGAGGTACTGCATTAACAGAAATTGAATTAGAAGATGGATCTACTATGGACGCAAAAACTCCAGTAGAACCTGTATCCGACGAGTTCTATTATATCGTTCCCGATAAGTGTACAGAATGTACTGGTTTCCACGAGGAGCCACAATGTGCTGCAGTTTGTCCAGTAGATTGCTGCGTGCCAGATCCAGATCACGAGGAAGATAACGAAACGTTATTGGCGAAGAAAGCGTGGTTACACGCGGAATAAATTTTAAGCAAAGCTTAAAATTTATAAGAGTAGAGATTATAGAGTAGAGATAACAGATATCTTATCATATGTAAAGAGTTCATCGAAAGGTGGCTCTTTTTTTTTGTGATTTACATTTCATCTCTACTCTATAATCTATAATCTATACTCTATATAAAATCCTACTCTCTACTCTATAATCTCTACTCTATAAGATTTATACTTTTCCAATATTTTAAAATTCAAGTTCAATTTTATTCTACTTTTAATTTCATTTTTGCAAAATCTTCATTTTTAGGTTTAATTTTTAACCTGTTTTTAATATTTTTTTGTAAAAAGTTAAAAAATAGGTTAAAATTTTGTTGAAAATATTTGGAAAGTACAATTTAAGGCTCCATCTTTGAATCGTAATCAAGCATTTTTTACTCTTAAACAATAACCCACATGAAAAAAACGATCCTAACAGCCATTTTTGCCGCAACAGCATTTTGTGGATTTTCCCAAGAAAAAGAAGCGGAAGCTCCCAAGTTCACTTTTTCAGGTTACATTGATTCATACTATATGTTGAATTTCAATAGCCCGACAAATAGAAGCAACTTAGGTGCATCTGGATACGAAAGAGCTTTCGACCAGAAGTCAAATCAATTTTCGTTGGGGCTTGTTCAGACGAAATTTGGATATGCTACTAAATCAGCTGACGTGGTAGTTGATTTAACATTTGGACCTAATGCTGACCTTGGTCAATACGGTAACGTGATCGGACCATTGGGAGCTGGAAAAGCAACTACAGCTTTGGCCATCAAACAAGCTTACTTTAACTGGAAGGCTAGCGATAAATTAACTATCACTGCTGGACAATTTGGAACACATATCGGATACGAAGTAATCGACGCTCCAATCAACTATAACTATTCACTTTCTAACCTCTTCAATAATGGACCGTTCTATCATATTGGTGCTAAAGCGAATTACGCATTCTCTGACAAATTTTCTGCCATGGTTGGATTGGTCAACAATGTGGATAATTTAAATGATAACAATGCTTCTAAAGGTTTCATCTACCAAATCTTTACGTCTCCAGCAGCTGGTTGGAATCTATATGTAAATGGAATTAGCTCTAACGAATCTGCACCACTAGCTAGTGGAAAGGACGATACAGGTAGCTACAGCCTTTTAGACTTAACAACTTCTTACCAAATCACTCCTAAATATTTACTAGGTTTGAATGCTGCTTATGGTTCACAAACAGGTGATTACCAAGGTGGAGGTAATGTAGGTACAGGAAAGAATTGGGGTGGTATTGCTTTGTATTCTAACTACGCATTCTCAGATAAATTTAGCCTAGGCGGTCGTTACGAAGTATTTGATAACACATCAGGTGCTCGTGCTTTACGTGCTGCAGATGGATCAGGAACTGATGTACGCTCATTAACTATTACAGCAACATTTACAGCTGCTGAAGGTCATTTATTAATTAAGCCAGAATTACGTACAGACGGATACAAAACTGCTCAATTCGTTGATGGCGACGGTAAAGATCAAAAATCACAAACAACCTTAGGTTTACACTTCATCTATAAGTTTTAATTTATCCACCCTTAACAATTTAAAAACATGACGACACAAAAACCAACCTGGATTCCGTTATTAGTATTATTAGCGGTAGCCGTCCTTGCATTGTTCACAACTTCTGTACCTGGTGCAATGCCTACAGAAGGATTAGACACAGGCGATACAGCCTGGATGATCGTAGCCTCTGGCTTAGTTCTATTAATGACACCTGGATTAGCCTATTTCTACGGTGGTATGGTTAACCACAAAAACGTGATTTCTACCATGTTGCAATCGTTCATTGCCATGGGTGTAATCTCAGTTATTTGGGTAGTATTTGGCTTCTCTTTAGCATTCGGAGACTCTTTAGGTGGCTGGATTGGAGACCCTAGAACATTCTTTATGTTCAATGGTGTATTTGATCACAAATTATCTTTAGGATCAGCTGATCAATTAAAGTTCACTATTCCTTTTGCTTTATTTGCCTTTTTCCAAATGAAGTTTGCCGTTATCACTCCAGCGCTTATATCAGGTGCTTTGGCAGAGCGTATTAACTTCCGTGCTTTCGTATTATTCATGGTTCTATTTTGCGTGGTAGTTTATGCTCCATTAGCACACTGGACATGGCACCCAGATGGATTCTTATTCAACTTAGGTGTATTGGATTTTGCAGGTGGTACCGTAGTTCACATGTCTGCAGGTTGGGCTGCTTTAGCGGGTGCTTTGTACTTACGTCGTCGTAAGTCTCACATCGAGTCTAACATCTTGCCTCCAGCTAACATTCCTTACGTATTATTAGGTACTGGTTTATTATGGTTCGGATGGTTTGGTTTTAACGCAGGTTCTGCTGTAGGAGCGAACGGTTTAGCGGTAACTGCTTTCGCTACTACACACGTAGCAGCAGCAGCAGCTGGTTTATCTTGGATCTTATTTGATGTAACTCGTGGTAAGAAAGTATCTGCCTTAGGTTTCTGTATCGGTGCAGTCGTAGGTTTAGTAGCTATCACTCCAGCATCTGGTTTCGTAACTGTTCCTGTAGCGATCTTCATCGGTGTAGTTGCTGCGATCGTTTCTAACATTGCTGCACACTGGAGAGCTTCTTCTAACTTAGATGATACATTAGACGTTTTCCCTTGCCACGGTTTAGGTGGAATGGTAGGTATGTTAATGACAGGTATCTTCGCTACTTCAGCTGTGAATGCAGCTGTAGCTGAACAAGGTTTGTTCTACGGAGAGACATCCTTATTCTTAAAGCACTTATTAGCTTTAGCAATCGTTTCGGCCTTTGCTTTTGGCTTATCTTATATCCTTTTGATCATTACGGACAAAATCATTCCGTTACGTGTGAACGAGGAAGAAGAAAGATTAGGTTTGGATATCTCACAACACGATGAGTCGTTAGCTGAGTAATTCAACAACAGCAGAGCCGCAAGTAATGGTTCTTGTGGTTTTGTTTCAATCAAAAAGTCGGAGGCTACTAGCTTTCGACTTTTTTGTTTTTGATCTATGATCAAAAACAAAAAACAAAGCTCAAAGAGCAAAGTTCAAAGTTCAGATTAGGAGGATAAGATCGTTAGTAAAATTAAATAACCTTTGAGCTTTGCTCTTTGGTCTTTGAAATTTGCTCTAATACCACACCACTCATCTCTCCATTCTCATTCACCGCCTTGTACCTCACTTCTTGAATCGTATTAATCTGCAAGGGATCGAAAGGAACCACCACCCGAACATAATTCTCAGAAAATCCTTCCATCGTTCCTGGAACGGCTGATTCCTCAAATAAAACCTGTCCTTTTAAGCCAACTTGAGACTCATAAAAGGCACGACGCTTTTTGTCTGATAAAATGTGTAACATCTTGGAACGCTCCGCTTTTTGCATCCCATCTACTTTAGGTTTGATGTCTACTGCATACGTATTAGGTCGCTCAGAATAAGGAAAAACGTGTAAATACGAAATGTCAAGCGAGTTTAAAAACGCAAAAGTCTCTAAAAATAATTCAGGCGTTTCACCCGGATGACCCACGATGACATCGACACCAATGCAAGCATTTGGCATAACCTCTTTAATAGAAGTAACTCGATCTACGTATAATTCCCGTTGGTAACGACGTTTCATCAAACGCAACACCGAATTAGATCCAGATTGAAGCGGTATATGAAAATGCGGAACAAACTTCTTCGATAAACCTAAAAAGGAGATCATCTCTGAAGTCAATAAATTAGGCTCGATAGAGGAAATACGGAATCGATGAATACTAGATTTCTCTTCAATCGCTTGAACTAACTGAAAAAAGGTCTCCACTCTTTTTCCATTTTGAATACCAAAATCCCCGATATTCACCCCGGTAAGGACAATTTCCTTTACACCTTTGGCAGAAATCTCCTCTATTAAACCGAGCACTTTCTCTATAGTATCTGAACGAGACTGACCACGCGCTAAAGGAATCGTGCAATACGAGCAAGGATAATCGCAGCCATCCTGCACTTTCAAAAAAGTACGCGTGCGATCATTCACGGAATAAGAGGCATGGTAATCTAAATCGTACCTAATTTCCGAAGCAATCAATTTAGGAAGATCAGCCGAAACGCGATTTAGATAGGGGGGAAGCAATGCTGGCAATTGGAATTTTTCGTTCGCGCCTAAAACTAAATCCACACCCGGAATGGCCGAAATTTCCTTGGGCTTTAACTGAGCATAACAACCTATGACAACTACGGTAGAAGAAGGATTCACTTTCTTCGCCTCACGAACCACTTTCTTACACTTCTTATCTGCCTGTTCGGTGACGCTACAGGTATTAATCACGAATAAATCTGGATTATCTTGAAATTCTGCGCGCACAAATCCCATCGACTCGAGAGACCGAGCGATCGAACTAGATTCTGCAAAATTCAGCTTGCATCCTAACGTGTAAAAAGCGACTTTTTTCATACCTAAAATCAGGATGCAAAGGTAAAACAAAAATGGCGGGAAAACCCGCCATCTTGTCTATAAAAGTATATAAATGCTTAATAAATGTATTATAATTTGGCTGTTTTAACCGTCTTAATAATACGAGCAGCCACTTTGTATGGATCTGCCGCTGAGTTCGGACGACGGTCTTCTAACCAACCTTTCCATCCTTTTTCTACTGCTGCGATAGGGATACGAATCGATGCACCACGATCAGAAATTCCATAAGAGAAATCGTGAATCGAAGCCGTTTCGTGCTTACCTGTTAAACGCATGTGGTTATCAGCACCATACACTTCGATGTGTTCTTTCACAAACGGAGCGAATGATTGACAAATTTTATCGTAAACTTCTTTGTTACCTGCTGTACGTAAAGCTGTGTTAGAGAAGTTCGCGTGCATACCTGAACCATTCCAGTCAAGTTCACCTAGTGGTTTACAGTGCCAATTAACTGATACACCATATTTCTCACCTAAACGCTCTAAAATATAACGACCTAACCAGATTTCATCACCTGCTTGTTTCGCACCTTTAGCAAACATTTGGAATTCCCACTGACCTGCAGCTACTTCCGCGTTAATACCTTCGATGTTCAAACCTGCGTCGATACACAAATCCATGTGCTCTTCAATAATCTCACGACCAAAGGCATTATTTGCGCCTACTGAACAGTAGTATGGTCCTTGAGGTGCTGGATATCCGTTTGCTGGGAAACCCAAAGGTTTGTTTGTTTCTGGATCCCAAAGGAAATACTCTTGCTCAAAACCGAACCAGAAATCATTATCATCATCGTCAATTGTCGCACGACCGTTAGTCTCGTGAGGAGTACCATCAGCGTTCAACACTTCACACATTACTAAATAGCCATCACGACGTGCTGGATCTGGGCAAACATATACTGGCTTTAATAAACAGTCAGATGAACCACCTTCAGCTTGCTGAGTAGATGAACCATCGAAAGACCACATATCAAGGTCCTCTAATTTGCCGCTAAAATTGTTCTCAATTTTAGTCTTAGAACGTAAACTTTGTGTTGGCTTGTAGCCATCTAACCAAATGTACTCTAATTTTGATTTAGCCATGATTTTTATACTTGATTTTGAAACAAAAATACTTTTTTAGGAATTCGTATAGCAAAAATATACTCCTTTTCGAGAAAAACAATAGTTTAATTCAAAAAAACCCTCAAAATCAATCCATATTTTTGCAAAAACTCAAAAAATCCAAATTAAAATCGGAAAATTGAATCGCAAATTTCCTTTTTTCGCATTTTTTATCCCGCCACAATTCGTTACTTTTACTTAAGAAATTAAATCAACAATAGAATGGCAATCACTCGCTTTAAGGCCTTAGAATTGGCTCAATCCAGGACTGGAACGAACGTAAAGTTACCAACTGAAAAAGTATCTGATTATTATGGAAGTATGACCTTCAGTGATGAAGTAATGCGCTCCTTGTTATCTCCAGAAGCCTATTTAAAGATCAATACCGCTATCCAAACGGGTTCTAAAATAGACCGCGATGCCGCTGATGAAGTAGCCGCTGCGATGAAATCATGGGCCATTTCTAAGGGGGCTACCCATTACACGCACTGGTTTCAACCATTAACAGGTACTACGGCAGAGAAACACGATTCCTTCTTTGACATTGATCTGAGTAACGGAAAAGCAGTAGAAAAATTCAAAGGATCGGCTCTTGTTCAACAAGAACCAGATGCCTCTTCATTCCCTAATGGAGGTATTCGTTCTACTTTTGAAGCACGCGGATATACCGGCTGGGATCCATCATCTCCTGCCTTTATCATGGAAAATGCGGCCGGAACAGCCACTTTATGTATTCCATCCGTATTCGTTTCCTACACTGGAGAAGCGCTAGATTATAAAACACCCTTATTAAAATCCATCGAATTAGTGGATAAAGCGGCAACAGCTGTCATTAAAGAATTCTTTAACCGCGATGTGAGCAAAGTCATTCCTACCTTAGGTGCGGAACAAGAATATTTCGTCGTAGATGAAGCCTTATTTAATGCGCGACCTGATTTAGTGATGGCGGGTCGTACCGTTTTCGGTCATGCTCCAGCGAAAGGACAGCAATTAGAAGATCACTATTTTGGTTCTATTCCAAACCGCGTGAATGCCTTCATGGTAGATTTCGAAATCGAAGCGCTTAAATTAGGAATGCCTGTAAGAACACGACACAATGAGGTGGCTCCAGCACAGTTTGAGGTGGCGCCTACTTTTGAGGAAGCGAACTTAGCCTGTGATCACAATGCCTTATTGATGGATTTAATGTCCAAAGTAGCATCGAAACATAAATTCAAAGTCCTTTTCCACGAAAAGCCCTTCGCCGGCATTAATGGTTCAGGAAAGCACAATAACTGGGCATTAGCTACAGACACTGGCATTAATTTATTAGCGCCGTCTTCTAAACCGAAGGAAAACCTTCGATTCTTAACCTTCTTTGTGAATACCTTGAAAGCAGTACATGATCGCGCTGATCTATTGCGTGCTTCTATTGCATCTGCTGGAAACGAACACCGTTTAGGCGCAAATGAAGCTCCTCCTGCGATTGTATCCGCTTTCTTGGGTAGTACGATGAGCCAAGTTTTGGACGATATGGAAAACATGGACGGACTAGACGAAATCCAATTAGAAAAAGGGGATAATGTGTACTTGAAATTAGGTATTAACAAAATTCCATCGTTGATATTAGATAATACAGATCGCAATAGAACCTCTCCATTTGCTTTCACAGGTAATAAATTTGAATTCCGGGCGGTTGGATCATCTGCGAATTCCGCGGCACCGATGACCGTTTTAAATACGATCGTAGCCGACCAATTAATTAAATTCCGCAAAGAGGTGGAAGAGGTGTTGGAAAAAGGAGTGAAGAAGGAGTTAGCCATCATGGAAGTGTTAAAGCGCTACGTGAAAGAATCGAAAAACATTCGTTTTGAAGGAAACGGATATTCAGAGGAGTGGGTAGAAGAAGCGGCACGCCGAGGTTTGTCTAATCTAAAGACTACACCAGAGGCTTTAGCCGTTTATGCTCGTCCAGAATCGATTGAATTATTCACAAAGCACGGTATTTACTCGAAAGAAGAGATGCACGCACGCCACGAAATCGAATTAGAGAACTACGTAAAGAAAATTCAAATTGAGTCACGTGTGATCGGGGATATGGCTATTAATCACATCGTTTCGACTTCATTGAAGTACCAGACGCAATTAGTGGAGAATGTGAAGGGCCAAAAAGAAATCGGAATCGACCCGCAATATTATGCACCTACGATCGAGATGATTAAGAAAATCTCTGAATATACTTCCTCCATCGTTCGTTTACAAAACGGTATGACAGAAGCGCGTAAGGAAGCGAACAACATCGAAGACTTAGAAGAAAGAGCCGTATTATATAGCACGAAAGTGAAAGGTTTCTTCGAAGAGATTCGTTACAGCGTCGATAAGCTTGAATTAATCATTGACGACGATGAGTGGCCATTACCAAAATACCGTGAATTACTGTTAATCAAATAAACAAAACATGTCCAAAACCACGAATCCAGGGTTTGATCCTGCTGAAATTGCCAGCCTAAAAAAGCAATGCGAAGCAGAGAACCGCTCATTTGTCTACATTTTAGACGAAGATTTACCCTCTGGAAATGAAAGAGAAATGGTCCACATTCAATTTGTGGGTCAATATGAGAAGCAAGAAGTGATTTACGATGCCATCGTTTGTACACTTCAATTGCATTATTCTAGCCTATTATATGAAGCAGCGGAACGCGAAATCATTCAGCAGTATCCCTTGTATGTACCTTTAGAAAATCGCGATGAGAACTACGAGCCTAATGAAGATTTAGACGAGGAGGTAGAAATGTTGATTCTAGAGGTAATTGAGGACTTAGAAGAGAACGAAGAAATCAAAGTAGCGGAATACATTGAAATCGATCCTGAATTCGATTACGGCGTTAGTATTGAGGCAGCACTATATGTACCTGCCTTAGATGACGACATGTTATCGCAATTTGTGGCAGACTTCAATGGCAACACATTAAGCCTTGACCCATCACTGTATACCTTTAACTCAGATGATGAGGACGAGGACGATGAAGAATAAAGATGAGTATAGCTGTTTTTTATGCTCCTAATGCAAAGGATTCCTCTTATTTATCTGAAGAGGAATCCTTTCATGCTATACGTGTATTGCGATTAAAAGTAGGAGAGGTCATTCACCTATTGGACGGTCGGGGCTCAAAGTATTCCACTAAAATTTCTGGCATAGAAGGCAAAAAAGTAGCATTCGGAGATCTGGACTTAATTGAATCTGAACCAAAGCCTTCCTATACCATTCATTTATATGTTGCTCCCACGAAACAAATGGAACGCATGGAATGGATGGTGGAGAAATGTGGAGAGTTTGGGATACATGGGATCCACTTCTTCGCCTCAAAAAACTCAGAACGGAAAGAGATTAAACTGCAGCGTTTAGAGAAAACGGCAATTTCAGCCTTAAAGCAATCGAAGAATCTGTATTTGCCTGAAATTACCGGATTACATACGTTTAAAGAGGTGGCTGCTAAAGAAGGAGAAGAGAAGCTTTTTGGCTTTATTTCGAATCCTCCCGTGGCCGTATTATCAAAAATAGCGCTAAAGGGAAAGGTATACCACGTTCTCGTAGGTCCGGAAGGAGATTTCACATCAGAGGAATCTGCTGTTTTGAAAAATAATCAATGGAAACCATTTAGCCTGGGAAAATCCATTTTACGTACAGAGACGGCAGGGATAGCCGTTTGTCATGGTCTTCACATCTTAAATATTGACTAAAATCAGTTATTTAGTGCGAATTCAGGTTAAATAAGAAACTTTTGCTTCGTACTTTTGTTAAAACATTAAATTTACTCCATTTATTATGCAATTAGTACTTCCGGCTTTCTTCATACACTGGTATGTTTCCTTGTTTAGCCAAACCTTTTTCCTACACCGTTACTCCGCACACAAGATGTTTTTGATGAGTAAGTTTTGGGAGAAATTCTTTTATTTCTTAACGTATTTATCGCAAGGTTCTTCCTTTTTAAGCCCAAGAGCCTACGCTATTTTGCACAGAATGCACCACGCATTCTCTGATACAAAAAAGGATCCACACTCACCTATGTTTTCGAGCAACGTTTTTACCATGATGTGGAAGACAAAAAACATATACAATGCGGTTCTAAACAGACAACAACAAGTAGAAGAGCGTTTTGAGCACGATTATCCCGTTTCTAAGACGATTGAAAAAATCGGTGATTCTTGGATTTCTCGCTTAGGTTGGGGAGTGGCCTATGCCTCTCTTTACATCGTAGGATACGTGTATTTTGACATGCATTGGGCTTTCTTTTTCTTATTACCTGTGCATTTTTTAATGGGACCTGTACACGGAGCGATTGTAAACTGGTCTGGTCACAAGTATGGATACCAAAACTATGACAACCATGATCACTCGAAAAACTCCTTAATCTTTGACGTAGTGATGATGGGCGAGTTGTTCCAAAACAACCACCACAAACTACCCAATCGCGTTAATTTCGCTACTAAATGGTTCGAGTTTGATCCTACGTATCCGATGATCAAATTACTTACTTGGTTAAGAATCATACATCCGAATGTAAAACCGGCAGATGCCAAGTTTTAATATTTACATTTCCTATACATGAAAAGAGCCTCAATTGAGGCTCTTTTTTTATATCGATGTTTCTAAACTAAACTTTTCTAAGTAATCTGAAACTCTTTTCACGAATCCTCCCCCTAGTGAGCCATCTACCACCCGGTGATCGTAAGAATGGGAAATAAACATCTTCTGGCGAATAGCGATGATGTCTTCACCTTTTTCATTCGTAATGACTGCAGGCTTCTTTTCAATTACGCCAAAGGCTAAAATTCCCACCTGCGGCTGCACGATAATGGGAGTGCCCATTAAATTACCAAATCCGCCTATATTCGAAATAGTAAAAGTTCCGCCTTCTAAATCAGCTGGCTTTAGCTTGTTCGCACGCGCTCTAGCAGAGAGATCGTTCACTTTCTGCGTCAACTCTTCCAGAGACATCTTATCCACTTCATGAATAACGGGAACAATTAAATTGCCATTAGGCAGTGCTACCGCCATACCAATATTGATTTGAGCGTGCTGAACTATGTAATTTCCTTCCACCGAAATTAGCATCCCGGGAAAATCCTTCAAGGCATCTGCCGTAGCTTTAAATAGGAGCGGAGTAAAAGTTAAAGCCTCTTTGTATTTATCCTGAAAGGCTTGCTTCACCTTGGCGCGCCAATTAACCATATTGGTTACATCAGCCTCTAAAAACGAAGTAACATGAGGCGCAATGCGTTTAGAATCCAGCATTCGCTCGGATATCATCTTGCGCATGCGATCCATTTCGATGACCTCATCACCCGGAAGGCGCATTCCAGCACCTTGGCTTAAGGTACCAGAAGAAATCATTCGCTTCGAATTTCGAACCGCGATATAATTCAACACGTCTTTCTTGGTTATGCGACCATCCAGACCTGAACCAGGGATTTGAGTTAATTCTCTTTGGGAAACATTCTCTGACTGGCAAATCTGCTTAATCAAAGGACTGATCCATGGATTAGTCGATTTCTCTGTACTTAATTCAGTTGAACCTACAGTTAAATCAATTAAAGAACTGATGGATTCATCTAAGGAATAGTCTTCTGAAGTGCTCTGTGATCCAGTAGAAACGGCATCGATAACACAAATGGCTTTACCAATCGTAGCCACGGCACCCACAGGAACTAAAATCTTTTGTAAATAACCTGCCACCGGCGATGGAACTTCTGTGTCAATTTTATCGGTAGCCACCTCTAAAATAAATTCATCCGCTTCCACGTAATCACCGGGCTGTTTTAACCAATTTAAAACAGTTGCCTCCATGATACTTTCACCCATTTTGGGCATAATCACCTCTGTAACGGCCATAGGACTAGGTTAAATCGTTTAATAAATATCTACGCAGCAAATTTATACAAGCTAGAGAGCTTAAATAAATATTTTGCATTCTTGTTCCTCCTAATGTTAATTTTCTAGTTATCACACCATTTTCGTGCGCTAAAGCAATCCAAACGGTCCCCACTGGCTTCTCCTCCGATCCTCCATCTGGACCCGCAATACCGGAAGTGGCTAAGGCATACGTAGTTCCCAATCTTTTTTGAACTCCGATAGCCATGGCCTGAATGCATTCCTCAGAAACGGCTCCATTGTTTTCTAAAATAGAAGAGGAAACGCCTAATTGCTCCAACTTCACCTGATTCGCATACGATAAAATACCTCCAACGAAATAGGCAGAACTTCCTGGATTTTGGGTGAATTGATGGGCTAAATGTCCTCCTGTGCAACTCTCTGCAACGGCTAAAGTGGCTTTTCGATCCACTAATAATCGTCCTACAACCTCAGCTAATTCGTCTTTTTCATAGCCATAAATATAGGATTGAATTAACGGATTTACTTTTGCTAACTCAGCGTCCACCGCTGACTTCAGCAACGCTAAATCCTCGCCCACCGCTGTTAAACGCAATTTGACTATCCCAATGGAAGGTAAATAGGCTAATTTGATATGCGCAGGCAATTGCAACTCCCAGTCTTCAATCAATTCAGAAAGATAGGATTCACCGATTCCCACAGTCTTGATTACTTTATGAAAAATAACGGGCGTTTTAAAGTGGGTGACTAATCGCGGTAGCACCTCTTTCTCCATGATATTTTTCATTTCATAGGGAACTCCAGGCATCGAAACCCAAATCACTCCTTTTTCATTAAACCACATACCAGGTGCAGTTCCCTGTGCGTTGCGAACAAATTCGGCCTTTGTAGGTAATAGAGCCTGATCTCGGTTGATATCGGATAATTCACGACCTCGTTTAGCAAAGAATTCTGTGACATCTTGAAGTGCCAAAGAGTGCATGGCTAATTCACAATCGAAATATTCTGCGAGAATCTTTTTCGTCAAATCATCCTTCGTAGGACCTAAACCTCCCGTAATGAAAACAACATCAGCACGCTGCGCTGCTTCGTTTAGGATTTGAAGAATCGCTGATTTTTGATCACCTACGGAAGATTTCCGCACGGTTTTAATCCCTAACTTATCTAATTCAAGACTAATCCATTGCGTATTCGTATCCAGGATTTGCCCGTATAGAATCTCATCTCCAATGGTAATAATTTCAGCCCTGACCATTAATTTCCTTAATTTATACGAAAATACGATTAATTTTACAGCTATGAAACATTCTGAAATCAATTTTAAGATACAATTAGACGACCAAAACATCCCAGAGCAAATCTCTTGGTCAGCCACTGATAACCCGAACGAAGGTATCGAAGAAACGAAAGCTATTTTAGTGGCTACTTGGGATCCTTATCACAAAGGAACGTTGACTTTACCTCTTTGGACGAAAGACATGGAAGTGTTAGACATGAAGCGTTTTTTCATCGAAATCGTGGGTACTGTGGCAGATGCCACTTTACAAGCTACAGGGGACAATTTCTTCGCTCAAGAATTAGAAGCCACTTGTCGCACCTTATCCGCGCATTTGCAGAAAGAAATTATAGCAGCCGAAAAAGGCGCAAAACAATAATGAAAAAAATCGTCCTATTTCTGCTTTTACCCTTCCTAAGCCTCTCACAAGGAATCAACTTCAGTACTGCGTCTTCGCTTCAAGAGGCGCGATCAGAAGCCATCAAGCAAAACAAATTGCTTTTTATGGAGATTTATGCCCCGGATTGCCACATTTGCAATTCTTTTAAAGGTGTATTTACCCAAGCAGCGGTAGGAGCGGTGTACAATAAGAATTTCGTCAACTACCAATTAGATATTCGCAATCCTGCGAATCAAATGGTATTAAAGCAGGCTGGCATCATCGTCAATGCGACCCCCACTTTTGTCTTTTTCGAGCCCAAATCAATGAAAATTGTGCAAGCTAGAATTTTTGGAGAAAAAGAGAATACAACTACGATGGTGAACGGAATAGGTACAAAGGCAGCCAATCCCGCGGAACAAGCGGCCCAATTCCCGAGACGTTTAGCGACAGGAGAGAAGAATCCAGGAATGTTGATTAATTACGCAGAATATGCCCGAATTACAGGTGATACATTGGCCAATATCAAAGCGATGAATACCTATATTTCGCTATTAAAACCTGCACAATACAGTTCGCAATCCAATTTCAATTTAATGCAGGTAGCTTTGATGAGCCATGACAACCGTTTATTTGACTATTTCATACGGAATCTGAATTACTACAATTCGATTTATGATCCGTCAGTTGTACGTATGATCTATGAGAATATCTTCCAAATCACCTTAACTAGCTCTCGAGCAACGCAATTAGGCGATGCCGGAATGATGAAGTTAAAAACTCAAATGGCTAAAACTGGATTAGATCGTTCCAGTATTATTCGTAGAACCTGGATGGTTGAGTCTACTATGCTTTTCAAACAACGCAAAGCCACACAAGCCATGAAGGTCATCGATGAATTAATCAATGCGATGCCAAGTGCCTTAGGGCCTAAAGAAAACCAATTTCTTTGCGATTATGTAAAAGGCAAAACGAAAGATGCCTCTGCTTTGAAAAAAGCAAAAGCAAATTGGTGTCTGTACGGAACTAAATAACTAGCGAATAAACGCCCGGTAAGTCATCACGATAAGACAAACGATAAACATCAAGATAGAGATCTTGTTGATTGTATGCATCGCACGTATATTGAAATTCGCTGGTGCACCAGGTTTAGGCTTTTGAAACACGCGAATAAAATACGTAAATACTTCGCCTACTTTAAATTGTTCTCTTAATCTGCTCATTTTCTATTCGTTTACAGACGGCTCACGCCAATCCCCGTGTTCTTTAATCAATTGAATTAACTCATCCACGGCAGAATCCGCAGGTACTGACTTCTTAACAACCTCTTGACCTTTATACAAGGCAATCTTATCTTTTCCGATACCCACATAGCCATAATCAGCATCGGCCATTTCACCAGGACCATTCACGATACATCCCATAATACCAATTTTAACCCCTTTCAGGTGATCGGTTTTTTGGCGAATCAGGGCTGTGGTTTCTTGTAAATCAAACAAAGTTCGGCCACAAGAAGGACAGGAAATATATTCTGTTTTGGAAATACGCATACGACTCGCCTGAAGCGTTCCAAAATTCGTCGCGTTACAAAGGGATTCTTTGTTTTTCGAATGATTTAAACTTAACATCAATCCATCACCCAATCCATCGATAAATAAGGCTCCACCATCCGTAGGTGCAAATAACTGAAACTGATCGTCTGTTATAGCACTATATTTTAAGTGAATAATCACCGGATTGGGAATTCCTTTTTCCACTAAATGAAAGAACGCTCTACGAATGGCTGGCATTTGATGTGCATTCGTCGATTTCAATACAATGACGCAAGTTGAATCAAATGAATCAGATCCTGAACACAATTCTGCCGCATCTACCGAAACAAAATTCAACACCGGATGCTTAGTCGATGCGGAATGGTAATCTGAATAAGTAAATAAGGGATAAACGAAATCAGACGGGGAACAAACAGAGGCATCTTGAATTTGACGTAACCCGTTAGGTAACATAAAATCAAGCTTTTGCTCACCTGTATAGATAAAATCTGCCCCTAAATCGTTCATCGCCCACTTATCTGGCTCTGGTAGATAGAAGTGACCGATTGATTTTAAATCAGCAATAGCAATAGAGGCGCGAGAAGAAAAATCAGCAATCACACGAGGAACCTGATGTCCACCTAGAGAGAAAATCTCAGAAGTCCTTCTGCGTGTATGGGCAAATGGATGAATAGGGGAGTCAAAAGCCTCCGATTGACCTGCAAAAGCCTGTATTGGATCTTGAGATGATGCGCGGCTGTCATATCGACGAACTAAATCTTGCGCCACCGGAATCTCAAATTCAGGATCTTCAGTCAAAGAAACGCGAATCGTATCTCCTAAACCATCTTCTAACAAAGTACCTATACCTACAGCGGACTTAATGCGACCATCTTCACCCTCCCCAGCTTCCGTCACACCTAAGTGCATTGGATAATCCTTAAAACCACCGTCTTTTAATTTCTTACTTAATAAACGATAAGCCTCGACCATCACTTGCGTATTCGATGATTTCATCGAAAGAACGATATTGAAATAGTTCTCATCCTCACAAATACGAAGGAATTCTAAAGCAGATTCCACCATTCCATGTGGTGTATCTCCGTAGCGACTTAAAATACGATCAGATAGCGAACCGTGGTTCGTACCAATTCGCATCGCCGTTCCATATTCCTTGCAAATCTTGACTAAAGGCAAAAATTTATCCCTAATACGGTCTAATTCAGACGCATAAGATGCATCGGTATAATCGATCGTCTCAAAACGCTTTTTATCGGCATAATTCCCCGGATTAATACGCACTTTTTCTACGATTCTTGCTGCTAATTCCGCCGCATTAGGCGTAAAGTGAATATCTGCCACCAAAGGAGTTGTATAACCTCGTTCGCGTAATCCTTTGCGAATATTCTCTAAATTTTGAGCCTCTTTTACAGATGGAGCCGTAATACGAACTAACTCACATCCCGCATCAATCATTCGAATGGATTGCTCAATAGATCCTTGCGTATCCATGGTATCCACGGTAGTCATCGACTGAATCCGAATGGGAAAGTCTGAACCTAGATACAAATCACCTATTTGAACAGGAATCGTGGTCCGTCTTTGATAGGCATACAAAGACGAGGCGTATTGATTACCGTTTGCAATTAAAGGATCCATGTTCGAGGAAAGAATAGACATAGTTGAATTAAAATGCAAAATTAGGCATTTCTACTACCAAGAACTCTTTTTATGACCAATTGTTGCATAAAAATAGATAAATAGATAGCAAGGGATCAAAATCACATAGGCAGACTGCGTATTTCCAATCTGATCCGCAATTTTACCATACAACAAGGGCATAAGTGCCCCCCCAGATATCATCATAATAATGAAAGCGCTACCTATTTTAGTGAATTTACCTAGTCCATTAATCGCCAAAGGCCATAAGGCCGGCCACATCAACGCATTAGCTAAACCTAAAAGCGCTAAACATAAAACCGACATAAAGCCAGTCAAGGTAATAGCACCGATGGAGAATAATACCCCTAAAATGGCTGAATAGTTCAAGGCCTTTTGTTGAGATAAATACTTGGGAATAAATAAGATCCCTACAATATATCCAGCTAGCATGCCATATAAAGTATACGTAGTAAAGCTCTTCGCAACATCTTGACTGAATCCTTGAGATACACCATAATTAATAATGGTATCGCCTGCAATGACTTCCACACCAACGTATACAAAGAAAGCAACAAGTCCTAATACGAGACTTGGATAGGCCCAAACACTGGATTTTGCATTTCCAGCCTCTTCCACCGTTTCTTCCGCTTCCACCTCTGGTAATGAAGAAAACCACACCCAAACGGCTAAAAGAACTAAAACCGCCGTCATGATACCATAAGGCATAATTACAATTGCTAATTTCGAAGAACCACCCACGGCACTGGAAAGGAATAACCCGCCGAAAATAAACTGACTCAAAATCCCCGCCACTTTATTACAAATACCCATCACGGAAATACGTTGCGCAGCGGATTCTGCTGGCCCTAATATCGTTACATAGGGATTAGACGCCGTTTGTAATAAGGCTAAACCCGTTCCTATGACAAATAATCCGAACAAGAACATCGGGTAGTTCTCCATTTTAGCTGCTGGAATAAATAATAAGGTACCTACTGCCATCGCTAACAGTCCCAATGACATACCTTTCTTAAATCCAGTCCTTGCTAACACCCAAGAAGAAGGGATGGCCATCACGAAATAGGAGATAAAGAAGGCGAAGGTGACTAAGAGTGAATCGAAGTTATTTAACTGAAACGCGTCCTTAAAAAAGGCAATCAACACCGAATTCACCCAAGTCACAAAACCAAAGACAAAGAAGAGAATACCGATAATTAAAAGAGGTCCGTTTACGTTTTTAGATTGGTTCATAGGTTTAGTATTAATCGTTTAATGCGAATATAGGTTGATTAGTTTTCCATTTACCACGGGTAAAATCAGGAATTTGAATAGGAGCGGAGCCCTTCTTAATCGATTCCTCGGAAAGAGGAGCAATCGCAGACCAAGCTGCTGCGTCATACACATCAATAGGTGGAGCCACTTTCGCCTTAATCGCCTCAATGAAGGCTCTTAACACGAAATAATCGATGCCACCATGGCCCGCATTCTCCGCATCTGCGGCATGTGCTTTCCACAAAGGATGATCATATTTCTCTAAGTAAGGTTTCGCTTCTTCCCAGCGATGAGCTTTGGGAGAAACACCTTCTAAATAAATCGACTTATTATCTTCCATCCACAAGCCTTTCGTACCTTGAACTCTAAATCCAAGCGAATAAGGACGTGGGGAATTCGTATCATGTGTAATAAGGATGGTTTCCCCATTCACACATTTAATCATGGTCTGAACGATATCTCCACATTTGAAATTCACTTTCGCGTTAGGATGATCAGCCCCCCCTTTTTCAACAATGTAATTATGTAGTCCCAAAGAAGGCGTCGCCATCGACGTTAAATACGCGAATTGATTACCTCGGTTAATATTTAACATCTCCGCGACAGGTCCTAAACCATGCGTTGGATATAAATCGCCATTTCGGTCAACAGAATGCTGGGTACGCCATTTGGCCTCTGAAAAACCTTTCTCCCCAAACTCCACTCCACCGCCATAGGCCTGTTTTCCATCATTAAACTTTACTTCTCGCAAATCATGTTGATAACCACATTGAACATGATTCAAGGTGCCAAACATGCCTTGACGCACCATATTTAAAGTCGCTAAGACATCGCGGCGATAACATACATTCTCTAAGATCATGCAATGAGAACCGGTTTTCTCATACATATTCACTAAATCCCAAGATTCCTTCAAGGTAACGGTAGCAGAAACTTCTACACCTGCATATTTGCCTTGCTTCATTACTTCCAAGGCCATGGGCACGTGCCATTCCCAAGGAGTAGCAATCACCACACCATCTATATCATTACGTTTAGCCAGGTTTTCGAAATCTTTTTCGGTCTTTCCGTAAACAGCAGGAGCGGGGCGATTTTTGTCTGAAATCATCTTTAAAGCGATGTCAATCGCTTTGGGATCTATATCACAGATGGCAACCACTTCCACATCTGGACGATACATGGCCATTTCAAGGTGATTTTGACCTCTTAATCCGACGCCGATAAAACCTAAACGCACTTTTTTTTGTTCTTCAGGTATCTGTTTCAGAAATGTGGGAAATAAAGCGGTACCAGAGGTATACATCAAGGAATCAGAAATAAACTTCCTTCTTTTCATAGGTTATCAATAGGTTAATAAAGATGAAAATTAAGGAAAATACTTTAATTTTATAAGAATTTAGAAAAAATGACTGAAGCCCCACGCGTTAGCGTATTCCGAAAAGAGCATTTCAACGCTGCTCATCGCTTGCACAATCCACTTTGGACAGCAGAGAAAAACAAAGAAATTTTCGGTTTATGCAACAATCCGAACTACCATGGACACAATTATGAAATAATTATCCAGGTAACCGGAACAATTGACCCCGAAACGGGTTATGTAATCGATACGAAGTTTTTATCCGATTTAGCGCAGACAGAAGTATGCAAAAAGTTTGATCACAAGAATTTGAATCTAGACGTACCAGAATTCGCTGATTTAAATCCTTCTGCTGAAAATATCGTTATCGTTATTTACAATAAATTGAGGGCTAAACTCCCTTCTAAACTAGATTTAAAAATTAGATTGTATGAAACAGAAAGAAATTTCGTTGAATTCCCTGCTAATTGATTCAGACCATTTCTTGTTAACAGACGAGGAAATTGGAGATAATCATGTAGCCACCTCAATCGAGACACCGATGAGGGAGGATGCTTTTGATCTTTCTGATTCAGAGAAAATAGCCATCATTGAATCTCACTTTCGTGAGATCATGTTAACCTTAGGTTTAGACCTAACAGATGACTCTCTTCGCGGTACACCCAAGCGCGTAGCGAAGATGTACATTGAAGAGATTTTCAGTGGCCTAAACCCAGCAAGTGAGCCTAAAATAGCCTTGTTTGAGAATAAATACGGGTACAATGAGATGTTGATTGAAAAGAATATTTCATTCTATTCGAACTGCGAACATCATTTTGTGCCGATCGTGGGTAAAACACACATCGCCTATATTTCTTCAGGCCAAGTAATTGGTTTATCGAAATTGAATCGCATTGTTCAATATTACGCGAAAAGACCTCAAGTTCAAGAGCGTTTAACGATGCAGATTGCGAAGCACTTGCAACGCGTGTTGAAAACAGATCACGTGGCTGTTTTCATTGATGCAAAACATCTTTGCGTTTCCTCTAGAGGAGTAAAGGATGATGCTACTTCAACCATTACTTCTTTCTACGGAGGTAAATTCCAAGAAGACAATACGAGAAGAGAATTCTTACAATCTATCCAAGGTTAATCATGGGAAAATACGTAGTTGTAGGCGCTAGCCAAGGAATTGGTGAGTCTATTGCGTCTTCTTTGGTAGCCGCAGGACATGAGGTAATTAACTTTTCTAGAAATCCTTCATCCATCGCTGGCGTGGAGAATTATAGCTGGGATGCAGTAGCATCTGATGATTCTGCATTTGCATCCTTATCGGGACCTATCGATGGAATTGCCTATTGTCCAGGCAGCATAAATTTGAAACCTTTTCACCGATTGACGTCAGCTGATTTTGAAAAAGATTTCCAAATCAATGTTTTAGGAGCTGTTCGAGTGATTCAAGCACTTTTACCTGCCTTGAAACTGTCTGCTACTTCATCTATAGTGCTATTTAGTACGGTGGCTGTGCAAACGGGTATGGGTTTCCATGCTTCGATTGCGAGCTCAAAAGGAGCGATTGAAGGTTTAACACGATCTTTAGCGGCAGAATTAGCAGCTAATAAGATACGAGTAAATGCCATTGCACCTTCTTTAACTCAAACACCTTTAGCCGGAGCTTTATTAAATTCTCCTGAGAAAATAGAGGCTGGAGGGAAAAGACATCCACTAGGACGTGTGGGACAATCGGAAGATGTGGCTAATCTTGCTGCCTTCTTGTTAAATCCAGCTAATTCGTGGATTACAGGACAAATAATTGGTGTAGACGGCGGAATTGGCTCTTTAAGAACGAGCTAAGGTTTCGTTAAAATGTTTTTGGTTTAGTGCCAAATTCATTTTATTCCATTCTATTTTATTCGAAAATGCTGCTTTTCGTATAGCACAATCAGCTATCGAACAGTGATTACAACATTCATCTAGACAAGGATCCGCGTGGACAAAAATCTCCACGTGGGTTTCTTGCAGTCTTCCTAGCATCTCTTCGAATGCATGAATCTCTTCATGTGTCCTACTCAAGTCCCAATACCGGGGAAGCGTTAAATGGCAGTCAATATGTAAATCTCCGCCATATTGCTGAACTCTGAGATTGTGTAGATCTATCCATTCTGCTTTTTTGTTTGATACCACCCAATCGGTCACTTTTTCAAACAGCGCTGGATTCGTCTCATCCATGAGGGCTGCTACTGACTCCCGAATCAGGTGAATTCCTTGCCAGCACATAAAAGCCGCAAATAAGAAAGAGGCAACTGAATCGACCCAAAACCAATTGGTAAAATACGTAACCGCGAGTGCCACGACGACCAAAATTCCATTATAGGCATCTAATCGCAAATGCTTGCCATCCGCAATAAGTGCAGGTGAGTGGCTGGAACGTCCTTTTTGGACTAAATAATAACCTAATAATCCATTGATGGCAGCAGATACGAAGGAAACGGTCATCCCTAAATCTAAACTTGATAAAGCTGGCGAAGCATACAAATGCTGCGAAGCATGCAAGAAAATATAGGCAGACGCCAATAAAATAAGAACTCCTTCTAATCCAGAGGCGAAAAATTCAATTTTTCCATGACCATACGGGTGGTTTAAATCCTTGGGCAAGGAGGCTAAATACACGGAATAATAAGCAAAACAAGCAGCCACCACGTTAATGATGGACTCTAATGCGTCTGTTAATAACGTCGTAGATCCACTTAAAAAGTAGACATAAAACTTAGCGGCCATAATGGCCACTGATAGTACGAAAGAAAGAAGGACAAGCCGCTGTTTCATTAAGACAAAGATAGTATTTTTACGGGATGGAAAAGGAAATCAATCCCTGGAAAACGATTAGCCAAGAAACGGCCTACGAGAATGCTTGGATAAAAGTAGAACACCACGAGGTTTTAAATCCCGCAGGTAATCCAGGGATTTATGGCAAAGTGCACTTTAAAAACACCGCTATTTCGATTGTTCCGATTGATTCGGAGGGATTTACCTATTTAGTGGGACAATATCGTTATACCTTAAACGCCTATTCCTGGGAAGTTCCGGAGGGGGGATGTTCCATCGCTGCAGGGGAATCTACTTTAGAAGCTGCTAAACGCGAATTACTCGAAGAAACGGGCCTAGTGGCATCAGAATGGACACAACTAGGGGAGGTCTACTTGTCCAATTCAGTAAGTGACGAAAAAGCGGTGATGTATGTAGCTAAAAACCTAAGTCAACAACAAGCCTGCCCTGAAGAAACGGAACAATTAAAAATACGAAGATTGCCACTTAAAGAAGCAATTGAAATGGCGCAAAATGGCACTATCACAGATGCGTTAAGTGTTTTGACCTTATTAAAGATCCCAGCTCTGCATCTGCTTTAATTCATCATAATCCGTCAAATCATATTTAACGGGAACAATACTCACGTAGTTTTCAGCTAGCGCATCTAAATCGGTATTGTTATTTAAATCTTCATTGTGTAAATCCCCATCCATCCAATAATAGGGCTTTCCATAAGGATCTTTACGTTCTTCAAAACGCTCTCTAAAGATCGCATTCGCTTGTTTTACCACTTTAACCCCTTGCAAAGGCATCGAAGAATGAGCCGGGAAATTCACGTTCAAGGTTAAACCTTTAGGTAAACCATGTACTAACACTTGTTGGCAAATCTTGATGATGTAATCGTGGCAATGCGAAAAATCCGCATCTGCTGCAAAGTCGCACAAAGAAAAGCCAATCGCCGGAATGCCTTCCATGGCAGCCTCAATGGCTGCGGACATGGTTCCTGAATATAAAACCGCTATTGATGCATTAGAACCATGATTTATGCCTGAAACGACTAAATCAATTTTACGGTCTTTCAATATTTGGTGTTTTCCGATCTTCACACAATCTGCGGGTGTTCCAGAACACTTATAGGATTGAATATGATCCCCAAAATCATTCGTCTTTACCACGCGAAGCGGTTCGCCTAATGTGATGGCATGACCCATGCCAGATTGATGCGTGTCTGGAGCCACGACCACCACTTCGCCCATCTCGGACATAATTTCAGTGAGGACACGAATGCCTTTGGAATAGATAGAATCGTCGTTTGCGATGAGAATAAGTGGCTTCATTTTTGCTATTTTGACTGCAATTTACAAATTTTGGGCATGATTTTACGCAAAGCCACGCTCGAAGATATTCCCACCATTCAAGAAATTGCGGAGGAAGCCTGGAGACCTACTTACGGTCCTATTTTAACTGAAGAGCAGACCTTATACATGATTCCAATGATGTATAATACGGAATTAATTAGCTCACAAATCGAACTTTTCTCGATGCTAGAAGTAGATTCTAAAGCGATAGGTTATTGTGCATTTGAAAAGTTAACTGAGACTGAGGGAAAATTACATAAACTGTATTTACGACCATCGGTGAAGCAAAAAGGTGCCGGCACTTTTATTATCAACGAAATCAGTAATCAGGCTCGTGCCTTAGGCTTAGAATCGATTATCCTGAATGTTAATAAGTACAATTCTGCGGTGGATTTTTACCTCAAAAAAGGCTTCAAAAAAGACAGCGAGATGATTCTAGATATAGGCAATGGCTACGTAATGGACGATTACGTTATGCGATTAACGCTATAGCTTTTTCGATTAAGGACATGATTTGTCCTTCTGGGTCCTTCGAAAATTCATTCGTGATTCGATTCGCTAATAGAGCATTCAACGATATCATTTCATGCCCCATGGCTCCAGCAAAGGCATAATAGGCCGCTGTTTCCATCTCAATATTGGTGATTTCTTCGCCTTCTAATGTAGCCCCTGCCACCTTTTGCAGAAAATCTGGCCTGATGGAATGCATGCGGATAGACCTTCCTTGAGGCGCATAAAAGCCAGGCGCCGTTAAAGTAATTCCTTCAAAAGCGTTTAATGGCTTGAATTTTTCTAGCAAACGAGCACTCGCTTTCGCCGCATACAGGGGTAGAGGATAATCAATGGCTTGTGTCCATTGCTGTAAAGAATCAGCTGAAATAGATTGAGCAGATTCAAATCCATAAAATTGGGCCAGATTATCGAATCCAATAGCGGCTTTTGAAATTAAAATGGAATCCACCGGAATGTGTGCTTGAATACTTCCAGAGGTGCCTATTCGAATTAAATTCAAGGATGTTTTTACTTCTTTCTCGAGGCGAGTTTGGAAATCAATATTCACCAAGGCATCCAGCTCATTCATCACTATCTCCACATTATCTGCGCCTATTCCACTTGATAAAACGCCAATGCGCTTTCCCTTTAAACTACCCAAATGCGTCACAAATTCGCGTTTATGCACGATTGCAGTCACTTCATCAAAAAACTGAGACACCTTAGGTACACGTTCTGGATCGCCCACTAATATCAACGTATCAGGGATTTGATCCGGTCGCAAATTCAAATGGTAGGAACTTCCGTCTGGATTAATAATTAAGTCTGTGGGCGAGAAATAGGTCATTCGCGAAATTATTGATAATTTCCCAATTAATTAGCCTCTTATGAAAAGCGCCAAGTCTGTTATTCATTCTAAATTGTGTTTACTACTCGAAGAATCTCTCGAAGAAGCCCGAAGAGACTATGTTTTAGCGAAAGAATCTCGAGACTCTGATACAAAAAGTAGCGCAGGGGATAAGTTCGAAACCGGCCGTGAAATGATGCAACGCGAGATGGACAAGTTAAGTGCCTTGATAGACACAACTGAAAATTCGTTAAAAAAACTACAATCCCTACTCACGGCACCAGCCGCTATTGTTTGCGAAGGAAGTTTAGTGGAAACAGATCAAGGAGTATATTATATCTCGATTGGTTTTGGCAAAATAGACGATGTGTATGCCATCTCGGTCGAATCCCCTTTAGGTGCCCTGTTAAAAGGAAAAAAGATAGGGGAGAGCGTCGAAATGAGAGGAAAGAAAATTACCATAAAACAAATAAACTAATGGAAGAATATATCAAGACCTTTCCGGAGGCCACACAAAAAATATTGATCGAGGTGCGTGATGCCATTCGTTCTGTCGTTCCAGAAGGAACAGAGGAAACGATGTCTTATGGCATGCCAACATTTAAATTCAATGGAAATTTAGTGCATTTTGCGGCCTGGAATAACCATTTGGGCTTTTATCCGACACCTAGTGGGATTAAGCATTTTGTTCAAGAATTAGCGCCTTACGAAGGTTCCAAGGGGGCGATCAAATTCCCCTACCATTCGCCTATGCCTTTGGAACTGATAAAAGAGATCACTTTATTTAGAGTTCAGGAGAATCTAGCCAAAAAGAAACGATGAAATACCTATCTATCCTCCTTATTTGCTGTGTTTTAACTGCCAAAGCACAATCCAATGAAGACAAAATCAACTCTTTCATTCCCACCATCGACGCGCTATTTAAAGAGCAGGCAAATAAGGCTAAAATGCCAGGTTTGGTCTATGGAATCGTCTACCAAGGCCGCCTCATTCATTCGAATGCTCTAGGCTTAGCGCAAATTGAAACCGGCATTAAAGCAGAAAAAGACATTGATTTTAGAATTGCTTCTATGTCAAAAAGTTTTGCCACAATGGGCATTCTGCAATTGCGTGATGCAGGCAAACTACAATTAGACGATCCGGCTTCGAAGTACATCCCAGAATTAAAACAAACCAAATCCTTAACAAAAGATGCCCCAGTCATCACAGTTCGACATTTAATGGTGCATGGCGCTGGATTTCCGGAAGACAATCCCTGGGGGGATCGCCAATTAGGCATCAGTGAGGAGACCTTCAAAAAAATGATTCTAAAGGGAATTACCTTTTCCAATAATCCGGGTGTAACCTACGAATACAGCAACATGGGATTTGCGATGTTAGGTTTAATTATCAAAAATGTCAGTGGGATGAGTTACCAAAAATACATCACTGACCACATCTTCAAACCCCTGGGTATGAATCAAACCTATTGGGAATACACTAAAGTCCCCGCCAATAAATTAGCTTATGGGTACCGCTGGATCAATAATGCCTGGGTTAAACAACCAATGGAGCATGATGGAGCCTATGGAGCGATGGGAGGCCTAATTACTACCTTAGAAGATTTTAGTAAATACGTTGCCTTCCATTTAGCCGCATGGCCTGAAAGAGATGCTCCGGAAATAGGACCTTTAAAGCGTAGTTCCTTACGTGAAATGCAATTCCCTTGGAATATGAGTGGCTTTAATCCGTCTTATATTTTTCCCAACGGTAGAAAAGGAAGCTCTGTCACCGCCTATGGTTATGGTTTAAGCTTTATGAAAGATGACTTAGGGAAACGCAGCGTGGGGCACTCGGGTGGTTTACCAGGTTTTGGAAGTAACTGGCGAATTTTCCCAGATTATGATTTAGGGATCATTTCATTTGCTAATGTCACCTATGCGCCAGCCAGTTTCATTAACCTAAAAGTGGCCGATTCACTGATTCATTCCGTTCAATTAAGTCCCAGAAAGATTTCACCTTCTGAGATTTTAAAACGTAGACAAGCCGAATTGGTTAAATTATTACCTAACTGGGAAAAAGCGCCTGAAAGCGGCATTTTTGCGGAAAATTTCTTCCTAGACTATTTCCCAGAGATGCTTCGGTCTGAAGCAAAAGTAATATTTGAAAAAATAGGAGCCATTCGTACTATTCACGAAATCGTTCCAGAAAACAACCTCAGAGGAACCTTTGTCATCGAAGGTGAAAAAGGCTCAGCCGAAGTATATTTCACGCTAAGCCCAGAGAATCCTCCGCTGATTCAAGAATACCATATCAAGGAAATAAAAAAGGCTCATAATTGAGCCTTTTTTTGTTTTTCGATCTTCTCTGTCCGTTTAAAGGACTTGAATCCTAATTCGGGAGAATATCCCACTGAGTTTTTGGAATAATAGCCTTTCTCGTTATAAGGACGCTTACGAGGATGTTCTTTACATTCCTGCGAGCAGGCGCCTTCCATTTCTTTTAGGCAGGATGGACAAATGGCTAAATGCTCATTACATTCTGGATTCGCACAATTAACCATGTGATCAGACTTCGTGTGGCAGACATGGCATTCCGAAATTACCTCCGGATTGACCGAATTAACTGCGGTAGCGACCCGGTTATCAAATACGTAACATGAACCATCAAAATCCTCGCCACCTTCCTCTAAACCGTATTTTATAATACCTCCGTGCAATTGATACACATTCTTAAATCCTTTTTCAATTAAATAAGCAGACGCTTTCTCGCACTTAATACCACCCGTACAGTAGGTGATCACTTTTTTATCTTTCAAATGCTCAATCTCTTGCACATGATCAGGTAAATCCCGGAGGTTCTCCATATCAAAGGTATAGGCCCCTTTAAAACGGCCTAATTCGTGTTCATAATTTGAACGCATATCGACCAAAACGACATCAGGGTCATTCTTCAATAATTGCTTGAATTCTTTTGGCTTTAAATGTTTTCCGGTTCTAACACGAGGGTCCACCGGTAAATCCGAGTGAACAATCTCATTCTTCACACGAACGTGTAACTTATTGAACGTGTGAGCCTCATTTTCATCGATTTTGAAATCGAAATCAGTACCCGCAAAAATGGGATCATTTTCTAACCACTTCATGTAGGCTTCGCAATCCGCTTTAAGCCCAGAAACGGTTCCATTCAAACCTTCAGCAGCCACAATTACGCGCCCTAACAGGTTATTCTCAATACAAAATAGGTGATGTTTTACACGGTACTCCTCCGGATTCGGGATAGGAGTATAGTTATAGTAAAGCAATACACTGTAAGGTTTCATCTTCAACATGATTTACAGATTAAACAAAATATTAAGTGACGATGGGGAGATTCGAACTCCCAAACCTTAACGGCACTACCACCTCAAGGTAGCGTGTCTACCAATTTCACCACATCGCCAAAAACGGTTAGTAAAATTACCAATTATTTACTTACTTGCCAACAATTACAGAACTCAAAAATATCAGTAAAATGGCTTTAGAAATAAGCGGAAAATTAATCAAGAAATTACCTGAGGTTACAGGAACAGGTAAAAATGGCACCAACTGGATCAAGCAAGAATTCGTGATCGAAACACAAGATCAATACCCTAAAAAGGTTTGTATGTCGGTTTGGGGAGATAAAACACAAGATTTATCGCCAGTTCAAGAGGGCGAAATCGTAAAAGTTCAATTCAACGTAGAATCAAGAGAATACAACGAGCGCTGGTATACAGAAATCCGTGCCTATCGTTTAGATCGTACCGGATCTATTCCAGCAGGAGTGGAGCCTACACCAGCAGCGGGTGGATACCAATTCCCTCCATTAGCCGCAGAGAGTGGAGATGATTTACCATTTTAAGTAGCTCCGCTACTTTTAAAAGCACAAAGAACAAAGCAAAAAGATCAAAGTTTGTTTAAAAAAGGGGCCCTAGAGCCCCTTTTTTATTAGTATTTATGAAATATATCGCCTTAGGCGATTCCATCTTTGTTCTTTTTGCTTTGCTCTTTGCGATTTAACTCCATCGCTTGATGCTCAATATCCGCCTCAACAAACCTCCCACCATAGGGTACAAAGCCTAAAGAGGCATAAAGCGGCATTACGGAAACCTGTGCATGCAGATAGAAATACTGATTTTCAGGATAAGCGGTTGTGGCTTCAGCAATGATGTGGTTCACCACTAAAGAGGCATAACCTTTTCCTCTTGCTGTTTCTAAAGTGGCAATGCGCTCCACTTTAATGCCTTTTTCGGTTTTTCGGTAACGTCCAGTTGCCACAGGGATCTCATTTTCTAGTAAAAGATAGTGACTCGCTACTGCGTCTAATTCATCAAATTCCTCGGAGGGAAGGCACTTTTGTTCTTTGACAAAAACCTCTGTCCGAATGGCGAAAACTTGATCAATTTCTTCAGGACTTATGGCCTGAATGATCCTATTTGTCTTGCTTTCCATAGGCTTCAATGATTTTACGCACTAATCGGTGACGAACCACATCAGATCCATCTAATTCCACGAAAGCAATTCCGTTTATGCCGGAAAGAATTCGTTCAGCTTCACCTAATCCTGAGGTTTGATTTTTAGGTAAATCAACTTGCGATTTATCCCCCGTAATAATGGTCTTCGATTGAATACCCATACGAGTCAAAAACATCTTCATTTGCATGGAGGTGGTGTTTTGGGCTTCATCTAACAAAATAAAGGCCTTATTTAAGGTACGTCCACGCATGTAGGCCAAAGGAGCAATTTCTATCGTACGATTTTCTAAATAGAATTTCAATTTCTCCGCCGGAATCATATCGTCCAAGGCATCATAAATAGGGCGCAAATAGGGATCAATTTTTTCCTTTAAATCGCCCGGGAGAAATCCTAAGTTCTCACCTGCTTCGACCGCAGGACGGGTAATAATAATCTTTTTAACTTCTTTATTCTTTAATGCTTTCACCGCCAAAGCCACCGCCGTATACGTTTTACCTGTTCCCGCAGGTCCAATCGCAAAAACAATATCATTTTCCGTTGCTGCATCTACTAACTTGCGTTGATTCGGAGTTTTGGCCTTAATCACAATCCCTTTATTGCCAAAAAGAAGGACATCTTTATCCTCCACCCAGGGCTGTTCTTTTTCCTCCCCAGTCGGGTTCAATACCGCATCAATATAGGCCTGCATATGTTTTTCAGACAAGGTATGATGCTTGTCCAAATGAGCCACGCAGGAATTGACGATTGCTTCCACTAAGGCAATTTGATCGTTTGATCCTCGAACCGTTAACTGCTCGCCTCTGGCAATAATTTTAGACTGTGGAAAGGCGTGAATTAATAAATTGATATTCGCATTTGCTACGCCTAAAAAGTCGATTAGAGAGACCTCTGAGAGGGAAATTATTTTTTCTAACAAGTAAAAATGGGTTTAAATCGTACAAGAGTAAAAATAAGAAATTCTTGAAATTTAATACCTTGGTTTATAAGATAATTTTGAAAATTTAACGTAAAATTGTGGTATGGAATCTAACACCCCTTCATCCATTTATAAAAAAGGAAATCAATCTGCAGCTGGAATTCGTTCACAAGCTGGACCCACTCGTTTAAGCGATTTGGGATTGGGAAAATTACCTCCTCAGGCAGTGGACTTAGAAGAGGCTTTGTTAGGTGCCTTAATGTTAGAAAAAGAACCTTTAGCTAACGTAATCGAATTATTACGACCGGCTTCCTTCTATAAAGAGGGGCATCAATTAATTTTTGAAGCCATTCAAGGCTTGTTCCAAGCCTCTCAACCTGTCGATTTATTGACGGTTAACAATTTTTTAAAACAAAATGGCACGCTAGAAAAAGCGGGGGGAACTAGTTATTTAGCCCAATTAACTTCCCGTGTAAGTTCCACATCTAACGTTGAATTTCACGCGAGGATCATTATTGAGCAGTATCTGAAACGTCAGTTAATCCAAATATCCTCTGAGATTCAGCGCCTATCCTACGAAGATACGTCCGACGTTTTCCATTTATTGGACAAAATGGAACAGGAGCTATTTACTATCGCAGAATCGAATATTCGCAAGAATTACGAGAGTATGTCGGACATTTTAAAGAAAGCGGTAGAAGAATTAGAAAAGAAACAATTACAAAAAAGTGGACTAACCGGTGTTCCATCTGGATTTACCGATTTAGATCGTTTGACATCTGGCTGGCAGAGACAGGAATTAATTATTATTGCGGCTCGTCCAGGTATGGGTAAAACGGCCTTTGTCGTTTCTGCCTGCAGAAATGCAGCCGTTGATTTTGGTCATTCTGTTGCCTTATTCTCGCTAGAGATGAGTGCCGTTCAGCTTGTTAATCGTATTATTTCTGCGGAAGCTGAAATTGAAGCGGAGAAAATCCGTAAAGGGAAATTAGAACCACACGAGTGGCAACAATTACACTCTAAGATCAATAAATTATTTGAAGCGAATATGTTTATTGATGACACACCTGCTTTATCTATCTTAGAATTAAGAGCAAAATGTCGTCGTTTAAAAGCCCAAAAAGGTATCGACCTAATCGTCATTGACTACTTGCAGCTAATGACAGGAGATAGTTCCGGAAAAGGGGCTAGCGGAAACCGTGAACAAGAAATTGCCCAAATTTCCCGTGCGCTTAAGCAATTAGCGAAAGAATTAGATGTGCCAGTAATTGCCCTTTCTCAATTAAATCGTTCGACTGAGACGCGTGGCGGGAATAAAAAACCACAACTTTCTGACCTTCGGGAATCTGGAGCCATTGAGCAAGATGCTGATCAGGTTATGTTCATTTACCGCCCTGAATACTATGATATTACAGCGGATGATCAAGGAAATTCATTAGCCGGAATGGGAGAGATCATCATGGCTAAGAACCGTTCAGGTTCACTTGACAGCGTTTGGTTGAAATTCATCGGTAAATTCACGAAATACTGCGACCTGGATTTCCAACCTTTCTCTACTAATGAAGGAGGGAATTTTGATTTAAGTGCTTTAGGCGATCAAACATCAGCCTTTGAATCAAGTAATGACGCTGTATTTAAAGGAAGTAAAATGAATTTACCGCCGGAGGATTATGATCCATTGAATACACCGTTTTAATAATTGCTTCGCAATTTTTAAAATACAAAGTTCAAAGAATAAAGCAAAAAGAACAGAGTTGGAATTCCCTTCGGGAATACATTTCTGAAATACAAAAGGGCGATAAATCGCCCTTTTTGCTTCCATATTTATGCTCTATTCTTTGTGCTTTAACTTCAATCTAACAATATTCTCCACATGGTGTGTCTGAGGGAACATATCCACCGGATGAACCACATCTACCTCATAGGCCACATCTAATAAAGCTAAATCACGTGCTTGGGTGGCTGGATTACAGCTAACATAGACGATTTTTTTCGGTTGAACGGCTAAAATTTGGTTGACTACATCTAAATCCATTCCAGCACGAGGAGGGTCAGTAATGATAACATCAGGTGCCCCATGAATGGCGATAAATTCTTCAGTTAGCACTTTTTTCATATCCCCGGAGAAGAATGTAGCATTTTTAATACCATTCAGTTCTGCATTAATGCGGGCATCTTCTACGGCCATTTCGACATATTCAAGCCCCACCACTTTGGATGCATGTTTAGCTAAAAATAATCCGATAGTACCCGTTCCTGTATATAAATCATATACCACCTCATTCCCCTGTAAGTCAGCATATTCGCGGACTAATTGATATAATTTAAGCGCTTGTTTAGCATTAGTCTGGAAAAAGGATTTGGGGCCTATTTGGAACTTCAAATCTTCCATGGTTTCTAACATGAACGATTTTCCATGGTAGCAGATGACCTCCAAATCATGGAAGGTGTCATTCCCTTTTTGGTTTACAACATAATTCAGGGAAGTAATCATAGGAAATGAAGATTTTAAATACTCCATCACCAATTTAATTTCTTCCTCCGTAGCATAGGCGAACTGAACAGTTACCATCCATTCGTCAGTAACGGTGTTTCGGATGATCAGATTACGCAAAGCCCCTTCTTGCTGATTTTTCAATTCGTAATAGGAGATACCCTGCGCATCAGCGAAATCACGAACGCCATTACGAATCGCATTTGAAGGATCCGGCTGTAAATAGCAGTGATCTACTGGTAAAATTTTATCAAAACGACCAGGAACGTGGAATCCTAGTGCATTCATCGACCCTAAATCTTCTTTTCCTATTTCATCCTCGGTGAGCCAACGCGCGCAAGAAAAGGTAAACTCTAATTTATTTCGGTAATAATAAGTCTCTTCTGAGCCTAAAATAGGCTGAAATTCGGGCAATTTCACTTTTGCGATGCGGGTCAAATTATCTTTGACTTGCTGAGCCTTAAAGGCAGTTTGAGCTTCGTAAGAAACATGTTGCCATTTGCAACCACCACAAATACCAAAATGGCTACAGGCAACCTCTGTACGGTGTTTTGAAAGCGGCTGAATATTTATTGCTTGTGCTTGTTTGAAACTTTTCTTCGACTTCAAAATACGTAAATCTGTGATGTCACCCGGAGCAACTGCGCCCTGTACAAAAATCACTTCGTCGTTCACTTTGGCAATACACTTTGCCTCTGCGGCAAAATCCAAAATGGCAATTTGTTCCAACACCACTGGGGCTTTCTTTTCTTTTTTCTTACTCATGCTGCTAAAAATGTGCACAAAAATACGGCTTTATGTGGGCAAGCCAACCAATTCGAGATAAAACCTTAACTTAGCAATGAAATTAAGGCACATGGAGAATCAAGTAGTTATTATCACAGGCGCGTCCTCAGGAATAGGGAAAGCTTTAGCCTATGAATATGGAAGAAAAGGCGCACACATCATTATTACGGGAAGAAACGAGAAAAATCTCGTGGAAACGGAAGAAGAACTGAAAAAAGAAGGGATATCCGTGAAAGGAATTGTATGTGATTCTGCCTCTGAAGAACAAACTCGTGAAATGATAGCGAACGTTGTTCAGCTTTTGGGTCGAATCGATCTACTAATTAATAATGCGGGTATTTCTATGCGTTCGATGTTTGAGATAGTTGATTTAGCGGTTTTAAAACAAGTGATGGATATTAATTTTTGGGGAACTGTGTATGCTACGCATGCCGCATTACCTCATATTAAAGCGGTCAAAGGGGGAATTATCGGTATCTCTTCCATAGCAGGTTACCGAGGACTTCCAGTCAGAACAGGCTATTCTGCCTCCAAATTTGCCATGAATGGCTTCTTAGAGGCCTTGCGAACGGAATTACTGGAAACAGGGGTACATGTATTGATCGCCTGCCCAGGATTTACTGCTTCGAATATCAGAGCAGCTTCACTCAATAGTGAAGGAAAAATCACCGGAGAAACGATGCGTGACGAAGGTAAAATGATGTCAGCTGAGGAAGTTGCGACCCGAATAGCAAATGCTTACGACGCTAAAAAGAAGACGCTTGTATTGACCCTTCAGGGTAAATTAACCGTATTCTTGAACAAATGGTTAAATGGTTTTACAGATCGATTAGTGTATAATACGCTTAAAAAAGAGAAAGATAGCCCCTTAAAATAAAGCTCCCTTCCGCTAAAAGCAAAAGGGAGCCAAAACCCAATTAAATACCACTCTAAACCTCTATATCGTAGCGTAATTCGGTTGAACTGTGTGTAATAGTTCATTGAATTCTGCTTTTTTACATTCAAAATAGGGAAGGGCTAAATCGAATTCATCGATTAACAATTGAAAATACTTCCGTTCAAAAACTAAGAATTGAGCATAGCTGGAAGTCATCGCTGTATAAACATGCTTTTTTTCTTCAATTGCCTCTTCAATTCCAATAAATATGCCTTTTCGATCTATCGAAACAAAACCCGTAGTTCCCTCCAATACTAAACTTCCCTCTTGTAGATAAAAAACAAACTCCGCTTTCTGGCCTTGACGAAATAAATATTCATCTGGCAAGTAACGAAGCTCGATTCCGCTTGCAAGCACTTTCCGTTCCGTATCTGAAAAATTATCCATTAGCTTAATTATGAAGGCGAAAGTACAAGGATTTGCTATCCTAAATCCTGACATCCATCAGTTTTGAAGGTGTTGTTTATCAATAATGTGATCCTATTAAATTCAGAAATTTGAGACAATCTATTTTATATGTACTCAGAAATCGTAGAAGAGCCACTTATCGCACAAACCCAGGTCTGCTACCATTGTGGAGACGACTGTACTAATCACCCCATTCAGAAGCTGGATAAAACGTTTTGCTGCACTGGTTGCGAGCACGTGTATGACTTATTAAACGATAACCACCTTGCTGCCTATTATGATTGCGATATTAATCCTGGGGTTTCTCCCACCAATAAAAATTTTGATTTTCTAAATAAGGAGGCTTTCCGCAATCGATTAATCACTTTTTCAAACAGCGAATTCTCTAAGGTCAGTTTTCATTTACCGGCTATTCACTGCCGTTCATGCTTGTTTCTATTGGAAAATCTCCAAAAACTAAATGAGAACATCATCAAGACAAGTTTGAATTTTGGTAAGAAGGAGTTAAGCGTTTGGTTTAAAGAGGAGAGACTGAGTTTAGGTGCATTAGCCACTTTAATTGCAAGTTTAGGATACGAACCCCATATCGCCAATACCGACGAAAAAACGCAAAATAATAGCCAAAAAGAACTTTTTCTACAATTAGGCATCGCCGGATTTTGTGCAGGCAACGCTATGTTGTTTAGCTTCCCAGAATACCTGGGAATTGAAGATGGCTCACTTCAACAACTTTTTGGCTACTTGAATTTAGCCCTTGGTAGTGTGGCTGTTTTTTATTCAGCAGCTGATTATTTTCGAAATGTCTACGCACATCTCAAACTGCGTAAAATGACCATTGAATTACCCATTTTACTCGGAATTTTAGTCGGTTATGGCCGAAGTGTCTATGAAATTCTTTCCCATACGGGGGCTGGGTACATTGATTCCGTATCAGGACTAATTTTCTTTTTATTGATAGGGAAGTGGTTCCAACAGAAATCATTTGATTTTCTTTCCTTTGAGCGAAATTACAAAGCCTATTTTCCTCTTGTAGTGACTAAAATCGTCCATGGCTCAGAACATACGGCAGCCTTAGAGGAAATCGAAATAGGGGATCGCTTACTCATTCGCAATCAGGAGATCATTCCAGCTGACGCCTATTTATTAAAGGGCAAAAGTGAAATGGATTATAGTTTTGTGACAGGGGAGAGTGAATTAATCCCTATTGAAGCGGGCCAATCAATCTATGCGGGCGGCAAACACCAAGGTCAGGCCATAGAAATCCAAATCAGTAAAGATCTAAATCAGAGCCATTTAACCCAACTTTGGGAGCAGCAAGCATTTAAAGATCCGACTCACAAATCTGAAAACTGGGAAAATTTCGCGAACAAAGTGGGGATGTATTTTACAATCGTCTTATTGAGTTTAGCCTTTGGAGCCGGCATATATTGGTATAACACTGACCCAAGCCGGTGGTCGAATGCCGTCGTAAGCATACTGGTCATCGCCTGTCCTTGCGCCCTAGCCGTATCTTACCCCTTTGCCTTAGGCCATGGTATCCGTTGGCTAGCTAAAAATAGTTTCTTCGTTAAAGATATTCAGGCTTTTGAACGAATGGCTCAGGTGGACACCATTGTTTTCGATAAAACGGGAACCCTCACCTTGCAAAGTAAGCTAGAGCCTAGCATTCACTTCACTCGGGAGTTAAGTGAAATAGAATGGAATGCGATTTATTCGCTGGCATATCAATCCACACACCCCTTATCTAAGCAGGTTAAAAAGTACTTACATCAGCGTTCTGTGATACCTTTTCTAAAATTACAGGAGGTAAGCGGGAAAGGTCTTGAAGCCTATTTTGAAAATGTATTAGTCCAAATAGGCAGTGCCAAATTCACCCAGAATCACCTTTCAACACCAGAAGGCTTTATTACATCTGAAACACGTTTGTTCGTATCAATTGATCAACAGGCTATTGGTTTCATCGAATTTCCGTGGGAAAATAGACCTGGAATAGAGCACCTTTTACATCAGCTACGCCATCAATATGAGATTCATTTGATTTCTGGAGACAAAAAAGAACATGCTATACAGCTTCTGGATTGGTTTGAAGATCAAGATCGATTGAAATTTGAATGTAGCCCATTAGAAAAAATGGAATACATCCAACAACTTCAGAAACAAGGTAAAATCGTAGCCATGATCGGGGATGGTTTAAATGATGCTGGTGCCCTGAAACAAGCTCAAGTAGGCATTGCTGTCTCTGATGATCACCTTCATTTTACTCCCTCCTCAGACGCCATATTGAAAGGATCAGAATTACCACAATTAGGCAAGTATCTACAGTATGCTAAATATGGCCTAAAGCTAATCAAAGCTAGCTTTTTACTCTCTTTAGTCTATAACGGATTCGGTTTAAGCTATGCAATTCAGGGCAATTTATATCCTTTAATCGCAGCCATTTTAATGCCCGTTAATTCGATTAGTATGCTCATCATAGCGAACGTAGGGATGAATTGGGTAGGAGCAAAATTAGAACGTCAAAAAATCAGATTTTAAACTGACAATTGTCACGTTTTGCAGGTAATAAATTAGAGAACTTGCAATCATTAAAATGCGCATGCGATGGAAATAATGTATTTAATGATCGGATTAAGCCTTTTTATGGCAATTGGATTCGTGATTGCCTTTGTTTGGTCCATTAGAACTGGACAACAAGAAGATTTAATCACACCTGGAATGCGCATTTTACATGAAGACGAAAAAACAAACAATCTATGAGCACAAATTCTACCTCATTAGAGCAATTTTATTACGACAATAAAATTGTTCGAAATTTCTCCATTGCCACCATTATTTGGGGGATAGTAGGCATGTTAGTAGGCGTTATAATTGCCACACAATTATTTGCTCCTTCATTAAACATTACACAGTATGGCACGTTTGGCCGAATTCGTCCGCTTCATACCAACGCAGTTATTTTCGCATTCGTTGGAAATGCCATTTTTGCTGGTGTCTATTATTCATTGCAACGGTTATTAAAAGCGCGCATGTTCAGTGATTTTTTATCCAATTTCCATTTCTGGGGTTGGCAATTAATCATTGTTGCGGCTGCGATTACTTTACCGCTGGGTATTACGACCTCCCATGAATATGCGGAACTCGAATGGCCTATTGATATTGCGATTACATTGGTTTGGGTGGCATTTGGCATCAATATGTTTGGAACCATCTTTAAAAGAAGAGAACGTCATCTGTATGTGGCCATCTGGTTCTACATTGCTACATTCATCACCGTGGCTGTATTGCACTTAACAAACTCCGTTCAATTACCCATCTCCTTATTCAAGTCTTATTACGTTTACGCTGGTGTTCAGGATGCCTTAATCCAGTGGTGGTATGGCCATAACGCGGTTGCCTTTTTCCTAACGACTCCCTTTTTAGGTTTGATGTATTATTTCCTACCTAAAATGGCCAATCGTCCAGTTTATTCGTACCGTTTATCGATTCTACACTTTTGGGCCCTCATTTTTATCTATATCTGGGCAGGTCCTCACCATTTATTATATTCCTCTTTACCGGATTGGGCTCAATCCTTAGGGGTTGTTTTCTCTATCATGCTAATTGCACCATCTTGGGGTGGAATGATCAATGGCCTGTTAACGTTGAGAGGCGCATGGGATCAAGTGCGTGAAAATACACTTTTGAAGTTTATGGTGGTGGGTATTACCAGTTATGGTATGGCCACTTTTGAAGGGCCTATGTTGTCATTGAAAAACATCAATGCCATTGCTCACTTTACGGACTGGATCGTAGCACACGTTCACGTAGGAGCCTTAGGATGGAATGGTTTCTTAACATTCGCTATGTTGTATTGGTTAGTTCCTCGGATCTTCCAAACCAATTTATATTCTGAAAAATTAGTCAAAACCCACTTCTGGATAGGTACGCTTGGAATTGCCTTCTACGCGATCCCCATGTACATTTCAGGTTTCACTCAAGGAATGATGTGGAAACAATTTACTGCAGAGGGAACCTTACAATATGGTAATTTCTTAGATACCACGTTGCAATTAATGCCCATGCACATGATGCGGGCTTTGGGTGGAACTTTATACCTAACAGGTGCCATCTTAATGGCGTATAACTTGTTCAAAACCATGGCTCAAGGCAGTTTATTAGCGAATGAAAAAGCTGAAGCTGCTCCATTAGCCATCATCGAGGAAAAACACGAAAGTGATGGTCATTGGCACCGTTGGATTGAAAAACGTCCCATTCAATTGTTAGTCGCGTCCCTTATCATGATTTTAGTAGGTTCATTAGTGGAATTAATCCCTACGTTCATGGTTAAATCTAACGTACCTACCATCGAATCTGTAAAACCTTATACTTCATTGGAATTAGAGGGACGTGATATTTACATTCGCGAAGGCTGTGTAAGCTGTCACTCGCAATTAGTTCGTCCATTTAGAAGTGAGACGGAACGTTATGGAGAATTTTCTAAATCCGGTGAATTTGTTTATGATCATCCCTTCCTATGGGGTTCTAAACGTACGGGACCAGATTTGCACAGGGAAGGTGGTAAATATCCAGATTCTTGGCACTACCACCACATGAGAGAACCGAGCAGCATGTCTCCGGGATCAATTATGCCTAACTACGCTTGGTTGTTAGAACAATCCTTAAATACATCTCAAACGCAGGATAAATTAGCGGCGATGAAAAAACTAGGAGTTCCGTATTCTACACAAGAAATAAGTAATGCGGTTAAAGATTTGAAAACGCAGGCCAAAGCAATTCAAGCGAATTTAGCTGCTGAGAAAATTAAAGTAAGCGAAGATAAAGAGATCATTGCATTGATTGCCTATTTACAACGCTTAGGTACAGACATCACTAAAAAATAAGGTCATGTTCAAACAATTTATATCCACCATTCCAGGAGCAGATAATTACCTTATTTTCTCGCTGCTTACTTTTTTAACCTTCTTTATTCTGGTAGGAGTCTACTTGATTTGGATGGACAAAAAACACCTCATTGAAATGGAACAAATGCCATTAAATGAAGGAAATAAATAAATGAGCAATTAAAATCATAATACTATGTCAGTTAATGTCGTTGAAATTTGGTTAGTAAGTATGATCCTGATGACAGGAATAGTCATATTAGTAGTTACGCTACAAATGCAAGTGGCCCTGAAAAAACTAGCAGATCAAGTAGCACCTGAATCAGCTGAAAAGCAAAGCTGGTGGGATGGGTTTACAGGTTTAAAACCTTTGGAAAAAGAAAAAGACCTCTTAATGGATCATAAATACGATGATATAGCCGAATTAGATAATCCAACTCCTCCCTGGTTTATGTATTTATTCTATCTAACGATTCTTTTTGCGGTCATTTATGGATTCTACTACCATGTTTACCAAGATGGAAATATCCAAGAAACAGAGTACAAAAACGAGGTAAGTATTGCTGAAAAAGCAAGAGAAGAATATCTAAAAAAATTCGCTAACTCGGTGAATGAGGATAATGTAACGGTGGTCAAAGAGGCAAAAGATTTAACAGAAGGATCACAAATTTATTCAACGAATTGCGTAGCTTGTCATGGTGATAAGGGGCAAGGTGGAGTGGGACCTAACTTAACGGATAAGTTTTGGATCCACGGGGGAAATGTAAAGGATTTATTTAAGACCATTACACATGGAGTTCCAGAGAAAGGAATGATAGCATGGAATAAGACCTTAAATCCATTACAAATCCAGAAGGTTGCTTCTTATATTTTGACGCTTCAAGGGACGAATCCTCCAGGAGCAAAAGAACCACAAGGAACAGAAACTCAAACACCTTAAAGATGAAAAAGAATATCGGTAAAATGGATCGTATCTTTCGCTTAGCGATTGCCGTGTGTCTAGCTATACTAGCTTATGCTCAAATTATTCCAGCGAATTTAACCCTAACCGTCTACATTGTAGCCGCCGTAATCGCCTTAACTGGAATTGTCCGAGTGTGTTTATTATATAAACCCTTTGGAATTAGTACCTGCCGAGAAAAATCACCGTTTTAATTTTAAAAAGGGTCCGGCAACGGACCCTCTTTTTTTATGTCAACATTCAACGTAGATAATGATGATTACCGAAACCATTTGTATAACCAGACAAAGGACGGTAAACGACTTTGGATTTATCCAGGTCGTATTATTGGTCAATTCTATCGACTTAGAACTTATTTTTCCTATTTATTATTAACCTTGTTGTTCGGTTTACCTTGGTTAACCTACAAAGGCAATCCAATATTCTTGTTTAATGTTTTAGAGCGCAAATTCATCTTTTGGAGTGTTCCTTTTTTTCCACAGGATTTCCACCTAGTGGCTTTAGGATTGGTCGCTTTCTTACTATTCGTGAGTTTGTTTACCGTGCTTTTCGGTCGAATTTGGTGTGGCTGGGCTTGTCCGCAAACCATATTTATGGAAATGCTCTTTCGAAAAATCGAATATTGGATCGAAGGGGATGATAAAGCACAACGTAGATTAGCAGAGGCACCCTGGAATACGGAGAAAATGATCAAAAGAGGGGTAAAGCACACGTTGTTTGTTCTTGTATCTTTTGCTATTGCGAATACTTTTTTGATGTACATAATTAGCAACAAAGAATGGTTAAAGCTCATTACAGAGCCGCCAATGGATCATCTTGCTGGTTTAGTGGCCATCATTATTTTCACGGCAGTCTTTTACTTCGTTTTTGCTCGTTTCCGGGAAATGGTTTGTATGGTCATTTGTCCCTATGGTAGACTACAGGGAGTCTTACTGGATAATAATTCCATTCTTGTGCAATATGACCATAAAAGGGGGGAGCCACGGGGCAAAGGAGCCGATAAAGGAGCTTGTATTGATTGCCATTGGTGCGTTCGCGTTTGTCCTACAGGAATCGATATCCGAAATGGAAGTAATCAATTAGAGTGCATTGGTTGTACGGCCTGTATCGATGCTTGTGATACCGTGATGGAGAAGACCCATCAACCGACTGGTTTAATACGTTATGACTCTTTGAATGGTGTTAATTCAGGCCAAAAACTAAAATTCACTTTGCGTATTGGAGCTTATAGTACTGTTTTGGCTCTTATTATCGCTGGATTAGGCTATATGTTACTCACTAGAACGAATTTTGAAACGACCTTATTACGAACTCCCGGAATGATCTTTCAAGTCGATGAAAAGAAGCGGGAAGTAAGTAATTTATACCAAATGGAAGTACTGAACAAATCCATGGAAAAGCAAAGCTTTAAAATTGAGGCTCCAGCTCCTTTTCAGATTGTTTGGGTAGGAAAACCACTTAATTTAGTGAATGCTGGCAAAATGGCGAAAGGAGAATTTTTCCTTCGAATCAAAATAGGCCAGTGGAAAAATGGCGAGAAAGTTCCGGTAACCATTACCGAGACGAGCGGAAAAGAAGAAATTATTAAAACCAGTTTTATACAACCTGATGAATAAATTTAGCTTTAACTGGGGACATGGTATTATTGTCACCTTTGTGCTTTTTGGGGCATTCATGGCCTATTTTTATGTGAATATGTCTAAAGAATCCATCGAATTAGTAGGAAAAAACTACTATGCGGATGGACAGGCATTCCAACAAAAAATCAATCAAAGAACTCAAACAGCAGCTTTAGCTTCGAAAGCTCGACTGGAGTTTGCCTCCGATTATCAACAGACTAAAATCCAATTTCCCGCTGAGGTAACCAAAGGGTCGCTGGTATTTTACCGTCCTTCGAACGCTTCCTTGGATAAAACGATAGAAATATCAGCTGATTCAGCTGGTGTGACTTATATTAACACGGATTTCCTGGTAAAAGGACCGTGGAATGTGAGTTTGAAATGGGAGAAAGAAGGAAAAAGCTATTTAGAAGAGCAACGTATATTGATTCCCTAATGTACACCTGGTACTACACTTTTTTACTTGGATTAGCTGGTAGCTGGCATTGCTTTGCGATGTGTGGCCCCATCGTAGCACAAATAAATGCAAGAGGGCACTCGCCAGCAAGAAAGGTATTATATCCCCTGGGACGCATTTTCATGTATGGCCTTCTAGGTTATTTAGTAGCAGGATTAGGATCCATTTGGTTATTTCCTTCTTTATGGTCCTATTATTATGTACTAGCAGGTGTTTTAATCCTACTCCTGATCAGCCAAAACATAGGCGAGGGGCCACTCGCTTTTTTACATCAATCGATTGGTAAAAAATTACAAAGAATAGGCGCAAAATTGGGTCCCAGCGGGTATTTTGTTTTAGGTATGGCCAATGGATTATTGCCTTGCGGACTCGTCGTTGCCGGCTTAAGTGTAGCGTTAATTCAACCCAACCCCCTCTATGGAGCGTTTAGTATGGTCGTTTTAGGACTAGCCACTTTACCAGCCTTGCAATTGTATGTTTGGGGAAATTCTAAACTGAAGAAACAAGCAATTTTTCAATACCTAGGATGGGTGGTGGCAGGAATTCTCTTATTCAGAGGGGCCTGGGGAATTGGAATGGCTTATTCAGATTACCTAACTCATTCTAGTCTTAGCCCCATTATTTGTCACCCATTTAACTTCTAAGATTAGTATTTCAATTTAGCGAGACCTTCGATATTTTTCAGGGTCATTTCGCCGCCTTTTACATCCAAATATCCCTCTTTTTTAAAGTCACTCAAGGTTCTAATAACGGATTCTGTGGCGGTACCCACGCGGGAGGCTAAATCCTCTCGAGATAATTTGATCACTAAGGGATCTGTATGATTTTTACCATAGGTATCAGCTAATTCCACTAATACCATGGCCACGCGCATACGTAGACTCTGATACGCCATCTCCACTAATAATTTTTCATTTTTTAGTAGATAAGACGTTACTGCTTTTCTGAAAAAGACCTCTAAATGGATGTTTTCCTTGATTCGTAAGAGAAAATCAGTGGATGAAACACTAATAATTTGTGATTCTTCTAGCGCTTCCGCACTTTCTCGGTAGGCTTGATTTTCTAAAATATCAACAAAACCAAAGAATTCACCTTCTTGTACGAATGACGTAATGAAATACTTACCCTCCTTATTCGTGTGATAAGTTTTCACCTTTCCTTTGGCTAAAAAATACAAACGAATAGGGTGATCTCCTTCCGAATAAATTACCTGCTTTTTTGCATGAACCTGTGTCTTCTTTTCGCCATTCCAAGTGGGTAAATCTAAGAATGCCAATGCGTCATGTACTGCTGTCACATCAGAAATCGAATCTGTCAGCGGGCTGATCGTAGTGGACTTCTTTAAACGCGCCTCAATGGCCCGTAATAATTCCACTTCCTGAAAAGGTTTAGTCAAATAATCGTCCGCACCCATTTCCATACCTTTGCGCATATCCGCTCGATCGGTTTTAGCCGTTAAAAAGATAAAGGGAATCGCCGCTAAATCCGGTTGACTAGAAAAAACCTGCAATACGCCAAATCCATCTAAATTAGGCATCATGATATCGCAGATCACCAAATCCGGATGCCAAGTTCTAGCTAATCTTACTCCTTCAAGACCATCAGAAGCCGTTTCTACGGTAAATCCAGATAATTCCAATAGTTCTGCCGTATTCTCTCGAATATCCACACTATCCTCAATGATTAATATGCGCTTGCTCATTATTTAGTTCTGGGGGAATTGAAGCAGAAGCTCAGTTCCTTTATTTAACTCACTCGAAATCTCAACTTTCCCACCTAATAGCCGCATATAACGATCCACTAAGTGTAATCCTAATCCTGTTCCTTGTATTACCGTGGCATTACCTCCTCTAAAGAAGCGCTCAAAAAGATGTTTTTGATCTTCTGCGCTTATGCCAATTCCTTGATCAATTATACACAATTCGACATTGGAATCATTTCGCTTCACTTGAAGTAGGACTTCTTTTTGGGAAAATTTCAAGGCATTCGAAAGTCCATTAAAAATGACCTTTCTCAAAATCGATGCATCCTGGAAACAAGTAAAATCTTCGGCTAATTCGAACCGTATCGGTTGATTATAGGTACTGAAATCCGTTAAAATATCTTCTATGAAATCTCTCATTGAAAAATCCGCCGGATGAATTTCTAATTTTCCATCCTCTAATTTCCCTACAGATAAAAACTCTTCCAAAATCTCTGTCAAATGACTCACAGAGGATTTAATTCGATTAATATGTTGTTCTCGCTTAGGCTGATCTTCTGCTTTACTATATTTTTCAATTAAAGTCGCAGATCCCAAAATCGAAGTCAGAGGCGTTCTAAACTCGTGGGAAGCCATGGAAACAAAGCGTGTCTTTAAATCCCCTAAGACCTTTTCTTTCTCTAAAGACTGAGCTAGTTCTTTCGCGTTTACCTCTAACTTATCAAGTGTATTTTGTAATGCCTGAGTTCTGGCAACCACTTCTTGCTCAAGTGTCTCGTTTAACTGATTAATTTGTTGATTCTTCAAAATCAATTCCATCTCCACTTTACGCTTTAATGTTACATCACTCACAAAAGCTATGTAATGCATGCTATCACTTGCTTTGAAGTGACTGAGTGAAATCTCGATGGGAAAAAGAGAACCGTCTTTACGCTTTGCCTTTAAATCTAAGCCAATACCCATTGGCCTAGAAATTGGTTTCTCATGACCTAAATTTTCTAGATGACCATGGTGTCTGTCTTTCAGGTGATTAGGGATCAAAAGAGAAATATTTTCCCCTAATAATTCATCCACGTCATACCCAAAGAGTTGGTCAGCAAATTTATTCGACAAGAGTATTTCGAATCGTGAATTCGTCACAATAATACCTATCGCAGCCTCCTGAAATATGGCTTCAAACTCGAATGCTGCTTGTATTTGATGAGGCATTGGGTATTTTTTTGACTTAAATATACAAAAAATTAAGGATGATAGGACGACACCGCATGCTTCAATACATCCGATTTATAAAAATAAATATCCTTGAATTTTCCTTCGGAATACATCAGACCTTGATCGAAAAAATGAGGAGAAGTAGGGTTCCCATTTTCTCCGCCTGCTAGCAGAGAATAGGCCTTAATTTTAGGGCCAAATTCCACCGCCGCAATAAAGCTATTCCCATTCACTCCGTACCATTTTTTAGTTCCTTGAATTGAACGACTGGTGTAGGAGGGAAGCTGTCCCCAGGCAGAGGAGGTAAAGGGAACAGGAATACTCGCTTTTGCATCATCCATTTTCATTACCTCTTCATTTGAAATTCGCTGAAAGCGATTTAAATCACCCCAAGCAACACGCCAGGTACCAAAATCAGCTTCTAACTCACTCTTTACAAGGCGCAAAGCACTGACCATATCCGATTTAGAACCTGTTTTAGCATATTTCTCCATATTTTGAACCACATCCGTTTCACCGCCAAATTGCATTGCTTTAGGAATCTTAGGCATGATTTTTAATCCCCAACGGACGGCCAATGTTTGGGCAATGGAAGAAACAGATGCCGTATAATCCCAGTTTTTCAATTCTTCTACCAACTCTCTTAAATCAGTTTCGCCTTCAGCAGCTTGTAGTAAAGAAGGCAATAATACCTCGAAAGCCATCAATCGACGATCATAACCCAAACTGATCAAATCTTTCAGGTCTAATTTACCCGTAGAAGAGAATAAACGAACAGCATTTCGATCGCGGAAATTCTCCCCATCTGGAGCCATATAAACAGGATAATTCGAACGTAATGGGCTGGAGGAACCCGAAACCGTGAAAGGAGTGGAGTTGCAGTTTTGGATCCAACCTGATGCTGGATTATACACATGAACGATTTCGTCTAAAGCATGTAATCCCTTCCAATCGTTCTTCGATGTGGTTCCGTCTTGTGGTACGCCCCAGTCTAGATTGGCATTTCTACGCGGCACATAATTGCCATGCCAATAAGCTGTATTGCCTTTGTTATCTGCATAAACGGTGTTATTGGAGGTGTTAGCCCGCATTTCCATTACGCGTTTAAAATCGGCAAAACCTGTTGTTTTTGTCCTTAACCAACTTTGGATAAGACTCTTTCTCGCCCGATTGTAGGATCTGACCGAAACCCATTTGCCATTTCTGGCTGCTAAAATAGGACCCCGGTGATTATAAAAGGTTTTAATTTTTCTAGAACCTAGTGTAATCCATTTCGTCTTGAAGGGAATCCATTGACCATCTAACAAGTACTCTATTTGTCCCTTATTATCTCGCGTGGTCTCCAGATAGGCGTCTGCCACATCCACCTCAGAAGACGTATGCATCCAACCATTGTACGGATTAAAACCTTGATAGATAAAGAATTGCCCCCAGGTCACAGCACCATAAACTGACAAGCCTTCTTCACTTTCCACATGCACCTCAGGCCTAAAATAAAAAGTAACATGGGGATTAATGTAAAGAAGGGAGTGTCCTGATTTAGAGAGAGTTGGACCTACGGCGAAACCGTTGGAACCCGTTAATTTTTCATCGGAATTTGGGTATTTTACAGATGCAACCTGCTTAGGTAAACCATAAAAAAGAGCCGTTTCGTGTTCTGTCACATCCCCTGTAGAAATGGCGCCAATCGATCCGTCAGTCCATAATAACGGAAACCAGGGTTCGAAATGGGTGATTAGTCGAGGTTTTACATCTGGATGTTTTTGTAAGTAATAATTGATTCCATCTGCGTAGGCATTTAGGAGTTTTTTAAGCCAAATAGGGCTCGTTTTGTATTCTTCTTTCGCCTCCTTTTCATCGATCAACAACTTGATATAGAGGTCGTAAGCTAATTCCTTTTCTCCTTTCACTTCCGACATTCTGCCTAATTTCTCGATGTAATTCATCTCCACACGCGCGAAATCATCTTCACATTGCGCGTATAGCAACCCAAAAACAGCGTCAGCATCCGTTTTTCCATAAATATGGGGGATTCCCCATTGATCGCGGTAAATGGTTACACGCTTCGCCTGATCCTCATAGGGATTCGCTTGACTCGAAAAGGAGATAAATAAGAAGAGAAGTAGCTTTTTCATTTCTGTTGTTGATTGCCTAAAAATAAGAATAAAATCGGGTCAGAAGGGTATAAACAATCTAAAATTGTCTTTCTATCTTACAGGATTATTCTAAACCAAACCTATGAAATTATTTCGGCTTCTTCCGATTCTCGCAATATTGTATGCTAGTCCACTTTTCGCGCAATCAAAGATCAAGATTCAAGGAGAAGTTAATGTGCCTTTTTCTAGCATTCGACTGTTTAAAGGTGCCACATTGGTTTCTGGCACGATTGGAAACGAGAAAGGAAAATTTTCATTGGATGTAGCACCTGGGGTCTATGATCTTTTAATCGAGAGTATCGGATATGAGCCGCTTAAATTAGCCAATCAATCGTTTAATTCTTCCACTAATTTAGGGCTAATAGCAGTTAAAGAAAGCAATCAGACATTGAATGAAGTCGTAGTTAAGGGCCAAAAAGCCTCCATGGAGCTGAACCTTGATAAACGTATCTTCAATGTAGGGACCGATTTAGCCAATAAAGGAGCCACTGCCTCCGAGATATTAGGAAATTTACCTTCCATCCAAGTGGATCCAGAAGGAGCCATTAAATTACGAGGAAGTGATAATGTTCGTATTTTGATTGATGGAAAACCTTCCACTTTGGCAGGTATCAATGGCTCATCCGGGCTACAATCCCTACAAGGAAATTTAATCGATAAAGTAGAAATTATCACGAATCCGTCAGCTCGGTATGAAGCAGAGGGAATGGCAGGAATCATCAATATCGTTTTGAAAAAGAACCAAAACCAAGGCTTTAATGGCGCTATTGAAACGACTACGGGTTATCCCGAAAATTTTGGAGGAACAGCGATAGTCAACTACCGCAAGAATAAGTTTAATTTCTTTCTTAATTATGGCATTTTCTACCGCAGAACACCGGGTAGAAGTAGTATTTATCAAGAGGTTTACACAGGAAAACAAACCAATTATTTAGATCAACATTCTTCGAACAATGTCACGGGATTAGTTAATAATGTGCGAGGAGGAGCTGATTATTTCTTTAACGACAAAACGATATTAACGGCTTCCTATATCTACAGACGCACGGATGTTAGACGCATTACGGACTTTTACTACCTCGACTACCGAAGTAATTCAAACAACTTATATAGCGATACGTATCGCCAACAAGACGAAAAAGAGGCAGAACCCAATGGCGAATATGCCTTAACGTTTAAGAAAAATTTCGCTAAAAAAGGCAAAGAATTTACAGCTGACCTGCGATACCTTGATTATTGGGAGCGTTCTGATCAAATTTATACCCAGTATGGAAAAAAGGCGGATGGCACTTCACTTCCTGAATTATCTAAAGTTCAAAAAGCATTGAATGATGAATTCGAACGTCAATGGATTCTACAGGCGGATTATGTGAATCCCGTAGGGAAAGATGCTAAGATAGAGATGGGTTTGAGGACCAGTTTTAGAAATATGATTAATGACTATATCGTAACGGAACAACAACCGTCGGGTTTATTTACCATCGTTCCTGGGCTTAGAAACGTCTTTAATTACAAAGAAAATATATCAGCTGCCTATTTGATTTTTGGCAATAAAATGAGGCAATTCTCGTATCAATTCGGACTAAGAGCTGAGACGACGGATATTCAAACAGAACTAGAGCAAACAGGGGAGAAGAACCCCCGAAATTATGCAAATCTATTCCCTAGTGCCCATTTTACCTATACCATTACCCCCGATAATTCCTTTCAATTAAGCTATTCGAGGCGAGTAAGACGTCCTACTTATAACGATCTGACTCCCTTTGTGACCTTTTCTGATAACCGAAATTTTTTCTCTGGAAATCCTAATTTAAATCCTGAATTCACGAATTCATTTGATTTAGGCCACTTAAAATACTTCGATCAAGGGAGTATCAGTTCTTCCCTATATTACCGCCAAACTTTTGGCAAAATAGAACGCTTCAGAACCGTGGATAGCTTAGGATTTTCGAAAACGCTTCCTTCTAATTTATCCGATCAACAATCAATGGGGATCGAAGTAGCGAGCTCCTGGAGTTTCACAAAATCCTACAAAGCGGATCTAAGTTTCAATGCATTCAGAGCCATTACTGATGCCTCTAACATCAATAAAGCCTATAAAAGCGACACGTATTCCTGGTTTGTTAGACATAGTTCCCGAATCAAAATAGGGGCCACAGACCTTCAAATCAGAGCTAATTACGAGGCTCCTCAATTGACTCCACAAGGTTCACGAGGGTACATGGCCTGGATGGACTTATCAGCTTCGAAAGACATTTTACAAGGAAATGGGACACTTACATTCAGTATTTTAGATATCTTTAACTCTCGAATTAATCGCTACGAATCCCGCTATCTTTCGCCTACAGATGGATCAGGATTCTTTACCAGCGGAGAATCACAAGGACGTTTACGTTCTTTTAATTTAACTTTTAATTACCGATTTAAAACCACCAAACAAGCCGCTAAACAACGCCGCAGTATGATGGACGAAGAAAATTAATTATGCCTATGAAACGTTTATTCTTTTATTCTTGCACCGCATTCGCCCTTTTTTCTTGTTCTAAACAGGGGAAAGACGATACCTTTAAAATCATTTATGAGGATCAAAGTAAAGTCGTTGAAAATGCCAAAGCCATAAAAGACAAACAACCCATTAAAATTATCCCGGGTTTAAAAATTGATTTATGGGCATCGGATTCTTTATTACAAGACCCGGTAGCCATTGCGGTAGATGACAAAGGAGCCATTTTCGTCAACAGCACAAACAGAAACAAGGGATCAGAATTCGATATTCGTGGACACCGCGATTGGATGACAGAATCCATCGGATTTCAAACAGTGGAGGATCGCCGCGCCTTTCTACGCCGCACTTTTGCTCCAGAAAATTCAGCTAAAAATACCTGGTTAGCAGATATGAATGGGGATGGATCCCACGATTGGTTAGACTTAAAAGTTGAGAAAGAAGAGATTTATAAAGTCGAAGATCTTAACGGGGATGGCTATGCAGATCAATCCACACGCGTTTTCAGCGGTTTCAATGAAGAAGTGACGGACGTAGCGGGGGGATTACTAGTGCGGAAAAAAGATGCATTCGTAGCTATTGGACCAGATTTAATGCGATTAAAGCACAATAATGGACAATGGAAAAACCCGGAGTCCATCTCAACTGGCTATGCGGTTCATATTGGTTTTGGTGGTCACGGAATGTCGGGATTAACGGAAGGGCCAGATGGAAAAATCTACTGGCAAATAGGTGATATTGGTGCTAATATCACGGCTAAAGACGGCAAACAATACAAAAACCCCAATTCAGGAGTGATAGTACGTTCGAATCCGGATGGTTCTGAGTTTGAAGTGTATGCGAGCGGTTTACGAAATACGCATGAATTCGTTTTTGACAATTATGGTAATTTAATTAGTTCGGATAATGACGGAGATCATCCAGGTGAAAGTGAGCGTTTAGTGCACGTAGTGGAGGGTTCTGATGCGGGCTGGCGCTCGAATTGGCAATATGGAAAGTATACGGACCCGCGGAATAATTCCTATAAAGTCTGGATGGATGAGAAATTATATGTCCCTCGTTGGGAAGGACAAGCGGCCTATATTATTCCTCCCATTCGCAACTTCCACAATGGACCTACAGGGATGCTTTGGAACCCAGGAACGGCTTTAGGTAAACGCTGGACTAATAAATTCTTCCTTGTTGAGTTCGTGGGTAACGCAAATAACTCACATATCTGGTCATTCGACCTAAAGCCAAAAGGCGCTTCATTTGACTTTAAATCGGAAGAAGATGTTGTAAAAGGTATTTTACCCACTGGAATCCGTTTTGGACCAGAAGGAGCCTTGTATGCGTCAGACTGGATTTTTGGGTGGGACACGAAGAACTATGGACGGATCTGGAAGATTGATGTAGAAGACAAAGAAAATGACCTAAAATCGGAACGGGAGCAGACAAAAAAATACATCCAGCAGGATTATTCAAAACAGAGTTTAACCCAGCTTTATGACCTTTTATTCTATGCTGATCAACGTGTTCGCTTGAAGGCACAATATGAATTAGCAAAAAGAAAGGCTGAAGCTATTTTTGTGAAAGCGGTTGAGCAAAAAGAGAATCAATTAGCACGTGTGCACGGTATTTGGGGATTAGGACAAATTAAGGCTGCTAAATCAATTTCGCCGCTTTTAACTGATTCTGATGAAGAGCTAGTGGCTCAATCGCTAAAAATGCTTGGCGATATTTTTGATTCCTCTTCTGAAGATCAAATGATCGCACTAACGGCTTCTACTAATCCAAGGGTTGCCTTTTTTGCGGCGCAGGCATTAGGTCGAATTAACTCAGAAAAGGCCATTCCTGCTCTTTTAAAACAAATTGAGAAGAATGCAGACCAAGATTTATATATCCGTCATGCAGCAGTTTTAGCGTTGAGCAGAATTGGAAAAGCGGAACCGATGTTAGCCTTACAAAATTCTCCTAATAGTTCCTTGCGCATTGCGGCGGTACTTGTATTGCGTAGACTAGCTCATCCTGGCATTCAAGCCTTTTTAGCCGATGCAGATGAATATATTGTGGCTGAAGCGGCGAGAGCCATTAACGATGATGAATCGATTCCAGCAGCCTTGCCTGCTCTAGCAGCTACATTGGGTGATGCCAGATTCAATTCTGAGGTAATCATTAGAAGAGCTATTAATGCGTGTTTACGCGTAGGAACAGCAAAAGAAATTGATTTGTTGATTGCCTACTCACAAAGAATTGGTATCCCTGAGCCGTTGAGAGCGGAAGCTATTGCTACCTTAGGCTCATGGGCAAATCCTTCGGTTATGGACCGCGTAGACGGTCGCCACAGAGGCGTTTTAGAGAGAAATCCGGCGGACGTGAGTGCTCGAATTCAATCTAAAATCCCCTCTTTCCTCGCCTCTGAAAACCCGGATGTATTAATTGCTACCGCTAAATTAGTGGCAGACCTACAACTTCAAGAGTTCATAGATACGGAGATTTCTATTTTCCAAAAACATAGCAATCCTAAAGTAAGAGCCGCTTTATTAAGTTCCTTGGCAGATTTGCATACCCCTAAACTAGCCACTATGCTAGAAAAAGGGATGAACGACGAAGATAAGAATGTTAGAGGAATTGCTTTAAGCAACTTAAATAAGATCGAAATAGGACCTTCAGAATTACCTGCCATCACAAAACCTATTTTTGAAAAAGGCACCCTGACGGAGCAACAACTTTTACTTCAGAGTATGTCGAAGATGAAACCGGCTAATACTGCGGTTATTTTATCTGATTTGATCGATAAAATGGTAGATAATAAATTACCTACTGGCATTAAATTAGACCTAATGGAAGCGGTGGAAGCGAGTAACGAGGAAAAGTTAGTGGCTAAATTAGATGCCTTGAAAGTAAAAGGGACTTTAACGGATGAATTTAAAGAAGCGTTGTATGGTGGGTCTGTCACCGAGGGTCGAAATATATTCTTGTATAATTCCACCGTACAATGTGTTCGTTGCCACATTGTAGGAGGAGAAGGAACTACCGTGGGACCTAATTTAAAAGGGGTAGCATCTCGCATCAGTCGAGAACAATTATTACAAGCCTTGATCGAACCTAGCGCCCGTATTTCTCCAGGTTATGGAACGACGAATTTTGTATTAACGGATGGACAAGAGGTTTCAGGATCCATTATTTCTGAAACAGCAGACGAAATTCAGGTGCGTACAAATGACGCGGAGCCATTGCGTATTGCAGCTTCACGTATTAAAACAAGAGAAAACCTACCATCTGGAATGCCTCCAATGGGAAGTATGATGAGTAAAAGAGAAATAAGAGATGTGGTAGAATATCTATCATCCTTAAAATAATTGTATATTTGCTTTGATGAAGCTAAAGAAAGTATTCTTATTGTTCACCTCCCTTTTGTTTTTGACGTCTCTGGCGACAAAAGCGGAAGTAGATGTAGTGCATGCTTCCATTCAAAAAGACTTAACTCAACATATCCATAAAACCGAGTCAGCTGATTTCGGTTTTATGGATTTTTTATTCGAAGAAGATACAACGGAGAACGAGGATGATAACCTTTTCATTCCATTTACGTTTACCCATTTTTCTTCCTTTTTATTTCAACGGGCGAATGCGTTTCACACGTATAGCGCGTTCATTCCTACAAAAGCAATCGCTTTTCTAAAAACACCTATTTTCTTGACTTTCAGAAACATTAGGCTGTAGAATTTCCTTCATTACCCTAGTATTACGTTTACCTTTATTCAATCTGCCTTTAACAGTTTTGATCATTATTATTTATGCATACCTCATTTGATGAGCATCACGTGATTCATGAATTGAAGCACTTTTTGCCAGCACAAGCCCCATTAATGGACTTTGTGCACCATAATACCTTACACGCGTTTCAGAATTTAAGCTTTCATGAAGCGCTTGCTACTGCCCATGTAAAATTGGGTTACCAAGTGTATTTCCCTTTAGATACGTTCCGTTCTTTATACCAAGAGGGGCGTATCTCTGATGACGTATTAGAACGCATCTTAGTCGAGAAAAAAGGGGATGCAGAAACATGGAAAGGGAAATTGCTTTTTGGCGAATATTCTACTATCGAACCGGGTCGAGTAGGGGCCTTGCGTGGTATTTGGAAAAGTACCTATGGAATTGATATCGATTCATTAGTTCATCCTACCTTGTTTCGAATCATCGGTAGTTTCTTAGACCAAGGTATTTCTATTTGGAATTTCCCATTAGATGGAAAGTCCTTTTTAGAAGCCATTCGAAGCCTAGAAAATGACAGTTATTCCAGTATTTTCTACAGTAAGAAGACGCGGGAATTAGTTCAAGATCCATCGCTAAGCATTACGAAAATGCTTTCTATGCTGGTAGGTGATCAAGAATCATTGTACGAGCAATACCTGTACGATCAGCAATTTTCACACCAGGGATGGTCTGGCATGGTTTCTACGGTAGAAGACTTGCCCCAAACCTTATTAGATTCGCGTCAGATTAAATTAGAGGATTTAATTCTATTTGAATTGATTTTAGAATATGATGCGCTTAATTACAAATTAGCCAATTTCTGGTCTCCTGTAGGCAATTTTGTAACGGAAAATATTATTCCATTACATGACCCAATTGCCTATTCTGAGAAGATGGATGTACTTAGTATGTGGCAAGAAGCCTTTGAATGGTCTTACTATGATCAGGTTTTGAAAGGCCTACAAATGGAGAAAATTGATTCCATTAAGCCCCATTCGAAGAGTTTCCAAGCTATGTTTTGCATTGACGATCGGGAATGTTCCTTTAGACGTCATTTGGAAAGATTAGATCCAGCCTGCGAAACATTTGGTACTCCTGGATTTTTCTCGGTGGAGTTTTTCTATCAACCAGTAGGGGGTAAATTCTACACGAAACTTTGTCCTGCTCCTGTCACTCCTAACTACTTAATCAAAGAGGAGGGAAGCGAGAAAAAATTAGGTACTGATTTACATTTTTCGAAACACAGCCACAATTTCTATAGCGGTTGGTTATTCAGCCAAACCCTAGGTTTCTGGTCCGCTGCGAAGCTTTTTGTCAATCTATTTAAGCCCTCTATGAGTCCAGCTACGGCTTCATCCTTAAAGCACGTAGATAAATTCTCCACCATTCGAGTGGATTATCAGGCCATGGAAAATGGATTGCAAGTAGGTTTCCAAATCGAAGAAATGGCTGTTCGAGTGGAAAGCTTATTAAAGAGCATCGGTTTAGTGAATAATTTTGCACCGATTGTGTACGTCATCGGTCATGGAGCTAGTTCAGTAAACAATCCACATTATGCGGCCTATGACTGTGGCGCATGTTCTGGTCGCGCAGGATCTGTGAATGCTCGTGTGATTAGTCAAATGGCCAATAAGCCGGAGGTTCGGGCGATTTTACGCGAAAAAGGCATTCATATTCCTGAAAGCACCATTTTCGTAGGTGGATTACGTGACACGACGCGTGATGATGTCGTATTCTATGAGGAAGAAATCAGCTTCGCCGATTATAAAATAAAGCACGCGGAGAACGTACATTTATTTTCCAAAGCGCTAGATCAAAATGCCAAAGAACGTTCTAGACGTTTCGAATCCATCGATACCAAGGCGAAAGCAAGCGAGATACATGAAAAAATCAGAACGCGTTCTGTTTCCATTTTCGAACCGCGTCCTGAATTAAATCACGCTACGAATGCACTCTGCATCGTGGGAAGAAGAGAATTATCGAAAGGGGTCTTCTTAGATCGCCGTTCTTTCTTGAACTCTTTTGATTACCGCGTAGATCCAGATGGAACGTATTTATTCAATATTTTGAAAGCCGCTGCACCCGTATGTGGTGGTATCAATTTAGAATATTACTTCTCTCGAGTGGATGGCGAAAAACTGGGTGCAGGAACGAAGTTGCCACACAATGTGATGGGGCTATTTGGGGTAGCGAACGGAATTGATGGTGATTTAAGGCCCGGTTTACCAGCCCAAATGACCGAAGTGCATGATCCTGTTCGATTATTACTTATCGTTGAACACTTCCCGGAAGTCGTTTTAAAAACGATCCAAAAAGCAGCCGAAACCTACGAATGGTTCATCAATGACTGGGTTAAACTCGTATCGATAAATCCAGAAACGAAGGAGCTACAGGTATTTAAAAACGGGGAGTTTATACCTTATGAACCGCTAACGAAGGATATCCAAGAGATTGATCATTTGGATGATTTATTAGCCTCATCGCAAGAGAATTTCCCTGTTTATTTAATCAATCAAAATTAATCATACCATGAATTTAACCCTTCATTTATTTATCTGGGTGCCTATTTTCGGATTTTTGGTGAGCTTAATTTTACCAAAAAAGAACGAGACACTCATCTCTGTAACTGCATTTTCTACGCTAGCCATACAATTAAGTATCGCCACCTTGTTCGTGGGATATTGGCTGTTTACCGGAGCAGAAACCATTCAATTAAAGGACATTATTCTCTTTAAAAATGAAGAATACGTGTTCCAGATTGATTTTCTATTCGATAAAATCACGGCCGTTTATCTGATGGTAGGTGCCATTTTAACCTTTATGGTCACCTTGTATTCTCGGTATTATTTACACCGGGAAGCAGGATATAAGCGCTTTTTCAACACCACCTTGTTCTTCTATGTGGGTTATTGTTTAACTACGCTTTCTGGCAACTTAGAAACGCTTTTCATCGGCTGGGAAATACTGGGAATTTCTTCGTTTCTCCTAATTTCATTTTACAGAGAACGTTATTTGCCCGTTAAGAATGCCGTAAAAGTATTCTCCATTTACCGTATTGGCGATGTGGGTATCATTCTGGCGATGTGGGCCAGTCACCATTTATGGGGACAAAACATCACCTTTTTCCAATTGAATAATGCGGAATTGGTTCACGAGCATTTGCAAACGCATAGTATCATTGGGGTATTTATTTCCTTGATGTTTTTGCTATCCGCTTCAGCAAAATCAGCTCAATTTCCCTTCTCCTCTTGGTTACCTAGAGCCATGGAAGGTCCTACGCCATCTTCGGCTATTTTCTATGGTTCCTTGTCAGTGCACATCGGAGTATTCTTACTGCTGAGAACTTTTCCATTTTGGGAAAATCAAATTTCCGTCAGAATCCTGATTGCTGGTTTAGGATTATTAACCGCTTTAGTAGCGACAGGAATCGCGCGTGTTCAGTCTTCGGTAAAGAGTCAAATAGCCTATGCTTCCATTGCGCAGATAGGATTAATCTTTATTGAGGTTTCACTCGGATTCGAAAAGTTAGCCTTATTCCATTTCGCTGGTAATGCGTTCTTAAGAACCTATCAACTACTGGTTTCGCCGTCTGTGGTAAGTTATTTAATTCGAGAGCAGTTTTACCATTTCGAGCCTCGTGCTAACTCGATTGAACGAATACTTCCTACAAAATGGCGCAACACACTTTACATTTTGTGCTTGAAAGAATGGAATTTAGATTCGATGTTGTACCAATACCTGTGGAACCCTATGAAATGGGCAGGCAATAAAATGAATTTCCTAAACGGGAAACGTTTAATCGCCTATTTCATTCCGGCATTTGGTATCAGCTATTACCTGATCAATCAAAACCAAATGAATGAAACAGCCCTCCATTGGCTGCCTATCTTATTCGCCGGAATTGGCTTGATTTTAGTCTTTAAATCCTTCACACAACGTAAAAGCATTCGCTTGAGCTGGATTTTAGTGATTATGAATCATTTCTGGATTGCTTTAGCCATATCATTGAATGAGAAATTTGATTCTTTCGAATCAGTGCTCTATTTAAGTGGTATTATGGTGGCTGGATTGATTGGGTATTTATGCTTGCAACGTTTGTTCCAGCAAGAGGGTAAAATTACCTTAAATCGATTCCAAGGTCTATCAGAAAGTCATCCTAAAATTGCTTTGATCTTCTTATTAGCCTGTTTAGGGTTAACAGGATTTCCAATTACCCCCACTTTCATAGGGGAGGATTTAATTTTCTCACACATTCATGAGGATCAATTTTTACTAGCGGGAATCGTTTCACTCAGCTTCATCCTGGATGGATTAGCGGTGATACGTATATATGCCCGCATTTTTATGGGTCCTAATTATAGAACCCACGCAGAATTTTCAAACAGATATTTTTAATAACTTAGCATGTCAAATCAAATGAAAAATAAAATCGAATTACCTAAAGACGGCTTAGCCGGACTAAAAGAGAACTTTGCCTCGGACGCAGCCTCTGGATTTATTGTCTTTTTATTAGCACTTCCTTTAAGTTTAGGTATTGCCAAAGCCTCGGATTTCCCGCCTATCATGGGATTATTAACAGCCATCATCGGTGGTATTGTGGTAAGTTTATTTAGTGGTTCAAGATTGACTATAAAAGGGCCAGCAGCTGGATTAATTGTCATAGTAGCTGGTGCCGTTTCGGAATTTGGAGGAGGGGAGCTAGGCTGGCATTTAGCGTTAGGCGCGATGGTGGTGGCAGGTTTAGTCCAAATCCTTTTTGGAGTGTTCAAACTAGGAAAATTAATGGACTTCTTCCCTCTTTCAGCCGTACACGGTATGTTAGCAGCAATCGGATTGATCATCATCGGAAAACAAATTCCAGTTTTTTTAGATGTTAATCCCATTTTAGCGAAGGGGAAAGAACCTTTAGAATTATTTGCCTCTATTCCTGAATTTTTAGCTAATTGGGACCCTAAAGCCACATTAATAGGTTTGGTGAGTTTAACCATTATGATGGGTTGGCCTTACCTAAAGAATCCATTAATCAAAAAAATCCCGGCACCCTTAGTGGTTTTAGCCATCGCAATTCCAGCAGAATTAGTAATGGATTTTCAAAAAACAGAACCTGGGTATGCCTTGGTTCATATTGGAAATCTGGTAGATAACATTAAAATAAATGCCTCTTTTAATGGTATTACACAAACAGGTACATTTATTAAGTTTGTCATCATGTTTGCCCTAGTAGGCTCATTGGAGTCACTTTTAACCGTAAAAGCGATGGATATGTTAGATCCATTCAAACGTAAGTCAGACGCAAACAAGGATTTAATTGCAACGGGTATTGGTAATACCCTAGTTGCTTTTTTAGGAGGCTTACCGATGATTTCAGAAGTAGCTCGTTCCTCTGCAAATATCGCGAATGGTGCAAAAACACGTTGGGCCAACTTCTTCCACGGCTTCTTCATTTTAATTTTTGTCTTATTGGCTGCACATTTAATTGAATTAATCCCCAACACGGCATTAGCTGCTATGTTGATTACGGTAGGAATCAAATTAACGCATCCTAAAGAGTTTATTCACACCTTAGAAAAAGGGAAAGAACAGTTATTAATCTTTTTAGTGACTATTATTTTCACCTTAGGTGTTGATTTACTAGTTGGAATTGGAGCTGGTATACTGACTGAAATCCTAGTGAATCTATTTAATGGTAAGCCATTGAAAGCGATTTTCAGTGCTCCTACAGAAGTATCATTCACGGATGATGCCTATTTAGTAGAAATTTCAGAGGCAGCCGTATTTACGAACTACTTAGGCATTAAGCGTAAATTAGAGTCTATTCCATCTGGATTTAAAGTGACGATTGATCTTTCCAAAACACAGCTTGTGGATCACTCTGTGATGGAAAACTTCGAACACTTTAAGCACGATTATGAAAGTGAAGGTGGATCTGTCACGCTAGTAGGATTGGATTCACATAAATCGCTTTCCGGACATAAGTCCGCAGCAATGAAACGGAAGTAGTCCGAAGGGATTTAGTCCGAAGTCCGAAGGAAATGAGTCCCGAGGAATCTTTTTAATCGGACTTTTTGACACTTTGACTGTCTATAAACCGCCCCCTAAAAGGGCGGTTTATTTTTTTATAAATAATCGATATCTTTAATGAAATTTAAACCTATGAAAAAACTATTGCTGCTGTTAAGCTTGCCACTTTTCTGTTTTTCTCAGCCTACACTTTACTTAAGTCTTCCTAAGCAAAAATCCTTCTTTCAAAAAACGGAGGATCTTTATGCTGACTTTGCGGGGGCGAAGATACTAGTTCATCCGGAACAGACATTTCAAAGCATCGACGGTTTTGGTTTTACCTTAACCGGGGGAAGTGCCCAGTTAATTCAGCAATTGGAACCGACGAAAAGAGCGGCCTTATTGCAAGAATTGTTTGGTACTAATGGCATTTCCGTTTTACGGATAGGAGTGGGTGCAACGGATTTAGATGCAAGCGTTTTTTCGTATGAAGATAAACCACGAAAATTTAGCCTAGATCCTTCTAAAGCAGATTTAATCCCCGTTTTACAACAAATTATCGCCATTAATCCCGCCATTAAAATCATGGCAACTCCTTGGTCTCCACCGGTTTGGATGAAAGATAATGAGAATAGTAAAGGGGGATCCCTTTTGGAAAAATACTACCAAACCTACGCGAATTATTTAGCTAAATACATCCAGGCTATGGCGAAAGAGGGGATAACGATCTGGGCATTAACACCTCAAAACGAGCCACTCCATCCGGGAAATAATCCGAGTATGTTCATGAGCTCAGAAATGCAGACGAAGTTCATAAAAACGGCATTAGGCCCTGTTTTTCAAAAGCAAAATATCCAAACTAAAATCATCATCTATGATCACAATTGCGATCATCCGGAATATGCCATTGATCTTTTAAACGATCCTGAGGCGAGAAAATACGTCAGCGGATCGGCCTTTCACTTGTATAATGGGGATATTTCCGCCCTCAGCCAAGTGAAAGCTGCGCATCCAGATAAAGACCTTTATTTCACAGAACAATGGACCGGATATAAAGGGGACTTCACCGGAGATTTTATGTGGCACGTGAAGAATGTCATCTTAGGAGCCGTAAATAACCACGCAAAAACGGCCATAGAATGGAATTTAGCCAATGATCCCACTTATGGCCCGCATACGCCCGGAGGTTGCACAGAATGTTTAGGAGCCTTGACCATCTCAGGTCAGGATTTTAGTCGCAACCAATCCTACTATATTGTTATGCAAGCAGCAAAATTTGTCCCGGCGGGTTCAATTCGACTAGGAATCGAGGTACCAGCAGGAATACAGGCTGCAGCCTTCAAACGTCCCGATGGAAAAATAGTCTTCTTAGTACAAAATGAAGGACGTAAAAAGAATATTAGCATAGAGAAACTAAACCTAGAAATACCGGCTGAATCAGTCTTAACGATCATCCTATGAACAACTTCAATATCAACCGCAGGCACTTTATGAAGGGGGCCTCGGCGGCATTAGCCTTGTCTACTTTTGGCGCTTATGGATTAGATTTAGTTAATCCTGCCCGTCCTTACCGGGTTGCCTTAATCGGTACTGGTTGGTATGGGAAAAGTGATTTATTTCGCTTAATGCAGGTTGCACCCGTAGAAGTAGTCGCCCTGTGCGATCCGGATCGAAATCAATTAACAGAAGCTGGGAAACTAGTAGCCGCCCGTCAAAAATCGCGTAAAACCCCGAAATTATATGGTGATTACCGCAAGTTATTGAAGGAAAATGAATTAGACATCGCATTAGTAGGCAGCCCGGATCATTGGCACGCGCTACAAATGATCGATGCGGTGAAGGCTGGAGCGCATGTTTACGTTCAAAAACCCATTTCAGTGGATGTTTTAGAAGGGGAGGCCATGGTCGCAACAGCTCGCAAATACGGCAAAACGGTTCAGGTGGGAACGCAAAGAAAGAGCACCCCGCACCTAATTCAGGCTAAAAAAGAGATTATTGATAAAGGATTACTGGGCAAAGTGGCACACGTGGAAATGTATTGCTACTACCACATGCGCAATAATGGTAATCCGCCCGTTCAAGCCGTTCCGGACTATTTTGACTATGAAATGTGGACGGGGCCTGCGCCATTAAGACCTTACGATGGATTGCCACATACTCGTTGGTGGAGAACTTTTGAGGAATATGGAAACGGAATTATGGGCGACATGTGCATTCACATGTTTGATACGGCACGCTGGATGCTGAATCTAGGCTGGCCTAATCGCGTTAGTTCAGAAGGAGGTATTTATGTCCAAAAAGAAGGCAAATCAAATATCGCTGACACACAAACAGCCGTTTTTGAATACAATGGCTTGAATTGTGTTTGGCAACATCGAACCTGGGGAACTCCTCCAGATCCGGAATATCCCTGGGGATTAACCATTTACGGTGAAAAAGGAACACTCAGAATGAGCACCATGAAATATGATTTCACTCCTACAGATCCTAAAGGAGAAAAATTACATATGGAAGTGGTGTATGAAAAGGAGAAATACCCGGAAGATTTAAAGGAAGATCGCATCGAATTAAATGCCGCTCCAGCCACGAGAGGACACATGTTGGATTTCTTAGCTGCCATTGATAAAGGATCAAAGCCTATCGCGGATATCTCTGAGGGGCACATTTCTACTGCTTCTTGTATAATCGCTAATCTATCCATGAAATTAGGGCGACCTCTTTCCTATGACCCAGGTACAAAAACCGTTTTAAATGACCCTGAAGCCACCGCTTTACTAGCTAGAAATTACCGTGGACCATGGAATCGTAACCTGTTAAGCTAATGAAAAAAATTATCCTATTGGCACTATTGGCCATTCCAGCCTTAGCCCAACAACGAACTTCCGCACAGTTAGGGGAAGACTTACAAAAATTGCGGGTTTTAGGATCCGTATTGCATGTGGCAGCACATCCAGACGATGAAAGCACACACATGTTAACCTGGTTTGCGCAACAGCAGCATTGGGAGACGAATTATTTCGCTTGCACACGTGGCGATGGCGGCCAAAACCTCATCGGTGACGAACAAGGTGTTCCTTTAGGATTAATCCGAACGCAAGAATTGTTAGCGGCCAGGAAAATCGATGGGGCGAATCAATATTTTTCTAGAGCCTTTGATTTCGGTTTTTCGAAGTCGACGGAGGAAGCGTTGGGATTTTGGGAAAAGCAGCTTATCTTATCAGATCTCGTATGGGTAATTCGCAAAACACGTCCAGATATCATATTTACGCGTTTTCCACCGGATGCACGCGCCGGTCATGGGCATCACTCGGCCTCCGCGGCTTTAGCAATTGAAGCCTATAAAGCAGCCGCTGACCCCAAGATGTTCCCGGAACAATTGAAAAAAGGCGTGGAAGTTTGGCAGGCGAAGCGCTTGTTGTGGAATACTTTCCGCTTTCCTGGTTCTTCAGGGAATTCAACCATCAGCGACACACAGTTTAAGGTAGAAATAGGCGATTATTTACCCTTTTTAGGGCAAAGCACGGGCGAACTAGCCGCCTTCAGCCGTTCACAGCATAAATCGCAGGGTTTTGGCTTTGCGGTAGACCGGGGTAGAAGCATGGAGTATTTTGCGACTTTAGCTGGTGATGCACCGAAAGAAAACCTATGGGATGGGGTAGATGCGACCTGGAATCGAGTGAATCCGAGCATCGATGCGCTAATTGTTCCTATTATCAAAGCCTACAATCCAGAGAAACCCTACGAGAGTATTTCCGCTTTAATTGGACTTAAAAAATCAATTAAAGCGCTTCCTAGCAGCCCTTGGACGCAAAAGAAAATGGCGGAAATCGATGCCTGGGTGATTCAAGCGGCAGGTATTTACCTCGGCGCTACAACAACTCAGGGAATCATTGCCACGGGTGAAAAATTGAACATCAAAACGGAATTTATCGTGCGTGCACCTATCTCCGTTGAAAATGTAGCTGTCTCATTCGCGGGACAAGACACCACTTTTGCGGGTAAAATACAGCCCTACAAGAAATACCCCTTACAACGAAATATCTCAGCCTCCACGTCCATTACTCAGCCTTATTGGATTCAAGAGACGAAGTCGACAGGACACTTTAACGTTTCCGATCAGCAAAAAATAGGTCAGGCAAAAGTGGACCCTACCTATACCGCAAAAGCTACTTTCAGCATTCAAGGGGAAGAATTCAGCGTTGAAAGACCCGTTCAAGAGCTCATCATCGATCCAGTGAAAGGGGAGATTCTTCAACCGATCACGATCAGCCCTAAAACGGTCTTTAATTTAAGTTCAAACGTCGTTTTATTACCACGTGGAAGCAAGGCAACCAAAACCATTCAAATCGCCATTACCGCCATGGCTGCCTTAAAGCCGGGTAAAATCGACGTAAAATCGGGTGAAAGTACGCTTACGACTATCGATTTAAAAGACGGCATGAAAGCAGGAGAAAAGCACGAATGGCCGATTAGCTTCTCAGAATCGAATCTAAAAGAAGGCAAAAGTTCGTCTGCGGTTCAATTGCATATTACATCGGGGGGTGAGCGATGGGTAGACTCTTTGGAAATACAAACTATCGAATATCCGCACATTCCTACCCAACGTTATTTCTCTCCCGTAAACTTAAGTTTACTGCATATTGACTTTGTCAAGAAAGGAAATCGATTAGGCTACATCAAAGGCGCTGGAGATAAAGTGCCAGAAGGCTTAAAACAGATGGGGTACCAAGTGGATTTCTTAACCGAGAAAGATTTAACCGCAGCGAACCTAAAACAATACGATGTGGTGATGACAGGGGTAAGAGCCTATAATACCAACGAGTATTGGGAGAATGCCTATCCGGAGATCATGAAATACATCGAAAACGGGGGAAATTACGTAGTTCAATACAATACGGCTAGTTTCTTAGGACCGATGAAGTCAAGTATGTCGCCTTATACTTTATTAGTAACTCGTAACCGGATAACAAAAGAAGAAGCAAAACCGAATTTTCTTCAACCTAATCACGTGCTCTTCAATAAGCCGAATAAAATAAGTGAAGCAGACTTTGCTGATTGGATTCAGGAACGCAGCATCTATACGGCGGAAACAAATGATCCTCATTTTGAGTTTCCACTTGGATTCTCAGATCCGAATGAATCCGAGAACAAAGGAAACATCGCCGTGACTAAATACGGAAAAGGACAGTTCATCTACACAGGACTTGTTTTCTTCCGGGAGATACCAGCCGGTGTTCCAGGTGCTTATCGTTTATTAGCTAACTTACTCGCAAAACCTGAATAATGAAATATATCCTTCTTGCTTTATGCCTTACCGGCTTTATCGCTCAAGCTCAGCAACCCATTATCCGAAAGCATAAAATCACCATCGTGCGCGATTCTTATGGTGTACCACACATTTTTGCTCCTACTGATCCAGAGGTGGCTTATGGTTTAGCTTATGCACACTCAGAAGATGATTTTAAAACGATTCAGACCTTGATCTTAACGGGTAAAGGTAAACTGGGTACTTATTTAGGCAAGAAAGGTGCTCCAGTAGATTTCGTATTTGGTCTATTGAATACGCGTAAAGTGGTAGATCAACAGATCAAGTCGATGGATCCTAAATTCTTGCAATTAGTGCAGGGTTATTTACTAGGTCTAGAAGCCTATGGAAAAGCGCATCCATTAGAAGTGTTGAACAAACACGTGTTTCCGATTGCCCTAGAGGATTACATTGCGACGACCATGTTCTCTGTGGCCATCTTCTGTGGCGTAGATAAAACCCTTCCTAAGATTTTAAACGGATCAATACCGTCACTACCAGGTTTCACAGGTGAGGGAAGTAATGCCTTCGCGATTAAGAGCTCTAAATCAGCAACTGGCGAGCCTATGTTAGTCATTAATGCGCATCAGCCTATCGAAGGTGCTACGGCATTTTATGAAGCACATGTTCAATCAGAGGAAGGTTGGAATATCTTAGGAGGTTTATTCCCGGGAGGTCCGTTAATCTTCCACGGGACTACACCTAATCTGGCTTGGGCTCATACTGTGAATTTTCAAGATAAAATTGATGTGTATCAGTTACAGACGGACAAAGCGCATCCAGGACAATATCAGGTGGATGGCGAATGGTTACCGCTACAAAAACGTAAAATCAAACTTAACATCAAAGGCATTCCTTTCCCTGTTTCCAAAGTGGCCTACGAATCGATCTATGGTCCTACAGTGAAATCACCTGCTGGAGCCTATTTCTCTATCCGTCTTCCTGCACTTATGGACGCGGGTGCCTTACAACAATGGTATGCAATGAACCGCGCTACGAACTTTACCGAGTTCAAGGCGGCTTTGAATCAAAACCACTTACCGATGTTTAACATCATGTATGCGGACAAGGATGATAACATCTTCTATATCTCGAATGGCAAGATGCCGTATCGTAATGCGAAATACAACTGGGCCTCCACGTTGCCAGGGAATACGCGGGAGACACTTTGGGAAAAGTTCAAACCATTAGATGCCTTACCACAGCACTTAAACCCAGCGTCAGGTTATTTATTCAATACGAATCACTCGCCTTTTATGGCTACGGCAATAAATGAGAATTTGAATCCGGCAAACTATGACAAATACGACGGTTATGAGACCTATCACAATAACCGGTCTCAGCGCGCGAAGGATTTAATTGATACCTATGACAAGATTAGCCTAGAGGATTTAAAGCGCATTAAGTTCGACCGCCAATTACCGGCGAAGATTTTATATCCGTATGGCTTAGATGCTTCCGTGTTATTTACGCTGGATGCTTCGAAATATCCCGCATTGACTACCATCATCAAAGGAATTCAACAATGGAATCACATGACGAATATCGAGAGCGTAGGGGCCTTGTATTATAATATAGCCTATTACCAAGCTTCCAAAATTCGCAAATCTCCATCCAAAGATCCTTTAAAAGAAGCAGAAGCGGTTGAATTAGTTCAATACGTTCATGACTTCCTTCAAAAGCACTATGGCCGTTTGGATGTCACATTAGGGGAATTCCAGCGCCTGAAAAGGGGAGACCAAGACTGGCCACAAGCGGGAATGCCAGATGTGCTAGCAGCGGTGATGTCTGAGCCATTGGGCGAATCCCAACGCAAAATGAATTCAGGGGATGCGTACATCGGATTTGTGAAGTTTCCCAAAGGCGGTGGATTACCCCTTATCGAAACAGTAAATACTTTTGGGGCTAGCTCTCATCCGGAATCAAAGCACTTCGCAGATCAACGCGAATTGTATCAGGCACAAAAAACGAAGCGTATGACACTAGATAAAGCCGAAGTATTAAAAAATGCAGAACGAATTTACCAACCTGAATAAGCTAGATTAAAAAATCAGGATCTTTATACGCAGGGGCAGGGTATTTGTAAAATCCTTCCCCTGTTTTTTCTCCCAGCTTCCCCTCATCCATATAGGTCTTCAACAAAGCTGCAAAAGCTTGAGAGCCTGCATCTTCTAAGTTATGAGTCACATGCCAGGCGGTATCTAATCCAATACTGTCAAGTATCCCAAAAGGACCCATCGGCATGTGGAAATTCACCATCCACGATTTATCAATATCCTCGATACTCGCCACTTCTTTCGTTCTTAACTTACCAGCAGCGCCTATCACCGCCATCAGCATGTAATTAAATACATAACCCGGATTCTCTTTTCTAACAATTACAGGCACCTGTTTTAAAGCTCTTCCAAAATCTTCTAATATCGTCACCACTTCCTCAGAAGTCTCAGGATGCGGCATGATGTCTACGACCTTCGAATAAAACACATCGTGAAAATGGAAGGCACAAAACAGGGAAGGACGATCTACCACATCCACCAGCATAGAAGGCACTAAATATGAAGTATTCGTCGTAAAAATCGTTTTAGCCGGGGCTAAAGCAGAAAACTGCGCCCAAACCTGGCGTTTTAAAGGTAATTCCTCCGTCACAGACTCTGAAATAATATCAGCATCTGCCACGGCCTCCGCCGCATCAGTGGTGAAATGAATAATCGAAATCAACTCTTCACTTAATGAAAGCATCCGAAGAATCTTCGACATCACTTTTTTAGATGACACAAAAGCCTCCGCGTTAATATCGTATACCGTTACTTGAAAGCCAGACAATGCGGCCTGCAAAGCAATTCTTGTACCTAATGTCCCTGCACCTAGGATGCACACCTTGTTGATTTTCATAGTTGACCTGTTTGAATGCATTTAGTGGCCATTCTACCGGCGGCCTGCACGACTTGATTTAATACACTGAATCGAGGGTCTTTGGAAAACCCTAAACTATAACGCTGGTAAATCTGCTGTGCGATAGTAGCCACCTTACATAGCCCAAACACATAATAAAAATTCATCTCCCGCATATCGCGTCCTGTCTTAGCGCCATAATAAGCAATTAACTCCCCCCGAGTAAAATTCCCCGGCACATACGACAGATTGAACATCTTTAATATATCTTCATCTTCCGCCTCCGCCCAATAGGCTAAAGTCGTTCCTAAATCCATCAGCGGATCGCCCACCGTAGCCATCTCCCAGTCTAAAACGGCCTGCACTTCACCTTTAGCTGAGATAACTAAGTTATCGTATTTGAAGTCGTTGTGAATAAAGGCCACATCAGATTGCGCTGGCAAAGACGCTAGAAGCCACTGAAATGCCTCCTCGATACCAGTAACCTCAGACGTCTTCGCCTTTTGAAAACGTTCGGCCCATCCTTGAACTTGGCGTAAAGCATAACCCTCGGGTTTTCCTAAGGCACCTAAACCAGATTCAGACAACTCTAACGAGTGTAATTCAATTAACACATCGAGAGCGGATTGAGAGAGGCTGCGGAAAAAATGAGGGCTTGCTTGAGAGGGCGGACGATTCCGAATAATCATTCCGTCCACCTTCTCCATTAGGAAAAAAGGAGCCCCTAGGACCGTTTCGTCTTCACAAGCTGAGATTGGATGCGGCATCTTCGTATATCCTGCTTTCTCTAATGCCTGAAGTACTCTAAACTCCCGAATCATATCGTGGGCTTTGGCAATCTTCAAACCATGAGGTGGCCTCCGCAATACATAGGTCGCATCTCCGGTACTTACCTGATAGGTCAGATTCGAAAATCCTCCCGGAAAAGCGGTGATATCAAGAGAGTCAACCCCTAAATAGGCCGGTAATTTTTCAAAGCCCTCCATTAGCCTCTCCGTGATTTAAGCATACTCTTCGCTAACACCGTCTTGTGCACCTCATCCGGCCCATCATAAATACGCGCCCCGCGTTCGTGGCGGTACCAGAACGACAATAGCGTGTCATCCGTGATTCCTAATCCTCCGTGCACTTGAATCGCCCGATCAATCACTTTCATCAACACATCAGAGACAAAGAACTTAATCGTCGAAATATCTTCTTTAGCGGCCTTAGCTCCGTCTTTCTCGATCTTGTGAGCCGTATTCAAGACTAATAGGCGAGAGGCCTTAATTTCGGCAGCGCTTTCTGCTATCCAGTTTTGGATAGTTTGCTGCATCGCTAAGGAATGGCCTGGATTTAACTCTCTCTCTATTGCCCGGTCGCACATCATTCCTAAAGCACGTTCACAAATACCGATCCAACGCATACAATGGTGAATACGTCCTGGTCCTAAACGCACTTGCGCTAATTGAAAACCGGAGCCCTCTTCACCAATCAAATGAGACACTGGCACCCGGCAATTCACAAACTCCACCTCGCTATGAGAAAGGTAATCCTCGCCTTCATCTCCCATGATGGAAATATTGCGAATCCTTTTATAGCCAGGCGTATCCAATGGAACGAGAATCATACTCGCCCTAGCATACGGATTCTCAGCGGAAGGATTTGTAACTGCCATCACTATCGTAAAGGAAGCCCCATCCGCAGACGAGGTAAACCATTTGTGTCCATTGATCACATATTCATCTCCATCACGCATAGCGGTAGTCGAAAGATGCACGGGATTACTTCCTGCATGTTCTGGCTCTGTCATAGCGAAGCAAGAACGAATCTCTCCGCGCTCTAAAGGCCGTAAATAGGTCTCTTGTAAATAGGATGAGGCAAACTGATGCATCAACTCCATATTACCGATGTCAGGTGCATTGCAGTTAAATACGTAATGTCCTAGTGGGCTCGTACCTAACACCTCCGATATCGAAGCAAATTCAACCAAACTTAAACCTAAGCCTCCATGGGATACAGGCAGGTGAGGAGCGAACAAACCTTCTTCTTTTGCTTTAGCGCGTAAAGCATGTAAAGCAGGTAAATGAGCTCTAAATGAACCATAGATAGCTCCTTGCTCTAATGGAATGATATGTTTCTCGAGAAACGCTTTATAGCGAGGGACTAACTCAAGTGCTTTAACTGATTCAAACATAATTAAATGGTTAATCCGCCATCAGCGGTGATGACAGCGCCCGTTGTGTAAGAGGCTCCTGGTGCAGCAAGGTATAAAGCGGTAGCTCCAATTTCTTCGGGAGTTCCTATGCGCTTAATCGGTAATTGACGAAGCGTATGTTGCAGTATTTTATCATCTGACCAAAGCGCCTCCGAAAACTTCGTCTTAATCAAGCCCGGACAAATAGCATTGACACGTATGTTGAAAGCCCCCCATTCTTTGGCAAAAGCCTTCGTCATCGAAATAAGCGCCGCCTTACTGACACTATAAATACCCAGTCCCGGCTCAGGAGATATCCCACCCACAGAACTGATATTAATCACAGAGGCATTTGAGGATTTCTGCAAATGAGGAAAACATAAGCGCATTAACTCAAATGGCGCCTTCAGGTTTACGTTCATTATCTTATCGAAAGCATCCAAGGAGGTATCGTGAATAGGACCGAAAGTCGGATTAGTCGCTGCGTTATTCACTAAAATATCAATCTGGCCATACGTAGCCATCGTCACCGAAACTAAGTGAGCCAGCTGATCCATTTTCCCCACGTGACAGGCAATCCCCGTCGCTTCATATCCTTTAGCGCGCAATTCCTGGGCCAGCAAATCCAAAGCCGCTTGGTCTCTACTACTAATGACCACCTTCGCACCCGCCTCCGCAAAAAACTCCGCAATACTGAATCCGATTCCTTTACTAGCGCCTGTGATGAGAGCTACTTGATTCTTTAATGAAAATGCCTCCATATTCTAAACTATTTTTAAACAATTTAAAGAAATAATATGGTAATTTACACCATCAACGCCCGAAAAAACACGCCATGAAACAAGTCGTATTCTACGAAACCGGATTACCTGAAAATGTACTTCAAATAGAGGAAGTCGAAATGCCATCTCCTGCGAAAGGAGAAGCGCTCATTCGCATCACAGCTCGCAATATCAATCCCTCCGATGTCATGTTTGTCCAAGGCTTATATGGCATCACGCCTAAGTTACCGAGCAGCGCTGGTTTTGAAGCAGCTGGAGTCATCGAGAAATCGGAGAAGTTCCCTTCAGGCACCCGCGTATTATTTACCTCCGTAGGAACTTGGAAAGAATATACTTGCGTTCCTGATGCGGGGCTAATTCCCATTCCGGAGGGAATGTCGGACGAAGTGGCCTGTCAAGCCTTTGTGAACCCGGTAACGGCTTATGGCATGCTGGAAACATCAGGCCTAGGTAAAGGCGGCGCATTGTTAATTACGGCAGGCGCCTCCGCTTGGGGTAAAGTGGTCATTCAATTAGCGGCGATGCGGGGCATTCATGTGATTGCGACGGTGAGACGACAAGATCAGAAGCAGACCTTATTGGATTTAGGGGCCACGGCTGTCATCGATGTGTCGACAGAAAGCGTGACAAAGAAAGTGAAAGAATTATTCCCAGAAGGAGTGGACTATGTCTTCGATGCGGTAGGAGGGGATCAGGGGGCCAAAGCACTGACTTGCCTGAAGTCTGGCGGAAAGATGCTTGTTTTTGGCCTATTAAGCCTAGAACCCATTCCCTTAAATTCAGGCATTCTCATCTTCAAAAACCTCAGCGTAGAAGGCTGGTGGTTAAGTTCCTGGTGGGAACAATTAGGCAATGAAGGAATTCAAAAGGCTATAAAAGAAGTATTCACTCACTTGATGAAGCAAGATGTTAAAGTAGATATTCAAGCCACTTATCCTCTTTCAAAGTTTAAAGAAGCCCTGATTGCTTATCAAAAACAGGGGAGAAGCGGAAAAATATTATTGGTGTAGGGAATCGGCTTCGACCGGTTGGTCATCTGGTTCATGGGTATTTCGGCCATCGGTCGGGATACCATCACCGATTACTTCATAAGAAAGTTTATCCCCAGCAACTGTAACCTCTAGATTGTACAAGAACGTACCCTCTTTTTCTTTCGTTTTAAGTACGCCGGTATACAGGGAATCACTCTTTTGAATTAAGGAAACATCCAATACACTGACACCCGTAACTTGCTCTTTTTGACTATTTTGCAACCACAATTCACGCACTTCATTCTCTATTTCAGAGGAAGATTTTTCACATGAATTTAAGATGAACACGAAGGCTACTAAAACGAAGAATACTCTAATCATGGTACAAAATTGGGCATTTTTCACGAAAAAAGGAAAAAGAAATTGCTACATTTGAAACATGATTGATTTCATAAATTTCATGAATGCAAGCTTACTCTGTGGTTTACTCACCGTGTATATCTTGCTATTCAAGAAAAATGCCCTTCGATCATACTCGGATTATCTATTGTCTATTTCTATTTTAGGCCAAATCTACTCCGTACTACTTTTCCTGCTCGTTTTCTCTGGCTCCATTCTACACGTTCCACATATCTACCGAACAGCAGCACCTGTTACTTTCTTAGTTCCGCCCTTAAGTTACCTTTACGTCAGAAGTGTATTATACAATGAAAAAAAGTGGCAAGGAATAGATTTCTTACATCTTTTACCCTTCTTGTTCTTTTCAATTAACTACTTACCCTTTTTCCTCAGTCCACTAGACTACAAAATAGAGATCGTAAGCAAAACGATAGCGGATAAAAATTTTGGGATAGTAAAACAACTAGGATTCTTACCTGAAAGCGTATTCTACCTATTTAGACCCATTCAAGCCACCATTTATATTATTTTCCAATGGCATCTCATTTTGAGCTTTAACAGAAATAACCCTAATCAATTCGTTACAGATCAAATCAAGCGGGTAACCCGCTGGCTAAGTATATTTACCATGGCATCCACTGGTTTTTTAGTGGCCTTTTTCATCACTATCGTTCTTTATTTTACACAAGATAATCTCTTCTCGAGTGACCAGCAGACGTTAATACCCAATACGATTCAGGCGGTTTCCCATTTTATAGTTTTTACCTATTTATTGATTAATCCACAAGTATTGACCGGTTTACCCTTCATTAGGTACAAGGAGACTAAATCGACCATCGTAGAAAATGAGATCGTAAAAGTGCCCTTCATTTATGAGAACTATGCGAAGGAAATTAAAAGCCTAGAAAAATACTTTTCGGTTAACAAGACCTTTCTACAGCCGAATATCTCCATCAGTCAGGTCTCAGTAGAAACCAAAATCCCTATCCGGGATTTATCCTACATCATCAATAACTACTACGAAAAACGCTTTAACGATTATATAAACGAGATGCGTTGTCAGCATTTTATTGCCAAAGTAGACAAAAACACCCTAGACTCCTTAACTATCGAAGCCATCGCATTCGAATCAGGTTTCTCTTCTAAAAGCTCCTTCTACCGAGCATTCAATCGCTTCTATTCCTGCACTCCCTCAGAGTATTTAGAAAACCTCCTAAAAACAGAATAAGCCCATTTTGTTTCATCTTCCGAAGATGGGAGTCCTAAAACAGAACTTTCAACCACAAGATGCATTGTTAATCGTAGATTTAAATTCAGTTCTACGTTTATGTATAAGTATCTTTTCTTTTTCACGTTTCTTGCTTGCTTTAGCGCTTCTGCGCAGAGCATTAGCCCATTCACGATTAACGTGGGGGGAGCTACTAACAAAACGCTGGATTACAGTATTGGGGAATCGGCTTCCATTGCCTATCTTCAAAACAACACACAACTCAGTTTAAGTGCAGGTTTTATCCAATCCTTCACACCCCTAGTCACAGGCATTATAAATCAGGTGTTCGAAGAAGGCGAGGGGCTGACTCTTTCGCCTAACCCCGCCTCAGAAAGAATTCACCTAAAAGGCGTGCTCTCTAGACCTGGCTTTTTTGAATTTCATTTGATTGATGTCCATGGCCGAATACATGAAACTTATCCAAGCACTTATTACATCAATTACCTAGACAAAGAAATTAACGTCACTCAGCTAATGGGAGGCACTTATTTCATTCGACTCATTTATAGCTCACCAGAAGGGGTTAACCAATCAACATCCTTCAAATTCAGTAGAATCAACTAATGAAAAAATTATTTACGATCCTCTTCTTATTCGTTTCGTTTATTGCCTTGTCCCAAAATACAGGCATCAACTTCCAAGGTGTAGGCAGAAACTCCTCCGGAGCAGTCTTAGCCTCCACGAAAATCAGCCTGCGTTTCTCAGTCATTCAAAGTTCCGAAACTGGAACCGTTGAATACGTAGAATCAAAAGAGGTTACCACGAACGCCCAAGGGATTTTCTCCGTGGTCATAGGCGACGGAACCCAAACCTCCAAAACAGGTAACTTCAGCGACATCAACTGGAAAATCAATCCCAAGTTCCTAAAGGTCGAAATGGACCCCACCGGTGGAACAAGTTTCGTAGCGATGGGAACCACACGATTACAAGCCGTTCCATTTGCCTACTACGCAAATGGCGTAAACGCAGACAACGTAGACGGCGTTTTATCCGCTTCTAAAGGTGGAACAGGCGTGGCCTCCATTTCTGCTTTAAAAACAGCATTAGCTATCGATCAAATCAATAACACATCCGATTTAGCTAAGCCAATCAGTACGGCGACTCAAGCGGCGTTGGATACAAAGGTTTCCACATCGACATTTTCAACTACGATGGCGGCTAAAGCGAATATATCTGATTTAGATTTAAAAGCGAATTTGGCTGAATTAGCTTCAAAAGCAAATTTAGCTGATGTAGCCTTAAAAGCGAATACAAGTGATTTAGCCCTAAAAGCACCTATTAATTCCCCTACTTTTACAGGAACTGTTTCGGGTATTACGAAGGCTATGGTCGGATTAGGGTATGTGGATAATACGTCTGATTTAGAAAAACCGATTAGTACAGCGACACAGGTGGCGTTAGATTTAAAAGCATCTACAACAACTTTGGCCTCAAAAGAAAATACAGCTAATAAATCATCTGCAACTGATTTAGGCGGTTCATCTACAAGTGACTTTCTTTTTCCAACTCAGAAGGCCGTAAAGACGTATGTAGATGGCCAAATTAGCTCAGGTGGAGTTCAGGATGGAGGAATTACAACTATAAAACTAGCTGATGGAGCAGTTACAGATGCTAAAATCGGATCAGGTATTAACAAATCAAAAGTAGGATTAGGAAACGTTGAAAATATGGCTTTAAGTACTTGGACCGGAAGTTCTACTATTTCACAAGTAGGAACTATTTCTTCAGGTGTTTGGAATGGAACGGCAATTGACTATTCAAAATTAAATTTAGGTAGTTCAATCGTTAACAGTGACATTAGTAATTCGGCAGCTATTCCTTTTAGTAAACTAAATATCGCTAAATCTGACATCGTTGGATTGGGTATTCCTGGATCTGATCAAAATACTACGTACTCGGCGGGTAATGGTTTAACATTATCTGGGACTACTTTTAGCATAGGCAGTGGTGCAATAAATAGTACGGCCATTGCAGATGGTACTATTTCAAATTTGGATATAAATCCATCTGCTGCTATTAATTACTCAAAATTAAACTTAGGTGGTTCTATAGTGGGTAGTGATATTAGTACTTCGGCGGCTATACCTTTTAGTAAACTTAACATTACTCAAACAGATATTACCAATTTAGGAATTGCATCTACTTCAGATATTCAGACTTACACTGCAGGACCAGGATTGACACTTTCTGGTTCAACTTTCAGTGTAGCAAGCAATGTAGTGACTTCGACATACAACGGGGCTGTTACATTGAATGGAAGCAGCCTAACAGTTGACAATAATTCTATTTATGTGGATGGAACAAATCATAAAGTGGGCATAGGCACATTTTCTCCAACATCAAAATTTGAGGTAAACGGCTCCGCTACTAATTCAAACGCTTACAATGCTAATTCAAATTCTACAATAGATTTCGCATTAAGTAACCTAGCCTATACTTCCGCATCCGCAGGTAATTTCACGTTATCGAACATAAAAGATGGAGGTACTTATACTTTAGCTGTTCAAGGTAGCACAAGTGGAACATCAACTTTTACAAGTTCTGGTTTTACATTTTATTCTACAAATAATGGAGCAACAACTTCCAACAAACAAACATTATACACTTTTATAGTTATGGGGTCTAAAGTTTATTTCTACATGGCTACTGGCTTTTAATTAAATACATGAGATTACTTATTATTTTATTATTTTTTATTGGGTTAGAGCAATCTGTATATTCACAGATTGTTGGAACTCCATATATGACATTGGTAACACCTAATCCAATTATTAATACATTTTCAGCTAGCTCCTCTACAATTATAGCTGGTTCATCAACTACTTTAAATCCTAGTTTTGATCAAGGGAGTGCGAGTATCAACAATGGCGTGGGATCTGTTTCTTCAGGACAAGGATATTCTGTTTCGCCTAGCGTTACAACTACTTATACATTAACAGTAACAAATTCTATTGGAAGATCTACCTCCCAATCCATTACAGTTTATGTTAATTCAATCTCAATTACATCTCAACCGATAGGTGCCACAGTAAATGCGAATAATTTTAATTCGATCAATGTTACTGCAACTGGAACAGGAATTTTAACTTATCAATGGTACGATAGTTCAGGCCCCTTAAGGGACTATGTTTCATCAACTTATAGAAGCAATATACCAGGAAGTTACTATGTAGTTGTAACGAGTACGTTAAATGGAATAGCTACTAGCGTTACCTCAAATACAGTTACGGTTACCCACAACTCAGTTGCAATCAACACACAACCAACTAATGGGATGTTTGGAACAGGAGGGGGATACCAACTTTCTGTTTCAGGTTCAGGTAGTGGAACTCTTTCCTATCAATGGTTTAAAGGAAGTAATGCAATTACGGGTGCAATTTCAAATACCTACACCGCAACCGTAGAAGACGCATATTTAGTAGAAGTTACCAGTACATTGAATGGAGTATCAAATACTGTTAGGTCTAACGGTATATATGTCACAGAGAATAGGGTAAGAATTACTTCAGGACCTGTTGACTCCTATGCAACAGCAGGATATACCACTTCTTTAACGCCAACATACAGCTATTTGGGTGGAGCTGTTTTAACTTACCAATGGTATAATTCTTCAGGTGGAGCTATTTCAGGTCAAACAGGACCTACATATACAACTGGAGTTGCTGGAACATATAATATTGAAATTACAAGTACTTTGAATGGTACTGTCGGTGTTGCCACTTCTACTTCAGCAACAGTTACAGTAGTACCGGCACCAAGTATTACATCATTGATTCCTGATAGTTACGGAATAGGCTTGGGAAGCTCAACAAATCTTACACCAACTTTTGCGAATGGAACTGGTATCATTACTCCAGGTAACATTCCGGTAACGAGTGGGAATTCAATAACAATTAGCCCTACCACAAATACAACTTATACACTAACTGTTAGAAACCTAGCAGGAACTGTAGCCTCAACTTATACGAACATAGTTATTACAAAGGGAATTTTTACGGCTACTGGATCTCCTAGCACTGAAAGGCCTTTTAATTATGGTTTTTTACTAAGCAATGGCAAAGTTTTAATTGCAAATTCAGGATGGAGTGGAAATGCTACTGCGGAATTATATGATTATCAAACAGGAACTTTTTCAAATACTGGAAGCTTGAATTCAGGAAATAGATATAGAGCTGCAGCTGTATTATTATCAGGAAATAATAAAGTTTTATTTACAGGTGGATCATATGTAGGTGCTGCATCCGAAATATATGATGCAACAACTGGTGTATTTACGAATGTTCCTAATATGACCGTAAGTAGAGGAGATCATTCGGCTACACTATTAAACAATGGAAAAGTATTTATTTCTGGTGGATATGGTTCAAGCAACTATCTTAATAGTACAGAGATTTATGATCCTACCTCAAATACATTCACCACAAAAAGTAATATGTCGTCTCGTAGAGCATTTCATTCTAGCATATTACTAAACGATGGCACTGTTTTAATTGTGGGTGGCTATAATAGTTCTACTTATTTAAACACTGCTGAATTATATAATCCCACTACTAATTCATTTACATCAACTACTAATAATATGTCAGATGCTAGAGGATATCCTACTTTGACATTGTTAAACAATGGCAAGGTATTGATTGTTGGAGGCGCCAATCAACGAACAGGATATTTACAGCCTACATATACAGCTGAGTTATACGATCCAACGACAAAAACATTCTCAAACTTACCCTCACTTCCAAGTTGGATGTATTACCATACAGCGACTTTACAACCGGACGGCTTGGTTTTAATTACGGGTGGTCAAGCTTCTTATGGAGGGGTAGAAATTCAAACAGCATTATTATTTGACCCATCGACAAATCAATTTATAACTGGCGTTACACCAATGACAACAGGAAGAGCTTGGCACTCTGCAACATTATTACCTAATGGAAAAACTTTAATTGTTGGAGGTTATTCAGGTGGATCAGCGAGAACTGCAGAAATATATGATCCTAATTAAATTAAATTAAACCTTAAAACCTCAACCCCTCATCTCTCCCTTTTGAAGTAGCTTTCGAGTAATCAATCGCCTTCACTTTGCCAGCGATGTAGTTGATGCCTTGCCATAGGTGGTTCAAATAAACAGGTTCTTGGTAGTTTTCTTTTGCATGCCCTAAAGTAGTAACCCAGATGTGGCCTCCTTGGAAGTGTTGGGTCCAGGCAGCGGGAAAATAATTGCCATAAACACCTTTGTGTTTCGCGATTAAGTCTTTTTGCGCCTGATCTAAGGTGGAAACATCATGCATTAATAGGGTTTTGATGCCTGGGTAGAGTTCCGCGCCGAAATAGCATTCGTCTTCTTTTGTCCATTTAGTGGGCACACCTTTCATGGAAGGGTGTGCGGGGTCGATGTTGATGACGGAGAAGGGTTGGAATTTGGCGTGCCAGGTGAAGGTTTCACCCACCATCATTTTGAACCAGTCCCATTTGCGTTCTGTGCCTGTTACGGAGTGAACACCTACGAATCCACCGCCGGCTTCGATGTAGTGGCGGAAAGCGAGACGCTGGGTGTCTGTGTCGAAAACGTCGTTGTTCGTGGAGGTGAAGATGATGACTTTGTATTTGGCCAAATTCTGTTCCTCAAATACTCCCGCATTATCCGATACCTCCACTTTAAAACGCTTTTCAGCGCCTAATTTCTGGATGGCAGCCACCGCAGATGAAATGTTATCGTGCACGTAGCCAGGGCCATTTTTCGTGTAGACAAGAACGGAATAAGAAGTCTTTTGCGCAAAAGTCGCGAAAGCAAAAAGCAGAAATAGTGTCGTTAATCTCATTTTACGCCGTATTTATCAATTAAATAGATGATGGCTGCCATGTTCACGGCGCCTAAATGTAGTTCTCTTTTGTTCACGTTTTCGAATACGTCGGTCTTCGCGTGGTGTAAATCGAAATAGCGTTGGCTATCTGGGATAAGTCCAGCTAAAATAGTTGCCTTATTAACTCCCATCATAGGACCAATGTCGGTACCGCCGCCACCTGAGGTAATTTCAGAGCTGTAAGGTTTTAAAAGGGGATTCCAGACTTGGAATTTAGCCAATTGAGTAGGAGAGGCCGTGATTCCGATGGAGCGAGGAGTGAAGCCTCCTTCGTCGCTTTCCAAAACAAAAATGTGGTTTTCCTTGTTGATTTTGGCCTGATTCGCGTATTCATTTCCTCCGCGAACACCGTTTTCCTCGTTCGCAAATAGGACGAAACGAATGGTGCGCTTGGGTTTGTAGTTGACTGCTTTCAAGACGCGCAACACTTCCATGGTTTGAACGATGCCAGCACCGTCGTCATGTGCGCCTTCGTTTACATCCCAGCTGTCTAAGTGGCCACCCAGGGTGATGAATTCATCTGAGAATTCGGATCCGCGGATTTCAGCGACTACATTGTTTTCGTCAGCGTCTGGAAGGAAGAAACCGTAGGTTTGGAGTTGGGCTTTGATGGTTCCTTTTTTGGCCAAAGCATACAACATCTTCGCATCATCCGGGCCTAATGCCACCGCCGGAATCTTCGGATAGGCCTCATCATAAGACATACTACCCGTATGCGGCATATTATCCGGCGCCGTACTTAAGGAGTGAATCATGATCGCCACTGCGCCATATTTCGCGGCTCTACTTGCACCAGAACGGCGAAAAGCGCCACTCTCGCCATAGGCCTTAAACGTCTGAATCTTCGTCGGATCAAAAACACTATGGAAATACACCATCTTACCTTTCACCTCGTCCTTTCTTTTCTCCAACTCTTCAAAACTAGCCACAGCTACTACCTCCGCCTCAATCAATCCATTCGACCCCAATGAATTTCCTAACGCTAATGCCGCCAAAGGCTGCATTCTAGCCTCACTATTCACGCCGGTAATCGCAACAAAATCCGTACCGCCTCTTTTCCAATTCGGTGTTTTGCATGGCTGTAAAAAAACCTTGTCCGCACCAATTGACTCTAAACTTTTCTTCCCCCAAATCACTGCATTTTGCTGCTGCGGAGAACCGGCTAAACGCCCTCCAATCTTTTTAGTCAACTCATACAATAAGTCATATGCCTTCCCGTTTGTCATAATCTCATCAGACATCTTTTTAATGAAAAGACTGTCGGCGTTTGATTGCGCGTTAGAAAACAAGGGAAGGAATAAGAGAGGGAGGAATCTTAATTTCATAGTCATTTAAAAAGTTTGTGTTTAAAGATAGTAATTATTCGGTAAATTAGTGGATAGTAGTCGGTATCCGGTAATCGGTATCCGGTAGTCAGTAGTCCGGAGGGAAAATTTACCATTCACCATTCACCATTATCTCTTCTCTATACTCTCTTATCTATAATTTTAAATATGAAAAAAACATTATTCATCTTACTAGCTTTCGGCTTCTCCGCTCAAGCTCAAAACATCCAAGGACTCCTCAACAAAGCCACCAAAATCATTTCAACGGGCAGCACCTCACTAAGTTCAGATGACATTGCGAATGGTTTAAAGGAAGCATTAACCACCGGAGCAGAAAAGGGTTGCGCTAACCTAGCAAAAACGGATGGATTCTTTAAAAATGCTGCTTTGAAAATTCTCATGCCACCTGAAGCGGCTAAAGTCGAAAGTACGTTACGAAGCGTTGGATTAAACCAATTTGCAGATGATTTCATCCTCAGTATGAACCGCGCTGCAGAAGACGCATCAGCTACTGCAGCACCGATTTTCGTGAATGCCATCAAGCAAATGACGATAGCAGACGGCATCAACATCCTGCGTGGAGATGAAACAGCTGCTACGACTTACCTTCGCTCAAAAACGAGTACAGAATTAAAGTCCAGCTTTAATCCCATCATTAAAAACTCGTTAGAAAAAGTAAATGCCACCAAATACTGGGAAAAGGCCATCACAGCTTATAATGCCATCCCATTTAGCAATAAAAAAATCAACCCAGATTTAAGTGCCTACGTCACCGAAAAGGCGATGGAAGGCATTTACAGCGAAATTGCAAAACAAGAAAAGGAAATTCGAGTTAATCCATTAGCCAGAACGAGCGATTTGTTGAAACGCGTTTTTCAGAAGTAATGGTAAATGGTGAATGATAAATGGTGAATGTGATGGCTAACATAGAGAATGGAAAACAATAGAATCGATTACACCACCTACCATTTACTTGAGCTTGAAAAAGACAGCTGGGACCGCCTTGTTACCGGTGCCGTAAAAAGTAGAACACCTTTTCATACACCCAGTATTGCGACGCTTCACCAGGGCGAAGTGAGTTTGCGTACAGTCGTTTTACGTAAAACCTTACCCACGGAACGAGAATTACGCTTCCACACCGATATTCGAAGTCCGAAGTGGCAAGAATTATCCCAAAACCCCTCCATTTCAGCCTTATTTTATGATGCGGTAGATCGGATTCAATTGCGAGTAAAAGGAAAGGCGGTTTTACATCAAACGAATGAAATTACGGCAGAAGCATGGCAAAAGACTTCGTTATCGAGTAGAAAATGTTATTTAACTCTCTTTAGCCCATCTAGTTTAACGGATGAGTCTACTAGTGGACTTACCGATGATATCGAACACGAAAACTTTACTTTAGCCGAGAGTGAAAGCGGATATTCCAACTTTGGCATTGTATCCATCCACGTTCAATCCATCGATTGGTTGTGGTTAAATCATGCGGGGAATCGCAGGGCTTTCTTTGATTATGAAAAGGTGATGAATTCTTGGATGATACCTTAAGAGCACAAAAAAAGCCTCAGATTTCTCTGAGGCTTTTCATTTAGAAGTGATCCCGCTGGGATTCGAACCCAGGACCCATACATTAAAAGTGTATTGCTCTACCAACTGAGCTACGGAATCATTCAAGCCGAGGCTTGGTATATAAAATGGTTCACTCTGGAACCGAAGGGAAGTTCAACCACTGGTTGACCTTCGTTTGCAAAAGAGTAACTTTTTCCCCTTATTGCGGTGCAAAACTAGCACCCTTTTTTAAATAATGCAAGCCCTTTCTCTAAATAAAATTATATTTCTTGTGATTTTTTCTTTTGGTTTTGGCCAAAGAGCTTATTCCCAAATAGATAGAAATCAACTCGCATTAGCAGATTCTTTGTTTAAGGCGAACAGGCTTTTGAGCGCAGAGAAAATTTACGTGTCTCATTTAAAGACCAAACCTAGCGAAACAGAAAATATTAAATTAAAACTGGCTTATATCGCGAAAGCGAAAAACGACTGGTTGAAAGAATTATACTATTTATCGAGTATCCAGGCGACGGATGCGAGACCTGAAATTTCGAAACGTTTAGAGGAAATAGGAGAGAAGCAGGGGCTAAATGGCTTCAAGATGAGTATTTGGGATCAAATCTACTGGCTGTACTTTAAGTATTTCCCCTTTATTCTTGGATTTCTTTTGCTAATTGCCCTCTATGGTGCGGGAATTGTGACCTATTCAGTCTTCCAAAAGAAAGCCATTCGCCCGAGTCAGTTCACCTATTTGATTCTCTACATCGCCTTAATAGGCCTTTTTGCTAATTTCCCGGGATTTTTGAATTATGGGATTATTACCAAAGACAAGTCCTACATGCGTGACTTCCCCTCATCAGCTGCGCCAGTGGAACGCCTTTTAAAGAAAGGGAATCGCATTAATTATTGGTTTACTCGCGATATTTGGGTGTATAGCCTGATTGAGAACCAGCAAGGGTATGTGAAAGAAGATGATTTTCTACCTATAAACTAGAGGTGTAGAATTTGGAAACTTAAGTCCAGCATGATTTCGCGATCTGTCTCTGCACTACCGATTACTCCTTTTACCTTCAAATCTGCATTTTTAATGGCCTCTATAATGCGAACCACCTTCGCTAAAGGGTAATTTCGCGCCGCTGTGGTATAATCGCGTACAAAATAGGGGTTTACCCCAATCAGCTTCGAAATCTCCCCATCAGAGACATTTCCCACATCATGCACTTGGAGTACTTTAGAAAAGAAATTAAATAATAACACTAACATGGGTGCGACCGGATTCTGCTTTGCATTTTCAGCAAAGTGAAAAGCGATTTTCTGCGCTTTTTCGGTATTGCGTTGGATGACCGCCTTTTGGAATTCAAAATAATTGTATTCCCGACTAATCCCAATGTATTTCTCTACTTCTGCGGCCCCCACTTCTGAGCCAGCTGGCACATTAACCGCTAATTTATCTGCCTCATGAGCCATGCGAGACAAATCAGCTCCTACATAAGAAACCATCAATTCGACAGTAGCAGGCTGAATTTTGATCCCTTTTTGGCCTAAATAATCCACTAACCAGGCCCCTAATTTATCTTCAGAAACTTTCTTCGACGTAACGATCACTCCGTGTTTCACTAGCGCCGAAAACACCTTTGATTTATCAGAAAGCAACGATTTCACAGTCAAAACAAGTAGGGTAGAGGGCGTAGGATTCGCACAATAATCTTCCCAAACCTTCAAATCATCGTCTTTAGTCTTCGCATTTTCCTTCGCTTTAGCCATCGCCTCAATAAACGCCGCCTCTTTCACAATCACCAACTGACGCTCCGCCATCATCGGATAACGTCTCGCAGTCGCGATAATGGAACCTAGACTATGATCTTTGCCAAATAGTACAAACTGATTAAAACTCTGCTGATCCTCAGGTAACACCTGCTTTTCGAATGCATCTACCAGTAGATCAATTAAATAGGGCTCATCGCCATGCAACAAATAAATAGGAGCCAGTTTTTTCTGCTTTATATCCTTTAAAACCTCTGAAGCGCTCTGTTGCATGTGTAAATTAATTTGAACAAAAATAGGTAAAACCAAAGGGATGGAAAAATATCTCAAGTATTTCCCGTAGGTTTGCAGGCAAAAAAACAGCTCAAACCATGCCAATTGCAAAAAATAACGTTGTATTCATCTCCTACCAACTCGCTTTTCCAGACGAAGACGGACAACCCGATGTGGTTGAAATCGTAGACGAAAAAGAGCCTATGGTATTTATTCACGGTCTTAGCGGCCTTCCAGAAGCGTTTGAAAAGAACCTGTTAGGATTAAACGAAGGCGATACCTTCGATTTCAGCATCTCTGCAGAAGACGCGTATGGAAACGTAGATCCTAATGCGATCATCCAATTACCTAAATCCATTTTCCAAGCAGAGGGTCAAACTGCAGATGACATCCTTCAAATCGGAAACTTCATCCCTATGACGGACGATCAAGGAAATCGCATGCAAGGTTTAGTCGTTGCGATCGAAGGAGAAACTGTAACCATGGACTTTAATCACCCATTAGCTGAGAAGACCTTGATGTTCCAAGGAAAAATCTTAAAAATCAGAGAAGCTACGCCAGAAGAAATCGCTCACGGCCACGTGCACGGTGAGGGTGGAGTTCATCATTAATGGAGATAATAGAGTAGAGAGTAGAGATAAAATCTTGAAAACATGAAAAAAGGCGCATTTAGCGCCTTTTTTATTGATCTATTATCTCTTATCTATAATCTATACTCTATACTCTCGTTTCATATTCAGAATTATAGAAGCGCTATAATTCTGAATATGAAACAACTTCCACCCCAAACTTCCGTAAAAAATCCACTCCCTCATCCGAAGCTAAGCCTTTGTAAGCCGCATAGGAATTTAAGAAGATGACTTTCTTGATTTTCATGCTGTAGATTATGCGTGCACAAGAGATGCAAGGGGATAAAGTCACATAAATCGTTGATCCTTCGACAGAAACTCCATTTTTAGAAGCATATAAAATCGCATTTTGTTCTGCATGCAAGGCAAGAGAACAACTACCTTTCGAATCACGTGGACAACCCTCTTCGCCAAATTCATCGTCACAATTGTGGGTACCTGCCGGAGGTCCATTGTAACCGATCGAAATAATGCGGGTATCTTTCGTTAAAACACAACCCACTTGAGCGCGGGTGCAATGGGAACGAAGCGCCAGATTCTGAGCCAGTTCCATAAAGATCACATCAAACGAGGGCTTTTTCATAGGCATAAAAAAATCCCGTAAAGGGATTTCTAGTAGCGGGGAGCAGAATCGAACTGCCGACCTTTGGGTTATGAATCCAACGCTCTAACCATCTGAGCTACCCCGCCAAATTATGGTGCAAAGGTAAGGGTTCCGTCTATAGAACACAAATATTTTCACAATACTTATTAATTTTGCGGAGGATTTGGGATTTAGCCCAGAGTTAATACCTTTGTTTACAGGTAGTTTTATAGGTAGTTTTACAGCTAAATAAATCCTCTTACATTATGTCTCAAGCTCCATATACTTTTGAATATGAGATAAAAGCATCCCCTAAGGTGCTCTATCCTTACTTAAGTAGTCCATCCGGATTACAACAATGGTTTGCTGATAAAGTAATTGTTCGAGGTAGCTCAGAATTGCACTTTTATTGGGACAATGAAAATCATCCTGCCACCGTACTTCCTGGAAAGGCCAATAAATCTGTGAAATTTGATTTCAAAAAAGGCGATTCCGAACCGGGAAAGCATATTATCGAGCTGAGTTTAGATGTAAGTGAGGTTTCTAATACCACTTATTTGACGATAATGGATGGCGCCTCTACTTTTAAAACAGACGAGGATGCAGAAGAATTGTGGGATTATTTAATCGATAAACTGAAAGAAATAGTAGGGAGCTAGGATGCGGAAGATTGATAAATTAGTACTTCAGGCGTTTTTTGGACCATTTGCATTGACACTTCTTGTTGTCATTTTCATATTCCTGTTGCGTTTAGTGTTGTTTTACTTTGCTGATTTATTTGGCAAAGATTTAGGCGCGTTCGTATATGTCGAATTATTCTTCTATTTCTCACTGATCACGATTCCTTTAGCGATGCCCTTATCGGTATTGCTATCATCTTTGATGACTTTTGGGAAATTAGGCGAAAACTTCGAACTGACGGCGCTGAAGAGTGCGGGCATTTCTATTTTTCGCATTATGCGGCCTATTTTAGTCGCTTCGGTGTTTTTAAGCCTCTTCATGTTTTGGTTTATGAATGTGGCTTTACCCTGGGCTAATATTAAAGGCTGGAGTTTATTGTATGATATAAAGACCACAAAAACTACCTTGAATATCAAGGAAGGGATTTTTTACACAGACTTGACCGGTTATTCGATTAAAGTAGGGAAGAAGTATCCGGATAATAAGACCTTGAAAAACCTAATTATATACGACCATACTCACAATGATGGGAATAGACACGTGACTTTGGCGGATTCAGCATTAATGTATACCATCATGAACAAACGCTATTTAGTGTTTGAGCTGTTTAATGGGAAGGATTATCTAGAGGATGCAGACCAGGGGGCAGTGGTCAATCCGACGGAATTAGCGGTACATGATTTTAAAAAAAGTAAGGTAGTGATGTCATTAGCGGTCTTTGATCTCCAAAAAACGGATGAACAGCAATTCGCTCACCACGAGATTATGCGCAATAACAATCAATTAGCCGATGATGCTGATTCGTTGAAAAATACGATTGCTATCGTTCGAAGGGGATTTTTCAAATCTTCTGCGACGAATTTTCTGTACCACGTCACACCAGTCAAGAAAACCTTACAGTTTTTCAAAAACACCGCTTGGATTAAGCCCCGATTACAAAAGGGTTTACAACTAAAACAGCCGGTTCCCTATGATTTAGCCGCACAGCAGGCTAAAAACATGATCACCTCGGGTGAAACGAACAGGGCAATTTTAGAGGATTATGAGTCAAAACTAAATAAGACCAACCTGGAGTGGCATCACAAGTTTACAAATGCCATTGCCATTTTAGTGATGTTTCTAATAGGCGCGCCATTAGGGGCGATCATAAAGAAAGGTGGATTTGGGGTTCCTGTGGTGGTGGCGGTGTCCTTTTTCATTTTACTTTACATATTAACGCAACAGGGTGATAAGATGGCCAAAGAAGGAGCCATCATCCTTCAAGTAGGGGCTTGGCTAGCCAATGCCATTCTAGCGCTCATAGGAGCTTACTTCCTGAAGATCGCTTTGGCTGATTCCCGTTTATTTGAAACGGATTTTTACAAGGTTGTTTGGGATCGACTTCGACTTAAACTAGGTCGAGTAAAATCAGCCGAGTAATGCATTTGTTTATTAGCTAGAAAAAGAGTACTTTTGCAAATTCAATAATTATTTTAAACTTAAACTGGTAAAAGATGTATTTGTCACCTGAGAAAAAACAAGAAATTTTCGAATCAAAAGGGAAAGCAAAGTCTAAAATCGATACTGGTTCTGCTGAATCGCAAATTGCGTTATTCACTTACAGAATCAACTATCTGACTGAGCACTTAAAGAAAAACAAGAAAGACCACAGCACACGCTTAGGACTTTTGAAATTAGTAGGTAAGCGTCGTAGCTTACTTGATTATTTAACTCGTACTGACATCACACGTTACCGTGCGATCATCGCGGAGTTAGGTATTCGTAAATAATAAAAAGGGGCTTCATTTCGATGGAGCCCTCTTTTATTTCCCCGCTGTAAACGTTTGAATCGTTCAAACAAATCTTAAATCACGCGAGGTTGCGTGAAATTTATTCAAAAACGTATGTCATTTAACATCATTACAAAGCATATTTCGATGCCAGACGGCAAAGAAGTCTCGATTGAAACAGGCAAATTAGCCAAGCAAGCGGACGGAGCTGTCGTTATTAAGTCAGGAAATATGATGTTGTTAGCTACTGTAGTGGCTAACAAGGAGGCCAAAGAAGGAGTAGATTTCCTTCCTTTATCAGTAGACTATCAAGAAAAATTTGCGTCTAACGGACGTATCCCAGGATCTTTCTTAAAAAGAGAGGCTCGCCTTTCGGATTATGAAATTTTGATCTCTCGCTTAGTAGACCGCGCTTTGCGTCCTACTTTCCCAGATGATTACCATGCAGATGTTCAAGTTTTAATCAACTTGATCTCAGCAGATTCAGAAGTATTACCAGATGCATTTGTCGGTTTAGCGGCAGCTGCAGCTTTGGCCGTATCAGATATCCCATTCAATGGTCCTATCTCGGAGGTTCGCGTAGCGAAAATCAACGGTGAATATAAAGTAAACCCAAGCGTAAGCGAATTAGCAGGTGCTTCCTTAGAATTAATCGTTGCGGCTAACGAAAACGACATTCTAATGGTAGAAGGTGAAGGAGACGAAGTTTCTGAAACTGAAATGTTAGAGGCTTTGCGTATCGCTCACGACGCTATCAAATTACAATGTAAAGCATTGAACGAATTGACGGTAGCTTGTGGCAAAACTGAAAAGCGCGTTTACTCACACGAAACACACGACGAAGAGTTGCGTGCGGAATTGTGGAAAAACTACTACGAGAAGTATTTAGCAGTAGCTAAATTAGCGAATCCGAAGAAAGAGGAGCGTAAAGCTGGTTTCAAGGCAATCGTAGACGAATTTATCGCTTCATTACCAGAAGATCACACCGTGAACATCGGTTTAGCGAAGCATTATTTACACGATATCGAAAAAGAAGCAGCTCGTCAATTAGTATTGCAAGAGCGCTACCGATTAGATGGTCGTAAATTGAATGAAATCCGTCAAATCACGTGTGAAGTAGATTATTTACCTACACCACACGGTTCGTCTGTTTTCACTCGTGGTGAAACTCAATCCTTAACTACCGTTACTTTAGGTACGAAAATGGATGAGCAAATCATCGACCAACCGATGACGCAAGGGTACAACAAATTTATGTTGCACTACAACTTCCCTGGCTTCTCTACAGGTGAGGTTAAACCAAACCGTGGAGTAGGTCGTCGTGAAGTAGGTCACGGAAACTTAGCCATGCGTGCGATTAAGAAGGTTTTACCGAAAATGGAAGACTTCCCTTACACATTACGTATCGTTTCTGATATCCTAGAATCAAATGGTTCGTCTTCTATGGCGACAGTTTGTGCGGGTACTTTGGCCCTAATGGACGCAGGTGTAAAAATCAAAGCGCCAGTTTCAGGTATCGCGATGGGATTAATCTCTGATTCAAAAACAGGTAAATACGCTGTATTATCTGATATCTTAGGTGATGAAGATCACTTAGGCGATATGGACTTCAAAGTAACGGGTACTGAAAACGGTATCACGGCTTGCCAAATGGACATCAAGGTTCAAGGTTTATCCTACGAAGTTTTAGCAGAAGCTCTTTCTCAAGCAAAAGAAGGTCGTTTACACATCTTAAACGAGATGAAGAAGGCGATTCCTGCTGTTAGAGAAGATTTCAAACCTCAAACTCCTCGTGCAACGGTTATCAAAATTATGAAAGACCAAATTGGATCGGTAATCGGACCAGGTGGTAAAGTAGTTCAAGATATCCAAAAGCAATCAGGTGCTACGGTTACGATTGAAGAAAAAGAAGATGGTGGATACGTAAGTATCTTCTCTTCGAACGGAGATGCCATGGCGAAAGCGGTGAGCATGGTTCGTGGAATCGTAACTTTACCAGAGGTGGGAGAGATTTACGAAGGAAAAGTGAAGAATATTCAAGCTTTCGGAGCTTTCGTGGAATTTTTACCGGGTAAAGATGGTTTATTGCATATCTCTGAGATTTCATGGGATCGCATCGACACGATGGACGGTGTTTTCAAAGAAGGAGATAAAGTGAAGGTTAAATTAGTTGAGGTAGATAAGAAAACGGGTAAATTCCGTTTATCTGCTAAGGTTCTTTTACCTAAGCCAGAAAAACCAGAGGCTCCAGCTGCATCAGCTGAATAATAAAATGTTTATCCAAGCGTCGCGCACTCGTGCGTGACGCTTTCATTCTGTTGTAAGATCTTATGAGACAGCTAAAAATTAGCAAACAAATTACCAACAGGGAAAGTCAATCTCTAGACAAATACCTTCAAGAGATCGGTAAAGTCGATTTATTGACACCGGATGAAGAGGTAATCCTAGCGCAGAAAATTCGCGATGGGGATCAATTGTCATTAGAGCGTTTAACAAAAGCGAACCTTCGTTTCGTGGTATCCGTTGCAAAACAATACCAAAACCAAGGTCTTAGCTTAGGGGACTTAATTAACGAAGGAAACTTAGGTTTGATCAAAGCGGCACAACGTTTTGATGAAACACGTGGTTTTAAATTCATCTCCTACGCGGTTTGGTGGATTCGTCAATCGATCCTTCAAGCTTTAGCGGAGCAATCGCGTATCGTACGTTTGCCATTAAATAGAGTAGGTTCTTTGAACAAGATTTCAAAAACATTCTCTGAATTAGAGCAAAAGTTCGAGCGTGAGCCATCTCCAGAAGAATTAGCAGAAGTTTTAGAGATCTCTACAGGTGAAGTGGTAGATACGTTGAAGATTTCAGGTCGTCACGTTTCCATGGATGCACCTTTCGTTCAAGGAGAGGAAAATTCGCTTTTAGACGTATTAGAGAACGATTCTGAAGACAAACCAGATTCTGGTTTGATTAACGATTCCCTTCGTCGTGAAGTGCAACGTGCTTTATCTACCTTAACTCAACGTGAGGCAGATGTAGTTACTTTGTATTTCGGCTTAAATGGCGAACACGCGATGACTTTAGAAGAGATCGGTGAGAAATTTAATTTAACTCGCGAGCGTGTGAGACAAATTAAAGAGAAAGCGATCCGTCGTTTACGACACACTTCTCGAAGCAAAGCACTAAAAACATATCTTGGATAATTTTTAAAAGCCTCTTATGAGGCTTTTTTTTGCTATGGCATTTCCAAAAGGCATCATCGAACTAGTAGACTCTTTATACCAACAAGGTGTAAATGAGGCGGTTATATGCCCTGGATCCAGAAATGCTCCCTTGATGATTGCGTTAACCCGTCACGGCGGATTTAAGTGCTATTCCATAGCGGATGAACGTTCGGCAGGCTTTTTTGGCTTAGGAATTGCCTTAAAAACGGGTCGTCCTGTCATTCTTTGCTGTACCTCTGGCTCAGCGGGTTTAAACTTTGCTCCAGCCGTAGTAGAAGCCTTCTTTCAAGAAGTTCCGTTAATCGTCTTAACGGCAGATCGCCCAAAAGAATGGATAGGACAATGGGATGGCCAAACCATTTACCAAGAAAACCTCTTCGGAAATCACGCCAAGGCCTTTTATGATTTTGAAATGGATGATTGTACAGTGGCTCCATTGACTGCATTGGCAGAACCAAAAGGGCCCGTGCAGATTAATGTGCCGATTAGTGAGCCTTTTTATCCGGAGCCAGGTTTTGTCTTGGAAAAAAGTGAAACTTTTTCCCTGCGACAAAACCTGACAAAGAACAAAGAACAAAGCACAAAGAATAAAGTTGACTTTGCTTATTTCAACCAAGAAATCGCTTCAGCTCAGAAGATTCTAGTTACTGTAGGTCAAATGGAAGATAATTCCATCTTCGAAACGCTTTCTGCCTATGGAATTCCTGTCATAGGAGATGCAACGTCGAATTGCGGAAGTACGATTGCCCATGATTTGCTGTTAGCAAACGAATCTATATGGCCTTCTCTGCAACCAGACTTACATATTCATTTCGGAAAATCCTTCGTTTCCAAGCGAATTAAGCAGTTTTTACGCGCACACAAGCCTAAACAATCTTGGCTAATTCATCCTAATCCCATCGGAAGACCGGATCCATTCCTATGTTTAAGCCATGTGGTTAACACAAACGCTGAAAACTTTTTAGCAAGCGTAAGCTGGACGAATAAAAACTGGACGGCTTGGAATACTGCTATCAAGGAAAAACAATCCGCCTTTTTTTCAGAAAAAAATTGGACTGAAATCCATATTTACCAAGCAATCACCGAAGCCATTGAAAAAAAAGAGGCAGAAGTACATGTAGCTAATTCATTGGCTGTCAGGTATATTAATTGGACTTTGGCAAATTTTAGAAAAACGGAAGTATTCTCGAATCGAGGAACGAGCGGAATTGATGGTTGCTTAAGTACTGCTGTAGGTGCTGCTCAAAAAACCGATAAATTATGCATCTCCATTATTGGAGATGTGGCCTTCCAATACGATCGGAACGCACTTTGGAACAAATACATCCCGGATAATTTACGCATCATCGTCTTCAATAATGGGGGTGGGGGCATTTTCCGAAATCTAGAAGGCGCAAAAGACCTCCCAGAACTAGATGAATTCATGGAAACGCAGCAAGGTTTTACAGCCGAAAATACGGCAAAGGATGCGAATATCAGCTATTTCTCAGCAAAGAACGAGAAGGAATTAGATCTGAATGCCTTTTTCAACAATAAGGGACCTGCAATCCTAGAAATTCATACGAATTCGATCGAAAATGCAGCCGAATTGAAAAAATATATGGCCTTATTTAAGGCTTGATTTGGCCTGAATTTTAGCCCAATTCTTCAAATACAACTCATTCTTAGGATCCTTCTCCAACGCTTTCTTCACATAGGAAGCCGCTAAATCCCATTGCATCCGCTGAATCGCTAAATAACCTAGGTTATTATAGAGTAAATCGGTGTATTTGCCTGTCTTCAAAGCTTTTTGGAATACCTGCTCCGCTAGATCAATTTCATTCATCTCCTGTAAAACCACTCCTTTATTAATCAAAGTTTCGACTAGTGAAGAATCAATCGATAAAGAACGCTCATAGGAGGCTAGAGATCCATTAAAATCCTCTTTTTGTAGCAAAATATCACCTTTTAAAGTCCAATTAGCCGCCGAATCAGGGAAAGTCTTCACTAACGCATCCACGCTGGTTAAAGCCTCATCAAATCGAGTCAAGGTTTGAAGCATTTCTGCCTTTTTGAAAAGGGCAGGGGCGAATTTGGGATCAAGCTCAACGGCCTTTGAAAAATCGGCTAAAGCTTCTTCATTCTTTTCTAAGGTTTGGTAGACTAAACCTCTATTATAATAGGCATCCGAGAAATCAGGACGCTTCTCAATTGCCTCTGTATACCATTTAATGGCCTCATGGTACTCTTTTTCCTTCCATTTAGCGTTACCTCGCAAAAAGAATGCAGACGACTCCCGCTTTTCCTCTTCAGAAGAGTTGCTGCAGGCAAAAAAGAAGAAGGAGGCAAAAAAGAATAGTAGGTATTTCATCGATCTAAAAGAAAGTTCAATTTAAATAATTCAAATTTCATTCGCATCTTTGTAGCTTAATTAAATGTAAAATTATGGCATACGCAGAAATGTTAACCGATAAAGGGTTAATGAAAATCGAATTCTACACAGAGGATGCACCTATCCACGTTAAAAACTTCATCGACTTAGCTGAAAAAGGCTTTTATGATGGTCTTTCATTCCACCGTGTTATCGCGGATTTCGTGATCCAAGGTGGTTGCCCAGACGGAACAGGAGCCGGTGGTCCAGGTTATACCATTCCTTGTGAATTATCAGGAAACAACCAGTACCATGACCGTGGCGTTTTATCTATGGCGCACCGTGGACCTAACACAGGTGGTTCTCAATTCTTTATTTGCCACTCACGTAACAATACGGCGCATTTAGACCGTCGCCACACGTGTTTTGGTAAAGTAGTAGAAGGATTAGAAGTTATTGATTTAGTACGTGAAGGAGATAAGATCCAAAGCGTTAAAATCATCCAAGACTAATGCATTTTATCAAGGAAATAACCCATCCGCAGATGCGAATTTCGCTTTTTGAGTGGAATTCGAAATACATTGTGAAGTTCGAGACTCCGCATTTAGAGCAGAGCTACAAGTATTCTGTGCTGGACTTTTCCTCCCAAAAAGAAATAGAGGAGCTGGTATCCAGCTCCTCCTTTCAAGATTTCGTCTTACAGACCTTTAAAAATATGTATGCCGAAATGGCAAAACATACTTTTTAATTACCTCCTAACCACTTATGGCGCAACTTCAATGACGCCTCAGAAGGATTCGCCTCCGATTCAATCACAAAAGCCTTTAATGGAGTTTGTTGTACCGCCACTAAAAACGTACGCTCCATGCCGTCTCTTTTAACTGAGAACACTAAGGAATCGCCCGGTTTCTTATCAGTTAGCAATTTATCGATTCCCGGAAAATCAGCTCCGTTCACTTTTAACACTTCATCACCCACATTTAAGCCGGCCACATACCCTGCACCACCTTTATAAACGGAGGTAATTCGTCCGCCTACAATGCTAACGCCCACATAGGGAACTGTTTTCGATACGTTCGCATCCGTGAAAGTATAGCCAAATGCCTTAAATATAGCCGAATAAGCAGGTGTTTTCACTCCATAAATATGCGATTTAAAGAACTCCGCGGCAGAGGTTCCCGCTACTTTGGTAAATGCATCCTCTAATTCTGCATCCGTAAAACCACGCCCAGCTTTCAAATAATAGGTCTGGTACAAGAACTTAAATACATCATCTAAACACTTTGCACCATTCGTTTGTTGAATAATCCACATGTTCAAAATCCCGCCTAAAAGGGAACCCTTATCATAATAAGAAACCGTTGAATTGCGAGAGTTCTCATTAGGACGGTAATACTTAATCCAAGCATCCCAGCTAGATTCTGTAGCCGATTCTACTTGGTTTCCAGGCGTATTCTCTACACCAGAAATTTCATCCCCTAAACCTTTGATATAATCCGCAGTGGAAACCATTCCTGTTCGTTGATTAATAACGTCTGCATAATAGCTCGTAATACCCTCTGAGAACCATAAATTATGGGTATAATTTTCATTTTCGTAGTCGAATGGTCCCAAAGCCTTCGGACGAATACGCTTCACATTCCATAAATGGAAATACTCATGCGCTAATAAGTTCAAAATACCTTGATAGCCTTTAGGCGTTTCATAGCTAGAACGAGTGACTTGACAAGTAGTTGAATACAAGTGCTCTAAACCGCCACCACCGCGATTCAAATTATGAATAATGAATAAATAATGATCGCAAGGATGTACACCAACCACTTTCTGCGCCTCTTCTGCCATCTTCTGCACATCCGCTAAGAATTTAACAGAATCCACTTTAGCAGGACCATAGAAGGCAATTTGATGGGGAATATTGTTCACTTTAAATTCCCACACCTTGTG